>Ga0209797_10000170_pt1 | contig 29749 bp, 30 predicted proteins | sample DOMMetBare3Fresh_2_FD_187472 | JGI IMG/M metagenome (GOLD analysis project Ga0209797, IMG submission 187472) | Wetland sediment microbial communities from St. Louis River estuary, USA, under dissolved organic matter induced mercury methylation -... | ecosystem: Environmental > Aquatic >... | reverse complement strand
CTGGCGGTCTCGAGCCAAGGCGCGCCAGACTGGCAACATACGTTGGATACCTACGAAGGCATTCATGCCCTACCCCTTATGACCATCCACAAGAGCAAGGGCCTTGAATATCACACTGTGATATTCGTCGGCCTCGATGACGGTGCGTGGTGGAGTTTCACCAGCGATTCTATTGAAGCTACCTCCGGCTTTTTCGTCGCGTTTACCAGGGCGAAGCAGCGCGTAGTCTTTTCGTATTGCGCTGCCCGTGGCTTACGCACGAAGATCGCCCCTCTTTATGATTTGCTTACAAGAGCGGGCGTCAAAGTCGTAAAAATGGGCTGACGTGCCGGAAAAGCGACGCGCAAAGCATATCGCGTCGCTGCGCGACATCTTTCTCTTGTTTGATCGGGGGTGCGAGGGCTCTGCCCTGGCACCCCCAGCAAGAACAAAATCGGCATCCCCCGATCTTCGCTCGCCGGCTCGCTGCAGACCGGGCGGTCCCCCCTGCCCGATTTTCTTCTTGCTCCCCCTCACCCGGTCTCGCCGACGGGCAGGGGTTCATGCGCAGGCTCTGCGCAGAACCCCATAACCAAAGGAGAGAGACTATGAGTGACAGGAGCAAAATCGCCGCAGCGACCAAGAACATTGTGTTTGTTCCGCTCAACAAGCTGAAGAAGTCGCCGAAGAACGTGCGTCAGGCGCGCCGAGTTTTCAGGTCCGAATCGGGCCGCCAACGGGCGGCAATCAGCTGTTATTCATGGTAAGGCTTGCCCATCGCGGGAGCATGGGACGATGAAACGATCTCTGGCGGATTTGGGGTGGTGCTTGGGTCTTGTGGCCATGACAGCGCTTTGCAGCGGATCTCCGCCCGCCGCCGCGCAGGGCGGCTCGCGGGCGACGCTCGCGGTGCTGCCATTTGAGAACAACTCGGGCGATGCGGCGCAGGACTTCTTCGCAGGTGGCATGACCGACGAGTTTGCCGCCGTGCTGTCCCGCATATCGGGCCTTGGCGTCGTAGCGCGCTCATCCTCGTTTCAGCTCAAGCCATCGGATCGCGATGCCCAGGCCGCCGGGAAGGCGCTCAACGCCGGCCATGTCGTGCAGGGCACAGCGCGCATGGCGGCCGATCGGATGCAGTTGAGCGTCCGGCTCATGCGCGCGAGCGATGGCGCGCGGCTCTGGTCGGAGGATTTCGACGCGAGGCTCATCGACATCTTCGATCTCGAGGACAATATCGCCCGGAAGATTGCGGGCGCGTTGCAAGTGCCGGTCGGCGCCGGCGAGACGCTGGTGCGCAGTCGCACCCGCGACGCGGCCACTTATCTCGATTTCCTGCGCGCCAAGGTCGCGGCGCGTCCGCGCGGGGCGGCAGCGCTTGGGAGCGCGGTCGCCATCCTGGAGCCAGTGGTGACGCGCGAGCCGGATTTTGCACCGGCCTCTGCGCTGCTCGCCTATGCGTATGCGCTGACGCCGCTGTTTGCGCCGTCGCTGCGCGCCGGCATGCCGGAGGAAGAGCGCAAAATTGTCGAGCGAACGGTTCCGCGCGGCGATGCGTTGGCCCGCCGCGCCACCGAGCTCGATCCGAAGAATGCGGAAGGCTTCGTCGCGCTCGGATATGTCAACATGGTGCAGCGGCGGATGCTGGACGCCGAGGACGCCTTCAGGCAGGCGATCGCGCTCAACCCGAACCAGGCCGACGGGTTGCACGGCTACAGTCAGCTCCTGGCCGCGCTCGGACGCATCAACGAATCGCTGGCGATGCGCGAGCATCTGCAGGCCGGCGAGCAGTTCATCATCAATTACACGGCCGACACCGCCGAGATCTATTGGCTCGCCGGCGACACCGCCAAGGCCATCACCATGCTGCAGCCGTTCCGGCCCGGGCGGACGCTCGAGCTTGCGCTGGTGCTCGCCTCGGCCGGGCGCTACCAGGACGCCGCCGTCGCGATCCGCGAGATGCCGGCGACCAACTATCCGCCCGGCATGACGGAGGCCGCCGCCAGGATTCTCGACTCCGCGCCCGCCAAGGCCGCGTCGCCGGAGAGCCTGCCGCGCGTCGGCAACATGAGCTTCGCCTATATGCATGTGGGGGCGCCCGAGCGCGTGCTGGAGTTCTACGAGGACGAGGTGCGGGGCAACTACTTTCAGCCGATTTCCGCGACCTGGTTCTGGCATCCGACCTATGAGGCCGTGCGCAGGACCGAGCGCTTCAAGAGGGTCGTGCGCGACCTTGGCTTCGTCGCGTATTGGCGCGCGCGCGGCTGGCCCGCGCAGTGCCGTCCGGCTGGAGCCGACGATTTCGTTTGCAGCTGATCGCGGCGATCGGAGGCCGTCGATGTGCAACGGGACGCCTCTTGGCCACGTCAGCGCCGATTGAAGGTGCCCGTGGCGGGGCTGGAGCTGCAACATGGATCAGTCCGCAGCTTTCTATAGGCTGCCATGAGCTGCCGGCCGAGCTCGGCCGTATTGTGAATGTAGTCCTCGATGACGGCGGCGCTGCAGGCACGCCAGTCAGCCACATCGTCGACTGACAGCTCGTGGATGGTCATGCCTTTCTGGCGGAAGAATGTGTAATTCTTGGCCTCCAGCTCCGCGATGTTTTCGCGGCTGTGCCGTTCCTCAGTTCTTGCCGCTTCCGCCAGGATCGCTCGATGGGCTTCGGGCAGCGCCTGCCAGGTCTTCTCGTTGACGATGAGCAGGAACTCGATCGGCGCATGCATGGTGCGGGTGATCGTATCCGCGACCGTCCACAGCTCGCGATTGAAGACGGCGCTGCCGGCACCGGTGGCCATGTCGATTTCGCTCTTCCGAAAAGCCTCGTTCAGCCTGGTGGTGGATAACGTGACCGGGTGCGCGCCGCAGTGTCGGACGAATTGTGCGACCGTTTCACTGAAAACACGGACCTTTCGATCTTTGATCTGGAGCGGGTCCGTGACATCTTTGCCCTTGGACACGAAGATTTGGTTCCCGACCGACTGCCACCGGAGGACTCGCACTCCGATGGTGTCCAGAACCGCCTTGTCGATGAGCCGCCTCATCTCGCTGTCGGGGCTCAGATCTTCGACTCGATCGGTCACGGCACGCCTCCTCGCGTCGCGCTTTTCGGCCGCAAGATCGCGCCCTTCGAGCTTCGCCGCAAACACCTTCTGCGCCGCTATCCGTGCCTGATGAAGGGTTACGCGTCCGTAGGGGCCGATGGTGTATTTTGCACAGCTTTGATCCCGCACCGCCGGTGCGGTACAGTACGATGAAGACCTTGCGGCCCTTGGGCGTGACTTTCATGCCGAAACCGGGCAAGCCGGCATCCCAGTAGACGACGTCTGATGCAGGAGTCGGCAGCGCGTCGATGGAGCTCTTGGTCAATCTGATGCGTGGCATGGAGGGCACCTGTCCAGCCGTGCTACCTTCACCTCACATAGGTAGCACCGCGAATGAAATGTCAGGACCGACCGTGATCCTCCGTCCACATTGACGTAAGAGAAATCAAGGAGTTATGAACGGCCAGCAATCAAATTCCATCTCGGGGAAAGCCGCGCCCGAGAACGCAAGGGGAGAGGGCCCGATAACAGGCGCCCCGCTCGCTGATGCCATGGCGCGACGCGCGACTGCTTGCTACATATCGAGCACGAGCCGCTCGCTCTTGCTGCCGGCGCAGCAGATCATCACCCGCTTGTTCTCGGCCTGCTCCTCCTCGCTCAGGATCGAGTCGTGGTGCTCCGCAATGCCGGCGATGATGCGCTGCTCGCAGGCGCCGCAGATGCCGAGCTCGCAGGAATAGTCGACGTCGACGCCTTCATCGAGCAGGACTTCGAGGATGGTCCGGCCTTCCGGAATGAAGAACTCCTGGCCCGAGCGCGCCAGCTCGACCGTGAAGCCGCCCTTCTTGGCTTTGGTCGGCTCCTGCTTGGGCGTGAAATACTCGACGTGCACCTGCTCGCGTGGCCAGTCCTTGGTCGCCGCCTCGAAGGCGCCGAGCATCGGGGCCGGGCCGCAGCAATAGAGATGGGCGTCCTTGGGCGCCGCGGCGACGATGCCGGCGACGTCGAGGACCCGACCGGCGCTCTCGTCGTCGAAATGAAAGCTCGCGCCGGTGAGCCCCTGAAGCTCGTGCAGGAAGGCCGCGTCGGCGCGCGAGCGGCAGCCGTAGTGCAGCGCAAAGGATCGCTTGAGCTCCTTGAGCCGCTGCACCATGCACCAGATCGGCGTGATCCCGATCCCGCCGGCGAGCAGGACAGTGTGGGGGGCGTCTTCCTTGAGCGGGAAATTGTTGCGCGGCGCGCTGATCTTGATCGTCTTGCCGACATGAAATTCATCATGGATATAGCGGGAACCGCCGCGGCTCGCCGGGTCGCGCTTGATGGCAAATGTGTAAATGTCGGGCTGTGGCCGGGCGACGATCAGCGAGTAACTGCGCAGGTGACCACTGGGCAGGTGCAGGTCCACGTGCGCGCCGGGCTCATAAGGGGGCAGAGGCTGGCCGTCCGGTCGGCGAAACTCGAACAGGTTGGTGTCGCGCGCCGCGTAGCGGATCGCGGTCAGGCGAACCTCGATCAGTGCGTCCGACCCGACTGTCGCCTGGCCGCTTGTGGTCGCCATGTCCACGATGGCAGCGTCTCCCGCGTATCCCGGCAGGCGGAGGCCGCCAGTGGCTGCGCGCTGCAGCATATAGGCGGCATCACTGACAGTGCGCAACCCGCCCGACCGGTCCCTATCAGGCAGCTGCTTTGATTTCCCGTTGCGGCGACGCAGACGGGTCCGCGGCGTCTGGTCGAGTTGGTTAATTGGGACAGGCTGGGCTATGCTGGCCTAGGCCCACCTCAGCCGGTAGAAGATGAAAGAACAAATCGATCTTTCCACGATCCGGCGGGCGGCCGCGCCCCGGGTGGAGCGACAGGAGGAGCCCTTGCGTCAGATTGCAACGAATGCCTCCCGCCTCGCCGGACTTGCCGGCCTTGCGCTCATTTTCGGCCTTGCGCCGGCCTCCGCACAGGCCCCGCTGTCGCGCCCGTGGCTCGACCCGGCGCTGCTGGCGGCCGCCAAGGCGGAAGGAACGCTGACGGTCTATTCCTCGACCAACGAGCAGGAAGGGCTGCCGCTGTTCAAGCTTTTCGAGGAGGCGACCGGGATCAAGGTCCAGTATGTGCGGGCGGCCGACTCGGTCCTGACGTCGCGCATGACGATCGAGTTCCGCGCCAATCAGAAGTCCTACGACATCGTGCACATGACCACGATCAACAAGCTGCCGCCGCAGATGCTGGAGCCGTACGAGCCGGCGGAGGCGAAGAACATCCTCCCGGAGGCGCGCGACCCGAACAAGCGTTGGTATGGCGTCTATGCCAATTACAATTCGCCGGCCTACAACACCCAGAAGGTGAAGGCGTCCGACTTGCCGGCGACCTATGAGGAGTTCGCGCAGCGCAAGCAGTGGGCCGGCCAGGTCGCCATCGACGGAACCGACAACGAGTGGCTCAAGGCCGTGTTCGAGCACTACGGCGAGCAGAAGGCCACGCAGGTCATCAAGGATCTCGTGGCGGCGCTCAAGCCGATCGTCACCGACGGCCACCTCGCGATGGCGCGCGCGACCGGCGCGGGCGAATACGCGATCTCGCTCAACAACTACGTCAACCTGTCGAACAACGTGAAGCTTGCTGGCGCGCCGATCGAGATCTTTGCGCTCGATCCGGTCGCCCTGTTCTTCGGGCAGGTGGCGATCAATGCCAAGGCGCCGAGCCCCAACGCCGCCAAGCTCGCCGCCAACTTCATGCTTAGCCAGGAGTGCCAGCAGTTCCTGGCCAAGTTCGGCCGTCTGCCGACCCGCGGCGACGTCAAGGACAATCCCCCCGGAACTGTCGAGCTCTTGCGCAAGAAGAAAGTCATCACGACGCTCTTCACTCCGGACGAGGAGCGGGCTTGGCAGCGGCGCTTTGCGGAGCTGTTCAAGCCACGATGACGTCACTAAAACAGACTCCGCTTAATTTGATGCACTTGCGGTCCCTTCTCGGCCCTCATGGTGAGGAGCCGCAATCGAAGGTCGGCCTTAATTCCGCAGCTTCGTGCGCGGCGTCTCGAACCATGGGGGGCCGCCCCGTCCTTCGAGACGGGCGCCACGCGATGATTGCGACCGCCGAATGCGGGGTGCTTCGCCCTCCTCAGGACGAGGCGGATAGGCGGCACAGTCTGTCCTCCCGGCGCGGACGGCAGAGATAGAAGGAGACGCATTCTTTGGCTGTCGCACAGGTTGGTTTGGATCGGCGCCCGAGTGGAGCGAGCTCCTGGCTGCGGCCGCGCAATCTGGCGCTGGCAGCCTGCGTCGTGGTTGCTGGCTGGCTGGTGTTCGTGCCGCTGGCGGCGCTGTTCTATACCGCCTTTACCGAGGATACCGGCCTAGGCCCCGGCCCGGCGTCGCTGAAGAATTTCGTGGAGGCCTATTCCAGCTGGCACGTCGCGCGCCTGTTCGGCAACTCGTTGATCTTCGCAGGCGGCACGGCGCTCGTCACGCTGATCATGGGTGGCCTGGTGGCCTGGGTGGTGGAGCGCACCGACGCGCCCGGCGGCTCGTTGTTTCATGCGCTGGCGCTGCTGTCGTTCGCGATCCCGGGCCTGCTCACCGCGATGGCGTGGATCCTGGTGCTCAGCCCCAACATCGGGTGGGTCAACGCCCTGATCAAGTCGACGTTCGGCCTCACCGACGGGCCGCTCAGCATCTATTCGATGGGCGGGATGATCTGGGCGCTGTCCAGTCATTACTTCCCGCTCGCCTATCTGACGCTCGGGCCGGCGTTGCGGGTGCTGGACGTCCGGATGGAGGAAGCCGCGCTGGTTTCGGGCGCGCGCTACTGGCAGGTCATTCCCAAGATCACGCTGCCGCTGTTGCGGCCGGCCATCCTGTCCACCGTCCTCCTGCTGTTCATGCTGGGGATGTCATCGTACGAGGTGCCGCGGCTGATCGGGCGGCCGGCGCGCATCGACGTCTTCACCACCGACATCCAGGCCGCGACCCACAGCGCGCCGCCGGAATTCGGGATCGCGAGCGCGTTGAGCTTCACGCTGCTCTGCATCTGCATCGTGGCGGTGTTCTTCTATCGACGAACGACCCGCAACGCCGAGGCGTTCGCGACGATCACCGGCAAGGGCTACATGCCGACGCGGATCAAGCTGCGGCATTGGCGCTGGCCGGCCGCGCTCGCGACCGGCCTGATGTTTGCGGTCTCGCTCGGCCTGCCACTGCTCACGCTGGTGTGGCAGTCGTTCTACCGCAATCTGGCCCAGCCGTTCGTCGGCTCGACCGGGCTCGCCTCGCTCGAGAACTACCAGTTCATCCTGCACTACCCGATCTTCGTCGACGCGGTGAAGACCAGCGTTCTGCTCGCCGTGATGGCCGCGACCATCATCGTGCTGCTCACCTTCGTGATGGCGTGGATCGCGTTGCGCGCGGTGCCGCGCTCGGGCTGGGTGCTCGACTCGCTCGCCTTCACGCCGGTCGCGATCCCACATGTGATCGTCGGCGCCGCCGTGCTGTTCGCCTACCTGATGCTGCCGATCCCGGTCTACAACACGATCTGGATCCTGCTGATCGCCTATGTGACCATGTATCTGCCCTACGGCATGCGGTTCATCTCGAGCGGCCTTACGCAAATTCACAAGGAGCTCGAGGAATCGGCCGAGGTCTCCGGCGCGCGCGTGCGACAGGTGTTCCTGCGCATCCTGCTGCCCCTCCTCATGCCGGTCCTGCTGGCGGCGTGGATCTACATCTTCGTGCTCGCCGTGCGCGAGCTCGGCGCCTCCGTATTCCTGGTCGGGCCCGGCACCCATGTGCTCGGCACCATCAGCCTGACGATGTGGGAGGAGGGCGGCAGCTATGGCGCCGTCTCCGCGCTCGGCGTCATTCAGATCATCCCGCTCGTCTTCATCGTGGCCGCGCTGCGGTGGATCGAACTGCGCGTGCAGCGGCGCGCGGAAGTGGCTGCCGCCAAGACGCCGGCCGGATAATCGCCCTCACCTGGATCGCTCCATGTTCTCAATCGACCATCTTCGCAAGACCTTCGCGGCGCCCGGCAATGTCACCGTCAATGCGGTGGACGACATCAGCCTCGGCGTCGAGACCGGCAAGCTCATCACCTTGCTCGGGCCGTCGGGCTGCGGAAAGACCACGACGCTGCGCTGCCTCGCCGGGCTCGAGCGGCCCGAGCAGGGGCGCATCGTCATCGCGGGCGAGACCGTGTGCGACATCGCGAAGGGCATCTTCGTGCCGCCGAGCGACCGCGGCATCGGCATGGTGTTCCAGTCCTACGCGATCTGGCCGCACATGACGGTGTTCGAGAACGTCGCTTTTCCGCTGCGGGTCGCGCGCGAGCGCAAGTACTCCTCGGCCGAGATCAAGGACAAGGTCTCGCGGGCGCTTGAGATGGTGCGCATGAGCGGCTACGAGACCCGCCCGGCCACGCAGCTCTCGGGCGGCCAGCAACAGCGGCTGGCGTTTGCGCGCGGCCTCGTGCGCGAGCCGCAGATCCTGCTGCTGGACGAGCCCTTGTCCAACCTCGACGCCAAATTGCGGGAACAGATGCGCGTCGAGCTCAAGCGCCTGCAGAAAGGGCTCGGCGTCACCACCGTCTACGTCACCCACGATCAATCCGAAGCGCTGGCGCTCTCCGACGAGATCGCGGTCTTCAATGCCGGCCGGATCATCCAGCGCGGCACTCCGCAGGAGATCTATCGCCATCCCAAGAGCCAGTTCGTGGCCGACTTTATCGGCTCGGCCAACTTCCTCACCGGGACCGTGAGGGAGGCGGCCGGGGAGACGGCCCTGGTCGAGACCCCGCATGGCGTGTTCCGATGCAATTTTGGGCAGTCGATCGCGGTCGGCCAATCGGTGCTGGTCAGCGCGCGGCCGGAGGACTTCGTCCTTTATGACAAGGAGCCCGGCGACGGTCTCAATGTGCTTGCGGGACGGATCGCGCACCGGGTATTTCTCGGCGAGGTCGTCGACTATCTGATCGACATCGGCGAAGGCGAGATCCGGGTCCGCGCCAAGCCCGAGCTGGATTTCCGGATCGGGCAGAAGGTCCAGATCGGCGTTTCGCCGCAGAAATGTGTGGCGCTGCCGGCCTGATGGATCGACAATGGCAGCTAGTGCCGCCGCTGCGACGTATCGCGAATTTCGGAAGCGGGGCATTAGGAACCACCCGCGAGCAAAGAGGTAGGCTATGAACAACGCAAAGGTGACCGGGTTGCGCGGCGTCGAGCTCGGCGTCAAGGATCTCCACCAGTCTGCGGCTTTCTACAGCTGCGTCTGGGGTCTCGACCCGGTCGTGTCCGAGGGCGATACCATTCACCTGCGTGCCAACGGCACCGAGCACCACATCGTGACGCTGCGTGAGCGGCCCAAGTCCGGCCTGCTCGGCATTCATTTCGCCACCCAGGACCGCGTCGCGGTCGACGCGCTCTGTGCCAAGGCCAAGGCGTTCGGCGCCAAGGTCATGTCGGAGCCGGCCGAGCTGCCGCGCAGCGCCGGCGGCGGCTACGGATTCTCGTTCCAGTCTCCGGAAGGACATGTGCTCAACATCTCCTCGGACGTCGCCCGGCATCCCAACGCGGTGAGCGACCGCTCCAAGCCGTTGAAGCTTTCGCACGTCGTGCTCAACAGCCCGAAGCTCGAGGAGCAGACCGGATTCTTCATGGATCTCCTCGGCTTCAGGCTCAGCGATACGACCGACATGATGGAGTTCATCCGCTGCAGCTCCGATCATCACAGCATCGCGGTGGCGCGCGGCGACGGCCCTTCGCTCAACCACATGGCCTACGAGGTCGCCAACATGGACGGCCTGATGCGCGGCGCCGGCCGGCTCAAGAGCTCGGGCTTCAACAGCGAATGGGGCGTTGGCCGCCACGGCCCGGGCGACAACGTGTTCACCTATTTTGTCGAGCCGAACGGCTTCGTGGTAGAATACACCACTGAGATCGAGCAGATCGACGAAGCGACCTACATGCCCAAGGACGCCAAGTACTGGCGCGAGTTCCCGATGCGGCCGTGCCGCTGGGGCATGGCCGGGCATCCGTCGAACCGCCTCAAGGCGGCTTTCGGCGGCGACATCAGCGTTGCCGACCCCGAGGACGGCAAGCGCTGCGAAGAGATCATGGCGAAGACTCTGGGGCGGTAGCGAGACCGCTGCGTTCCGCGTTGTCATCCGGGACGGCCCGGGGGGCCGATCCGGGATCCAGTGATGTCAGGCACTGGTTTATACGAGTACGCAGAACTCTCGACTCGTCATGCCCGCGCATTGATGAAGCCGGTACATTGCCGATGCGTCTCGCCGATCGCGCACGCAAGCCCGTCGGGCGTCGAAGGTGTCACTGCAATTCCGTCGAACGCCCCGCAGAGTGAAGCGGACAAGCAACCTTAGTTATCGCCGCGATGGGGAGCCCGCGCTGCATCATGGCTGCGACATCATGGCTGCGACACGTCGATCGCCAGACATCGTCGCTGATGGGACATTAACAACAGGATTGGTTGGCCGCCGCGACGGGGGTGGAGCTAGCCGGTTTGTGATTGGTGCGCGGGCTAGGCTGGTGGCATAGAAAAGAAGCAGCCGAACAAGAATTTCGGCATGGATCCGGTGAGCTGAATTTCGGCCCGGGGTCAATACCAAACCAAAATCGGAGGAGACATTGATGACTCCACGTATGCACTTCGTCTTGCCTTACGCATTCCTGGCCTCTGCGTACCTGTCCGGCATGGCGGCGGCCCAAGGCCCGGCCGGTACGCCCGGCCTCACCAGCACCGCCGTCTTGTCAGGACGAGACCTGACGTGGGACATGGCCTTCTTGCCCGACGGCACGATGTTCTTCACCGAGAAGTGTGGCGGCCTCTCGGTGCGGCTGCCGTCCGGTACCGTCAACGCCCTGCTCGGGATCAAGGACTCCAAGGGCTACCCCGATACTGCATCTGACCTCTTCTGCAGCGGTCAGGCTGGCATGAACGGCGTGGCGATCGATCCCGACTTCGCGACCAACCGCCTCATCTATGTGTTCTCGGCGTCGAGCATGACCGCGCCCGGAACCAATCGCGTGCTGCGGCTGACGGTCAACAACGATCTGACCAGAGTCTCGAACCGCACGGACATCGTCACCGATATCGCCTACAAGCCGGCACCCAGCAACCATCCGTTTGGCGACGCCGGCGCGCATAACGGCGGGCGTCTCCGCTTCAGCCCGGCGGACCGCTTCCTTTATGTGACGACGGGAGACACCCACAACGGTGAGGTGCCGCAGCACCCGACACGCATGGGCGGGAAGGTGCTCCGTATCGACCGGGACGGCAAGGCCGCGCCCAACAACAACGCGCCGCAGGGCTTCGATCCGCGGGTCTTCACCTACGGGCATCGCAACCCGCAAGGCATCTGCTTCCGCCCCGGCAACAACCAGCCCTACACGGCGGAGAACGGTCCTTGGCATAGCGACGAGGTGACCGCGCTGGTGGCTGGCGGCAACGGTGGCTGGGATCCGCGCCCCAATGTCAGTGGCCGTGGCGATTGCCCGGACTCGTACTGCGGATACTCGCCGAACCAGATGGGCGCGATGGACCCGAAGGAACGCTCGGCGTACATGCCGATGACCGACACCAAGCAGTTCCCGAATGCGATGAAACCGGCATGGAACAACGACATGCTTTCGCAGGGCATGTCGTCATGCGTATTCCTGAACGGCCCGCAGTGGAAGGACTGGAACGGCCGCATGGTCGTGTCCTTCATGGGGATCGGCATCCACGGAACGCCGGTCGGCAACCGCCTCGACGTGCTTAACATCACACCCGACGGTTCGTCCGCCACCAGGACCACGGTGGCCCTACCCATGCCGGCAGGGCGCTTCCGCTCCGTCGTGCAGGGGCCTGACGGCAACTTGTACGTGGCCACCGATCAGGGCGATATCCACCAGCTCAAGCCGAACTGAACTTGATCAGCAGCAGCCGCGCCGCCCTCAGGGGCGGTGCGGCCGACTGGAGCGCCCCGTCGTCCGCAGGTCCAATTGCATTTTGCCGGCTATCGTTCCTGCGTCCGCATTCGGACGTTCCCGGTGGGTGCGCCTTCCGGTCGTGCGCTTTGTTTGGACGACTTTTTCTGCGATACCGCGCAAGGCCGTGTCGCGCCTTATGGAGTCGTGCTTATGGTTGACGTTCGCCAACCGGCTGCTTTTCTCGCGGCGGTGCTGGTCACTTCGCCGGCCTATGCAAGCGCCGATCTGGCCAGGAGCAAGAACTGCGTGGCCTGCCATCACGCCGAGCGGAAAATGATCGGCCCTGCGTTCCAGGCCATTGCCGCCAAGTATGCCAACGATGACACCGCGGTCAGAGTTCTGAGCGAGAAGATACTGAAGGGCGGCAGCGGAAACTGGGGTCAGATGCCGATGCCTCCTCAATCCAACGTCTCGCAAGACGAGGCGGAAGCTCTGGTTAAGTGGATCCTTTCCCTCCAGTAGGCGCGCATGGCGACGATGGAGACTCGCCACGGCGTCTTCAGGTCGGTCAACAATCCCGCGCCAAACGGTCTCCCCTCGTTCATCCACCCCGCAAATCGCCGTCCGCTTGAATCCAACGTCCAGTCCTGCAAACATCGTCATCGCTGCTCTCCTTCCTTCGCAGGGAATCACCAGCGGAAAGGCTCGCCTTCCCGCCGGAGAGCAGCAACCTCATGTATGGGATGTATTAGAGATGGATCCCGGCTCTCGCGCTGCGCGCTCGGCCGGGATGACAGCCGGTGCAGCAGCGCTCACTTCTTCTCCGGCAGCTGCATCAGCTTGAAGCGCGCGAGCTGCGCGCATTCGTCGGTCACCTTGAAATAGCGCGCGACGGTGTCGCCGCCGAGCTCGAACGGATGCGCCTCGCCGGCCTTGCGGCCCGCGATCATCTTGAGCTTGGCGACCGCGTTGTCGAACTCGGAGTGGTTCGAGATCAGGATGGTGGCGCCCGCGGCGGCCGCCGCCGCGGCCATCTTGCGCTGCGAGGCGATGTAGGTGTCGAAATGCGGCACGTCGTTGGGGAAGTTGAAGGCGGTGCCGCCCGAATAAGCGACGGTGAGCGGCTTGCCGTTGTCCTTGACCTGGAAGATCATCGACAGCGTCCCGTCGGTGTGGCCCGGCGTGGCGACGAGCGTCACCGACGTGTCGCCGAGCGTGATCTTCTGCCCGTCGGTTCCCACGATGTCGCGCTTGGGCTTGCCTTTCGGGAAGCGGTTGACCGAGCCTTCAATCAGCTCCCAATCGGGACCGCCCATCACGAGGCGGGAGCCGAAGCGGTCCTGCATCAGCTTGGCGCCGCCGACGTGGTCGCCATGGGCGTGGCTGATGATGACGTATTTCACGGTCGCGGGATCAAGCCCGAGCTTCTTCATGCCCTCGACGATCGCCTCCTCCGAATTGTAGTCGTAGACCGTGTCGATCAGGATGATGCCTTCGCTCGAGGTCAGCGCCCAGGCCGAGTGGATCTTGGTACCGACGAAATAGAGATTGTCGAAGACCTTGCCCGGGTCGGTGTACCAGCTCGCCCGCGCCGGTGGCGGCGCCGGCGCCACGTCCGGGCCGGGCGCGGTCTGCGGCACGACGCAGAGGCGCGCCAGCGTGCCGGTGAAATCGAACTGTGCCGCGGCTTTCGCCCGGGTCAGGAAGGCGTCGATCGGGTTTGTGGGTTGCGAGAGTACGGGCGCGACGTTCAAGGTGGCGGCGATCGCGACGGTGGCGCACAGACGGAGCTTCATGAATATCATCCTCCCTGAGTTTCTTGCTGCGTAGCCCGGACGGAGCGTAGCGAAATTCGGGGCGTGTGTCCCTACGGTACGGTGCGCGTCTCGGGAGCAGCCGGCGGGCTCGATCGGCCTCATGGTGAGGAGCGGCGCGCAAGCGCCGCGTCTCGAACCAAGGGCCGCCCCATCCTTCGAGACGCCCGCCTTGCGGCGGGCCCTCAGGATGAGGGCGGAGCAGCACCCACGGGCAAAACAAAACCGCCCCCCGGTTGCCCGGGAGGCGGTTCCTGTTTGACGCCTTCTTATTGGATGGCTCAAGCAGCGGCAGTGAGGTTGCCGTACTTCTTGAGGTTCTCTTTCTGCTTCTCGTTGCGCGGCGGCAGCTTGAACAGGCGCGCCGCGGTGCCGCCCAGGATGTTGTGCTTGGCCTTCTCGGACAGGAACGGCAGGTCGGAGATGGTCGAGGGCAGGTCGAAGTCCCAGTGCGGGTAGTCCGACGAGTAGAGGAGCTGCGTCTCCGCGTTCATCATGCGGAACGTGCACTCCATGGCGCCCATGTCTTGGATCTCCATCGGCTGCGACGAATAATACATGTCGCGCATATAGTCCGACGGCTTCTTCTTGAGGAGCGGCGCCTCCGATGGCCGCAGCATGTATTCGTGGTCGAGCCGTTGCATCAGGAACGGTATCCAGGCGAGGCCGGACTCGATCCAGATGATGGGCAAGTTCGGGAACCGCTCGCCCATGCCGTTGATCACCCAGTTGGTCAGGTGCAGCACGTTGTACCAGGTGAAGCCGAGCGCGTGCACCGAGAGGAAGCGGTTGCAGCTCTTGTAGATCGGCTCGCCCCAGTTCGGGCCGGAGTGGAACGACAGCACCAGGCCGCGCTCCTCGATCGCCCGATAGACCTTCATGTAGGCGTTGTCATTGACCGCCGTGTGCGAGCGCACGGTGGTGACCATGAAGCCGCCCACGTGCTTGCGACCGCCGAAGGTCTCGACCTGGCGCAGCGCCTGCTCGGGGTCGTTGAACGGCAGGCAGAGCATCGAGAAGAAACGCCCGCCGGATTCCGGCAGCACTTTCTCTGTCAGCCAGCGATTGTACGACCAGCACAGCTCATGCTCCATTTCCTTTTGCGGATGCATCCCGATGTTCAGCATGCCGGTCGGGAACAGGCAGGAATAGTCGACGCTCATCGCGTCCATCCAGCGATGGCCGAGCTGGATGTCGCGTAAGGTGCCGGCCTCGGTCTTCTCAGAGCCGCGCATCGGATAGCGCGTCACCCGGCCGCCCATGTCCTGGTAGCCGATTCCGCCCGGCACCAGGGCCTGGCGGTTCTTGGTGCGTCCCGACAGCGCGAGCTGCTTGAGGACGTCGTTCTCCATGTATTGCAGGAACTCGCTGTAGTTCTCGTTCTCGTAGTGGTGGGCATCGACGTCGACGATCAGCATGTCGTCGAAGTTGCGCTGCACCGCCTGCTTCCGGGCGTGGCGCAGCAGTTGCGTGGTGTTCAGCTCGTCGACGGTTACGCGTCGGCCGCGGTCGGCAATAAGGTCCATGGCGTTTCTCTCCTCGCTATCCGGTTATTTCTCGTATTCCTGGACGCTCAGCGGCCGGTCCAGCTCTGCCACATGCCGAGCTCGAACACCGCCAGATTGGCGGCCTTCAAGAGCGCGCTGGTGGTGGTCATCACTTCGGTCGGGCTCGCGCTCGTCAGGCTGGCGAGCGGCAGGAACTGCACGCCAGCCTCAAGCTGGGTCCCGTAGCTCTTGCACAACGCCGCCATCAGGGCCTGGAAGGCCTTCGGCGTCAGCGTATCCAGCCGGCCCTCGCGCAGGTCGCGCTCGATCTTGGCAGCCAGCGCGGTGGCCTCGGCGGAGACGGTGCCGTCGGCCGCAATCGTGGCCGCCGCCTTGACGGTGGCCTTGGCGCTGGCTGGCTTGGCGCTGCTCGCCTTGGCGCCGGTCGTCTTCTTAGCGCTAACTGCCTTGGCGGTTGCTGCCTTGGCAGTTGCTGCCTTGGCGGCCGCAGCCTTGGTGGTTGCGGCCCTACGCGACGACATAGATGTCATCCCCCTTCTGCACGATCTTGTACTTGCGCAGCTTCATCTTGCGGTCGGAGACGCATTCCCCGGTCTTCATGTCGTATTCCATGCCGTGCCAGGGGCACACGAAGTGGAGTTCCGTGTCGGAGAAGTAGAGCCCGCGGGAGGTCTTGTCCGGCATGATCTTCTCTTCGACCTTGGCGATGGTTAATCCCTCGCAGGCCGGACCGCCCTGGTGCAGGCAGAAATTGCTGTAGGCGTAAAATTCGCCCTTTTCCCTGAAAACTCCGATCTCATGCTCGCCCATGAACACGATCCGGCGGTCGCCGTCCTTGATCTCCGACACCTTGCCCACGAACTGCTCAGCCATACCCGATGATCCTCTCCTTGGAACTCAAGCTGTGTTTATCGCGCTCTTTCTACGCTGATCCAAATAATGCCCCTTCCGAGCCATGAACGCAATCAGCCGTTGCGCTTTGCGGACCTCATCGGAGACACAAATGGCGTGCCGCAGTGCCCGTCCAGGTTGCCTTCCTCGCGCCGCCGTGCGCGGGCCAGTCACTACGCCATCTTGTTGCTGATCTCGCCGATCCCCTCGATCCAGATCTTCACCACGTCGCCGGCCTTGAGGTACTCCCCGCGACCGGCGCCGACGCCGGCCGGCGTTCCGGTCAGCACCAGATCGCCGGGATGCAGCGTCAACCGCGAGGACAGGTGGGAGATCTGCTCGGCCAGGGTGAAGATCATCTTGCTGGTGTGGGAGTCCTGCTTGAGCACGCCGTTGACCCACAGCTTGAGCGCCAGGTTCTGCGGGTCCTTGATCTCGCTCGCCGGTACGATCCAGGGCCCGAGCGGGCAGGAGCCGTCGAAGCTCTTGTGCGCGACCCAGTCGGCCTTGAACGGCGAGGTGTCGCTGATATGGGGCCGCCGGCCGCGGTCGCGCGCCGAGAGGTCGTTGGCGCAGGTGTAGCCCGCCACATAGGCGAGCGCCTTCTCGATGGGCACGTTCTTGGCCGGCCGGCCGATCACGGCCGCCAGCTCGATCTCCCAGTCCATCTGCTTCGAATAGTCCGAGATCTTGATGGTTTCACCGGGGTTGGCGAGCGAGCGCGACGCCTTGATGAAATGCCAGGACTCAAGGCCGAGCGTGTGCGGGTCGGGCTCCGGCGGCTTGCCGTGGCGGGCGCTCATCTCGGCCGCGTGATCGGCGTAGTTCGCACCCGCACAATAGATCGCCGAGGGCCATCGCACCGGCGCGAGCAGCTTCGTGCCCTTGAGCGGCCGGCCGCCCTTGGCCTTGGCGGCGCCAGCGGCGGCCTTTTTGAGGACCGCTTGTGCGTTCTTCCAGTCTTCCAGGATGGCCAGCACGGTCGCGTAGGCCGCCTTGCGGGTCAGCTTGGCGGCGTCGAACAGCGTGTCGTCGACGACGAGGCCGGCACGCGGGCCGTCGGCGGATTGGTAGGTTGCGAGCTTGTAGCCGGCCATGGCGATCCTTCTCCTGGCTGCACGGGCATGTCGAGACGTTTCACCAAATCCGGCCGGATTGGCAAGCGGTCTCGCGAGTGGTGCGCGAGGTCGGGCGCGTGATATGAGCTTTGCACGCCCATGAATTCCGAGACGGGAGCCCGCCATGATCAAGCCAAGACGCATCGGACACGCCACCTTCGAGACGAAGGATATGGACCGGCAGATTGCCTACTGGACCGAGGTGGCGGGGCTCGTGCTGGCCGAGCGGGAGAAGGACCGTGCCTTTCTTGCCACCAGGACCGGCCTCCTGGTGGTGCAGCTCGAAAAGGCGGATCGCGCGCACTGCACCCGGCTGTCGTTCGAGGTCGCGCCCAGTTCCGATTTTGGCGAGCTTGCCAAGAGCCTCGCGGCCGACGGCATCACCAGCGAGCTGCGCAACGACAGCGTTCCCGGCATGGGCCAGGTCCTGACCTTCAAGGACAACAAGGGCACCGCGATCGACCTGTTCAAGGACTGGAGCTATCTCGGCTCGCACCACCAGGTGAGCGGCATCGGGCCGCTCAAGTTCGGGCACATCGCGTTCCATTGTCCGGACGTGAAGGTGGTGGCGGACTTCTACGCCAAGGTGATGGGCTTCAAGGTCTCCGACTGGATCGAGGACTGGTTCGTGTTCATGCGCTGCAATCCCGATCACCACACCGTCAACTTCATCAAGGGCGACAACGTCGAGATGCATCACATGGCGTTCGAGCTCAAGGACATGTCGCACATGCAGAACGCCTGCGAGCTGTTCGCGATGAAGAACGTGCGGATCCTGTGGGGGCCGGTGCGCCACGGTCCCGGCCACAATGTTGCGACCTATCACCGCAATCCCGACGAGCACACGGTCGAGCTCTATATCGAGCTCGACCAGTTGAAGGACGAGGAGCTCGGCTATTTCGATCCCAAGCCGTGGCATCGCAACACGCCGCAGCGGCCGATGACGTGGAAGCGCACCGAATCGACCATCTGGGGCCTGCCGCCGCTGCCGGAATATCGCCGCGGCAGCGGCGTGCCGGCGCTCGGTCAGCAAAACTAGCGCGTGCTCCGAGTGAGCACGGACTCTCATCGCGGCACGGCGGGACTCCCTCTCCCCGTTGGGGAGAGGGAGGGGGTGAGGGGTTCAGCTCTCTCGATAGTTTGTAACCCCTCACCCCTCTCCCTTCGGGAGAGGGAGCCGGCCGCAATCGCGGCTCGGTCGTGCCTTTTCCATTAGGGAGTTACTCCATGATCACGAGACGACGCCTGCTGACGGGCACGATCGCGACCGGCGTTGGTGCGGCTCTTGGCCAGCCCGCCCGGGCCCAGGCTTTCCCGGCGAAGCCGCTCAAGGTGATCCTGCCCTACACGGCGGGGTCTCCCAATGACGTGATCGCGCGCGTGATCGGACCGGTGCTGTCGGCGCGACTGGGCCAGTCGGTCGTGGTCGAGAACCGGCCGGGTGGCGGCACCGCGATCGGCCTCAAGGCGGTGATGAGCGCGGAGGCCGACGGGCATACGCTCCTTTTCACCAACACGCCGACCCACGTCATCGCCCAGGTGGTGAGCAAAGGCTTCACCTACGATCCGCTCAAGGATTTCGTGCCGATCGTGACGGTGGGGAGCACGTCGCTGGTGCTGGTGGTGCCGGCGTCGCTGCCGGCCAACAATCTGCGCGAGTTCATCGCCTACGCCAAAGCCAATCCGGGCAAGCTCAATGTCGGCTTCGGGCAGGGCACGCTGCCGCATCTGGTCGGCGAAGCCTTCAAGCTCGCGACTGCAACCGACATCGCCAGCATTCCGTATCGCGGCGGCGCGCAGGCGATCACCGACATGCTGGGCGGGCGCATCCACATGAACCTCGGCGCCGGCGCGACGCTGGTGCCGCTCATTCGCGAGGGCAAGATCAAGGCGCTTGCGGTCACGAGCCCCAGGCGCAGCGTCGACCTGCCGGATGTGCCCACGATGGCCGAGAGCGGCCTGCCGGACCTCACCACCGTCACCTACTATGGGTTTTTCGGTCCGGCCGGGACGCCGGCCGACGTGGTTGCGCGCATCAACCAGGACATCAACGAGAGCCTCAAGACGCCCGAGTTGCGCGCTGCCATGGTGCGGGTCGGCTTCGAGCCGACCGGCGGCTCGCCGCAGGATTTTGCGGCCCTGATCGCGGAGCAGCTCAAGCGCTGGGCGCCGCTTGCGACCTCGACCGGCTTCACGATGGATTGAGCCGTATTAGCCGTATTGCGATTCGCCAGCCTTCTCGCCCTGCGCCACCCCATGATACCTCGCGAATTTCACAGGCAGGGCGTAGACTTTCAGCGTTCGCACGGGAAGGCGCGCCGCCGAACGCGCTCTCCGTGGCGACGGCCACCGGCACGCGCGTGGTGCTCAGATCCGATCTGAGACCGCTTTGCCGGATGGAGGGAGAAGCACGATGTTGCTCACGTTGAACAAGCCGAAAAAAGAAACAGAATTCGACCTTCCGCCGCTCGATCGCGCCATGCGACTTGCAGGATTTGCGTTCGCGCAGGCGGCGAGCAGCATCGCGGACGGGGCGGGGCCGTTGATCCCGCTTGGCTATGTCGAGCGAGGGGCCGGATTGCGCAGCGCCGAGCGTGTCATGATGCGCTTCATCCATCCTTCGGCGGAAGACATCAATCTTGCATTGTCGGTCAGCGAAGGGCGCAGTGCCTTGGCGGCAAAGCTGTCGGAGTACGATTCGTCGGTTCTGGTTTTCGAAGGCTATGTCCGCCGTTCGGTGGCTCCGGACAAATCCGACGCGTTCATCGTGGAGATCAACGATGTTGCGTTTGAAACGCCGTTCAAGGTCATTCAAAACTATCAGCCGTCCGCTTCTGGCGGCTTCAAGCTCTTGGGCTCTCCGACATTCTTGCAGGATGCCCGTCCGGTGGATCAGAGCCTCGAGGCCGAGCTTGCTGCGCGCTTTCTCGACGGCGCCAAGTCGAACAGCCTAGTCGAAAAAACCTGGGCGGCGTGGAGCAGTTGATTTCAAACGCTCAATACCTGAGACCGCTGACAGATCAAAGGCAGCGCCCCGCGCAAAGCCGGGCGCTGCTGTCCCGGCGCCCTACTTGTAGAACTCGACCGACGCCTGGCGGAAGAACACGAAGTTCGGCGGCGCGACCGAGATCGGGCCATTGATGCCGAAGATCGCAATCTCGATCTTGTCCCCGGCCTTGACCGCATCGGTGATGACCACGCGGTTCGGGATGTTGAAGCCCTGGATCGTGGCCGGGCTGGTGATGCCGACCCGGCGCGGCATCTCGCCGTTGACCCACACCTCGGCGTAGTCGTCCACGAAGGCGGTCAGCACCGCCTTGGCGTTCGCGGTGTCGAAGGCTCCGATCTTGGCCGGCATTGTCAGGTTGGTCCGGTACCACAAGAACGAGACCTTTCCGCCGCCGCGCCGGTCGGTCAGGGTCTTGGGCTCGATGACAGGCCAAGACGAATCGTCGAAGCCCTTCGCGCCTGCGCGCGGCGCGATGTCTTGTAGCCCGGCATGGCGTTCGGCAGCGCCGGCCCCTCGACGATCTTCGCCTCCATGTGCTTCCATTGGGCGCCGAATGCCGCCATGCCGTCCGCGGTCATCAGGTCGACCACATGCGCCGGCGGCAGCACCGGAGCAAGCTGCGGGGGCGACGTCGGTTGCAGGGGCTGCGCCGAGGCGGCGAGCATCAACGGAACAATGGCCAGCATGGCGCCGGCGACAAGCTTGGCAAGATCGCTGTTACGCATGGTCGTCCTCCCTTTTCTCATGATCGACCCGATGCTGTTCGAGCGGCTCGGGCTGCAAGGGAGTGTAGCCCTTTCCCGACGCGAAGCCATGCCGGTTGCGCTAAGTCAGCGCGCTTGTGTCGGCAACCCGCTCAGCAGGTGACAAGGTCGGTGTGTCCGAAGCCTTTTGAGTAATCGAGGACGGAGATGACCATCGGCGTCACGCGGAAGATGCGGACGTCCTCCGGGGTCGGCATCTTCACCGGCAAGGGCGAGGCCGGCTCTGGATATTTCAGCGGCAGCATTTGCAGCACCTTGCTCGCTTCGGCCCGGTCGACCACCGCTTGCGCGTGCGCCGCCATGGACAGGCCGGTGATCGCCATCAAATCCGGGGTGTCGTGATCGATCGTCAGCGACACCCGATTATCGTGCGCGAGATTCGCCGCCTTCTGGCTATCCAGACCGCAGAGGAAGTAGAGCGTGAGGCCTTCGTTCACGTAGCCGACGGTCGTCGCCTGCGGCCAGCCATCGGGCCTGAGCGTTGCAATCGTCATGATCCGGTGCTGGTCCAACAGCGCCAGGATCTTCTTTCTGATCTCGTCGTCCATCGGTCGTCTCCATGATCGCGACCAGTAATACAAATCATATGGCCGCCAGATCATTTTGGCGTTGACACATCTCAACCATGATGCCCGGCAAAACAGGCAGCAATGTCTGCCAGGGTGGGAAGCGGAGAGACACGGGTTCCACTGCCCGAGAAGCGGCCTGAGACAAGGAGGAGGTGATGGACGTGCACATCAGGACCCCAGACGGGGAGATGCCCGCCTACCTCATCGCGCCATCGGGCACCAGTCCCTGGCCGGGCGTGGTGGTCATCCACGACGCTGCCGGCGTTACGCACGACTTGCACGCGCAAGCCGACTGGCTGGCATCCGCGGGCTTCCTCGCGTTGGCCCCCGACCTGTTCTACCGGGACGGACGGTGGCGATGCCTGTTCCGGTCCATCCGCGACCCGGCGCACCCCGTACCCGACCTCGACCTCGCCCGCGCCTGGCTCGCGCAGCGGAAGGATTGCACCGGTAAGACCGGAGTAATCGGCTTCTGCTACGGCGGCGGCCTGGCGCTGATGCTTGCGGCCGACCACGCCTTTTCCGTCGCCAGCGTGAATTACGGCGGACTCACACCGGATTCGGAGCGGGCGCTTGCGCGCGCCTGCCCGATTGTCGCCTGCTACGGCGCGAGAGACCGGTGGCCGGGGGTCCGCAGGGTGCCCGCGATTCTGGAGCAGGCGCTGAAAGCGGCCGGCGTCGACCACGACATCAAGGTCTACCCGGAGGCGGGGCACGGCTTCATCAACCACCACGATCCCCGCGACCTGACCGCGGTCGATAGGGTGATCGCGAAGCTGGCGGTCGCTGGCCATCACGAGCCCTCCGCCCGCGATGCACGCCGGCGCATCATCACCTTCTTTCGCAGGCACCTTGTGGAGACCGGTGGCTGAGCTGCGCGCCCGGGCGGTTGCTGGGCTCGCACCGGTGAACCGTGGATCCCTTGATCCTGCGCAATGCGCGGCCATCGCGCGGGAACATTGTGCTGTCGGCTTACTTCTCTAGGGAGGTGGAGTCGTAATGTTCCGATGCGTTCCAGGAGGAGGCGTACAATGGCCAATCCGTTCGTGCATGTTGAGTTGAATACGACCGATGTTGCCCAGGCCAAATCGTTCTACGGCAAGCTATTCGACTGGAAACTTGAAGATATGCCCATGTCCGACGGGGCCTACACCATGATCAAGGTTGGCGAGGGAACGGGTGGCGGACTGATGAAGCACCCAATCCCGGGTGCGCCGTCGACATGGCTGGCCTATGTGCTTGTGGATGACGTCAAGGCGGCGACTGGCAAGGCGAAGTCGCTTGGCGCGACCATCTTGAAAGACGTTACCGAAATACCCGGAATGGGCTGGTTCAGCGTCATCGCTGATCCAACCGGAGCTGCTCTCGGCATGTGGCAAACCAAGAAGACCTGAGAGAATAGCACAATCGACGCCTCGCGTGATCGTAGGCCCAGGATGTCTGGCGCCACCGCCGAGGCTAAGGGCGAACTCATCAAGGAAGTGCGCCGCCGACATCCGCCCGTGATCTGAGAAACTGACGAAATCCGGCCCGACTAACTATTCTTGCTCAGGACTGGTCTGGGTCACGAGCGTAGGCTACGGCCGCACCGCCGGCGTCTCGAGCGGCATGCTGCGCGCGCGCCACATCAGAAACAGCTCGAGATCGACGAGCTCAGGCGCGCCGAGCGGATAGTTGTCGACCCGCATGCCGCTGATGCAGTTGCGCAGCCGCCGCTGCAGCGAGCCGACGTTCTGCCATTCGAGGCGATAAAGCGGGTAGCCGGTCGGATGCGCCTGGGTGATCGGCGCGCCGGCGAGCTTCTCTTTCCAATTGTCGTCGTGGCATTGCGCGCAGGCGAAGTTGAGCTGGCCCTGGCGGCGATAGAACGTGGCGCGGCCGGCTTCGAGGAACGGCCGCGTGCGCTCGTCGATCGTAACCGCGATCGGCATGCCGCGCGATTGACGCCCCACATAGCTGCTGAGCGCGAGCAGCTCCTTGCCCTCGAGCGGCAACGGCGTCGCCTGCTGGCGCTCCGTCCGGCAGATGTTGATCTGCTGATCGAGATTGACCGGCCGTCCGCGCGCCGCATTGAAGGCCGGGTAGCGCGCCGCGACTCCCTTCATGCTCTCGCCCGCATGGCAGTCGGCGCAGGACTTGTTCGCCGTGCCGACCTTGCGCTTCCATGAGGCTTCGCCATCGAACACCCAAAGCGAGCCCGGATTGGCGCTGTCGTCATCCTGCATGGCGCGCGTCTCGGGCCCCATGAACTCGTAGCCGGACTTGCGCTCGTTGAGCGGAATCTCGGCGGCCAGCGCCACCAGCAGGGTGCTGGCGATCGCCCAAGCGAGTGCGCCGATCGCGAGGATGCAGCGTTCGGCCGGTGTCATTCGACGGTGATGTTGACGGACTCGGTCGCCGAGAAGCCGTTGTCGCCGGTCCACTTGAACTCAAACGTGCCGCTCGCGGTCGCCACCGTATAGAACGAGATGAACGGGTTGGCGGCGATCGCCGGGAACAGCTCGGCGCGGAACACTTCCAGCCCGTTGTAGGTGCACACGAACAGACTGATGATGTCGCGCGGGATCGCCTTGCCGACGTTGTCGTGACGGTAGCCGGTCTCCATCTCGTGCGAGATCAGGGTCTTGATCGCGATCACCTCGCCCTTCTTGGCCTTGGGCGGAACGTTGATGAGTGTGCGTGCCATTAGACCGGGTCCTCCAGGCAGGCCGCGATCGTCACGATGACGTCGACCTCGTCGGACCAGAAGCTGCCGTCGTTCATCTCGGCGATCGCCATGATCCGTTGCGAGTCAGCAAGTCGCATGCGGGTCGCGACCTTGGCCTGTCCGGCGGGCGGGCCAAGCCGGATACTGATCACGTTCGACTGCGGGTTCTTCTCATTGAAGACGTGGATCGCGCGGACGTAGTTGTCGGCCGTCATCGGGCTCTCGACCGCGATATCCATCGAGACCGAGTTGCCGTTCTCGACCAGCGGCGGCAGGTGGAGCGCGACCTTGCCTTTGCGCAACGGGGCCGATCCAACCACCTTCTTGATGGCGGCCTGCATCGTCTCCGGCGTGGCGCGCGCCTCCGTCACCGGCAGGACCGTCACCAGCCCGCCCGCAAGGCTTGCTGCGCCGATCATGAACTGGCGCCTCGTTGCCTCATCATCTGTCATCATGTCGTCATCTGTCATCATGTCGTCGCATCTCCGTACGGAGCCTCATGGCGGCTCGCAGACTTTGATCGCGGCAGGGCGGGACTCCCTCTCCCCATCGGGGAGAGGGTGGGGGTAAGGGGGACCTATCTCTCGACAGTCCATAACCCCTCACCCCACCCCTCTCCCTATGGGAGAGGGAGCAGGCCGCATTCGTGGCTCGGTCCTGCCCAAAGGTCATGTCGCCGGTCCCATCAGTCACGTAGCGTCACCAGATAGGCCACCACGTCCTCAATCTGCTCGGCCGTTAGCACCGGCTTGCCCGCAAAGGCGGGGGCGACCCGCGTGCGGCCGTCGATCCGGTAGTATGCCGGCATCATCGTGTCGGGGTAAAGCCGACTGGAATCAACAATCCGTAAGCGTAGCTGCCCTTCCGACCAGCGCCCGCCGGCGCCCTTGAGATCGGGCGCCAAGGTGCCCTGGAACTTCTCCTCCGGGAACGGCCCGGAGTGGCAGAGCAGGCAGAGCCCGACCTGCCGGTTGGTCACGATGGCGCGGCCACGCGCCGGGTCGCCGCGCGCGCCGGTCAGCGGCTGCGGGATTTCGTTGCCCACGACCGTGTAGGGCCGCAGCGCGTCCTGCGCATGCACGGCCGCGCTGCTCACAACCAGCGCTAGCGCGGCCGCGAGCTTAACCGAACACTTCCGTGGTGATAGTCTTGAACCAGCCATCCGCATAGCTCGCTTCCGCCGACCGCGTCGATCGCGGCGCCTCGATCTGGCTGACGCCGCCGGCGCCCTCGATGTCCACCAGCACGCCGTCCTTGGGCCGATAGACACCCGCAACCGAAATTCCATAGTCGGGGGCGACCAGACTGTAGCAGGTATTGATCAGCCGCGGCTCCTCGGGCTTCTGCCCGGCCAGGAGCGTGGCGACCGCGGCGGCGCAGACCTTGGCCTGCGCGTTCGCGGAGAACGCCGACTTCGGCATCGCCCCCATGATGGCGGCGTCGCCGATGACGTGGATGTTCGGCTGCTGCTTCGATTCAAACGTGATGGCGTCGACCGGGCACCATCCGGAGCGATCCGCCACCTGCGCGAGCTCGGCGATGCGGGCGGCCTTCTGCGGCGGAATGATGTTGGCGACGGCGGCCTGGTGGCGCGAGAAGTCGGTGACGACCGTCTTGCTCGCGGGCTCGACTGCGGTGACCTTGCCGCCTTGTGACAGCGAGACCCATTCGAGATTGGGATAGAGCTCCTTCCAGGCGTTCTGGAACAGCCGCTGCTTGGAGAACGCATCCTTGGCATCGAGCAGGATCAGCTTCGCGCGCGGCTTCTTGGTCTTGAGAAAGTGCGCGATCAGGCTGGCGCGCTCGTAGGGCCCGGGCGGGCAACGGAACGGATTGGCCGGCGCCGAGATGACGACCAGGCCGCCGTCCGCCATCGACTCGAGCTGGCGGCGCAACAGCAGCGTCTGCTCGCCAGCCTTCCAGGCATGCGGCATGACGTTGGCGGCGGACTCGGTGTAGCCCGGCAGACCATCCCATCGGATGTCGATGCCTGGCGCCAGCACCAGCCGGTCGTAGGGCAGGCGACTGCCGTTCGCGAGCGTGACGGTGCGCGCCTGCGGATCGACCGCCGAGGCCGCCGAGAACGCCATGGTGATCCCGCTGGCGGCGACCTTGTCGTAGCCGAACTGCTGCTCCTTCAAGTCGCGCAGGCCCGCGATGACGACGTTGCTGAACGGGCAGGCGATGAAAGTCTGGCTCGCCTCGACCAGCGTCACGGTGATGCGCGGATCGAGCCGCTTGAGCACACGCGCGCAGGTCGCGCCCGCGAACCCGCCGCCTACGACGACGACGCGGCCGCCCGCATTCTGCGCAAGCGCCGGCATCGGCAGCAGGGCCGAGGCGGCGGCCGCGGTCTTGACGAAATCACGCCGGCTAAGGCGCCGGGCAAAATGTCGTCCATCCATGCGTGTATCCATGCGTGTCATGGCTCAATCCTTTTGCGCCGCGAACCAGGCCGCGATGGCCTTGGTCTCGTCGTCATTGAAACCCTTGGCGATGCGATCCATGACGGTGGTCGGCCGCTTGCCGGTGCGGAACTCGGTCATGGCGGTGACGATCTGCGCGGCGTCGCGCCCGTTGAGCCGCGGCACCGGCGTTCCGACCGACTGGGTTGCCGGGTGGCAGCCGGTGCACGACGTCGCCCCGGGGGGTGCATCGGCTACGCAAGCGATGCTGCTGACCGCCAGCGCGGCGGCGGTTGCTGCGAACAGACGAATGCGGGACATGATGCGGAACATTGGGGCACCTCGCTTTCCAACTGGCGGGCAATACCGCCAGACGCAGGTCAGGCTTTTCGCAGGTCAGGCATTTTTCAGATCGTGATTCTTCAACGGTAACGAGCGAATGCGCTTGCCGGTTGCGGCGAAGATCGCATTGCAGAGCGCCGGCGCCACCACCGAAACCGGTTGCTCGCCGCAGCCGCTCCAGAAGCCGCCGCTCGGGATGAGCACGCATTCGACCCTGGGCATCTCGGCCATGCGGAGCATCCGATAATCGTTGAAATTCTGCTGCTCGATGCGACCGTTCCGGACCGTGATCTCACCATAGAGCGTGGCGGTGAGTCCATACACCACCGCGCTTTGAACCTGCATCTCGACGCTCATCGGGTTGACCACTGTGCCCGGATCAAGCGCCACCACGATGCGGTGCATGCGCACCTCGCCGCCTGCCTCGACCGAGGCCTCGCAGACCGCCGCGACGAAAGTGCCATAGGCCTCGTTGAGTGCGATGCCGCGATGGATCCCCGCCCGCAACGGCGCGCCCCAGCCGGCGCGCTGGGCGGCCGCATCGAGCACGGCCGTGAGCTTGTCGCCATGCTTGTGGGCGCCGAGGAGGCTCCGGCGATAGACGTAAGGGTCGGCGCCGGCGGCGTGCGCCAGCTCGTCGATGAAGCTCTCGCGGAAGAAGCAGTTCTGGGTGTGGTTGACGCAGCGCCAGAAGCCGACCGGCACATGCGTGTTCCGCATCGCGTAGTCGGCAAGATAGTGGGGTACGTCGTAGGGCATGTCCTCGAGGAAGCCCTCCTGGAACTGCAGGTCCACGCGATTGGCGAGCGCGAGCGGCGTCAGCGTTGCGAGAATCGACTGGCCGGTAAGGCGCACCTGCCAGGCTGCGGGCGCGCCCGACGCGTCGAGGCCGGCGACCATCCTGGCCATCGCCACCGGCCGATAGTAGTCGTGGCGCATGTCCTCTTCGCGGCTCCACACGGTCTTCACCGGCTGTCCGACCTCCTTGGCGATGAGGACCGCGTAGCGCACGAAATCCTGCACCGCGCCGCGCCGGCCGAAGCCGCCGCCGAGCATGAGCTTGTGGACGGTGACGTTGCGCGCCGGCACGCCGGCAGCCTGCGCGGCGGCTGCGAGCGAGGCTTCGCCGTTCTGAGTCGGCACCCAGATCTCGACGCGATCGCCTGCCACATGCGCGGTGCAGTTCTGCGGCTCCATGGTGGCGTGGGCGAGAAAGGGTGCAGCGTATTCGGCCTCGATCCGCTGCGCGGCGCCGGCGAGCGCCTGCGTGACATGGCCGGTCTTGCGGCCGACGCCGGCGTCGGCCGCGTTAAGCCCGTTGCGCAGAAAGTCAGCGATGGTGTCGCTCGACGTGCCGCCATGGCCGCCATCGTCCCAGACGATCGTCAGCGCGTCGGCGGCCTGTTTGGCGTGCCACCAGGTATCGGCGACGACCGCGACCGCGTCCTTGAGCGTCACGATCCGACGTACGCCCGGCATGCCGGCGGCTCTGCTGTCATCGACCGACCTGAGCATTCCCTTGAACACCGGGCACTGCACCAGCGCGGCGTTGAGCATGTTCGGAAGCCGCACATCGATGCCGTAGGTGGTGCGGCCCTGAACCTTGTCGAGCACGTCGAGCCTGCGCGTCGGCCTGCCGAGAAGCGACCAATCTGTCGCGTTCTTGAGCGTGACCTCTGCGGGCTGCGGCGCGCGCGCGGCCGCCTCCGCGATCGCGCCATAGCGCATGGTGCGCCCGCTCGCGGCGTGAACGATCACGCTTTTTTCGGCCCGGCATCCGGCGGCGGCGACGCCCCAATGCGCGGCCGCGGCCGCAATCAGCATCTCGCGTGCGGTCGCGCCCGCCCGGCGCAGCAATTCGTGCGAATTGCGGATCGAGCGGCTGCCGCCGGTCGACATGTCGCCGAAGATGCGGCCGCGCGCGAGATTCTCGTGCGGAGCCACGAATTCAGGCCGCACCTTGGCCCAGTCGCAAGCGAGCTCTTCGGCGACCAGCATCGCAAGGCCGGTGAGCGCGCCCTGTCCCATCTCCGACCGGGCGACGCGGATGGTCACCTGGTCGTCGGGCGCGATCACGATCCAGGCGGTGATCTCGGGTGGGCGCGCGGCAGCGGCGGCCGGCAGCGGGTCGAACGGAACCGCGAAGCCAAGCGTCAGCGCACCGCCAGCGGCGGCGACGCTCGTGAGAAAGCAACGGCGATCGATGGCCCCGACGTCCGTCATGTGTGCGGCGCTTGATGTGCGAGCGGCGCTTGGTCCAGCGCTTTTCGTACACGGAGTCCCGCAAAAGCGAAAGCGGCGGCCTTTCGGCCGCCGCCTGCCTGTGCACCACTGCGCATTACGCAGTGCGGATGTCGTGGTTCTTCAGCGGGAAGGTGCGGATGCGCTTGCCGGTCGCGGCGAAGAAGGCATTGAGCACCGCCGGCGCCGCCACCGCGATGGTGGGCTCGCCCACGCCGCCCCAGAAGCCGCCCGAGGGCATCACGATGCACTCGACCTTGGGCATCTGGTGCATGCGCAGCGCCGGGTAGGTGTCGAAGTTGGTCTGCGCTATGCGACCGTCCTTCACCGTGCACTCGCTGAACAGCGCCGCGCCCAGGCCGTAGACGAACGAGCCCTCGATCTGCGCCTCGATCTGCTGCGGATTGACGGCGTACCCGCAGTCGGTGGCGGCGACGATGCGATGGATC
>Ga0209797_10000169_pt1 | contig 29841 bp, 30 predicted proteins | sample DOMMetBare3Fresh_2_FD_187472 | JGI IMG/M metagenome (GOLD analysis project Ga0209797, IMG submission 187472) | Wetland sediment microbial communities from St. Louis River estuary, USA, under dissolved organic matter induced mercury methylation -... | ecosystem: Environmental > Aquatic >... | reverse complement strand
GACCCTGGCACCTTCGTGAACGACCTGCTGGCGGTCATGCGCTAGCGCGGAGCCGCCTGCCGGTCATTCCTGCGGTGGCTCCCAGAGGATTGCGAGGCCACCCCCCGGCTCCACCTCCCGCCGCTCCCGCCCGGCCTCGAAGAGCGCCATGGAATGCGGCCCGTGCAGAGTGAGGGCCGTGCCTTCGTTCCGCAGCCAGCTTCCCTCGCGCAGTCCCACCACCCGTACCTCCCGGTTCAGCGCCAGGAATTCCAGGATCCGGTCGGCGCGGGTCTCCCCGCCGTGATTCGGAATCGTCTGGTCGGTGAAGTGCGGATTGATCTGGAATGGCACCAGCCCCAGCGCCTTGAAGGAGGGGGGCTCGATGATCGGCATGTCGTTGGTCGTGCGGATCGTCGGGGAGACGAGATTGGCCCCCGCACTCCACCCGATGTAGGGCACGCCCTCGCGCACCCGGGAGCGGATCCGGTCGAGCAATTCGAGGGCGGCGAGTCGCTCGAGCAACCGAAAGGTGTTCCCGCCCCCCACCACGATGGCGTCCGCCTGACGGAGGACTTCGGCCGGATCGCTCTCGTGTACCGACTCGACCGGGTGTCCCAGGCGCGTGAACGCCTCCCGCACCCGGGCAGTGTAGTCGTCGTAGGACATCGTCACCGCGGCATAGGGGACGAACGCCAGCCGGCGCGGCTGCGGGCCCAGGAAGTCGAGGATCGCGTCACCGGCGTGGGCAAGGTATTCCTGCCCCGGATTGCGGGAGTTGGAGAGCAGCAGCAGACGGGACATGGTGTCGGGGGCTGGAGGCGGGCCCGCTATTTCCGTTTCCGGCGAATCACCGGCAGTTCCTTCGTCATGATGTCCATCTCGCTGCGCGTGGCCAGCCGCGGCAGCGTCGCGTCGCCCTCCGACGCCGGAGAGTAGGCGACGACCAGCTCCGCCGGCAGCAGGTGCCGGATCGAGTTGGCATAGTACTCGAGCAGCGGGCGTGCCGACGGCAGGATGACGAGGTCGTCGCCGTGGGCCACGACCAGCCGCCGCATCGAGAACATCAGCCAGGCGCGGTCCCACACTTCGGAGATCGGCAGTTCGGTCCGCACGATCCGGGCGTTGAATTCGCCGAGCCGGTCACGCACCTCATCGAGGCGCTCCAGCAGCCGCGACCGCGACACGACGCTGGCGCCGAAAGAGAGGAGGGCCGCGGAAGCGAGCGGCACCGGCGTCACCGGAATCACCGCCCCGATCCGTTCCAATGCCTGCTCGGCCAGCCGCTGGATGTGCGGCAGCCGCTGCTCCTTGGGGAGCGTCAGGATGCCGGCGGGCTGGTCGGCGAGCCAGCTGCGGACCGAGATCGGCGTCCCGAAGGCGATCGCCACCCGGCCGTAGCGCTTGAGTTGGCCCGTGAAGAGCCGCACCGTGTTCCAGCCGAGGTAGCCGAGCACGTTGCCGAGCTGTGTCAGGCGCGACGGCCGCCTCCCGCCCACGATCCGCTCGCGGATCAGCGACCGGTCTTCCAGCACCCGGTCGTAGTTGATGCCGACCGGCACCAGCCAGATGTCGCGGTCGAAGGCCGGGTCGTCGAGCGTGCGGATGATGTAGTCCAGCAGCCCGATCTTCACCGGGCGGAGCGCACCGTCGCGCGTCAGCCCGCCCTCGGGAAAGATCCCCTGCGTTACGCCGTTCCGGGTGATGAGCTGGACATACCGCTCGAGCACCTTGTGATAGAGCGGTTCGCGGTACTGGCGCCGGATGAAGTAGCTCCCGAAACTCTTGAACACGAACTCGAGCGGCCAGGTCCGCGCCCACTCTCCCACCGCGTAGCTGATGCTCACCACCCGCGCCAGCACATAGGCCACCACCACGTAGTCGGCATTGCTGCGGTGGTTCATGAGATAGACCACCACATCGCGCCGCGGGATCCGGTCCAGCGCCTCGTGGTCGCGGTATTCGATGGAGGACTTGTAGAGCAGGTTGATCAGCAGGCGGGAGAGGTTGTACCCGAGCTTGTAGTAGGAGAGGACGTTGAAGAAGGGGACGATTTCGTCGACATACTGGTTGACCCGGATGCGGACCTGGGATTCCGCCGTCCCGTTCTCCTCCGCGTAGCGGGCGATCGCGGCCTCGACCTGCGGGTCCTGCAGCAGCGCCTCTCGGATCCGGTCGCGCTCGACCAGCTTGTAGCGGTCGGTGCGGACCCGGAACTGTCGCAGCGCGTTGCGCGCCCAGCGCCGCAGCCGCCGCCGAAGCACGGCGCGGGTGCCCACCAGGACACCTGCCGTCGCGGTGGCGGCCAGCAGGAAGATGCCCAGCACGAGCAGCCAGTCCCTGCCGCTCACCCTGCCGATTCCAGCTTCACCTGCTGGTACGCCATGCCCCTGAGGCGGGCAATGCGCATGCGGATCGGGGGATGGCTCGAGAAAACGTCGCCCAGGAAGCCCTCCTTCCGGGAGAGCTGACTCGCGGACGGGTCCACGATGCAGAGATGGGCGGCGCCCTTGGTGATCGTGTGCGTGGGCTCACCCGCGGCGTCCAGCTTCTCCAGCGCGGAGGCGAGCGCCATCGGATTGCGGGTGAACTGGGCCCCGGTTGCGTCGGCGAGATATTCGCGCTTGCGGCTCACGGCCATCGCGAGAAACCGGGAGATGATGGGCGCGAGAATCAGGGTGATGACCCAGAGCACCAGGATCAGCAGCGCGAGGGGATTGCCGCCCTTGTCGTTGCTCCGCCCCCCGCTGCGGCTGCTGCTCCCTCCTCCGAAGCTTCCGAACCGCAGCATCCGGCCCATCCCGTCCGACATCAGCGCGATCGCACCGACCATCGCGGCCAGCAGCGTCATCAGCCGGGTATCGAAGTTCTGCACATGCGCCATCTCGTGGGCGACGACGCCCTGCAACTCCTCGCGGCTCAGCGCGCCGAGCAGGCCTTCCGTCACGGCGATGCAGGCCTTCGTGGGCTCGATACCCGTCGCGAAGGCGTTCGGGTCAGCATCGGGAACCACGAACATCCTCGGCTTCGGCAGCCCGGAGGCGATTGCCATCTCCTCGACCACGTTCACCAGCCGGCGCTCACCATCGGTGGCGGGCTCGAGAATCTCCCGGGCGCCGGTGGCCCACAGCACCCGCTCGGCGCCCTTCTTCCAGGAGTACCAGCAGACCGAGCCGGCGATGAGCGTGGCGATGATGCCGATCCACGGCACCGTGTGCGGCGCGTAATCGGAGCGCGCCTCCATACCGGGCCCGGTCGACATCAGGTACCAGGCGATGTCGCCACCGAAGCCCACCCATGCGAAGAACAGCACGAACCCGGTCACCAGCCAGAAGGAGCGCCGGCGGTTCGATGCCTGTTGTTCGAACAGATTCGCGGGCTGTTCCATGGGAAGCAAGTTCCGAGTACCGAGTTCCAAGTTCCGAGTTCTGGGGTCAGCCCCCGAGCACTCGGAACCCGGTACTCTGAACTCGGAACTCAGTTCATCTTCAGGTCGACGTTCGGCACCGCACGCTCGGCCGAATCCTCGATCGCCCACAGCTCCGCCGGTGCCGCCTTGGCCATGCCGGCCACCAGATTGGTGGGGAACTGCTGCTGCGCGGTGTTGTAGGAGGTCGCTGTGTCGTTGTAGAGCTGCCGCGCAAAGCCGACCTTGTTCTCGGTGCTGGTCAGCTCCTCCTGCAACTGCTGGATGTTCGCGGTCGCCTTGAGCTGCGGATAGTTCTCGGACAGCGCAAACAGCCGGCCCAGCGCCTGGGTCAGTTCGCCTTCTGCCTTGGCCACCTGCGCCACGCCACCGCCCGTGGCGCTGACCGCCTTGTTGCGCGCCGAGATCACGGCCTCGAGGGTGGACTTCTCGAAGTCCATCGCGCCCTTCACCGCGTTGACGAGGTTGGGGATCAGATCATGCCGGCGCTTGAGCTGGACGTCGATCTGCTTCCAGGCGTTGGCCACCTGGTTCTTGAGGGCGATCAGTCGGTTGTACGCGCTCATGACCCAGAGCGCGACCACGACGACCACAACGAGCAGCACGATGCCCATGGGCGTTCCTTGGGTGAGGGGGATACCGGGAAGTGTAAAGCGGACCGCGGACAGGGTCTACGGGCGGTCTCCCAGCCCGTCCAGCGCCTGGCGCAGGGCTTCGACGATCGTCTCGTCCTCGAGCGTCGCGTAGAGCGGGTGCCGCTCGTCGAGGAGCAACTCTGCCCCGGGTCCCATCGCGACCCGACGGCAGAGCTGCCCCCGGCCACGCCGGGAGGGCGCCACGCCTTCGGCCGCCGCCCAAGCCTGAAGCGCACGGCCCACCTTGCCCCGTGGGGCCCCTTCAGGGACGGTCAGCGGGAGCTGATCGGGCGCCGGCAGGCGGGAGCCCAGCGCCGCGGCCACCCGCCGCTCGGTGACGTCACCAGGAAGCCCGCCGAGTTCCTTCACCAGGTTGTCGAGGGTGGCGCCTTCCATCTGCTGCAGCTTGATCGCGAGCACCTGCAGCAGGTGCCGGTAGCCATACGTTGCGGCGGTGCCCCGCCCTTCCGGATGGCTGACCAGCTTGCGGGTCACGTAGAAGCGAATCGTGCGCTCGCTTGGGTAGGCCGACGAGGCGGCACTCACCGGGTAGACCGACGACGCCTCCAGGATCGCGCCCGCGAGCGTTGCGAGATCGCGCAGGCTCCAGGGCGCCAGCGCGGCATACTGCCGAAGCGTCGAGAGTGCATCGGTGGGGGCAGCAGGTGCGGACACGGCGAGAGTCACTGGGCTCGGAGGCGTGAAGGAGCCGCTAGTATGGCCCGCCGCGCGGGCGAGGGCAAGTCCAGCCGCATTTCGTCGCGCCACGCTGCGTTGTCGTGCGCCCTGCGCGCGCGAGGGACGGCCCTATCCTCGGGCCATGCGAAACGGCATCACGCTCCTGGAACTGCTGATCGTCCTGGTCATCGCCGGTGTGCTGGCGACGATCGCCCTTCCCGGCATCACCGGACTGCACGACCGCCTGGCGGTGGATGCCGCCGCTCGGGCGGTGGCGGCGGCGCATACGCGCGCCCGCATCGCTGCCCTGGCCGAGCACCGCGAGATGCTCCTCACGCTGACCGCGGATTCACTGCTGCTCTCCGCGGTCGAGTCGCCGATCGACACGATCGAACGGTGGCGCGGCGATGGGCCGGCGGATCACGACGTCTCGGTGGTAGGCATGCCTCGGCGGGTCAGCTTCGCGCCCAGCGGGGTGACGATGGGCTTCGCCAATGCCACCTACTCGCTCACCCGCGGCTCGGCGCGCAAACAGGTGATTGTCTCACGGTATGGAAGGGTGCGGGTGCAGTAGGGAGTGCGTAGTGCGGAGTGCTTAGTGTTGGTCATGGGGGCGCGCTGCCGCCGTGTTCCGAGCCGCAGCTGCACCGGGCGAAACGTGCCGCGCACCATGCCCCAGGCGCTACGCACCAGGCACTAAGCACCCGATACTACTTCAATCCGAACGTCACATCGACATGCACGGTGATGTCCTCATGCATCTTGAGCATGCCGAGCATTTTGGTCAGCCCGCCGATGCGGTAGTCCTTCAGATTCAGGGGAAAGGTGCTGCGGATCCTGATCTGCTCGCTGCCAAGGGTGAGGATACCCGGGAGCGTCACTTCCCGGCTGACGCCGTGGAGGAGGAGGTGGCCGTGCAGCGTGACCGGCAGACTGTCCTGGGCGCCCGGAGCCGCCGATGCGCTATCGAGCTCGAATCGCAGGGTGGGATACGTCGCCGACTCCATCGACTTGTTGAGATCGCGGTCGCGCCGGTCGTTGCCCGTCACCAGAGTCTGGACCGAAGCAGCCACCCAGCCGTGTACCCCCTCGAGGCTCGGCGCTCCTTCGAACTCCCCGGTTACCGTCGTAGTCGTCCCGGTGAAGTCGCCCATGGTGGCGTGACCATCGAAGCTGAGACGGCCCTCGCGCACACTGCCGCCGGGGATCGGGTCCTGCTGGGCGCTGGAGGGTCTCACGACCGCCGGGAGCCCGAGGAGCCCGAGGAGCCCGAAAAGGAGAGCTCTCACTCTTCCTCGGACTCGGCGTCGGCGCCGTCGAGTCCGTACTTCCGCACTTTGGCGAGGAGGGTGGACCGCGCGATACCGAGGATGTGGGCGGCCCGCCGTTTGTTCCCCCGGGTGTAGGCGAGGGTCCGCGCGATATGGCGCCGCTCCACGTCATCCAGGGGTTCCGGCTCCGCGGGCACTGCCGGCGCGATCGCCTCTCGGAGCAGGGTCTGGTCGAGCCCGGGCGTGGCGAGGGCCAGCACGGCGAGGTCCAGACCCGGGACCGCAAGTGCACGTGCCGCTTCGGCCGCGTCCGTCATGACGACCGGCAGGTGGCCTGCGCCGCGCAGGATCTGGGCGAGCCCATCGCGCCGCGGCAGGTCGGTGTCGAGAAGCAGGATATGGGAGGCCTTCATGGAATCGCTCCCGTCCGGTCGAGGAGGTGAGAGGATGTTCGGGTGGGGGCGCGGCGACCGATGCCGTCGTGCGAGGGTAGCCCCTTCCCGGAGGCGTTGAGCCCAGTGCTGGGGACGTCAGCCCGCCTCTGGCTGACACCACGACACTCCCCGCCTAAGTTTGGCGGTACCCGGAAGGAGAACGCATGACCCAGCCGATCCTGCCTGAACTCCCCGTCGGCGCACGGGTGCAGGACCCATTCATCGTGCTCGATGTTGAGGCACGCGGCGGTGATGCGCCGCACACCATCATCACCCTGGGCAACGCCAGCGGACGGATGCAGACCGCCCCCTTCTGGCCCTCCGACAGCCACAAGGTGGCGGGCGTGGCACGCGGCAACGTTGTCCAGGTGATCGGCACCGTGACCAGCTATCGCGATCGCCGCCAGCTGGCGGTGGATTCGCTGCGGGTGCTTCCCCGGGAGCAGGTGAACTGGCATGCGCTGATGCCCTCGGTGGGAGACGTCGGCCGCTACTGGAAGGCGGTGGACCGCTGGCGCGCCGACATCCAGGGTCCTCGTCTCACGCAGACGCTTGGGCTGTTCTACGACGACCCCGCCTTCCGCGAGCGCTACGAACAGTGTCCGGCCAGCATCAGCGGCCATCACGCCGAGCTTGGAGGACTACTTAAGCACACGTGCGAGGTTGCGCATATCGCTCTCGCGATTGGTCGGCTCTATCCCGCCGCCGACCCCGACCTCATCCTCGCGGGCGTCCTCCTGCACGATATCGGCAAGCTTGAGAGTTACCGCTGGGACGGCGTCTTCGAGATGACCGTGCCCGGTTCCGTGATCGGCCACGTCGTGCTGGGCGGGTTCATGCTCGACCGCCGCGTCAGGGCCGAGACCCCAATGCCCTGCAGCGAGGAGGAGCTGCTCATCCTCGAGCATCTGCTGCTCTCCCATCACGGGAAGCTGGAGTTCGGGGCTCCGGTGGTGCCGATGACCCTCGAGGCCGAAATCATCCATTACGCCGATAATGCCAGCGCCAAGACCGCCAGCATGGCTGACGCGCTCGACGATGACGAGAACTTCCCGGACGATGCCGAGATCAGTGCCCGCACCATCTGGCAGCTCGATAAGCGCCGCGCCTGGCGCGGAGAAAGCGACTGGGGTCATCCGTCCGAAGACAACTGACCCCGGCAAACAAGTACGGGCGACCCGCCGGGTCGCCCGTCATCATATTCAGGAGCCGGCGCGCGTCCTCCGGGTCCAAAGCCCTGCCACGCCAGCGCCAATCAACCCGATCGAGAGGTACATCAACCCGGGCGGCGGGCCTCGGCGAAACGGCGCGGGACAGAACCCCGGCATGCAGGTCGCTCCCGCGCCGATGGTGACTGGCAACGGCGCGGGAGTGGAGGCCGAAAGACCCACCAGAAGCAACATGGTCAGACTATTCACGAATGCAGCCTACCTTTGATGTACGCCGACGGTCAACTGGGATCTGAATGGCGAAGCGGCCGCCGGGCACGAGGCCCGGCGGCCGCTTCTCACACTGACTGTTGTTGATCACCAGGCCGGATGGCCATCCCCCTGGCATGTCAGCGCGAGCGCTGCGAGTCGAATCGGGTCGCGGACCGATCCTTCGCAAAGCACCCCGAGGCGCTACATCGGAGCGGGTAAGGCACGCGACTGGCCTGACCTGCTCGAACCGGGGCGATCACCAGGATCACCGACCACCTGAGCCCTTGCCGACGTCGGCGGTCTCCCCTGAATTCCCGTTCGAGCACACCGGTGGTCGCCAACAGAACTAGGGGTTCGGTCGCGCTCCACGCGGAGGTGAGCCCAAGATAGGGTCGTGGAAAAAGCGCGCAAGCGCCTTTGTTTCTTCGGGTTACGCCACAGCAATGTGTCGGAATGTGGATACCTAAAGCAGGTCGCAGTCAGCGACTGCGGGCTCTCTCCACAGAATGTGGAATTGTGAATCCACATCCGTCCACACGGTGGGAAAACTATTCGCGGGTGGGGGTAGCCCCGGCACCGGCCAGATTGGGGAAATACCGGTCGCCGATGGCCTGATCGAAGTAGAGTCTGACCGACGGTTCGTACCGGCGGATGGCCTGCTGCACCCTGGCCCCTTTGCCGATGCCGTAGTCGCGCAGTTCCCCCGCCTTCTCCGTGGCCGCCAGCGCTTGGAACTCGGTGCTGCAGGCGCCGAGCTGGGTCTTCAACTCGGTCAGGGCCCGGTCCAGCCTAGGGAGCGCGCCATGCTTGTCTGGCGCCGGGCGACCCGCCTGGGCGACTGCCTCACGGGCCACGACCGCCATCCGGCCCGCGGCGGCACAGCGGCCGGCGATCGACCGGGCGCGGGCAGCGAGGAGCGCGTCGCTGGCACGAGCTCGGTCGCGTACCAGCCGAGCCGATGCGGCATCCACCAGCTGCAGGCTGTCGCGGAGCGCGTAGAGCGTGTTCCGAAGCGAGGTTTGCACCGAGTCGAAGACCGGCTTCTTGATGACCTGCTGCGCGGCGAGCGGAGACGCGCCGAGGGCGAGCGCCAGAACAAACAGGATGGTTCGCGACTTCACGATTCGAGTCCTACTTCTATGTAGCGATAGGTGGGTTCCCCGTCGCTGGCCACCAGCAGGCAGCCGGCGGCGGAGGAGGCGAACCAGCCACCCACGAGCGCGCGGGGAACATCGAGTTCAGCGAGAACCGACCCGAGCCACCGGCGCAGGTGGCGGATTTCTGGAGCCCGGCGGCCCAGCAGCGCGAGGAGGGCGCCGGCCCCGCTGGTTGCCCGGAGAAAGTGGGCCAGCGCGTGAGCTCGCTGGGAGAATTCCACCGCCTTTACGCCGGGTTCGTCGAAGAGCACCTTGCCCTCGAAGACGTCCATTGGAGGCGCGTCGAGTCGGGGGCCCAGGTAGATGTACTGCCGCTGGCCGTCCACCTTCCGCTCGATGACCGCCGCCGCCGTCTCGCTCGTCAGGCGGGCTGCGTGGAGCATGTCGTCGTCCGGCAAGACCCCGACGGCTTTGGTCCACTCGAGGGCCGCGAGGGCGATATCCATAGGACAGCCCACGGCATCGTCGAACGCCACGATGCGGGGCGCCTCGCCGGCGCGCAGGATGAAATGCGCCAGCGCCTCCGCCCGGTCGGTGAAGCTCCGGATTGTAAGGGTCTGCGGGGTGGTCATGGCCCGGAATATACACAGAGGGGCGCACCGCCGGTGCGCCCCTCCGCGGAATCGGTCAGCGCCGACGACTACGGGGTCAGCTGACTCTTGGCGTCGACCTTGACGATCCACAGCCCCGAATTGATGTCCGGAACGTAGATGTAGCCGTCGCGGTAGATCGCGCCCCAGGCATTCGGGGCGTTGGGCACCTGCCCCTGCTTGTCGCCGGTGACCACGTGCGCGATTTCCCGCCCCTGGCGCAGCAGGTCGCCCCGGAGCTCGCCCGAAATATCCAGGACCCGCAGCCCACCCTGATAGTCCCCGAGGTAGAGTGTGTCCCCCGCCACCCAGACATTATGGGCGCCGCCGTCCGCGGGTTCGTAGTAGGCAACCGGCTTCGGATTCGCGAGATCGGAGACGTCGATCACGTGCAGCCGTCCGAACGCCCGGCCCAGGCCGACGACACCACCGCCATCCGTCGGGCGCGGCTTCGCGGAAAAGACCTCATCGCCGACAAAGACGTACTTGCCCTGACGCCATGCGGTGTGAGTACCGCGGATGAACCCCGGCCCACCGACCGCTTCCACATCACGGTAGAGCGAGTTGAGGTCGTACTTGAACTGGCTCACGAGGACCGGGGTCTCCGGAGTGCCGCCCTTCACGCCGTTGCCGACGTCGAGGATCACGAGTCCGTCATTCCAGTAGGAGAGATACGCCAGGCCATCCTTCACGTCGATGTCGTGGAGCGTCCGTCCGGCGGCCGGCCGCGGCGTCTCCCAGCGCGCGACCTGCTTCGGGTGGTAGGGATCACGGATGTCGATCACCCGCATCGACCCGGTGGCGTCGTCGGTCAGGTAGACATAGCCCTTGTAGATGTAGGTCGAATGCACCCCACCCGTGACGGTCTCGATGAAATCGGCGATCGGTTTCGGATGCGCGGGATCCTCGAAGGAAAGCACCACGATCCCGTTCTTGCGGACCGAGGAGCCCTCGCGGGTCAGGACGCCGTACTTGCCGTCCTCCGTCGTCATCAGGTCGTTGATCACGCGGGCATCCACGACGACCGAGTCGGTGATCACCGGCTTCGCGGGATCCGACAGGTCGATCGCATAGGCACGGTCGCCGATCGTGGTGAGGTAGCCGTGCTTCCCGTCGGGGTGCAGCCAGAATTCGGCGGCCTGCCCCTTGATAGGCAGTCGTCCGACCAGCGTGCTCGGCCGGCGCACATCGCGCACGCCGACCGTCACCACCGCTTCGGCCACCTTCCCCGCAAAGCTGGCGAGGACACGATAGGTCCCGGGCAGCTCTGCCACGAAGGTCCCGTCATCCTCGATCTGCCCGCTGCCCGGGTTGAGCGCCCACTCCGGCATCACGTCGGTGAGGGCGCGCCCGGCGGTACGGGCGGAGAACTTGAACGTGAGTACGTCACCGGTCCGCAGCTGCGCCGTGGCCGGTTCCAGGGAAACCGCCGTCACCGGATTGGGGGCCACCGTCACCGGAAGCCGTCGCACCGCACGGCCGGCGGTCGCGGTGAGGGTAGCCTGCCCCACCGCCTTCGCCGTCACCCGCCCGTCAGCGGTCACGGCGACGATCAGCGGCTTGTCCGAGGTCCAGGCCACGTCGTCGTAGCGTCGGTCATCGTTGGCGGCATACGGTGTCGCCCGGAGGACCAGCGACTGCCCCGCGTATAGCCGGGTCGGGGCCGGAGCGATGCTCAGCCTGGCCGCCGGTTGGGGCAGCACGGTGACCCGGCCAAACGCCGCCGTCGCACGTCCGCCACTCGACATGCGGGCCAGGGCCGTCACGGTGATGGTGCCGGTGGCGCCACCCACCACGACACCGTTGGAATCCACCGATCCTTCGAAGTGCCCGCCCGTCGCAAACCAGCTCACCGACAGATTCGGCAGCTCTCGGCCGGCCGAATCGTAGGCAAGCACCTTCAATCGGATGCTGTCGCCGACCAGCACGGCGGCTTCCGCTGGCTGGACGATCACCCTCGCGATCGGCGAGGCCGCCGGCTTCGGCGCGGTGGGAGGCGGAGGGGCGGCGGGCTGCTGCAGCGCCGCGAACAGAGTCAACACAAGCATGAGAAATCCTCATGGAGGGAGTGCGCGGAATCTCCTTCCGCGGCGGCCTTCTTGACAAGTTCCGACCCGTACTCAAGGTTATCGCCATGTGCGTTGCACCCCGCACCGCCCTCCCCTCACAGCATCGCACGTTACGCCGGCCGCCAGTCCGGTGCGCATGTTCTACCCTGGTCATTCCGGCCGGGGGCAAGTCCGGAGCCGGTGAGCTCCCCTATCCGAGGTAGAGGCAATGGCGAAGGGTACCGTGAAGTGGTTCAATGACGCGAAGGGTTTCGGATTCATCGCCCAGGAGGGTGGCAAGGACGTGTTCGTCCACCACACCGCCATTGCGATGGACGGGTTCCGCTCGCTGGCCGAGGGGGACCACGTGGAATTCGATATCGTGGAGGGCCCCAAGGGACTCCAGGCCGCGAACGTCCGCAAGGCCTGATCCGACCCCTCGCGCGGGTCACCATTCCTCGCCGTAACCACGACCCCGCCACACGCCAGCCAGACTGGAATGTGACGGGGTCGGTTGCTGTCCACCGCCCGACTTCACTCGGCATGTCCCTGCCGCGATACTTACGGCATGGTCCCTCGCGTTCCCACCCTCGTCCTGGCCGCTCTCATCAGCGCTGCGCCGGCGGCCGCTCAGGACGCGCTGCTTCCGCCCTTGCGGTTTCTCGGAATCGAAGTCGGCCTCCCGCTCGCGGAACTGGGGCAGGAGGTGACGGCACTCGGCGGAAGCGCGCTGCGCTGCGATCGCTCGCGGCGTGATCCCTCGGTCCATGAGTGCCGCGGGTCAGTCCTCTCCCCCGGCTCCGGCCAGCCGCTGGCGCTCTGGGCCTCGGTGATCGACAGCGCCACCGGCATCCTGACCCTTTCGGGGCCGGTGACCGGCGTGCAGCTGGACGAATGGAAGACCGTCCTCGTCACCGACTACGGCACGGTCGGCGCACAGGTCCAGGGCTCGCAATGGATGATGCAGTGGGTGCGACAGGGCCGCATGATCCGGCTGACGTGGCGTATCGAGAAGGGCGCGAAGGTCGTGTCGGTCAGTCTGGTGGACGGCCGGGTCCTCGACGCGTGGGGGCGCAGGAGGTTCGGCGACAGCGGACCGCGACACGACGCGCCTCCGCCCCCTGACACCACCGCGATGCCCGCTCCCGCGGGCCGGCGTTGAGGGTCAGTCCTTCAACCGGACGAGGAAACTTCCTTCCGTGTCCTCCAGCACGAAGTCCTTCACCAGCGTGCCTTCCTCCTTGAGCCGGCGGAGGAGCGAGCGGACCCGGGTGCGGACCGGCGCCAGACCCCCGCTGCGCCCACGACCGGTGATCAGTCGCACTGTGGCTCCACGTCGTGCGCGTGCCTGGGAGATCAGGAACTTCTCGGCGTTCGCGGCCGCCTCCAGCACCGTCTGGCCATGCAGGTCAAATTCAGCGGCCGGTGGCCGATGCGCCCATTCGATCATGCCAGAAGATAGCGTGCCGGGATTGCAGGCCGGTCACGGCACAGCTAGCGTTGAATCGGCCGCGCCCCTTCCCGCCTCGGAGCCATCCGTGAACCGTCTGCTGCACCGGTCCCGCTCCGGCGCACCATTGCTGCCCGCCGTTCTCGCCCTCCTTGTCGCCTGCGCCCAGGCACCTGGTCCCATTCGCATCGGCCTCGCCGGCCCATTCTCCGATTCCGTGGGCGCGCCGATGCGCAGGGCCGCAATGCTCGCCGTGGAACAGATCAATCTCACCGGAGGCATCCGTGGTCGGCCGGTGGAGCTGGTGATGCGCGATGATTACGGCGATCCCGACTCCGCGGTCAGCGTGGCGACCGAACTGGATGCGGCGGGAGTCGTGGCGGTCATCGGCGATGTCTATTCGGGTACCACGCTCGCCTCCGCGCCAGTCTACAACGCCGCGCGGCTGCTCCAGATATCCCCCTCCTCCTCAGCCCCTCTCGTCACCGACGCCGGCGACTTCACCTTTCGCACCTGCCCGAGCGATCTCCAGCAGGGCGAGGCACTCGCCCGATTCGTCGCCGAGCGCCTGGGCCTCACGCGAGGGACGATCCTCTATCTGAACGACGAGTATGGGAGGGGCATCCGCAGCACCTTCTCCCGGGAATTCAGCCGTCGCGGCGGGCGCATCGACGAAACCGATCCCTATCTCGGCGACACGCCGGCGGTCGGGCCCTACCTGGAACGTCTGGCCCGGCGGAACACCAGCGAATTCGTCTTCCTCGGCGGCAATCGGAGTGAAGCGGAAGAGGCGCTCAGAGTCGCCCGCGCCCGCGGCATCAAGGTCCCGTTTCTTGGGGGGTACGCACTCGAGGGACTGGAGAAGGCCGGGCCGCTGGCGGAGGGGACCTATATCTCCAACGCCTACCTGCCCAGCTTCGACACGCCGATCAACCGCGAGTTCGTGCGCGCGTACGCCCGGAAGTACCCGGGAAGCACGGCACCCAATCAGCCCGCGGCGGCGACCTACGACATCCTGTTCATGCTCAAGGCGACCATGAACCGGGTCGGCACCGATCGGGGCAAGCTGCGTGATGCCGTCGCCGAAATCGGCCGGGGATCACCGCCATTCGAGGGTGCCACGGGCGAGATCGCATTCGATGAACACGGCGACGTGCCGCGGCAGCGGGTGATCATCGGGCGGATCGAGGGCGGCCGGGTGCGCGCCGTGGAGGGCCTGTGATCCATTTCCGCAGCCTGCGCCGTCTGAATGCCGCGGCCATGGCCGGAACGCTTGCCCTGATCATCGGCATGGCCATCGTTGGCGTCACTTCGCTCCGGATGGTCACCCGGCAGACGGCGAGCGAGATCAAGGCGCTGCAGCAGAGCGCGACACTCGGCAGCTCGCTGGTCTCCGCGGTGCTGAGTGAGATCCGTTCGGCCGAGCAGTACCTGATCACGCCGAGCCCGGCGGTGAAGGCCGACTTCCTGGCGAGCGGAGACTCGGCATACGTCTTCCAGAGCCGGCTGCGCGACCTGCCACACCTGGACAACAACGACCGGCGGATGATCAACCAGATCGGGAGCCGTCAGGCGGAACTCGAAGTCGCCTACGCTACCGCCCACGCTCTCGCGGATATCGGCAAGGACTCCGACGCCCGGCTCGTCGCCGCCCGCGCCGGCGGCGCCACGGACAGCCTGATCGGCATTGTGCGCTCCCTCAACGACGAACAGGGCAGGCACGCCCTCGTGCGCGCCCAGGCACTGCGGGTCAGGGCCGGCTTCTTCCAGAAGCTGCTGGTGCTCTGCGCATTCCTCGCGTTGATCGTCGGCATCACGGCCGGGATCGGACTGATTCGGGTCGTGGACCACCAGCTCGGGCGATTGATCTCCGCCGCGGACCGGCTCGGCGCCGGCGATCTCCGGCCGGTGCAGCTCGGACAGATGCACGCGGAACTCGCCCGGCTCGCCCGCGCGATGGACGGCATGTCCGCCCGGCTCAGAGAAGTCGTGGGATCGGTGGTAAAGGAAGCCCAGCTGGTTTCGGGAAGCGCTGGAGACTTCTCCGCCATCAGCGAAGAGATCGCGGCCTCGAGCGGGGAAATCTCCGGTGCCATGCTCAAGATTTCTGGTGGCGCCGAACATCAGGTACGGGGCATGAACGAGGCCGATCAGCTCCTGGTCCGGCTCCGGGAAGCCTCGGCGACGAACGCCGAATCGGCCCAGCGATCGGTGCGCCTGGCGGAGGAGATCCGCAAGACCGCCCTGCGATATCGCGGAGACGTGGAGACGGCGCGGAGCACGCTGCTCGATGTACGGAGCGTGGTCCAGACATCGTCGCACCAGGTCAGGGCGCTGGTGCAGAAGTCCGAATCCATCAACGACTTCATCGACCTCATCAAGCAGATCTCCTCCCAGACCAACCTGCTCGCGCTGAACGCCGCGATCGAGGCGGCGCGGGCGGGGGAGCATGGACGCGGTTTCGCGGTAGTCGCCCAGGAGGTGCGTCAGCTGGCCGATTCGAGCGCCAAGGCCGCAGCCGAAGTCACCCAGTCGGTCGAGTTCATTCGGACCCAGGTGCGTGAGGTCGCGGAGACGATGCAACTCGGTACCACCAAGGTGGCCGGCATCGAGACCGTCGCGCAGGCGGTGGTTCAGGGGCTGGACGCGATCGGCATCGCGATCGGAGAGGTGCAGGACTCCGCTGCCAGCCTGGCACAGCAGGCTGGGGCGAACCGGGACGTGGTCCGTGAGCTGGCCGAGCGGACGACCCTCGTGGCCCGAGCGGCGGAGGAGCACGCCTCCGCGAGCGAAGAGGTGTCAGCCGCCGCCGAGGAGCAGAGCGCGTCGACCGAGGACATGGCGGCGTCGGCGAGCTCGCTACTGGACGCGAGCACCCGCCTCACGAAGCTGGTCAGCGGCTTCCGGACATGAGAAAGGGCGGCCCTTCGGGCCGCCCAAACCTGATTGCCGTCTCGCGAGGGCGACCGTGATGGTCGCCCTTACTTCTTCTTCTTCCCCACTGACTTCCTGGCCACGGCCTTGGGTCTGGCGGCCTTGGGCTTGGCCTTTGCCTTGGCCGCCTTGTCCTTCTCTTTTTCCGCGGCCTTTTCGGCCCGCCGAAGAGCAGCCTCCCGGACCTCGGCCAGCACCCGGTCCCCCTCGTCGTTGCCGACCAGTCCCCTCCGGGTCGCGTACTTGATCAACTCCTCGGCATCGGCGAGCTGGAAATCGCCGATCCGGGCGCCCGCCCGGATAACATTGAGGAGGGCGTCGGCGACCGGACTGCGCAGCACATTCGCGATACCAGGAAGCGCTTCCAGCAAGGTCGAAATCTGGGAGGCGCCGAGTTCCGAGGCCAAACTTCCCCTCCTGGTCCAATCCGCCACCTGCGGCCGTCCGGCATCCGCCGACCCAGCGTGTGGGCGCCAACGTACCACCCCGGAGAAGGCCAGTCAAGAATTAGAGGCGAAAAACGGCCGAAACCATGGCTGGTTTCGGCCGTTCATCCGGGAGTAGCCTCCCGAACTACTCCATGGCTAGACCCCCACCCCCTAGAACCCGACGCGGACCAGCGCCGAGAGGTCCCAACTGGTGATGGAGTGGCTCTTGAGGGCGGTCGTGACAGGGTCGGCACCCTTGATGGTCCCGAAATCGACGCGCGCGCCGGGGACAATCGCGACCCGGGGACTCACCTCAATCCGCAGGGAACTCCCGCCACCGACGAGGAGACCGCTCCCGGTCTTCGGCGACCAGATCCGGGCCTCCGCCAGCGGCTCGAGCATGAGCTTGTCACCGAGGGGGAAGTTGCCGCTGGATCCGAGCGTCAGGACGTTCTCCCGATTGCTCGAGGCGCCCGAAGTGGCGCTGGCCGTCCGGAAATAGTTCCAGGCGTAGAAGGAGACGGTGCCGCCGCCGGCGGGGGCGAGCAGGCTCGCGTCGACAAGAAAGCGGTTACCGGGGTCGTAGACCCCGTTGCCGCCGAACCCGCCGCCGCGCAACTGATCGTTGCTGAAGGTGCTGAACGTGAAGCCGAGCGAGAGCCTGCTGGACCCGAGGAGGCGGTCGGCGCCGGCCCGGAGCCGGGTCTCGAGGCCGGGCTTGTAGCTCACGCCGGTGTTATCGGAGAAGGGATTGTACTTGGCGCTGATCCGCACGCTGCCGGCGAGGCCGAGGTTCCAGTTGCCAACGGTCGTTGCGGCGGCCAGGCCCGGTGTCACGGAGACACCAGAGCCGTACGAATTGACCGGGAACAGCAGGAAGTTCGACGACGCCGCCGAGCTGATGCCGAACTTGCTGAGGGTCGTGGTGGACTTGCCGGTGGGCAGGTTGACCATGACGCTGGCAACCAGCACGTCATTGCCGAAGACGTAGGAACCGCGGATCTGGGTGTCTGTGAAGCCGGAGAACGAGCGGCTGCCGGCGGAGTCCTTGACCGTCGTGACTGCGTAGCTCGATCCCACGTCGAATGAAAAGCGCTTGCCGACCGGGACGACCGCGCCGAGCGGAACCGAGATTTGACGCAACCGGTCGACCACGAAGTTGCTGCCGAACGAGTACTGCCTCGCTTCGACGCCACCGATGACGGCGGCCTCGGGATACAGATTCTGCTGGGCCCCGAGCGCGGCTGGTACGGCGGCCAGGAGGGAGGCGAGAGCTGGGATCGTGTGGTTCCGCATCAGGGCCGCGTGATGATGATGATGATCGTGCCAGTCAGCCCGGCGGGCTGCGTGGGATTGTCGCTACCGAGGGCCTCGGGGAGCGGTGGACGCACCCCGGGCGGGCGCGACACCGGTCCGCTCGAACTGCCGACCCTCGTCGTGAGAGTGGAGCCGATGGTCGGGATGGTGAACAGCACGCCGGTGCGGAGCACCGCGCCGCGATTGCTGACGGTGGTCGCGCCGGTGGCCGGCGGCGCGGCCCGGGGCTGCTCCGGCCCGGAGGGCCCGAGGTCCCCGCGCGGCCCGATACCCGCAAGCAGGCTCGGGGCGAGCTGCAGCGACTGGACAGCCCGCTGGCTGGCCGCCTGCTTGACCTTCGCCGCACGGAAGTTGGGATCGCGCGCCAGCGCCGCGCTGAAGCTCGCCTCGGCGCCGGCGTAATCACCGCGATCTTCGGCCTCCAGACCGCGACTGAACGCGAGGAATGCCTGCAGGTCGGCGGTCGGCCGCTCGCTGAGCGCCCGGCGCTCGGCGGGAGTGATCGCCACACCCATCTGATCGAGAAGCCGGAAGAGGACCAGCTTCTCCAGCGCGAAGAGCTGCTGCAGCTGATCGCTGCCGGTGCCCGTAGCGACCACCGAAGCATTGGTCGCGTCCACCACCGAGGCGTCGAGGCGGAGACTGGTCTTGCCAGGAACGTCCTGGATGGAGCCCTGCACCACCCGGGCGGCGCGGAGCATCCGGCCGGAGCGGGCGCCGGTGGCCGCATCGACCCGCCCCGACTCATTGAGTGCGAGCTCATCCACCAGGGCCTGGACCCGTTCACGCTCCAGCAGCGTCAGGCGGTCGAGCTTGGCCAGATCGGTGATCATCAGGTGGGTGAGCCCGCGGCCCAGCGGGCGCAGCTCTTCGTTGGTTCCGAGATAGCGGAACGGGAAGACCGCGACGGTGTTCGGAGTCGGTGCCTGGGTGGAGAGGACGGCTTCCTGCGCAATCGCCTCACGAGCCGACTGGCGGAGCTCCTTCCGGGTCAGGAGCACGAGGCGGTCTTCCACATCTGAGCGCTGCCGCGGGTCGCGAGTCTGAGCTGCCGCCGTCGTGTACGACGCACGGGCGAGATCGAAGCGGGCCAGCTCCTCGTAGGTGAGGCCGAGGTAGATGTGGGCGGCGTAGTTCTGCTGGGTGATGGTCAGGGCGCTCAGCAGCACATCGCGAGCACGCTCGAAGCGCTTCGCCTCGAAGTAGGCGATGCCGAGCCGGGTGATGACCCCGGCATCCTGCGGGCTCTGCTCCGCGGCGGCCTCGAGCGCAGGCAGGTTTTCGGGTGAGGGAGCGGGCTGAGGTGCACGGCCAGCGCAGGCACCCAACACGCTGCCACCGATGACAAGCACCGGGGCCCAGACTCTCATGTGCATACGGTCCCTTGGGGGGGCGGGGGGTAGGGTTCCAATGTACCGGCCCCCCCATGGGTCGGGAAGAGGGCGCTAGGGAACGACCAGAACTCCGGCCATGCGATATGCAATGTGCGTCACGGCCGAGAAGCGATACGAGCCACTGGGGAGGGCTGGCAGCACCAGTTGGAGGCGGCTGCCGGGCCGCGGGAGCACCGCGGATCTGAGTGAGGCGGTCCGGTCGGGCATCGCGCCATCCATCAGGTTTCGCTCTCTCGGCCCGAAATCGGCCGGCTCGAATCCGATCATGTAGGGTCCGCCGCTTTCGACCGTGAACTCGAGGATCTCGCCGGGCTTGACCGTCACTCGCGCGGGCTGAAAGACGAAACTCTCCGGACTGGGGTGGGTCAGCCGCACGGAGACGCGGGACTGGGCCAGGACCGGGCATGCGACGGCAGCGAGAAGGACACCGGCCCGAGCGAGAATTCCTGCAAACATGTTTGCGCCCTCTCTGAGTGGCCTATACATTGAACATGGCGGCTGGGCGAGGCCAAGCCAGTGATCCCCGCCGGAAGGAAGGTACGTGGGACGCCGAGGAATCAAGGAATATCGTGCAGCCGAGGCTCTTGCCCTGATCGCGGCCGACCGCGACCACAAGCCGCTCATGTGCCCCACCTGCAGTACCCCCACCATCGAACGAAGCCCCAAACGCAACGAAGAACCACTGGGCCGGGTGACGATGACCTGCAAGAGCTGCGGGCGGGTCGCGTCCTACCTGGCGCGTACCACCATGAGCACCCCGGAGGACCCGCGGAGGCAATGAGCGCTTAGATTGCGGCATGCCCTCCCCGGCGCTCCTCATTTTCCTGACGGTCTTCATCGACCTCATCGGCTTCGGCATTGTTCTTCCGCTTCTGCCGAGTTATGCCGCCTCATTCCACGTCAACGAAGCCGCCATCGGCATCCTCGTGGCGAGCTTCTCCGCCATGCAGTTCCTGCTCGCCCAATGGTGGGGGCGCCTCTCCGACCGGATCGGCCGGCGGCCGGTCCTGCTCGTCGGATTGCTGGGGAGCGCGCTGAGCTATCTGCTGTTCGGTCTGGCAGGGAGCTTCTGGGTGCTCCTCCTCTCGCGGCTCGTCGCGGGAGGGATGGGCGCGACGGTGAATGTGGCGCAGGCCTACCTGGCGGACATGACACCGCCCGACCAGCGCCCGAAAGCGATGGGGATGATTGGCGCCGCCTTCGGGCTGGGTTTCGTGGTCGGTCCCGCCCTGGGCGGCATCAGCAGCCACTGGGGCGCGGCCGCACCGGGGTTTCTGGCCTCGGGATTGACCACGATGAACCTGCTGCTCGCGTGGCGCTGGCTGCCGGAGTCGCGCAAAGCCGCTCCGCCCGCGAAGGACAAGGTCCCGGTCCACTGGTCGCGCTTCACGCTCGCGTTTGCGGCCACGGCCTTCTCGACGCTCGCGTTCACGGTGATGTACGTGATCTTCCCGCTCGAGCTGCAGCGCGCACTGGGGTACGATCGCGATCATACAGCCTATCTCTTCGTGCTCATCGGACTGGTGAGCGCCGGGGTTCAGGGCGGGCTGGTCGGGCGGCTGGTGCCCCGTTTCGGTGAACGGACGCTGATCGCCGCAGGCGGTGCGCTGCTCGCGGGCGGCCTGATCGCGCTGGCGGGTGCGCTGGGGCCGCTCAAGGAGAGCGGGCACGGCGCGCTGCTGTACGGGAGTCTGCTGACGCTGGCCTTCGGCTCGGCACTCATCGGCCCCAGCGCGTCGAGCTACGTGAGCCGGAATGCGCCGAGTGACGAGCAGGGCCGCGCGCTGGGATTGATGCAGAGCGTCGGAGCGATGGCGCGCATCGGGGGACCGATCCTGGCGGGCACCGTGGCGAGTCGATTCGGACCGACCACGGCGTTCCTGGTGGCGGGAGGCGCGGCCGCGGGAGCCAGCCTCTCCACCCTCTTCAATGCGGATGGGAAAACAGGCGTCCCCAGCGGATTGCCGTGATGGGGCGAAGGACCTTCCAGCTGTCGGGATCGTAGCTGTAATAGATCACCAGCGGGGTGCCTCGCACGTTTTGCCGCGGCAGGAATCCCCAGTAGCGGCCGTCGTAGGAGAGGTCCCGGTTGTCGCCCATCATGAAGAGGGAATCGGGCGGCACCACGATCGGCCCCCAGTCCTGCAGATCGGGATTGTAGTTGGTGGTGTCTCCCGCCAAATGCAGGATCTGCCAGTCACGCATCTTGGTACGGTATTCCGGCGACTCCGATTTGGTCGGATTGTCGTGCCGGACATACGGCTCGTCGAGCAGGCGGCCGTTGCGATACACTGCGCCGCTCTTCATCTGCAGCGTGTCACCCGTCATCCCCATCAACCGCTTGACGACCTTCAGCCCTTCCTCCTCCACCGAATCGAACACCAGCACATCGCCGCGGACCGGCTCCCGCACCGCGGGCAGGTGCCGGCCGGTGAAGGGGATCTCGGCGCCGTAGATCGCCTTGTTCACGAAGAGGAAGTCGCCGATGAGCAGCGTGTTCTCCATGCTGCCCGATGGAATCCGGAACGCCTCGACCAGGAACGTCCGAAGGAAGAGCCAGACGACCACGGCGACGAGGATCGACTTCGCCCACTCCATCGTGGCCTGGCGCAGGGTCGGCTCGGACTCGGCTTCCACCGGAGTGGTCACTTGGGCACCGTGAAGAGGCGGTCCCAGCGGACCGCGGTGAGGATCGGCAACAGCCGCCAGCTCGAGGGATCGTAGCTGTAGTAGATCAGGAGGGGACCGCCGTGCAGATGCGAACGGGGCAGAAAGCCCCAGAAGCGGCCGTCGTACGATGAATCACGATTGTCCCCCATGACGAACAGCGAGTCGGAGGGCACCACCAGCGGCCCCCAGTTGTCGCGATTCGGGAGGTAGACCTCGGGCTTTGGGCCGATCAGCCGCGGTTCCTGCCAGGCACGCATCTGGGCCTGGGCCCCGGAGGGATCGGGATCGGTGGGCCGGTGGTGGGCGGCGTACGGTTCCGCAACCGCGATGCCGTTGCGGACGACCGTGCCACCGCGCATCGCCAGCGTGTCCCCGGGCAGGCCGATCACCCGCTTGATGATTTCGAGCTTCGGGGTCTCCACCCCTTCGAAGATGACGATGTCGCCGTGCCGCGGTTCCCGGATCGCGGGGAGCCGGGTGTGCGTGAAGGGGACCTCCGCTCCATAGAGCGGCCGGGCGACGAAGAGCACATCGCCGACGAGCATGGTGTCCTCCATGCTCTCGGAGGTGATGTGGAAGGCCTGCACGACGAAGGTGCGGAGCACCAGCCAGGCCGCCAGCGCCACCACAATGGTCCTGGCCCATTCGCGGAGCCGGCCGCTACGCGTCGTCGCAGTCGCCGCCTCCGCCGTCAATTCACCCAGTCCGCAACGAACAGATTGGTGTCACCGGGACGCTTTGCGTTCCGGTTGGAGGCCCACACCAGCTTCTTCCCGTCGTAGCTGAACATCGGGAAGGAATCGAACTCCGGATGGGTGGTGACCTTCTCGAGCCCGGTGCCATCGGGGTTGATGAGAAAGAGGTCGAACGCGCCGCTCCGCGGATTCTCGTAGTTCGAGGAGAAGATGATCTTCTTGCCGTCCGGCGTGAACACCGGCGCGAAGTTGGCGCCGCCGAGGTGGGTCACCTGGCGTGGATTGCTGCCATCCGCGTTGGCGACCCAGACCTCCACCTTCGAGGGGCGCACCATGTGGTTGTGGAGCAGGTTGAGATAGTCGGCGCTGTCGGCGGCAGTCACCGGATACGCGGCACGCCAGACGATCTGCTTCCCGTCGGGGGAGAACCAGGCCCCGCCATCGTAGCCGATGCGGCTGGTGATCCGGCGGACATCGGTCCCGTCGGTGTTCATCGTATACAGATCGATGTCACCGTCCCTCGTGCTGGTGAAGATGATCCGCTTGCCATCCCACGACAGCGTCGCTTCGGCATTGTAGGCGCCGTTGCTGGTGAGCTGACGAAGATCCGAGCCGTCCGGCTTCGAGGTGTAGATCTCGAGGAACCCGATAGGCCAGACATAGCCGTGCGAGCGATCGGGGGGCGGCGGGCACTCGGGGGAGTGCTTGAACGTGGAGCTGTAGAGCACCCGCGAGTCGCTGGAATAGAAGAAGCCGCAGGTGGTGCGACCCAGGCCGTTGGAGATCCGCCGCATCCCGGACCCATCCACGTTCATGATGTATTGCTGGTCACAGGCACTATCCGACTTCTCCTGGCGCTGGAAGATCAGCTGCTTCCCGGAGCGGGAGAAATACGACTCGGCGTTATTGCCACCGAAGGTGAGCTGCCGGATGTTGGCGAGATGACCTTCGCCCGGCTCGGCCGGCACGATGGTGGTACTGGCACCGGTGGTCACAGTGGCCCTGGTGCAGGCAGCGATCGCGAGCGCCGGGGCGAGGGCAACGAGGAGGGGTATGCGCATAGGGCAGGAAGAATAATCGCGGAGGCATTGGGGGGAAACGCAGGAGGCGGGGGTGGGGTCGGAGCACCAGGGGATGCCCTGGTGCTCCGACCCCACCCCCGCCCCTGTCCGGGCTGCTGGCCCTAGTTGGTCTTGGTCAGCTCCACCCGGCGGTTCGCTGCCCGGCCCTCGACTGTGGTGTTCTCCGCGATCGGACGGGTCGAGGCATACCCCCGGGCGGTGATCCGGTTCGGCGCCACACCCTTGCTGATGAGGTACTGCCGCACCGCCACGGCCCGCGCCTGGGAGAGCCGCACGTTGGTGAGCTTGCTGCCGGTGAGGTCGGTGTGTCCCCCCACCTCAATCGTCACTCCCGGGTTCGCGACCAGCGACTCCGCGACCCGATCGAGGATGACGCTCGACTCGGGGAGCAGAATCGACTTGCCGGTCCGGAAGTTCACGCCCTGCAGTACCAGCGGCTTGCCTTCCTTGAAGAGGACGGTGCAACCGACGGCATCGACTTCCGTCCCGGTTGCCGTGTTGGGGCACTTGTCGAGGGCATCGACGACCCCATCGCGGTCGTGATCCGCCGGACAGCCGGTAGCATCCACCGGGGTGCCGACCGGGGTGTTCGGGCACTTGTCCGCGCTGTCGAGCACGCCGTCCTTATCGGTGTCCTTGGCGCAGCCGGTCGCATCGACCGGGGTACCGGCGGCGGTGTTGGGACACTTGTCGAGGGCGTCGGCCACACCATCCCCGTCCGCGTCCCTGGTGCATCCGGTCGCGTCCACGGCCGTGCCGGCGGGCGTATTGGGACACTTGTCATTCGCGTCGACCACCCCGTCGCCGTCGGCATCCTTCGGCACGGTGCAGCCGCTGCCATCCACCCGATCACCCCTCGGGGTGTTGGGGCAGCGATCGAGGTTATCCGTCACACCGTCCCGGTCGGCATCCTTCGGAAGACTGCAGCCCCTGACGTCGACCGCATCTCCCGCTGGAGTGGAGGGACAGGCGTCGAGCGAGTTCTTCACGCCGTCGTGGTCCTTGTCCCCGTCGCGGTTCCCGCCGATGAGCAACGACAGCCCCGCCTGGCCGCCAAGGTGGAAGTTGGACTTCTTCGCCTGAACGCCGGGCAGCTGAGGATTGACGCTCTCCGCCGTCGGGATGTAGTCGCCGGTCGCATCCAGGCGGAGCGCCAGGACGCTCCCCAGACCAACCCGAACGCCGAGCAAACCGGCGACGCCGCTGTTGGTCTCGCGGTAGTTGTCCCGGAAGAGATTCCGAACGTATCCGGCCCCGATCAGGATCGCGGAATGCTCCGCGACGGGCACGTTATACACCAGACGGGCGTGAACCGGGATGTATTTCACCGCCAGCCCGCTCTGGCTCTTGGTCTTGGTATAGGACGCATCGCCCTCGATGGCGAGGTTGCGCAGGACGAACACGCCCAGTCGCCCGCCGAAGCCGATCCGGTTGTCGAAGTTGAGCTTGTTCTCGAACTTGGTGTAGCGGCCGAAGCCACCGACCTCCACCGCCCCCGCCTGCTGAGCATGTACCGGCATCGCCGCGACCGACAGCAGCAGACCCGTCAAAAGACCAGTTTTCACGCGCATGAAGCCCCCTATGATGAGCACACAAACTTCCCCTCGCCGAGAGTACTGGGTCGTCGCGCCAGAGACAATCGCTCCAAGGATGTATCCGGACGATCACGTTAGGCATTGTGTGACCCGAGTCACTGCCACCCGTCGTCCGCCAGTCTCCCGGCCGCGGCGGAGAAAGGCCGGGGCGGGCTTCTGGCCATGGCCGGAGGCCACGGTGGCGAGCACGAGCACGCCGACTCTAGTCGGGTGAATGGAGGGCGTCGATCCTTGTGTTATGCAGCCTCACGTGCGGATCGACCGGCGTGTGACCCGGGTCACGGGACCGCATCGCGGAGGGCCTCGAGCACTTCGCCTGCGTGCCCTTTGGGCTTCACCTTCTCGAACACCTTCACGACCCTGCCGGCCCCGTCGACCACGAACGTGCTCCTCAGGATTCCCATGTACTTCCGGCCATACATGCTCTTCTCACCCCAGGCGCCGTAGGCCTCGGCGACGGCGTGGTCCTCGTCCGCGAGGAGCGGAAAGGGAAGCTTGTATTTCGCCCTGAACTTGTCGTGTGAGGCGACGCCGTCGGGAGAGACGCCCAGCACGACGGCCCCGGTCGCCTTGACGCTCTTCCAGTGGTCGCGGAACTCGCAGGCCTCGGTGGTACAGCCGCTGGTGTCGTCCTTGGGATAGAAGTACAGCACGACCGGCTTCCCCTTGAGGTCCTTCAGCGCCACCCGGCCGCCGCCGTCGGACGGGAGGGAGAAGGCGGGCGCCTTGGAGCCGACTTTGAGCATGGCAGCATTTTCCGGGTTGGGGTTCGACGCGACATCGGGCCACCGTTATGCGCCCGCGAGACGGGCGCTACGCCCTCGCACCTACCCGCGAAAACGGGGCGAGTTCCCCGGTCACTCCACCAGCGTCATGGGCAGCATCGGCGCCGACGCGACGCGGAGGATCGGCGCCTCCTCGCCGCGGCGCAGGTCGCGGTCGAGGTAGTTCCAGGTCGCGTACCCATCCTCGGACCCCGGTTCTAGCAGATAGGCCGCAAAGACGCCGAGTCGCTGATCGGTGGAGACATAGAACCAGCCCGCCCCGGCCGCAGCGGGACGCGACCTCCACCGACCGGTGACCGACGTCGCGCGATGTCCCTCGAAGAGGAATGGCGCCACGGCGAGGCTGTCGACGGTGAAGGCTTCCGCCTCACCCTGCCACGCGGCCCCGAGTCGCTGCACGACGACCCCCTGCATCCGCAGCAGACCGACCAGAGGTGCGTGCTGCGGGGGGAGCAGGTAACCAGCTGGGCGCGCGACCCGAAACGCCGCGACGAAGCGATCGACGACCGGCATACGGATGGTGCGGAAGACGCCGGTCCGGCGGCGCCGAGCGAAGCCGTGGCTGCCGTCGCCATCTGCCTGGGTGATTTCGGCGATGACCTCCTGCATCGTGGGCGGCGCGAAGCTCGAGCGGATGGCAATCGAATCGGGGCGCCACGCCGCGGACGCCGCTACCGCCCGCTTCACGGCGGTCCGTTCCTCGGCCGCGAGCGAGAGAATCGTGCGCAGGAAAAGGTAGGTCGACCGGATGCGGGTGGAGAACGGGTCGTTGCTGTATGCCTCACTCAGGATCGCGATGCGGCCTCGAAGCCCCATGGCGTTGGTCCCGAAGCGGGGGCGGGCATCATAGGTCTCCCAGCCGAGTACGAGGGAGTCGGGCTCCTGATTGCGGAAATTTCCGTAGGGGAAAGTCTCGAGATGGTCGCGCTTCCGGAGCCGTTCCCGCACGGTCGGGAGGAAGTGATCGCGGCTGTAGTCGTTCGCGGGGCTGGAGTTGGGATTCAGCCCCGGCGACCAGGTGAGAGCGTAGCCGTGATAGCTGCCGTTGGTGGTATGGAGGTCGATGAAGAGGTCGGGCTCCCAGGCATTGAGCAGGGCGTAGGAAGCCCGGGTCTCTGGCGCCTCGAGCTTGACGTAGTCGCGATTGAGGTTGAGCCCCTGGCCGTTCACGCTGGGCCCCACGATCGCCGGGCCGTTCTGGCCAGGCCGGTTCTTCTCTCCGGGGCCGAAGCGCTCGTTGCCGTCCGCATTGTAGATCGGGACCATGACGACGATGACGCTGTCGAGCAGCGACGGCAGCGGGCCCGTGACGAGGTCACGCAGCAGGGCCTGGGCGGCCTCTTTCCCTTCGACTTCGCCGCTGTGAATGTTGCCCTGGATGTAGATGATCGGCTTGCCGCTGCGCGCCGCGTCGCCGGGCGAATCGACCATCGGCCGCGCCGCGAGGACATACGGCAGCCGCCGCCCTTCGGGGCTGGTACCGAGAACCCCGATCCGGATGGCGGCGCTGCGGCCCGCGAGGGAATCCACGAAGGCAACGACGTCGGCGTAGGTCGATGTCTCCGCTCCGGCGGTGCGTTCAGGCCGGGTCTGTTGCGCGCGGGCTGGCCCGACCAGGACGAGGAGGAAGGCAGCGGTGAGTGCGGTGCGTTCATGACGCATTGGAGGACCGACACGGCCGGAGGGTGATCCCGAACACAGGGGAGCTGCGGGGCGCGGTTCGTGCTAGCTGGGAGAGGTGAAAGCCGCGCATCGGGCGTGCCGCGGCGCCCCCGTCTACTGGAGGCAAACATATGCAGGATGGTCCCTTGGGTCACGTGCGGCGGCCCTCGTTCCCGCTGGTCGACCGGCTGGGCGAGCTGTGCACCAGCGGCCGCGACAGTGCCGCATATCTCTGGCAGGTCCCGATGGACCAGACGGTGCGCGAAGAAATCGGGAAGAAGCTGACCGAAATCCGTGCCGAATGCGAGCAGCAGAACCGCCGGGAGATGGGACGCATCGTCGGGGAGCTGGAGACCGCGCTTGCAGCCTCGCCGAGTCCGCAGCAGGTGGAGATTCTGCAGGATGGCTTCGATCGGCTCTGCAAGCTGTGGCAGGCGGCGAAATCCGGGCTGATGTAAGCCATTGACACGAGGGGGGCCGGGCAGGCCAATTCAGGGACCTTCAAGAATCCGCGGAATGATGCCAGCTCTGTCACTCCAGACCCGACCGATGGGCCGCGCGTTGCGCGCGGCCCTCTCGCTGCTCTCACCGCTCCTGCTCGTCACCTGCACCGACAACCCGGCGGATCCGGGCCGCCCTGGGATCGGCACGCTGCGGATCGCGCCGGCATTCGACGCCTACTCGCGCATCGCGCCGCTGACGCTCGACAATGTGCAGGTGATCGTGGTGCGTCCGGCGGCGGATACGCTGGCCAGAATCAGCCAGGGATTCAGCCTGACCACTCAGCAGCTGCAACTCGACGTCCCGGTGCTCCTGTCCGGGCTGTCCGACGACCTTGACGTCACCCTGCGCCTCTTCTCCGGCACCACCCTGCTTTTCGAGGGCACCAGCACGATCCGGGTCACAGCCGGCGTCGGCACCCTGCCCAACTCCATTCCCGTCAGCTACCAAGGCCCCGGATCCTCGGTCGCCTCACTCACGCTGTCGCCCCGCGACACGATCCTGCAGACCGGAGACTCGCTCGCGTTTCAGCTCAGCGCGGCGGATTCGCAGCAGAGCCCGGTCGCGCTGTATTACGTCTCGTGGCAGCTCGCCGGCGTCACCGCCCCCGGAACCCGCCTGGACGCGACCGGCCGGCTGCACGCGCCCAGCGTGCCCGACCTCTTCTACGTGAAGGTTGCCACCCCGAATGGGGTAGTGGATTCGACCAGCGTGACGATCGTGGCGCGGGTGCAGCCCGGCGTCGTGACCTGGACCGGCGCGGTCGATTCAGACTGGGGCACCGCGGGGAACTGGAACAGCGGGAAGCTGCCGACCTCGGTCGACAGCGTGGTGATTCCGGCGACGAGCCGAGATCCGGTGCTGACGGCGAATGCCGTCGCGGGCGCGGTGAACGTCTCGGGCGGCACCCTGGCGCTGAACGGCGACACCCTCACCGTCACGCGCACCTTTGCGACGACTGGCACCGGCACGCTCACCATGACCAACCCGGGCGACCTGCTGGACGTCAAAGGCAACGGCCGCTTCAACGGCGGCAGCACCGCGGGGCTGCTCACGGCGGGGCTCCACGCGTTCGTGACCGTCAAGCTGCGCGCCGACCAGATCACCAGCGGCCTCGGCATCAACCTGCTGGCGGCCGGGCTCACGAAGTTCGTGCTGAACGCGGTGTTCCACTCGTCGTCGCATTCCGAGCGCGTGGCGGCGTTCGCGCCGCTGCCGCTGCTGCGCGACATCCCGGTGCTCGGCGACGTGCTGGGCACGCCGCTCGCCTGGATCGCGCTGCTGCTGGTGCTCGGCGGGCAGCAGCTGCTGTTCGGCACCGTGTTCGGGCTGCGGCTGCGCAGCATGGGCGAGCATCCCGAGGCCGGCGCCTCGCTCGGCCTGTCGGTGGCGCGCTACCGCTGGGCGGGCGTGCTGCTATCGGGCGCGTTCGCGGCGGTCGCCGGCGCATGGCTCGCGAGCGAGCAGCGCTCGTTCACCGACGGCATGACCGCGGGGCGCGGGTACATCGCGATCGCGGCGATGATCGTGGGCAAGTGGTCGCCGCTCGGCGCCGCGGCCGCGTGCCTGCTGTTCGGCGGCGCCGAGGCGCTGCAGATCGCGCTGCAGGGCTCGCGCTTCCCCAGCGAGCTGTTGCAGGCGCTGCCGTACGTCGTCACCATGCTCGCCCTGGCCGGCTTCATCGGGCG
>Ga0209797_10000168_pt1 | contig 29884 bp, 33 predicted proteins | sample DOMMetBare3Fresh_2_FD_187472 | JGI IMG/M metagenome (GOLD analysis project Ga0209797, IMG submission 187472) | Wetland sediment microbial communities from St. Louis River estuary, USA, under dissolved organic matter induced mercury methylation -... | ecosystem: Environmental > Aquatic >... | reverse complement strand
CGCTCGAATTGATCGAAACCCTCATCGTGGTACCCGCCTGCCGGTCGCGCACGAGCACGCCCGGGACATCGCGACGAGGAGGTCGGCGCGGGCCGCATCTTCATGCACGCTCCCCACAGCTACCTCGTGTTGGCGACGGTGCGTCGTTGTTGACGAAGCTCGCGTCCGTAGCGAACCGAGAAACCGAGGTTGAAGGCCACGAAGCTCGAGATCAGAACGTCCCCGCGGAGAAGCCAGATCAGGAGCCATTGACCGGCAAGTGCCACGCCCGCGAAGCCGATGGGAACGCTCCACGAGCTTGGGAGATGGTCTCGCACAGGCGGGCGAGCAAGCCGGTAGGCCAGCGGTGCTCCGATCAGCGTCACGAACAACGCGACGATCGGGTCGACAGAGAGGACCGGGACTGCGAGTGTCGATCCAACCGTTGCGCTCGAGAACAACAGGAACCCGATGGTGAGCCGTTGCACCAGGTCGAAACGTAGCTCCATCGACCCTGGGATGCGCCCCCGACAACGGTTTCGAAGCAGACCCGAGGGCAACGCGGGACAGTGGAACCAGTGCCCGCGCCCCCAAGGCTGGCCTGACGCCCACGAGTACGATCAGCGTGTGGATGCCGCGAAGCTCAGCGCGGCCGAGGTATGGGCATTCGTCTTGGAGCGGGAGCGCAAGGCTCACGTATTCGCAGCCGCTCAGATCGGCAGTGACCGCAAGCGGCAGCAGGACTTCATGGACAGGGAGCTCGAGCTTCGGAGCAAAGCTGCTACCGACCCGCTCTCTCGCTCTCCGGAACAGATGTGGAAGGATGCCGTGGCTCTGGCCACGAGCATGCTGTTGTGCTTCCCCGGCAACGGGCCGGGCATTCCGCATCTGGAGTTCACGGCGTTCTACTCGGTCGCCTACCGGGATCAGGCCGAACTGATGGCCTTCGTTCGTCGCTATATCGGCCGTGACGAGCAGCGCTACATGGCGTTGTTCGACGTCAGTCGCGCCGCCGGGGACGAGTTGAGAGCAACCGACCCCGAGCACGAAGACGACAACGAGTTCCGCGCGCACATCACGGCCAACATGCTGACCGGCGGCGCCTACCCCTGGGATGCGTAAGCCAAGCTGGGCCACTGGAACTCGGTCCGCGCCCGCGAAGTCCCCACGAGGGAGGGGTCACGGGGAACCGTAGGTTCCCGGCTTCAGGGATCTTCGCGCGCTGCAGGATCCCCACTTGGGGATCCTGCAGCTTGCGCCAACAAGTGTGGGCCCGCCTGGACTCGAACCAGGGACCGTCGGATTATGAGTCCGCTGCTCTAACCAGCTGAGCTACGGGCCCGTCGAGGTCGAGCGTAACGGGTTCGCCCGCCGCCGGCGCTCACCCGACTGACACAATGTCGGTCGAAGGGCGGCCCGTCGCCCAACGTCGACAGAAAGGGACGCGGAGGGTGAAGACGTTTCAGCGCGAGGTGCAGCTGCGCACGGCCGGTGGGCTCACCGTGACCGACATCACCGACGACGTCCGCGACGCGGTACGCGAGAGCGGCATCCGCGACGGCATCTGTTGCGTGTACTCGCCGCACACGACCTGCTCGGTCCGGGTCAACGAATGGGAGCGCGGCTTCCTCGAGGACTTTGCCGTGATGCTGAAGCGGCTCGTGCCGACGGAGCACTACTACGCGCACGACGACTGGGACAAGCGCACCGAGAACATCTGCGAGGAGGATCAGGAGTTCGGCAACGGCCACTCGCACTGCATGTCGATGCTGCTCGGCCCGGCCGGCGAGTCGGTGCCGGTGCGGGAGGGCGAGCTCTGCCTCGGCACGTGGCAGCGCATCCTCTTCCTCGAGCTCGACCGCGAGCGCGACCGCCGCTGGCTCGTCCAGGTCGTCGGCGTCTAGCGCCGGCGGCGCCGCAGCGCTCCTCCTGCGAAGGGTCTAGCCTACGGAGCGTGCGGCTTCCCCGCTCCGCCTGGATCGACGTCGGAGTCAAGGCGGCCTTCCTCCTGCTCGTCGCCTACGGGGCGTTCTCGGGCGGCGACCAGTTCGAGGGCAAGGGCTTCGGCTGGCGCCTGCTCGGCACACCGGTGATCGTCCTGATCGTGCCCGCGCTGTGGGCACTGCGTGGCCGCCGGCGCCCGTACCCGTGGACGGCCGACGCGCTCCTGACGGCGCCGTGGCTCGTCGACGTGCTCGGCAACGTCTTCGACCTCTACGACACGGTCACCTGGTGGGACGACGCCAACCACCTCGTCAACTGGGCGCTGCTCTGCGGCGGCCTGGGGCTGCTCGTGCTCCGGGTGCGCCTCGGTGCCCTCACGAGCGCCGCCCTCGTCGTCGGCTTCGGGGCCTTCCTCGCCATCGTCTGGGAGCTCGGCGAGTACGCCGCCTTCATCCACGACAACACGGACGAGCTCGACACGGCCTACACGGACACCCTGGGCGACGAGCTGCTGGGGACGATCGGGGCCATCCTGGCCGGCGCCGGCGTGTTCCTGGCCGCTCGCCGCCGCGCCGGTGCGAGAATGGCCGCGGATCCCCCGAGCCCGTCAAAGGAGACGCTGTGAGCGCCACGTTCGAAGGCCTGGTGATAGACGGCGAGCGCGTCGCGTCCGCCGAGGGGCGCACGTTCGACACCGTCAACCCCGCCACCGGCGAGGTCTTCCGCACCGTCGCGGAGGCGGGGCGCGAGGACGCCGACCGCGCTGTGCAGGCGGCGGCGCGGGCGTTCGCCGACTGGGGGTCTCGCACGCCGATCCAGCGCGCCAAGGTGCTCTACCGCTGGGCCGACCTGCTCGAGCAGCACGTCGACGAGCTGGGGCTGCTCGAGACGCGCGACATGGGCATGGCGATCGGCGACGCCCGCTGGTGCGCCGGCAACGCGGCCGCGGTGATGCGCTACTACGCCGGCGCCGTGGACAAGTTCTTCGGCTCCACCATCCCCGTCGACCGCGACGGCATCGTGCTCACCTTCCGCGAGCCGATCGGCGTCGCCGCCCTGATCACCCCGTGGAACTTCCCGCTCAACATCGGCAACTGGAAGACGGCGCCGGCGATCGCCGCCGGCAACACCGTGGTGCTCAAGCCCGCCAGCCTCTCCCCCCTGTCGGCCCTGCGCTACGCGGAGCTCGGGCTCGAGGCGGGCCTGCCCGCCGGGGTCCTCAACGTCGTCCCCGGCCCCGGCCGCGCCGTCGGGGACGCGCTCGTCGAGCATCCGCTCGTCGGCAAGGTCGGCTTCACCGGCTCGACCGAGGTCGGCGTCGAGATCGCGCGCAAGGCGGCCGGCACAGTCAAGCGGGTCACGCTCGAGCTCGGCGGCAAGAGCGCCTGCATCGTTTTCGCGGACGCCGACCTGGAGAAAGCCGGCCGCCTGGCGCCGTTCTCCGTGTTCGAGAACTGCGGCCAGGATTGCTGCGCGCGGTCGCGCCTGCTCGTGGAGGAGTCCGTGAAGGACGAGCTGCTCGAGCGCTACGTCGCCGCGACGAAGGCGATCGTCGTCGGGAACCCGGAGAGCCCCGAAACCCAGGTCGGCCCCCTGGTCTCGACCGGGCAGCGCGAGACGGTGGAGGGCTACATCGCGAAGGGCGTCGAGGAGGGTGCGACCGTGGTGGAGGGCGGCGCACGCCCCGACGACCCGGCGCTCGCGAACGGCTACTACCTGCGTCCCACCGTGCTCGACGGCTGCACGAACGAGATGACGGTCAGCCGCGAGGAGATCTTCGGGCCGGTCGTCTCCGTGATCACGTTCCGCGACGAGGCCGAGGCGATCCGGCTCGCGAACGACACCCCCTACGGGCTCTCGGGATCGCTGTGGACGCGCGATGGAGCCCGCCAGCTGCGCGTCGCGAGGGCGCTGCGCACGGGCGGCATCGGCGTCAACTCGAACAGCTCCGTCTTCCCGCAGGCCCCCTTCGGCGGCTACAAGCAGTCGGGCTCCGGCAAGGAGCTCGGTATGGAAGGGCTCGTCCACAACACCGAGCTCAAGTCCGTGTTCATATCGACTGAATGATCCGCAAGCGGGGCTTCGCTTCGCGAAGCCTCAGGAATCCGCTCGCGCGGATTCCTGCCGCGCGAAGATCCCTGAAGCCGGGAACCTACGGTTCCCCGTGACCCCTCCCTTCTGGGTGACCCCTTCCTTCTGAGCGGGGCCCCCTGACCCGCCGTCAGGAACGCGCCGTGAGGGTGAGTGCGGCGCGGAAGGTCCCCTCGACCTCGGCGGGCGTCCACTCGTGGCAGTCGATGTCGAGGAAGAACGCCTGCTCCTCCACCGCCGCGGCAACGAGCGCCGGAACGTCCTCGTCGGTCACACCCGCCTCCCGCAGCGTCGGGAACCCGACCTCCGCCAGCATCCGGCGCACCGCGCGCACCGCCCGTGAGCCGTCCCCGCTGCCGTCCGCCGGCTCACCCAGCGCGTCGGCGACACGCTCGAGCCGGTCGGCGCAGTCGATCCGCGACACGTCCAGCGTCTCGGCCAGCACGAGCCCGACGGTGAGGCCGTGCGGGAGGTGCTTCACGCTGCCGATCGCCTGGCCGAGGGCGTGGTCGGCCGCGCAGTCGGACAGGTTCATCGCCAGCCCGGCCGTCAGGCTCGCGCACGCGAGCCGCCGCCGCGCATCCGCGTCGGAGCCGTCGCGCACCGCCTGCGCGAGCGAGGCCGCCACGTGGTGGCAGGCCTCGAGCCCGAACGCGACCGACAGCGGTGACGAGTCGGAGACGGTGCACGCGCCGATCGCCTGTGCCATCGCGTCGACGCCCGAATGCGACGTGGGCGCCGGTGGCAGCCCGTGCGTCAGCACCGGGTCGACGAGGGCGTGCTGGGCCCGCATGTTGGGATGCCCGAAGCCGATCTTGAGGTCGCGCTCGGTGTCGGTGAGCACGCTCGCCCCCGAGACCTCGCTGCCCGTGCCGGAGGTCGTCGGGCACAGCACAAGACCGATCGCCGGCGGCTGTGGGACGATCGTCCCCTCGGCGAAGTCGCGGCTGCTCCCGCCCTGGTCGGCGACGATCCGGGCGGCCTTCGCGACGTCCAGTGCGGAGCCGCCGCCGATACCGACGACCGCCTGCAGCCCGTGCGCGCGCACGGTGCCGGCGAGCTCGTCGGCGAGCGCGAACGTCGGCTCACCGGCGCCCTTGACACGGCGCTCGAGCCGGATGCCGGCCGACTCGGCGGCCGCGAGCGCCGCCACCACGTCGGGGTGACCGGCCACCGGCTCCTCGACGACGACAAGGGCCGAGCCGGCGCCCAGCGAGCCGAGGGCGCCGGCGAGCTCCGCGACGACGCCGTCGCCGAACGCGATCTTGACGGGCAGCTGCGAGTGGAAGGGGGTCACGGGATCGCGCATCGGACGTCCTTTCGTCGGCGGCAAGCCGACCGATTCAACCACGTGGACGATCGGCAGGCTTCAGGCGCGACGCTCGGCCCGGTAGCGCCGCGCCTCGGCGACGAGCGCCTCGAAGAGACGCTTGTCGTCGTTCTCCATCTCGGGATGCCACAGCACGCCAACGGCGAAGCGCCTGGACGGGTCCTCCAGCCCCTCGAGCGAGCCGTCGGCCGCCCATGCCGTCTCCACGAGCCCGGCGCCGACGGTTCCGACGCCCTGATGGTGGCTCGACTTCACGCCTTCGTGGCGCGGCCCCAGGATCTGGGCGAGCTTCGTGCCGTCCTTCACTTCGACCGGATGCTCCGAGAAGGTGCCGAGCACCTCGCGGTGGCCCTCGTGCCCGAGCGTCTCGGGCAGGTGCTGGATCAGGTCCCCGCCGCGGAGGACGTTGAGGAGCTGGAAGCCGCGGCAGATGGCGAGCGTCGGCAGGTCGCGCTCCAGCGCCGCCTCCAGCAGCGCCATCTCGCCCGCGTCACGATGCACCTGGGCGGGATCGGTGGAGGGGTGGCGTTCGGCGCCGTACACGCCCGGGTCGATGTCGATGCCACCCGAGAAGATCAGGCCGTCGAGCGCGTCCAGCGTTTCCTCGACGGCCTCGACGCTCGGCGGCACGAGCAACGCCCGCCCCCCTGCCTGCTCCACCGACTCGACGTACGAGAACGGCACGAGCGCAGCGGGCAGCTCCCACGCCCCCCACTTCGCAGGCTGGGCGTACGAGGTGATGCCGATGATCGGACGCGCTGCCACGACGCCGGATCAGCCACGCTCGAAGTAGCGGGCTCGCTCCCAGTCGGTGACGAACTTGTCGTACAGCCCCTGCTCGGTGCGCGCGTAGTTGAGGTAGTGGTCGACGACCAGGTCGCCGAAGGCGGCGCGCGCCATCGTGCCGTTCTCGAGCGCCGCGATCGCCTGCACCATCGTCGAGGGGAACCGCTCCGTGTCCGACTCGTAGGCGTTTCCCTCCAGGCCGGGGGGAAGCTCGAGCTCGTGCTCGATGCCGTGCAGGCCGGCGGCGATCACCGCGGCGAAGGCGAGATACGGGTTGGCGTCGCCGCCCGGAATGCGCGTCTCGGCCCGCCGCGCCGATCCGTGCCCGACGACGCGGAAGCCGCAGGTGCGGTTGTCGTTGCCCCAGGCGAGCGTCGTCGGCGCCCACGAGCCCGCCGCGAACCGCTTGTAGGAGTTGATCGTCGGCGCCAGGAACACGGCGAGCTCCTTGAAGCAGGCGATCTGACCGGCCAGCCAGCGGGAGAACAGCATCTCGTCGTCTCGGAAGCACGGCTCGCCGTCGCGCCACAGTGACGAGTGGATGTGGCACGAGTTGCCGATCCAGTCCTCGAACGGCTTCGACATGAACGTGATCGAGCAGCCGTTGAGGAACGCGATCTCCTTGGCGCCGTTCTTGTAGATCACGTGGTTGTCGGCCATCGTGAGCGCGTCGGCGAAGCGGAAGTTGACCTCCTGCTGGCCGGGCCAGGCCTCGCCCTTGGACGTCTCGACCTTGATGCCCGCCGCGTGCATGCCGTTGCGGATCTGGCGGATGAAGGCCTCGTCGTACGTGGTGGCGAGGATGTGGTAGTCGAGGATGTAGGGAACCGACGGCGTCAGGTCCTGGTAGCGCTGCGCGTGCGCCTCGGCGTAGGTCTGCCTGAGGAGGTAGAACTCGAGCTCGCTGCCCATCATCGGGGTCAGCCCGAGCGTCGCCGCGCGCTCCAGCTGCGCCTTCAGCACCTGACGCGGTGACGGGCCGACCGGCGAGCCGTCGTGCCACTGCACGTCGCCGAGCACGAGCGCGGTCGCCTCGAGCCACGGCACGCGCCGCAGCGTGGCCATGTCGGGCCGCACGTCGAAGTCGCCGTAGCCCTGCTCCCAGCTCGCGATCGCGTAGCCCGGCACGGGATCCATCTCCATCTCGAGGGCGAGGAGGTAGTTGCACCCCTCCACCCCGTGCCCGGCGTCCATCTCCTCGACGAAGAACTCGGCGTGCAGGCGCTTGCCCATCAGGCGCCCCTGCATGTCCGTGAAGGCGACGACGACGGTGTCGACCTCGCCGGTGGCGACGAGCTCCCGCAGCTCCTCGTAGCTCAGCATGAGGGCGATCCTAGATGGTTGCCGACCGGGGTGACGGGCAAGTCACCCGGGTCCGTCCGGTGCCGGGGAGACACTCCGCCGATCACGGGTGCTTCCCCCGATCATCGGTGGCATGTCTTGACATTGCCCATACCGGCAGGGGTGAATACGCCCACGGTCCGCCCGCTGGGGAGGCGGCGGCCGACTTGGTCATCGACGAGGGAGGCGACATGAGCACGACACCCGCAGGCGGTGGCGGGATCCACACCTCGGAGGACGAGCGGATCCTCCACCGGCTCGGCTACGCCCAGGAGCTGTTCCGTGCGATGGGCGGCTTCCAGAACTTCGCCATCAGCTTCACGATCATCTCGATCCTTGCCGGCTGCCTCACGTCGTACTACATCGCCTTCCTGCAGGGCGGTCCGATCGCCGTCACGTGGGGGTGGCTGCTCGTCGGGCTGATGAGCACGATCGTCGCGCTGTCGATGGCCGAGATCGCGTCTGCCTATCCGACCGCGGGCGGCCTCTACTACTGGGCTTCGAAGCTCGGCAGCCCGGGTTGGGGCTGGTTCACCGGCTGGTTCAACCTCGTCGGCCAGATCGCCGTCACCGCGGCAATCGGGTACGGGCTCGCCACCTTCGGCACGGTGCTCCTCAACTACTGGTTCAGCTACCCGAACACGAAGGAGTACATCTACCTGCTCTACGCGATCGTGCTGGGCGCGGCGCTGCTGTTGAACCTCCTGAACGTGCGGATCACGGCCCTCCTGAACACAGTGTCCGCCTACTGGCACATCGCGGGCGTCCTGATCATCGTCGTGGTGCTGATCGTGATCCCGGATAACCACCAGTCGCTCTCGTACGTCTTCACCGAGACGATCAACGAGACGGGCTTCGGCGGGGGCGGCAGCACGTTTTCGACGCCGATGTTCTGGTACGTCTTCGCGACCGGGCTCGCGATGGCGCAGTACACGATCACCGGCTACGACGCCTCCGCGCACATGGCGGAGGAGACCCACAAGGCCTCGCGGATGGCGGCGGTCGGCATGGTCAGCGCGGTCGTCGTCTCGGTCATCGCCGGCTTTATCCTGCTCGTCGCGGTCACGTTCGCCATCCCCGACACGGCGGGTGCGATCGAGAACTTCGGGATCATCATCCCGTGGATCTGGACCGAGTCGATGAGCCAGAACTGGTCGGAGACCCTGCTCTTCATCGTCGTCGTGGCGCAATTCTTCTGCCTTACGGCCTCCGTCACCTCGGCCTCGCGCATGATGTTCGCCTTCTCACGCGACCGTGCCGTGCCCGGCCACGAGCTGTGGAGGCGGGTCGGACGGAATCGCGTGCCGCACTATGCCGTGATCGCGATCTGCGTCCTGGCCGCAGTCATCATGCTGCCGGCGATCAAGAACTACCTGGTCGGCTACTACGTCGGCACCGGCATCGCAGTCGTCGGCCTGTACATCGCGTTCATCCTCCCGGTGATCCTGCGCTTCCGCCAGGGCGACAAGTTCCAGCACGGAGCCTGGAGCCTCGGGAATCACTACAAGTGGCTGAACGTCGTCGCGATCATCTGGGTCTTCTTCATCTCGATCGTGTTCTTCCTGCCGCCCTACAAGGTGAGCATCCCGGGCCAGGAAGGCTGGTCGTGGGACTTCGTCAACTACGCGCCGGTGCTCGTCGCAGGTGCGTTCGTGCTCTTCGGCGGCTGGTGGGTCCTTTCCGCGAAGAACTGGTTCAAGGGACCGGTTCGCATGGGCACGGAAGAAGAGCTCGAGCTGCTCGAAGAGAAGGAAGCGGCGGACTTCGACCTCCCCGCCGACACGCAGTACGAGAGCTAGTCCCCCCCGACTCGCACTCGGCAGGGGCTGCCGGCGCCTCAGCGCCGGCAGCCCCTGCTACATCCAGGCGCCGCCGTTTTGGTCGATCGCCTGCCCGGTGACGCCGCGCGCGTCGGGCGAGAGCAGCCAGGCGACCGTCCCGGCGATGTCGTCGGGCTGGGACATGCGCCCGAGCGGCACGGCCCGCATCGCCTCGCGGTAGGCGTCCTCCCTCGTGCCCCCCGTCGCCTCGGCGATCCCGTCCAGGCCCTGCCAGGCCATGTCGGTGTCGACCCAGCCCGGGCAGATCGCGTTCACCTGCACGTTGCCGGGTGCGAGCTCGGCAGCGAGCGAGCGCACGAGCCCGAGCAGCGCCGCCTTCGAGGCGCTGTAGCCGGTGTAGGCCGGCACGGCAATGCGGGCGAGGATCGAGGAGATCACGACCAGGTGCCGCGCGTCCGGCCCGTCTGCGAGGTGCCGCATCGCGGCACGGCAGCAGTAGTAGGTGCCGTTGAGGTTGACCTGTACGAGCTCGTCGAAGCGGTCTCCCGGGCCGTCGGCGTTCGGGCCGCCGAGCCCGCTCGCCGCGACGAGCGCGTGGACGGGCCCGAGGGCGGCCGCGGCGTCCGCAAAAGCCCGCTCGACCTTGCCGCGTTCGCGGATGTCGCACGGCGCCACGTGCGTGGGTGCTTCGAGCGAGGCGGCGGTCTGCTCGAGCCGCTTCCTCTCGCGGGCGAGCAGCGTCACCGCGGCGCCCTCGCTAGCCAGCCGCCGCGCGATCGCCCGGCCGATGCCCGTCCCCGCACCCGTCACGACAACGTGCTTTCCGGTCATGGCTTCTCCAGACATTCGCAATTTGCGAGCAAATCGTTCCCCGGCACCCTTGCCACCGGCATCGGGTGCAGCATAGATTCCTCCCTGCGCCGAGCACGGGACGCGAGTAGGACGAAGCCTCACCGGGAGGCGGTACGCGGAAGCGGAAGGTCACCCGGGGCGGTGGACGAAAGCGCTCCCGGCTCGGCGAATTGCTGGACCCGTTCCTTTCTAGAACACACAGCGCAACGCGCAATTTTGTACTGCGCTCATCGGAAACATCGCAATTTGCGGGAATCGTCTCTCCCTCGTACTTGACGGAAGCGACTCCCAGCCGTATAGTCCCTCATGCACCGAGCACGGAGTTCCTGAGGTTGAAGGTTCTCCGACCGGCAATCGCTTCGGCGAAGGTCAGTCGGAAAGCTGGACGAGGGAGCAACCGACTCGGTGCATTTTCTTTTTCGCGTTTGAATCGAACTACGGTCACGTCGGCGCTTTTTTCCGTTCCTGAGCGCGCATACGGGCAGAATCCGAAGCCGATTGTGGACATCTCCGCAATTTGCGCCTTTTTCGCCCTGAAGCCGCTTGACAGTCGAATCTGCGCGCAGTAGCTTACGTCTTGCACCGAGTACGGAGCACCTGAGGTTGATGGTTCCCCGATCGGCACCCGCTTCGGCGGAGGTCAGTTGGGAGAGCCGGACGAAGGCGCAACCGGCTCGGTGCATTTTTTCGTGCGCCGACGGCCGTGGGTGACGAGGCGGCGGGCGCGCGTGAGGCCGCAACGTATGCTCGGCCCCGTGCGCCGCCTGCTCATCCTCGTCAGCGTGATCATCTTCGCGGACACGATGCTGTTCTCCGCGATCATCCCGTTGATCCCCGTGTTCGCGGACGACTACGGGCTCTCGAAGCTCGAGGCGGGGCTGCTGGTCGGCGCCTACGGTGCGGGCGCCATGGTCGGCGGCATTCCCGCGGGCCTCGCAGCCGGGCGCATCGGGCCGAAGCGCACCGTGGTGCTCGGGCTCCTCACGCTGGCGGCCGCGAGCGTCGCCTTCGCCCTCGTCGCCTCGCCGGCCGCGCTCGGCCTCACCCGCTTCGCCCAGGGGTTCGCGAGCGCCGTCACCTGGTCGGGCGCACTCGCGTGGCTGACGCTCAGCACGCCGCGTGAGCGACGCGGCCAGACGATCGGCACGGCATTCGGGTTCGCCGTACTCGGGTTCATCGTCGGCCCGGCAGTCGGCGCACTCGGCGAGCTGACGTCGATCGTGGGCGTCTTCCTCGTGGTCGCGGGAATCATCGGCGTGCTCGCACTGGCCGCGGCGTCCTTTCCACCCGGTCGGGCGGACGTGCGTAGCCCAGGCTCGCTCCGAAACGCCCTGCGGGATACGAGCTTCCTCAGCGCCGTGTGGCTGACGCTCGTCCCCGCTCTCTTCTTCGGCCTGCTCGACGTGCTCGTCCCGCTCTCACTCGACCGGGCCGGCTGGGGCACCGTCGCGATCGCCGCCACCTTCGTCGGAGCCGGCCTGATCGAGGTCGCGCTCGCCCCGGTGATCGGAGGCATCAGCGACCGGCGCGGCCGCCTCTACCCGATCCGGATGGCGCTCGCCCTGCTCGCAGCCGTCGCCGTCGCCTTGGCGCTCGCCACGCCGGCGCTGCTGATCGCGTTCCTCGTGGTGGGGGCATCGCTTGCCGCGAGCGGCATCTACACCCCGGGGGTCGCGCTCGTCTCCGATCGCGCCGAGGCGAACCGGATGCCTCAGACGCTCGCGTTCGGGATGATGAACAGCGCCTGGGCGGTGGGCGCGATGGCGGGCCCGGCCGCCGGCGGCGCGCTGGCGCAGGCGATCGGCGACCCGGCCCCGTATGTCGTCTGTGCCGCAGTCGCCGCGCTGACCCTCCTCGTCGTCGATCGCACGGGGCGCGAGCCGGGACTGGCATGAGCAGCGAGGACTCCACGCCATCGACGTCCTCGTGCGGGCTACTGCGCCCGCGCCAGGCTGAGCTCGGCCGGAAAGCGGTCGAGGGCCCACGCGGCGTCGAGCGGACGCTTGCGGTAGTCCTCGCCGTTCACGAGCGCGTACGTCCGCGTCTTCGGGTCCATCGGGAGCCGCGACTCGGCCGGGTACCAGCGGTTGTGCCGCTCGATCAGGTCGTTGACCTCGTCGAACGACCAGCGCCCGACCTCGGCACGCCAGGCGGCGGCGAACATGGCAGCGTCGCGCGAGCCGGCGGCCAGCGCCCGCCAGCTCTCCCGCAGCCTCGCCTCGTGTGCGCCCGTCTGCTCCGCTATCTCCCGCAGCCGCACCATGTACGGCAGCGGGCCGCCGAGCGCCGACAGGTAGCCGTCCGCGGAGGGCCGGAAATTGAGCAGGCGCAGGCGGAGCCGCTTGCCGCGCAGCGGGCTCGAGCGCAGGTCCTCGTCGAGCCCCGCGAGCTGCCCGCGCTCCTTCGGCGTCTCGGGCTTCGCGACGTTCTTCCCCAGGATCGCGTCGCGCTCCGCGCGGTTCATGCGCCAAGTACAGCAGAGCCCGCCGCGTCCGCGTCGGCCGGGCGCACCCACCGGCAGGCGAGCGCTCCGAGCACGCCGCCCACCACGGCCACCCCTGCGAAGGCGGCCCACATGGCGGCGTCCCCGGCCGAGCCGCGCACCTGCAGCCCCAGGAAGGGCGCGAGCGCGAACCCCACTGCCGCCGTGCCGCCGAACGCGCCCATGTAGGCACCCCGCACGTCGGGGGGCGCAAGCCCGGCAACGACCATCTGCGAGGTCGGCACCCACAGCATCTCGCCGATCACGAACACGATCAGCACGACGAGGATCACCGGGATCGCGGACGTGACGCCGAACAACAGGAACGGCAGCCCCATCAGCAGCAGCGCCGCCAGGTACTTCGGCGCCGCGGGGACGTGCGCGACCGCCCGCGTCAGGCGGAGCTGGAAGAACGTGACGAGCAGCGGGTTGACGACGACCATCAGCCCCCACCCCCACTCCGGCAGGCCGTGGCTCTCGACGAGCGAGACGGGCAGCACCGTCTCGTACGCGACGTACACGAGCCAGGAGAAGACGCTCGCGCCCATGAACAGGAGGAAGGGCCGGTCACGCACGATCACGCCCAGCGACCCCCGCTCCGGCGCCGCCTCAGGCGCGTAGGCGCCACGCCGGGGCAGATACCGGTAGGCCACCACCCAGGCCCCGAGCGCCATCAGGCTGACTCCGGGGAAGAACGTGTGCCAGCCGCCGCCGAGCAGGAAGAGGCTGCCGACCGGAGGGCCCATCGTGACACCCAGGTTCGAAGCCACCCGAACCGACGCATACGCCGCCTCGTGATGCACCGGCGGCACCAGGTCGGCCACCATCGCCTGCCCGGCGGAGCCGCCGAACGAGCCGAGCGCGCCGGCGCCGACCATCAGGCCGAGCCCGAGAACCACGTTCGTGCCGGCCGTGAGGAACAGGATCATGTAGACGGCGAGCATGCCCTCCGCCGCCAGGATCAGCCGGCGCCGTCCGAACACATCGGAGAGGTGGCCGCCGACGTATCCGACCACACCTCCGACGACCGCTCCCACCAGGAATCCGTAGGACAGCTGCACCGACGTTGCCCCGAGCTCCTTCACCGCCCAGATGCCCATGAAGCTCCACGCGCTCGAGCCGGCGATCGAGCTCATCAGCGAGACGAGCAGGACCGGACGAAGCGCCGGGTCGACCTCCGCGCCCCAGATCAGGTGGGCGAGCCGGCGCACCACGCGCGCGACGCTAGCAGCTGTGTCAGCTGCGGCCGAGCAAGCGCGCGACGAAGCCGCGCCGCCCAACATCGCCCGGCACGGGCTCTCCGACCGCCGGCGGAGGCACCACCGGCTGCGCCGGGAGCGTCCCGGCGCCCAGCGGCTCCGGGCCTCCGCGGCGCGCGCGCAGTCGCTCGAAGTCCCCGCGCAGAGCGGCGCGCATCTCGTCCTTGTGGCTCTGCTCGTCCATGCGCGGGATGCTTCACCGCGAACGGCCGCACTCCTCCACGAGGCCCGTCGGCGGCGAACGCGATATCGTCGCGCGCATGGAGCTGCTGCGTGACGAGTCTCTGATCTGGGAGGGCCACCCGACGTGGCGCGCAAGCCTCTCCTTCCACGCGAAGGGCTTCCTCCTGTCGGTCGCACCGCTCGTGCTGGTGCTCCTGCTCGGGTGGGCGGGCGTCGATCTCCCCGTCGTCTGGGCGGTGCTGCTCCTCGTGGTAGGGGTGGCCCTGACGGTCGCCGCCAGTTGGGTGATGCGATTCTTCACCCAGTACACGATCACGACGAAGCGCCTCCAGATCCGCCGCGGCATCCTCTCCAAGACCGAGACCTCGGCGAACGTCGACCGCATCCAGAACATCACGGTCTTCCAGTCGCCCCTCGACCGGATGCTGAAGGTCGGCGCGATCGACTTCGACACGGCGAGCGACGACCTGTCGGATCGCATCGGCTTCGCCGGCGTGAACGAGCCGCAGGCGCTCCGCGAGCGCATCGTGCGCGCCCGCGACGAGAACCAGCGCACCTCGCCGTCCAACGGGCAGGGCGGGCTCGCCTAGCCGTGCTCGGCTAGCATCCCGCTGCACCATGCAGATGCCGCTCGCAATCAGCTTCCTCTATCTGCTGCCGTTCATCATCCTCGGCAGCCTGCTCGTCCTGATGCTGCTGCTGTTCGTGCTGTCGCGCGTCGCGGGCGGCAGGGCGCTGCGACCGGTCGTCGAGCTGCTCTCGAAGATCCCGTTCATGCGGCGCTGGTTCCAGAAGATGTCGGTCGCAGCGTACGAGCGGACGAACCCCGAGCTCGCAAGCGCGATCCGGAAGATGCAGAGCTTCGGCGAGATCAAGACGCCCGAGCAGGCGCAGCGGGCGATCGCCGTGATGACGCCGTCCGAACGGAAGGCGTACATGGAGCTCGTCGGAGATCAGGGCCAGATGCCCGAGCCGGTCAATCGCGACCAGCGGCGCCGCGTGGAGCGCGGTGCGCAGGGCATGGTGGTGCAGCAGCGGCCCGGCGCCCGCGGGCGCAAGGGCAAGAAACGCTAGCCTGCCCGTCCCCGCCGCTCAGCGGTAGCGATAGACGATCCTGCCGCGGTTCAGGTCATACGGCGACAGCTCGACCTTGATCCTGTCACCCGGGTTGACGCGGATCCGGTAGCGGCGCATCTTGCCGGCCGTGTAGGCGATCAGCTCGTGCCCGTTGTCGAGGCTGACGCGAAACATCCCGCTCGGGAACGCCTCGAGCACCTCCCCCTCCATCTCGATCTTCTCCTCGCCTGCGATGGCGAAACCCCTTTCAAGGAGATCGTGAAGGCGCGCGGCCCCTCGACGGGGCCGCGCGCCGCTACGCGCCCTAGATCAGCGTCACGTTCGTCGCCTCGGGGCCCTTCGAGCCCTCGCGCGCCTCGAACTCGACCTTCGCGTTCTCGGGAAGGGACTTGAAGCCCTCGCCTGCGATGTTGCTGTGGTGGACGAACAGATCCTTGCCACCCTCGTCGGGGGCGATGAAGCCGTAGCCCTTCGCATCGTTGAACCACTTCACGGTTCCGGTTGCCATAGAAAACACCTCCTCTCACCCTTCGTCGAACGGGTGAGGGAGGCGTCGTGCCTCCGGGACCGCGCTCTTGATTTCGCCTGCAGTTTACCTATTCGGAGCCGGGGCTGCTGTCGCTTGGATACGGGCGCGGCTTTTCGGGAGTGCCTCGATCGAGGCGATTCCCACCCAGTACGATCAGGGGAATGCGTCGTCGCCCCGCAGGCCGAAGCGCAGCACGTCCGGCCGTCCTCACGATCGCGATCGCCCTCCTTGCGGCGACCGGTGTGCTCGCCGCGAGATCGCCGGCAGCGGCGCTCCCGCACGTGACGATGATCGGCGACTCGGTCCCCGACGCGATCGCCTACGAGAGCGAGGCGCTCGCAACGCTCCGCCGCGGCGCCGACGTCGACCTCGAGCTCGCCCCTTGCCGACGGGTCGGGCAGACGAGCTGCCCGTACAAGGATTCGACGCCCCCGACCGTGCTCCAGCTCGTCGAGAAGCTCGGGCGCACGCTCGCGGGCAGCACGGTGATCGTGGCGGTGGGCTACAACGACTTCGAGCAGGCCTACGCCGGCAACATCGAGGACGCACTCACGGCCCTGCGCGCCCTCGACGTGCAGCACGTGCTCTGGCTGACGCTGCGGGCGGAACGGCAGTCCTACCTCGCCATGAACGACATGATCAGGGCGGCCGCGGAACGGCACCCCGAGATGTCCGTGGTCGACTGGAACCTCTACTCCCGCAGCCACCCCGACTGGTTCCAACCGGACGGCCTGCACCTCACCTGGCAAGGCGCGCGCGCGCTGGCGACGCTCCTGCACGAGACGATGGTGAAGCTCGGAATCGTCGCCGAGGCGGTGCCGCCGGAGCGCAGAGCTCTGACCGTGTCCGCAGCGCCCGTTCGCCTCGGCAGAGCAGGCAGGCCCTACGCCGCACGGCTGGTAGCCAAGGGGGGCAAGGCGCCCTATCGCTGGACGCGCGCCTCCGGGGCTGTGCCCAGGGGCCTGCGGCTGACCGCCGCCGGCCGGCTGACCGGAACGCCGACCGCACGCGGGCGCTTCACGTTCGTCGTCCGGGTCACCGACGCGGCGCGCACGTCGGCGACGCGGCGCGTCGTCCTGCGAATCGCCTGATCAGCCCATGCCGCGATGGCGGGGCCGGGCACGGTTTCCGACGACCTCGGGGACGACGGACACTTGCACCGCCCTCCGCTCCGGCTGGTCGTCGGCGACGGTGAACGAAACGGCGAGACCCTTGCAGCGCCCGACAGGCGCCTGACCGGGCAGGAAGTCGTCGCCGTGCACCGGAAGGTTCCCCTCTTCCGTCTCGATCACGCCGAGGTTCTTCACGTCGTTGAACCAGAGCATCGTCCCCTCCATGCGCGATCCCACTCCTCGTCGAGCGTGTGCCGGGCGGGTTCCCCGGAAGAGAGCCAGCGTAGCAGCGCCTTCACGTCACGAGCCCACGCGGACGGGCCGCACCGGCCCCGGAGGCGGCGCGCGCCGGGCATCGTCTCGCCCCGGCCTGTGGACGAGAAGTTGCGCTTTCGTGACAAAGGGTGTCTCCCCCAGGGAGACACCCTGGGGGAGACACCCGGCCCGGTCAGGGTGAACCGCTCGCGCTGTTCAGGCGTCGATCCGGAGGGCGCTGCCGTCGAAGAGCGGCAGGGCGCGGTCGCGCCCGTAGCGCCGCTCGACCTCGAGAAAGGCGCGGTCAAGCGTCGGCGGCCGTTCGAACCGGTGCGCGTCCGAAGCTGCCAGGGAGATGACGCCGTCGTCGAGCAGCCTCCACGCCGTCCGCTCGGAGATGACGCCGTGCTCGCCGAGCAGCGAGGGGGCGTTCAGGCACAGCGGCCAACCACGCTCGGCAAGCGGAGCCACGAGCTCCGGCGCGTGGCTCACGGCCGGGCAGCGCTCGGGGTGCGCCAGTACCGGCACGAGGCCCACCGCCTCGATGCGCTCACACGCCGCGGTGACGAGCGGGATCGCGTCGGCGACGTCGAGCCACCAGCCGGGGAACTCGACGAGGACCGCGTTCGTTCCCTCGAGGCGGAGCTCGAACGGGTCGCTGTCGGCGATCACGCTCGGGTACACCTCCCATCCGCGCCGCAGGTCGAGGCCCCAGGTCGCGACCGTGTCACGCATGGTGGGGTAGGCCGCGGCGAAGATGCGCTCGCGCGCGGGGGTGCGCGGGTAGGTGTCCCAGGCTGCGTGCGCGTGCGGAGTGGCGAACAGCACGCGCGTCCCTGCCTCGAAGGCGAGACGGCAGAGCTCGAGCCCCTGCTCGATCGAGGTGGCGCCGTCGTCCCCCGACGGGACGACATGAGAGTGAACGTCGACGAAGCCGGGGATCTCCATGTTCTCTGACCGTACCGGGACGGAAGCCGCCGCCGCCCCCGTTGCCGCTACGATCAGCGGGTGCCGCTCGGCCTCGGGATCTGGGAGATCGTCATCCTCGTGGGCATCCTCGCGCTGCTGTTCGGCGCCAAGGGCGTCCCCCAGATGGCCCGCCGCCTCGGGACCGGGGTGCGCGAGGTGAAAGACGCCGTGGCGGAGGTCGATCCCCGGAAGATGCTCGATCCGCCGAGCGAGCAGCCGAGGACGGGGCAGCCGGCGCAACAGCAGCGACAGCCGCAACGGCCGCCCGCAGAGCCTCCCGCAGAACCGTAAGGCCGGGCTTCCGGCCGGCCGGCGCCCTCAGTCCGCGTAGATGCAGACGAGCGTGGCGGAGGAGCCGTCCTGGCCGCTGCGCACGTCGGCGACAGTCCAGAGCGCTCCAGCCACCTCGATGTCCGATCCGGCCTCGATGCCCGCTGGCAGCGTGCACGTGTGGCGCCTCGGCTCTCCCGCGAGCAGGAGCACGTGATAGGTCACGGGCTCGGACGGGGCCTCGGGCAACGCAGAGTGGTCGGTCGCGGCGGCCGCCGCGACCTCGGCCGGTGCGTCGAGGACGGCTGCGGCTGCGCGGTCAGCCGTTCTCACGGTACCCCTCGTTCCGGTCGCCGCCAGGGCGCGGTGGCAGCGGCCGCGTCGTGTGCAGGAGCGTGCCGAGACGGGTTCTCATCCACTCGTCGCGGCTGATCCGGTGGATGTCGACCGTGACACCCTCCTCGAGGGAGTAGCTGCGAACGTGACGGAAGCCGGCCTTCGCCATCACGCGGGCCGACGCGACGTTCTCGACGCGGCTGCGGCCGACCACCTCGTCCAGGCCGACGCGCGCGAACGCCTCGTCCCGCACCGCGATGGCAGCCTCTGTCGCGATCCCTTCACCCCAGCGCTCGGGGTCGATGAAGTAGCCGATCTCGACGTCGTCTTCGCGGCACCCCTTGCCAGGCCCGACGAGGGAGAGCTCGACGAAGCCCAGCCACCCACCCGTGCTGGCCTCGAGCACGGCGCGCTTGCCGAAGCCGTGGACGTTCCATTCCTCCAGCGAGCGCACGTGGTGCTCGGCACCCTTCTCGTCGCTGAGCGGCAGTGGCCTGATGTAGCGGATCACGTCCGGATCGCGCATGAAGACGAGGAAGTCGTCGAAATGCGAGTCGTCCCAGCGCTGCAGGCGAAGGCGCGGCGTCTCGATGACGTCGACGGGGAGCGAGAGGCTCGCCTGGGGCTCCACCGAACGGTTATCGGCGCGAGTGAGCCACGACTTGACCTTTCCCGCCCGAACGGTGCACGCAGCGCCGACGACCGGGCGGAATGCTCAGCCGACGTCGATCGTGGTGCTCATCCCGAGCGCCTCGTGGCTCGCCGGCGTGCCCGCGAACAGCGAGCAGTAGATGCGGGTGCGCCCCACTCCCAGCTGCACGACGAGCGAGCGCATCTCGCGGGGCGGCACGGCGACCACCTGGACGTTCCCGCTCACGTCGACGACGGCCAGGTCGTGATCGTCCATGCCGCGGTTGTAGACGTTGAACGTGACCGCGCCCGCGCCGACGAGGGTGCGTGAGAGGCCGATCGAGTACTCGTTCTCGTCCACGGCCACCGTGCGCGGGAGTGGCGGCGGTGGCGGTGGCGGAGGCGGAGGCGGCTGGCCGCCACCGTCTCCGGCCGGCGGCGTGGTTGCAGGATCAGGCTGGGCGGGCAGCGGGCCGGAGAGCGCCTGAGGCGGCGGCGGGAAGTGCAGGCGACGCAGGCGCTGATCCTGTCCCCGGCCTGCGAGCGCCACCCCGGCCGTGATCGCCACCACGACGCCGGCGGCGAGGAGGAGCCGAGCCCACGTCATCTTCTTCACTTGATCAGCGTGGTCTGCCCGTCGGGTCGGGAGATGCCGGCGAAGGGGGCGCCCGGAAGGATCCGGGCGGGGTCACCGCCGAGCCATTCGCCGATGATCGCCTGCCAGACGGTCCGGAAATCGGTCGTCACTCCCAGGTTGCCGTTCACGAGCGACGTGACGCTCGGTTGGTTGCCTGCCAGGCCTCCTCGAACGGCCGAGCCCATCACGAAGCAGGGGCCTCCCGCCCCGTGATCCGTGCCGATGGAGCCGTTCTCGCCGACGCGGCGCCCGAACTCGGTGAACACCACGGTGATCACGCGCTGCTCGATGCCGCGGGTCGTGAGGTCGTTCTTGAACGCAGCGAGCGCTCGCGACAGCGTCGTGATCTGCGGATCCATCGCTGCAGCCTGGTCGCCGTGCGTGTCGAAGGAGCCCCAGTCGATCGTGACGATCTTGACACCGAGGTTTGCGGACAGCAGCGTGGCGGCGGTCTTGAGGCGGTCGGAGAGCGAGCCCACCGGATAGTCGGGGTTTGCACCGGGCGGGGTCGTCGAGCCCAGCTGGTTGGACACGTTCACGGTCGTCTGGAAGACCGAGCGGCTCCGTGCCACTCCGGCCGTCGTCGCCGGGATCGCCGCCAGACGACCGACCTCGTCGTTCACGTTCGTGCTCGAGCCGACACCGTTCACGGAGAAGCGGAAGTTGCCGAAGGTGGTCGGTACGGAACAGACGGGTGCCGACGCTGTGCGGATCTGCTTGGAGAGCGACGACCCGATCGACACCGCCTGCAGGGGGTTGACGGAGGATCCGTAGAGGTCGAGCCAACGGCCCAGCCATCCCGTTCCGAGTCGTCCCAGGTTGCCGGCGAAGATGTAGTCCGTCGCCTCGAAGTGCGATCCGTTCGCCGGCATGAAGTGCATGCCCGGCAGGTACGCGAGATCCGATCCCAGCCCGCCGAGTCCATCGCCCCAGAGCGTGTCGAACCCCTTCGCATCGCCGTTGTTGCCCGCACCGGAGACGACGGCGTTCGCGAACGACACCTCGCCGCCGGTGCCGGGCGCCGGCGTCGAGCCGACCCTGCCGGGAACGGACGGCATGTTGAGCTCCCGGTAGAGCGTCGGCCGCGCAGTCCGATAGGCGTCGTAGTTGGCGGAGGCGCCCGGGACGATGCAGTTGAGGCCGTCCATGCCCCCGTTGAGATAGAGCATCACGAGCTGGTTGGCAGGGTCCGAGGCGGCTTCCGCCACTGCTGCCTCGAAGACGCTCGTCCAGTTGAGCGCCTGGGCGGCATAGACCGACGCGAACCCGAGGACGCCGTTGCGGACGAACTGCCTGCGGTTGTGCCCGCGCGTCTGCGGCACGCCGTCGGGGAACCCGGCCAACGCGTCGACCGGGATCGGCAGCATGTCGACGGGGCGGGCATCGTGGTCGGCGCTGTCCGCCCTGGCGCAGTCGGCGCACCGGAGCGCGTGGATCTCGGCGGCGGTCTCGGGTGCGGGCGTGTCGGACATGGGCTCCTCGCTCATCACATGACGTGGGTGTCGGGGCCCGCGAGGGCCATGGCCAGAAGCACGCGCTGGCGGGCCTGGCGGGCAGAGCTGTTGCCGGCCGGGGCGCGGGTCGCGTAGTCGAGCATCGCCGCCCGGGTGGCCGCGCTCAGCCACGGCCGCCCCGCCGTCGCGTATGCGCGGTCGAAGGCGGCCTGGGGTGTCTCCCCGGGCACGTCGGGCGGGTTGAGGCGGCCGACGAGGTCGGAGCCGAAGCCCCAGCGGTTGAGCACCGCGTTGGTCGTGAGGAACGCGGAGCCGTACTCCCAGCCGGAGACGTTCGGCGGGAAGAACGGCACCTGGGCCATCTCGGCCAGCCGCGAGTACGGGCCGGTGTTGACGAGGTTGAGCCCGACCTGGCGAAAGCCCCCCGCGACGTACACGATCGGGGGCTTGATCAGGTTGGGCTCGGAGAGGGAGTCGAACAGCTGCGGATGCATGAGGATCTTCCTCAGCAGCGGCTTGAGCTGCAGCGCATTCCCGGTGTAGGTGGCGACGAGGTCGGCGAGCGTGGTGGCGTCGGGCGGTCCGACGATGAACTCCGACCAGAGCTTGCTGACGAGATAGCTTGCGTGCTGGGGGCGGGCAAGCACGATGTCGACGGCCTGACGCGATCCGAAGTTGCCGGTTCGACCGAGAAACGTCTTCGAGAAGTTGTCGAAGCGAGAGGCGCTGAACACGCCGCGCGGGTTGTTCGGGTCGGTCGTGTCGATCGTCCAGCCGGAGAGCGCACGGGCCAGTTCGCGCACGTCCGTCTCCGTGTAGTTCGGATTGCCCGCGGCATCGGTGACACCGAGGCAGAAGAGCTCCATCAGCTCGCGGGCGTAGTTCTCGTTGGGTCGGCCGCGGCGGTTGAGCTCGCCGTTCAGGTAGCGGAGCATCGCAGGGTCCTCGCTGACCTCGTACGCGAGGCTGCGGAAGTCGGCGTTCGGGTTCGAGCCCAGGTCGGCATAGCGTCGGAACAGGTCGTTCTGCCTGACCATGAAGAGGAGGTCGACGCTGTCGAGCGAGCAGGCCCAATGCCGGTGCCAGAAGAACGTCAGCCGCTCCACGAGGGGGTTGCGGGAGGAGACCATGCGACCCACCCACTCGAGCACGGCCTCGGTGACGCCGGCGAGCCGGTCGATGGGCTGGCCGCTGAGCGTCGCTTGTGGCCCGGCCGGGGCGCCCTGGGGCGTGTTGAGCAGCCAGTCGACGGGCTCGCTGGCCCGCTTGCCGGTCCACGCGGCCCGGTCGGCCTGGCTGGGGCCGAAGCCTGCGCGCCAGAAGAGCCGGTCGACCATCTCCAGGGTCAGGACCGGCCCGGAGGGTGGGTTGCCACCTCCGCCGCCTCCCCCGCCACCGCCCCCGGCGGCGGGCGCTGGTGCGGCGGGAGCGCCCGGGCGGCTCGCCTGGGCTTGCGGCGGAGGCAGCGTCAGACGCCGGCGGCGCCTGGTGATTCGGCGTCTACGAGCCTCGACTGCCATCAGACGATGCACCTCCCCTTGAGCAGAGACTTGGTTGTTTGGAGCGCCGGGCCGGCGAGACGGAAGTCCCCCTGGGGATCCGCGACGTCGAACCAGACGACGCCGCGCAGCCGCGGCATGGAGGCCTTGAGTGTGCGGAGCGAGGCGATCCATGCCGTCTGACTTCCCCCCGACCCGGTCGAACCGGTTTCGGTGATCCAGAACGGCTTGGCTGCGAGGCCCTGGATCGTTGCGTACGCGGGCAGGAAGAGGGCTTTCGGGTCGGCCCAGTCGAGGCCGCCGGTGGCGCCGAAGTTGTAGCCGGACACGCCGACCACATCGACGTTCGCGGCGCCGGGGAAGTACTGCTTGATTGCGTTGGCGTCCGTCTCCGGCACGCTCCGGACGTACGGGCTCCAGAGGAAGCTCACCTTGAAGCCCGCCACCTGCCGGACGACCTTCCGGACGTGCTTCCAGGCCAGCACGTACTCGGCGGGTGTGTTCCCGTTCGTCGTCCCCGACCACGAGTACCACGGCGTATTGGGCTCGGGCATCGGCCGGAACAGCACCGGGACGCCCGCGGCCTTCAGCTCCCGGGCGAGTGCCCGCAGGTCGTTGTCGAGCACACCTCCCGTGATGTTCGCGAGTGAGTAGCCTGGCAGGTACGTCTCGTCCGTGCCGTTGTCCGGCATCCAGGTGACGAGCAGGCGGAGGCCTCTGGCACGGGCCAGTGCGGCCAGCTTGGGATCGAGGCCGTTGCCGGCCGTGACGTACGTCGACACTGTCGTGACGTTCGGCCCGAGGCTCTTCACGAGCGATGGGAACGTCCCGACGGGGTCGTCGCGGTAGATCCCGAGCTCGGTGCAGCGCTTCGGGAGCGCGGGCGGTGTTGCTGCTTGTCGCTTGGCGGCACTCGGCTTCTTGGCCGGATGCACGGCTTGGGTGCCGGTGGCGTGGGCTGCGACGGGAGACACGACGGCGATCGCTGCAGCAGCCAGCACGGCGACCGTCGTCGTGCGACGAGCGTGCTTCCTGCTGCAGGTCTCTCCTCGGCGTGCCTGACCCCACGGACGGCTCGGGATCGAGGTCATTGCCGTGCCTATCGACGGTGGCAGAGCCCCGTACGTCCCTAGTTCGAGGGGAATCGGGCGCGAATCCCCAACACGAGGTAGGTCCGGGCGCCGGCAAACGGGAGGCCTCCGAAGCACTTGCGTCTCCCGGTCTCGCCGGTCACGATGGCCCGGTGCCATCGACGCTCATCTCGCGCCGCACACGCGCCGTGTTGACCCCCGACCTCGTCCTCGCGATGGAGCGCCAGTGCTCTACATGGTGATCGAGACCTTCGTCCACGGGCCGCGAGCTGTCTACGAGCGAGCACGGGAGCAGGGCCGCTCGTTGCCGGCGGGCTTGACCTACCTCGACAGCTGGGTCGACGAGCGCCGCCTCGACCGCTGCTTCCAGCTGATGGAGACCGACGATCCGCTCCTCTTCGACGGCTGGACGTCGGCCTGGAACGACCTCGTGGAGTTCGAAATCATTCCCGTGCTTCCGTCTGCCGAGGCGTCTGCCCGCGTCCTTGCGTGACGGGCAGCGCCCGCTCGCACGACCTCTCCGCGTTCGCGCTGCGGGAACGTGCGACCGGATCCCGGCTAGCTGCTGGCGGCCACCTCGAACTCCTCCACGCTGACGACGTGACCGCCCACTGCGGCGGCCGCCTCGTTGCGTAGACGGCTCGCCGAGACTCGGCTGGCGGTCATGGCCGCGTGGTCGTCCCAGAGCGTGATCGTGACGACCCGGTCGCTTTCGGAGCCGAGCAGCAGGTATGCGTTCTTCAGCCCCGGCGACTCCCGGATCCGCGCCACCGCGTCCTCGAAGCCGGGGCGTGCCTCTCCCAGCTTCCCGGCAGGCACCTCGTACATGGCAACCCGCGCGAACATCGCTTCTCCTTCCGTCGAACCGTGTTCGCAGGCAGCCTAGCCCCAGCGTGACGGCGCCGCCGCGTTCCGAGCCAAGTGGCAAGAGGCGAAGAAACACCGAGGTCGATTCCCGCCCCAACACACCTGCAGCAGAAGCGTGCCGCACACTGGTGAGCAGCGCGAAAAGGTTGCTGAACTTCAAGAAGCCAGGATCCCCACTCGGGGATCCTGGATCTGCGGAGTACCAGTGGAGGCGGCGGGAATCGAACCCGCGCAAGATCTCGTCCGAGCCGGTCTTTCGCTACTCGGGCAGGCTCGGGCCGATAAGGCGCTCGGGGGTTCCGCGGAGACGCAGCAACTGTGCCTCATCCGGGTCCCGCGGACGGCGTCGCTCGTAAGCAGGCAGCGCGCGGTCGACGGAAGCCGCCCAGGCGGCGGTCTTGGCGCGATCGGCCTTCCACTGCTCGTAGGTGCGACGGCGCATGCCCATGTCGAACGTATCGTAGTCGTGAACCGTCAACGCTCCCGATCCGGGGATGGTCTCCGCAGAACCTTCGCGAGGTCGGTGATCTCCCAGATCTCCAGCGTTCTTCCCTCCTCCTCAATCTCCGAAGCAACGGCGTCCAACGAGTCGAGCGCTGCACCAAGCGACTGTTCGCCGGCCCTTCGCTCGAGGAGGCCTCGATCGACCGACTGGGAGCCGAGGAGCCACAGGCATTGCTGGAAGACGTCAGCGTTGCCCGTCGCGACGAACTCGTCGAGCCGGAGGAGCAGCAGCTCCTCGACGTCCTGGACGAGGATGCTGCGGCCGCTCGCGAGCTGAGCCTCCGTGTAGCCGTCGCGGTTGAAGATGAGGGTCGAGCCGGGCGCCTCGAAGACCGGCTGCCTTCCCGGAAGCGTCCAGTAGCGACCCTCCCGCTGGAATCCGAGCGCCGCCAGCCGTTCCTCGACACTCGCCGCATGTGGCATGACGACGTCGATATCCGCCGTCACGTACAGGCCTGACACCCAGTACGCGACGGCAAGGCCACCCACGACAACCGGACGAATGCCGAGCGGCGTCAAGGCGGCATCGACCACCCCGACGATCTCGAGCATCTGCTCGGTCAGATCGGCGATCGCCGCCGTCCGCTCGAGCTCGAGGCGGAGCGCTTCGAGATCGGCCCCCTCTTCGTGAGAAGTCATCGGCCGGGTCCTTCCTTGCAACTCGCTGGGCGCTGCTCTCGTTGCCACTCCATGAGTAGAGCCGAGCGTATCCGATGCCCTTTCGCGATTCCCGGTGCCGCCGATTGTGGAACCGGCGTGACGTCACACCACGGACGGCAGCATCGCACTCAGCTTCGATTCCCTCCGAAGAAGAGTGCGATTTGCAGGGATTATGGAGGCGGCGGGAATCGAACCCGCGTCCGCGGACGCACCGGACAAAGCATCTACGAGCGTAGTTCGCCTTGAATCTCGCCCGGCGGCCGGTGGCGAACGACCTACCGACGGGCCAGCCAATCCTGAAATGTCGCGCTTTGGGCGATTGGCTCTCCCGCCGCGCCGAGCCCGATCGTTGGCGCCCCGCTGTGACCTCGGGCCCAGTCACGGGGGGCGTGGCCTACCTACTCAGTGATGACTAGGCAGCCAGTGCGAGATCTGAACGATTCGCATTTGTGTTGTTCCCGGTGGATTAACGAGGCCGACCGGGGACCTCGACTCGCAGCTCTGCCGGAGAACCGACCACGTCGAAACCAGGTCGCCCCCGTATGTTCGTACACGGGCATGGTAGCGGCGGCGCGCGCGTTTTCGCCGTACTCTGGAGGAACGGGCCGAACGGTCGGCCCGACGATTCCACCGGGAGGCAACAAATGGGATTCCTCGACAAGGCGAAAGAGCTGTTCGGCGGCGCCAGCGGCAAGGCGAAGGAGCTCGCCGACAGCGACGCCGTCCACAAGGCTCAGGAGAAGGCGGGCGACGCGCTCGACAAGGCCAAGGAGGTGGCGGGCGAGGCTGTCGACAAGGCCAAGGAGGTCGCCGACGAGGCCGTCGACAAGGTGAAGGACGCCACCGGCCAGGGCGAAGAAGCGGCCGAGCAGACCGGCGACAAGGCAGAAGAGCACGTCGGCGGCTGACCGACGGGCGCACGCGGTGCCGGGGCCGCCGCAGAGCCCCGGCACCGCACCTCACGAGCTCAGCGGCTCGCCGCCTCCTCGAGCGCCCGCCGGGTGAGCACGCGCGCCAGGTGGGAGCGGAACTCGCCGCTCGCGGCCGTGTCGCTCGACGGGGTCAGCCCGTCGGCTGCCTGCGCGGCCGCGTCGGCGACGGACGAGCCGCCCACCAGCGCCGCCTCGGCGGCGAGTGCCCGCACGGGCGTCCCCGCCATGTTCGTGAGCGCGATCGTGGCGCCCGTGACCGTGTCGCCCTCCCGCTGCACGAGTGCGGCCGCACCGACCGTGGCCCAGTCCTGGGCCCGCCGCCGGAACTTCAGGTACGACCAGCCGGTCGCCTCGCCGAGCTTCGGGACCCGGATCTCGACGAGCATCGAGCCCGGCGCCGTCGCAGCCGTCTCGAACACGCCCGAGAAGAACTCGCCTGCGGGCACCACCCGCTCGCCGCCCGCGCCGCGCACGACGAGCTCCGCCCCGAGCGCCAGCATCACGGCCGGCAGGTCGGAGGCCGGGTCGCCGTGGGCGAGCGAGCCGCCGATCGTGCCGCGATGCCGCACCTGCGGATCGCCGATCATGCCGGCCGTGGTCGAGACGATGGGGCAGTGCTCCTGCAGCAGCGGATCGTCGCGCACCGCCTTGTGACGCGTGAGCGCCCCGATCGCAAGGTGCTCGCCGGCGTCCCTGACGTAGGCGAGCTCGGACAGCCGCCCGATGTCGACGAGCTTCGAGGGGCGGGCGATGCGGAGCCGCAGCGCAGGCACGAGCGAGTGCCCGCCGGCGAGCAGCTTCGCGTCGGCATCGGACACAAGCAGCTGCAGGGCGTGGTCGACGCTCTCCGCCACCTCGTAGTCGAACGCTGCCGGGATCACTGCTTCGCCTCCTCGATCGCGCGCCAGACCCGCTCCGGGGTCGCCGGCATCTGGATGTCCGTCACGCCCAGGTGCGCGAGCGCGTCGACGACGGCGTTGATCACGGCGGGCGCTGCCGCGATCGTGCCCGTCTCCCCCACCCCCTTTGCCCCAAAGGGATGGTCGGTCGCCTTGCTCTCGGTGCGCTCGAGCTCGTAGGACGGCAGCTCGGCCGCCGACGGCATCAGGTACGTCGCGAGCGTCCCGTTCAGCAGGTTGCCGTCCTCGTCGTAGATCCCCTCCTCGTACAGCGCCGTCGCGATGCCCTGCGTGATGCCGCCGTGCACCTGCCCGTCGACGATCAGCGGGTTCACGACCGTGCCGACGTCGTCGACCGCGACGTAGCGGATCAGCCGCGCGTCGCCGGTCTCGGTGTCGACCTCCACCACGGCGGCGTGCGCGCCGCCCGGCCACGAGAAGTTGGGCGGGTCGTACGTCGCCGTCGCCTCCAGCCCCGGCTCCATCCCGTCCGGCAGGTTGTGGGCGGCGAACGCCGCCCACGCCGCACCCTTGACCGTCATCGACTTGTCGGGCGAGCCCTTCACCGAGAAGGTGCCCGCCGCGTAGTCGAGATCGTCGGCGGAGACCTCGAGCTGGTGCGCCACGATGTCACGAGCCTTCTCGATCACCTTCTCGCCCGCGCTGTACAGCGCCGCTCCTCCCACCGGCAGGCTGCGGCTGCCGTAGGTGTCGAGGCCGGCGTGCGAGATGCTCGTGTCGCCGTGCAGCACCTCGACCTCGGACGGGTCGCAGCCGAGCTGGTCGGCCACGATCTGCGACCACGCCGTCTCGTGACCCTGCCCGTGCGGCGAGGTGCCCGTGACGACCTGGAACGTGCCGGTCGGCAGGCAGCGGATCGTCGCCGTCTCCCAGCCTCCGGCCGCGTAGCGGATCGCTCCGAGGATGCGCGACGGCGCGAGCCCGCACATCTCGTTGTAGGTCGAGAAGCCCACGCCGACCTGCTTCACGTCGCCCCGCTCGCGCCGGGCCCGCTGGTCGGCCTCGATGCCGTCCAGGTCGAGCACCTCGAGCAGCCGCTCGAGCGACGCGTGGTAGTCGCCGTTGTCGATCGTCAACCCCGATGCGATCTGCGCCGGGAACTCCGTGATGAAGTTCCGGCGGCGCAGCTCGAGCCGGTCCAGGCCCAGCTCCGCCGCGAGTGCGTCCATCGTCCGCTCGAGCACGTAGGTCGCCTCCGGACGGCCGGCGCCGCGGTAGGCGTCCGTGGGCGTCGTGTTGGTGAAGACGCCTCTGAACGTGACGCTGTAGCCCGGGATCGCGTACGGCCCCGCATAGATCCAGGCGCCGAGCAGCGGGATGCCGGGCGTCACGAGCTGCAAGTAGGCACCCATCGACGCGAGCACGTTTGCCCGGATCGCCGTGAGCTTTCCCTCCTTCGTCGCGGCGAGCTCGAGCTCCGTCACGAAGTCGCGACCGTGGATGGTCGCGACCGCGTTCTCGGAGCGCTCCTCGATCCACTTCACAGGCCTGCCCAGCCGCCGCGCGAGTGCCACGGCGAGGAGCTCCTCGGCGTAGACGTCGAGCTTCGAGCCGAAGCCGCCGCCGACGTCCGGAGCGATCACCCGCAGCTTCGTCTCCGACATGCCGAGCGTCGCCGCCACGAGCACCCGCAGGATGTGCGGGATCTGGGTCGCCGACCACAGGGTCACGTCACCGCCGGGCTCGGGCCGGGCCACGACGCCGCGGGGCTCGATCGCGTTCGGGATCAGCGGCGGCTGGTAGTAGCGCCGCTTGACGACCACGTCCCCGGCGGCGATCGCCGCGTCGAACGCGTCCGTCTCGAGCTTCCAGACGTAGCTCACGTTCGTGCCCAGCTCCTCGTGCACAAGCGGCGCCCCGTCCTCGGCTGCCGCCGCCACATCGGCGATGACCGGCAGCGGCTCGTACTCCACCTCGACGAGCTCCGCCGCGTCGATCGCGTGCGTGCGGCTGTCCGCGAGCACGACGGCGACGCCGTCGCCCTGGTACTTGACCTCGTCGACCGCGAGCGGGTAGTGAGGCGGGTTCTTCATCTCCTCGGTGACCGGCCAGGCGCACGGCATCGCGGCTTTCCAGTCGTCGCGCAGATCGGCTCCCGTGAACACCGCGACGAC
>Ga0209797_10000167_pt1 | contig 30144 bp, 30 predicted proteins | sample DOMMetBare3Fresh_2_FD_187472 | JGI IMG/M metagenome (GOLD analysis project Ga0209797, IMG submission 187472) | Wetland sediment microbial communities from St. Louis River estuary, USA, under dissolved organic matter induced mercury methylation -... | ecosystem: Environmental > Aquatic >... | reverse complement strand
CTGCTGGAGCCGGCTGTCGCGGGTGTGCGGGTCGAGGACCCGGCGTTGGAGACCTCCGAGATGGGACCGCTGATCTCGCGCGGCCAGTGGGACGCGGTGGCCTCCTTCGTCCCGGACGACGCCCCGGTCGCGTTCCGCGGCAGCTGTCCGGATGGCCCCGGCTACTGGTTTCCGCCGACCGTGCTCACGCCCAGGTCGGAGACCGACCGCGCCGTCCGCGCGGAGATCTTCGGACCGGTGGTCGTCGTCCTGCCGTTCGAGGACGAGGCCGACGCGATTCGGATCGCCAACGACACCGACTACGGGCTGTCCGGGTCGATCTGGACGCAGAACCTGGGCCGGGCGCTGCGCGTCTCACGCGCGGTGGAGACCGGGAACCTGAGCGTCAACAGCCACTCGTCGGTGCGGTACAGCACGCCGTTCGGGGGGTACAAGCGCTCGGGCCTCGGCCGCGAGCTCGGCCCAGACGCGCTGGACTCGTTCACCGAGGTCAAGAACGTCTTCATCAACACGGAGGTCTGAGTGGACCGGCTGAGCGACCGCGTCGCCGTCGTCACCGGCGCGGCCAGCGGCATCGGGCTGGCGTCCTCGCGGCGGCTCGCCGCGGAGGGGGCCAGGGTCGTCGTCGTCGACGTGAACGAGGAGCAGGGCGGCGCGCTCGCCGCCGAGCTGGGCGGGCTGTTCGTGCGGGCCGACGTGACCAGCCCGGACGACAACGAACGGGTGTATGCGACCACGGTCGAGACCTACGGGCGGGTGGACATCGCCTTCCACAACGCGGGGATCTCCCCGCCGGACGACGACTCGATCCTGACGACCGGACTGGACGCCTGGCGCCGGGTCCAGGAGGTCAACCTGACCTCGGTCTACCTCGGCTGCAAGGCGGTCATCCCGCACATGCAGCGGCAGGGCAAGGGCTCGATCATCAACACCGCGTCCTTCGTCGCGACGATGGCCGCGGCCACCTCGCAGATCTCCTACACGGCGTCCAAGGGTGGGGTGCTGGCGATGACGCGCGAGCTGGGCGTGCAGTTCGCCCGCGAGGGGATCAGGGTGAACGCGCTGTCGCCCGGCCCGGTCAACACCCCGCTGCTGCAGGAGCTGTTCGCCAAGGACCCCGAGCGGGCCGCCCGTCGGCTCGTGCACATCCCGATGGGCCGGTTCGCCGAGCCCGAGGAGATGGCGGCGGCGGTGGCCTTCCTGGCCAGCGACGACGCGTCGTTCATCACGGCGTCGAACTTCCTCGTCGACGGCGGCATCTCCGGCGCCTACGTCACCCCGCTCTAGCCGACTTGTCAGGGTGAGGACGGCCTTTGGCCCGTCCTCACCCTGACAAGTCGGAGGGGGAGGCGGCGGCCGCGACGAGGGCCTGGAACAGCCGGGGATCGTCACCCACCTCGGGGTGCCACAGCACGCCGAGCGCGAACCGCCGTCCCGGGACCTCGACCGCCTCGACCGTCTCGTCGTCGGCCCAGCCGCCGACGGTCAGCGTGCCGACGTCGGCCACGCCCTGGTGGTGGTAGGAGCGCACGGTGACCCGCTCGCCGAGGACGGCGGCCAGCTGCGTGCCGACGGCCAGCCGGACGTCGTGGTCGCCGTACACGCCCGGCTCGGGGCGGTGGCCCTCGTGCCCGACGACGTCCGGCAGGTGCTGCACCAGCGCGCCGCCGGCCTGCACGGCCATCAGCTGCATGCCGCGGCAGACGCCGAGCACAGGGAGGTCCGCGTTCAGGGCGGCGACGAGCAGGGCCAGCTCGGCGGCGTCGCGCTCCGGGCGCAGGCCGGCGGTCTGCGGGTGGGCCGGTTGGCCGTAGCGGGCCGGATCGACGTCGGCGCCCCCGGCGAGCAGCAGCCCGTCGAGGACGTCGACGAGGTCGCTGGCGCCGTCGTCGGACGGCGGCACGAGGACGACGCGGCCGCCGGCGGCTGCGACCTGCCGGACGTAGGCATGCGGGACGAGTGCGGCCGCGGTGTCCCAGACCCCCCACCGGGCCTGCTCCACGTACGTGGTGATCCCGATGACTGGCCGGCGGTGCGTCACGCCGACGAGGATCCCACGCCGTCCCGGGCGCGGGAATGCGCTCGGCCTGTGGCACCGTTGTGCACGAGCAGCCCCCCTTCCTCTCACCCGGAGCCGACGTGTCCCTGCCCCCGCTGGTCGAGCCGGCCGACAGCCTCACCGTCGACGAGGTCCGCCGCTACAGCCGCCACCTGATCATCCCGGACGTCGGGATGACCGGGCAGAAGCGGCTGAAGAACGCCCGCGTGCTCTGCGTGGGCGCGGGCGGGCTGGGGTCGCCGTCGCTCATGTACCTGGCCGCGGCCGGCGTCGGCACCCTGGGCATCGTCGAGTTCGACGTCGTCGACGAGTCGAACCTGCAGCGGCAGATCATCCACGGGCAGAGCGACATCGGCCGGTCGAAGGCCGAGTCGGCACGCGACTCCGTGAAGGAGATCAACCCCTACGTCGACGTGATCCTGCACGAGGAGCGGCTCGACTCCTCGAACGCGATGGAGATCTTCGGGGCGTACGACCTGATCGTCGACGGCACCGACAACTTCGCCACCCGCTACCTGGTCAACGACGCCTGCGTCCTGCTCGGCAAGCCGTACGTCTGGGGCTCGATCTACCGCTTCGACGGGCAGGCCAGCGTGTTCTGGGCCGAGTACGGCCCGTGCTACCGCTGCCTGTACCCGGAACCGCCACCGCCCGGCATGGTCCCCTCCTGCGCCGAGGGCGGCGTCCTCGGGGTGCTCTGCGGCTCCGTCGGGTCGATCCAGGTCACCGAGGCGATCAAGGTGCTGACCGGCATCGGCACGCCGATGGTCGGGCGGCTCATGGTGTACGACGCCCTGGAGATGGCCTATCGCACGGTCAAGGTCCGCAAGGACCCCGACTGCGCCGTCTGCGGCGCCAACCCCACGGTCACCGAGCTCATCGACTACGACGCCTTCTGCGGCACGATCTCCGACGCAGCCGCAGAAGCCGCTCGGGACTCGACGATCAGCGTGCTCGACCTCAAGGCGATGCTCGACCGCCGGGCGCAGGGCAGCGAGGACTTCCTGCTCGTCGACGTCCGGGAGCCGAACGAGCGCGAGATCGTCGACATCCCGGGATCGGTGCTGATCCCCAAGGACGAGTTCCTCACCGGCCGCGCCCTCGAGGGCCTGCCGAACGACCGGCGCCTGGTCCTGTACTGCAAGGTCGGCGGCCGCTCCGCCGAGGTGCTCGCCGTCGTGAAGGGTGCCGGGTTCGCCGACGCGATTCACGTCGGTGGCGGCGTCGTGGCCTGGGTGAACCAGGTGGAGCCGGACCGGCCGTCGTACTGACCGCCTAGAGGGCGCCCTTGCGCTGCAGGTAGGTCAGCGACAGCCAGCCGATCGGTACCGGCAGCCAGAACGTCACCAGTCGGTAGAGCAGCACCGACGAGACGGCGACCGCGCTGTCCATCCCGCCGGCGGCCAGGCCGGCCGCCAGCGCCGCCTCCACCCCGCCCAGCCCCCCGGGGGTCGGCACCGCCGAGCCGACGACCGCGCCGGCGAGGAACACCACGCCGACCGTGGCCACGCCGACCGTTCCCCCGAACGCCTTCGTCGCCGACAACAGCGCGAGCACGTAGGCCAGGTTGAGCAGCAGGGCTCCGCCCAAGCCGGTCAGCAGCTTGCCGGGCCGCTGGAAGACGGCCACCAACCGCGGCACGACCCGTCGGAGCAGCGGCCTGAGCCGGTTCTGCAGGAGGCGGCGCCCCCAGGGCAGGCTGAGCGCGAGCAGCGCCAGGGTGAGGATCACCAGCACCGCCACGACGGCCCCTTGCGGCGGCGCGAACGACGCCTGCGGTCCGGTGCCGGCCAGCACGCCGAAGACCAGCAGCAGCACGAGGTAGACGGTGAACATGCCGACCTGGACGACACCGACGCTGCCCAGCGCGACCGCCGGGTCGACCCCGGAGCGTTCCAGGAACCGGGCGTTCAGGGCGACGTTGCCGACGGCCGTCGGCGCGACCAGGGCCGAGAACGACACGGCGAGCTGGGTGAGCACCGTGCGCACGAAGTTGAGCGGCTGCAGCACGAAGCCGACGAGGGTGAGCGAGGCGCCGAGATAGGTCACGGCCGAGAAGCCCAGCGCGGCCAGCGCCCAGCGCCAGTCCGCGGAGCTCACCACGGCGCCGACGTCGACCTGGGTGAGCTGGGTCAGCAGCAGGTAGGCCGCGACCGTCCCGCCGAGGACCGCCACCACCGAGCGCAGCCGCAGCCGCTCGAGCTGGATCTCCTCCACCGGCTCGTCGGTCGGTGCGGCGGCGATCATCTGGTCCCGCAGCGCGTGCAGCAGCCCCCTGTGCTGGCGCAGCTGGGCCCGCGTGGCCCCCGCGAGCGCGATCCGCTGCAGGAGGGGCAGGGCGTCGAGCAGCGGCCCGGGACCCAGCGTCTCCACCGCGGTGGCGACCGCGCGTTTCGGGCCGGCGTGCAGCGCGAGCGTCGTCATCAGCTGGACGACGTCCAACCGCAGCGGCAGGTCGCTGGCGGCCACTTCGCCGCCGTTGACGCCGAGCAGGGTGACTCCACCGGCGTCGTCGAGCAGCAGGTTCTCCTCGACCAGCCCGCGGTGCGCGATCCGCCGTCGGTGCAGCCGATCGACCACCTGCCAGGCGGCGCCGAGGCGATCGTCGTCGAGCAGGTCCTCGACTCGGCCCTCCACGACCGCCTCGGCCAAGGTCACGCCGGGTACCTCGCGGTGGGCGACCAGCGCGGCGTAGGGCCCGACCTCGGCGACGACGAGCAGCTCCGGCGTCGGCACCTGCGCGTGCCGCACCGCGAGGGTCATCAGGGCGTCATGGTCGACGGCGCTGCGCACGGTCAGGTAGCCACGTCGGCTGGCCGGCCCGCGCAGCCGCAGCCGCTGCCAGGCCCGCACGAACAGCGTCGAGCCGTAGGTGTCACGGTCGAGGACGTTGACCCTGGCGCGGCTGCCGTCCCCCAGGGTGGCGACGTAGCGCCGCGGCTCGACCGAGTCGTCGAGCAGCCGCTCGAGCCGAGTCACCGGGAGCCCGGCGTTGACGAGGGTGTCGGCGACGTCGGTGCCGGGCGGGCGCGAGGCGCTGGCCCCGAGGATGTAGCGCACCCCCAGGCCGACGACCCAGCCGATCAGCAGGGAGACGGTCGTGGCCAGCGCCGTGACCTCACCGGACAGCACGCCCACGGCGGCCACCGACCCGACGGCGACCACGGCGGCCGCCCGCCAGCGGTGCCGGCCGCGGAGCCCGACCAGGGTGAGGAACGCCACGATGGCCGCCAGGAGTCCCTCGACCGGGGTGGACCGGCCGCCGTCGGGCAGCAGCTTGGTCAGGGCGTCGAGGAGCCGGGGTGGTGCGTAGCCGAGCACCCACCAGCGGATCGTCAGCGCCACGACGACGCCCGCGATGGCGGCCAGCAGCGCGTCGAGCAGCTGCCAGGTGCGTCGGCGCACGACCAGGTCGAGGGAGATCGCGACGGGCAGCGCCAGCGTGCCGACCCCCGCGACGACGGTGACCGCGCGCAGGATCGTGCGTGGGACGCCGGTGGCCGCGCCCACCAGGTCCTGCTCCAGCCCACCGGCGGTGCCCACCGCGAACGTCGCGAGGCCGACGACGATCGCGAGCAGCTCGACCACGACGACGAGCCGGAGCAGGTCGGCCGGCCGTCGGACCCGCAGCGGCAGCGGCGGCTCGACGACGAGCACGCCCCGCCGGCTGGAGAGCTCGCGCACACCGCTGGTCACGGACGCGATCCTCGCATTCCGGCTGGCAGGATCGCCGTGTGCCGCGCGACCAGCATCCGACGCCCTATGCCGAGCGCGTGCTGGACCTGGTGGCGCGGGTGCCACCCGGCCGGGTGACCACCTACGGGGACGTGGCCGAGCTGCTGGGTGCCGGGGGACCCAGGCAGGTCGGCCGGGCCATGGCGCTGTGGGGGGGCGGGGTGCCCTGGTGGCGGGTCGTCCGTGCTGACGGGACGCCCGCGCCGGGTCTGGAGCGCGAGGCGTTGGCCCGGCTTCGGGCCGACGGGGCGCCGCTGCGAGCCCAGGGGCGCCGGGTCGACCTCGACCGGGCTCGGTGGGACGGCCGGTGAGCCTGTCGGTGCCGCGTGCTGGGATGGGCGGGTGAGGGGGAGCCAGGTCGCCGGGTCGGGAGTCGCCGGGTCGGGAGTCGCCCGGCCTGGGGAGGCCACGGGCGGGCCGCGGCCGGCGTACCGGCTGACCCGGCCGCCCACCCCGGCCCGGGTCGCGCCGACGCTGGACCCTGCGCAGCAGGCGGTCGTCGACGCCGTCCGGGCCCCCGGTCACGGGCCGGTGCTCGTGCTGGCCGGTCCCGGCACGGGGAAGACCACGACCGTGGTCGAGGCGGTCGTCGCCCGGGTCGAGGCCGGCGCCGACCCCGACCGGATCCTGACCCTGACCTTCAGCCGCAAGGCCGCCGCGGAGCTGCGCGAGCGGATCGCCGGCCGGCTCGCTCGCAGCGTCGCCACGCAGAGCGCCTGGACCTTCCACGCGTTCGCCTACGCACTCGCGGGCGAGACGCGGGCGCCGGAGGACACCGGCCGCCCGCTGCGGCTGCTGTCGGGTCCTGAGCAGGACGTCGTCGTCCGTGAGCTGCTGGCCGGACAGCTCGCCGAGAGCACGGTCCGCTGGCCCGACGAGCTGCGGGTCGCCCTGCCCACCCGGGGGTTCGCCGACGAGGTCCGCACGCTGGCCGGCCGGGCGCGCGGGCTCGGCCTGGAGCCCGAGCAGCTGCTGCGGCTTGCTGGTGCCGGCCGACCCGACTGGGCGGCCGCCGCCCATTTCCTCGCGGAGTACCTCGACGTGCTCGACGCCCAAGGCCTGCTCGACTACGCGGAGCTGGTGCACCGCGCGGTCGTGCTGGCCGAGTCGGCCGAGGGCCGGGCGTTGCTGCGCTCGCGCTACGACCTCGTCGTGGTCGACGAGTACCAGGACACCGACCCGGCTCAGGAGCGGCTCCTCACGGCGATCGCCGGCGACGGGCGCGACCTCGTCGTGGTCGGCGACCCCGACCAGTCGATCTACGCGTTCCGCGGCGCCGAGGTGCGCGGTCTGCTGGAGTTCCGGGACCGGTTCCGCCGGGCCGACGGGCGGCCGGCCGAGGTCCGCACCCTGCAGGTCAGCCGCCGGGCGGGGCCCGTGCTCCTGGCGGCGTCCCGCGAGGTGGCCCGACGGATGCCGCTGGCCGGGGCTGGCCTCGCCGAGCCGCTGCGCACCCACCGCGGCCTCGTGGCGGCTACCGCCCAGCCGGACGGCGTCGTCGAGGCGCTGACCTTCGCCAGCCCGGGGCTGCAGCTCGAGGCGGTCGCCGACCTGCTGCGCCGCGAGCACCTCGACGACGGAACCCCGTGGTCGTCGATGGCGGTGCTGGTGCGCTCCGGAGCGCGCTCGGTGCCCTCGGTGCGGCGCGTGCTCGGCGCCGCCGGGGTGCCAGTCGAGGTGGCCGGCGACGAGCTGCCGCTGGCCCGGGAGCCGGCCGTCCAGCCCCTCCTGCTCGCGCTGCGGGTGGTCGGCGATCCCGCGGCGCTGACCGCGGAGGCCGCCCGCGCGCTGCTGCTCTCCCCGCTCGGCGGGGCCGACGCCGCCGCCCTGCGCCGCCTGGGCCGGGCGCTGCGCGAGGACGATCGGGCGGTGGCCGGGGCCGGCGGGGTCCGACCGTCCGACGAGCTGATCCGCGAGACCGTCGCGTCCCCCGAGCTCCTGGTCTCCCTCGACGACCGGGTGGCCGCGCCCGCGCTGCGGCTCGGTCGGCTGCTGGCCGACGCCCGAGCGGCCGTTCGCGACGGCGGGACGGTCCACGACGTGCTGTGGCGGCTCTGGTCCGGCACCGGCTGGCCGCGTCGGCTGGACCGGGCCTCCGCGTCCGGCGGGTCGGCCGGTCGGGCCGCCGACCGCGACCTGGACGCCGTCGTCGCCCTCTTCGAGACCGCGTCGCGTGACGAGGAGCAGGTGCAGCGCCGTGGGGTGGGCGCGTTCGTCGACCAGCTGCTGGCCCAGCAGATCCCGGCCGACACCCTGGCCGAGCGAGGGCTTCGGGGTGACGCCGTGCGGCTGCTCACCGCGCACCGGAGCAAGGGCCTGGAGTGGGAGGTCGTGGTCGTGGTCGACGTCCAGGAGGAGGTCTGGCCCGACCTCCGGCACCGCGGGTCCCTCCTGGAGGCCGACCGGCTGCACGTCGACGGGCTCGCCGACCCGGTCCCGATGGCCGGCCTGCTGGCCGAGGAGCGTCGGCTGTTCTACGTGGCCATCACGCGCGCTCGCCGCCGCCTCGTGGTCACCGCCGTGGCTTCACCCGAGGACGACGGCGCCCGACCGTCGCGCTTCCTCGACGAGCTGGGCGTGCCGGTGCGCGAGGTGCGCGAGCGCCCGGCCCGGCCGCTGACGCTCTCCGCGCTGGTCGCCGAGCTGCGGTCGGTCGTGGCCGACCCGGCGGCGCTGCCCGCCCTGCGCGGCGCGGCCGCCGTCCGGCTGGCCGAGCTGGCCCGGGCCGAGGAGCACGGCGTGCGGCTGGCCCCGGTGGCCCACCCGGACGCCTGGTGGGGGCTCGACGATCGCACCGACCCGGGCCGCCCGATGTACCCGGACGAGCGGCCGCTGCTGCTGTCCGGCTCGTCGCTCAGCGGCCTGACCGAGTGCCCGCTGAAGTGGTTCCTGACCCACGAGGTGCGCGCGGAGCACGCACGCAGCACCGCGCTGGGGTTCGGGTCGATCGTGCACGGGCTGGCCCACGACGTCGCCCGCGGCGGCACGCCCGCCGACCTCGACGGCCTGATGCGCCTGCTCGACTCCGTGTGGGGGCAGCTGGGCTTCGCGGCCCGGTGGGAGTCCGCCCGCGAGCGCGGGGTCGCCCGCGCGGTCCTCGAGCGGTTCCTCGCCTGGCACGCGGCGCCGCGCGGCCGGCGGCTGGTCGGCAGCGAGCAGGCGTTCGCCATCGACCTCACCGTCGACGGACGCACGGTCACCGTGCGCGGGTCGATGGACCGGGTCGAGGTCGACAGCGAGGGCCGGGTCCACGTCGTCGACCTGAAGACCGGCAAGAACGCCCCGACCGCGCCGGCGGTGCTGACGCACGTGCAGCTGGGCACCTACCAGCTGGCGGTGCGCGAGGGCGCGGTGGCCGACGTCGTCCCCGCGGCGACACCCGGCGGGGCGGAGCTCGTGCACCTGCGTCACGACGGCAAGGCCGGCCAGCCGAAGGTGCTGGCCCAGCCGCCGCTGGAGACCGCCGACGACGGGTCGAGCTGGGTCGACACCGAAGTCGCCTCGGCCGTGAACCGGATGGTGCTCGAGCAGTTCCCACCGCTCACCGGCGCGCAGTGCCGATACTGCCAGGTCCGGTCCTCGTGCCCGGCGGTCGACGACGGTCGGCAGGTGGTCCGGTGACCCTCCAGCCGGGTGACCTCTCCGCCCTGCTCGGGGTCCCCTTCACCGACGAGCAGCTGGTCGCGGCCACGGCGCCGCTGGAGCCGGCCGTGGTGGTGGCGGGTGCCGGGTCGGGCAAGACGTCGGTGATGGCCGCGCGGGTGGTGTGGCTGGTCGCCTCGGGTCAGGTGCACCCGGAGGAGGTCCTGGGACTGACGTTCACCAACAAGGCGGCGGCCGAGCTCGCCCAACGGATCCGCGCGGCGTTGGCCAAGGCCCTCGGCGGGTCGTCACCGGCGGCGTCGCGCGAGGCGCCGTTCGACGGGGAGCCCACCGTGGCCACCTACCACGCCTACGCCGGGCGGCTGCTGCGCGAGCACGGCCTGCGGATCGGCGTCGAGCCGGCCGCCAGGCTGCTGGCCGACGCCACCCGGTTCCAGCTGGCCGAACGCGTGGTCCGCCGGGCGCCGGGGCCGTTCCCCGACCTCGAGGGCACGGTCAGCCACCTGGTCGGCAAGGTCGTGACCCTCGACGGCGAGCTGAACGAGCACCTCGTCGGCGTCGCGGCCCTCCAGGCCGAGGACGCCCGGATCGTCGCCACCGTGTCCGCCGTCCCCGGGCCCACCGCCGGCCAGCGCGACGTCGTCGCAACGGCCCGTCGGCGTAGCCAGCTGGCCGAGCTCGTCGGGCTGCTGCGGGCCGAGAAGGCGCGCACCGCGGTCCTCGACTTCGGCGACCAGGTCGCGCACGCCGTGCGCCTGGTGCAGCAGCACCCGGTGGTCGGCGCCACGGAGCGCGGGCGCTACCGAGTCGTGCTGCTCGACGAGTACCAGGACACCTCGGTCGCGCAGAAGCTGCTGCTGCTCGGGCTGTTCGGTGGCGGGCACCCGGTCACCGCGGTCGGCGACCCCTTCCAGGCGATCTACGGGTGGCGAGGCGCCTCGGTGGCCAACATCGACCGGTTCCCGGAGGAGTTCCGCACCGCGGACGGTCACCCGGCGCGCCGGCTCGGGCTGGGCCGCAACAACCGCAGCGGCGGGCTGCTGCTCTCCCTGGCGAACCGGCTCGCCGAGCCGTTGCGGGTCCACCACCCCGGGGTGCCTGAGCTGGTGCCCCGGCCGGAGGTCGCGGAGCAGGGTGAGATCGTCTGCGCCCTGCTGCCGACGCATGCCGACGAGGTGGCCTGGGTGGCCGGGGGCATCGCCGCCCGGATCGCCCAGGGGATCCGACCTCGGGACATCGCGGTGCTGGTCCGCGTGCGCAGTGACTTCGCGGCCTACCACGACGCCCTGGTCGAGCGCGGCATCCCGGTCGAGGTGGTCGGTCTCGGCGGGCTGCTGGCGCTGCCCGAGGTGGCCGACCTGGTCGCCACGCTGGAGGTGCTCGACGACCCCACCGCGAACCCGGCCCTGGTGCGGCTGCTCGCCGGCCCCCGCTGGCAGATCGGGCCGCGCGACCTCGCGCTGCTCGGTCGCCGGGCGGCCGAGCTGGTCCGGGTCGATCGGCGGTCGGAGACCCAGGATGCCGAGGAGGTCGACGAGGACGCCGGCCCCCTCGACCGCTCCGCCGACGTCGCCGACCTGCTCGCCGAGGCGGTCGCCGGCATCGACTCGGCCGAGGTGGTCTCGCTCGCCGAAGCCCTGGAGAGCCCCGGCGGCCTGCCCTACGCCGAGCCGGCCCGCGAGCGGTTCGCCCGGCTGGCCCGCGAGCTGGCCGGGCTGCGGCGGCACCTGGGGGATCCGCTGCTCGACCTGCTGCACCGGGTGATCGCGACCACCGGACTCGACGTCGAGGTGGCGGCCGCGCCAGGAGCCTCGGCGGCCCTGCGCTCCGACGGCCTGGCCGCGTTCCTCGACCAGGCGGCGGCCTTCGCCGATCTCGACGGCGACCCGAGCGTGCGTGCCTTCCTGGCCTTCTTGTCCGCCGCCCAGGAGTACGAGCGAGGCCTGGACACGACGGCGCCGTCGCCGAGCGACAGCGTCAAGCTGATGACCGTGCACAAGGCCAAGGGGCTGGAATGGCCCGTGGTCGTCGTGCCGGACCTCACCCACAAGGTGTTCCCCGCCGACCGCGGCCGACGTCGCTTCACCACCGCACCCGAGATCATCCCCACCGCACTGCGCGGCGACGCCGACGCGTTCCCGGTGATCACCGACTGGTCGACGAGCGGGCTGAGGACCTTCGCCGACCGGATGAAGGACCTCGATCGGCTGGAGGAGCTGCGGCTGGCCTACGTCGCGGTCACCCGGGCGAAGTCGACGCTGGTGGCCTCCGCGCACTGGTGGGGACCCACGCAGCTGAAGCCGCGCGGCCCGTCCGAGTACCTGACCACGCTCCGGGAGGCCTGCGAGTCCGGGCTCGGCAGTGTCGTCCAGTGGGCCGCGGAACCGACCGAGGAGGCCAATCCGGTGCGGTTGAAGGGCGGCGAGCACGGCTGGCCCGTCCCGCTCGACCCTGAAGGGCTCGCGGCCCGCCGTGACGGCGCCGAACTCGTCCGGCTGGCCCTGTCGGGTGCGCCGTCGCCCCCCGACCCCCCGGCGCTGACCGCGGCCGACCGAGACCGGGTGAGCGAATGGGACCGCGATCTCACGGCCCTGCTCGACGAAGCCCGGCGGGCGCACCGGGTCGACCTCGACGTGCCGTTACCGGCGTCGCTGTCCGCCACGGCCCTGGTCCGGCTGGCCGCCGATCCCGACGGGCTGGCCCGTGACCTGGCCCGTCCGCTGCCGCGGCCGCCGGCACCCGCGGCCCGACGAGGGACTCGGTTCCACGCCTGGGTCGAGTCGCTGTTCGGGCAGCGTGCGCTGCTCGACCGGGACGACCTCGAGGGGGCCGCCGACGACGACCTCGTCCCCGACGAGTCGCTGGCCGCGCTGCAGACGGCCTTCCTGGCCGGTCCCTACGGCGCCCGCCCCCCGCACCGGGTCGAGGCCCCCTTCCAGCTGGTGCTGGGCGGCCGGATCGTCCGCGGGCGGATCGACGCGGTCTACCGCACCCAGGACGGGGGCTACGAGGTCGTGGACTGGAAGACCGGCGACAGCACGGCCGACCCGCTGCAGCTGGCGGTGTACCGCGCGGCGTGGGCCCGCGTGGTGGGCGTGCCCGAGGCCGACGTCGGTGCCTGCTTCTACTACGTGGCGACCGGCCTGGTCAGCCGACCGGGGGCCCTGCCGACCGCCGCGGACCTGGAGCGCCTGCTCAGCGTCGGCTGACGGCCCGACCGACGAGGGTTGAAAGGTGACCATATAGTCACGTATCCTCATTAGATGGACCAGGTGTTCAGGGCGCTCGCCGACCCGACCCGGCGCAGCCTGCTGGACGCGCTCTTCCGCGAGGACGGGCAGACGCTCAGCGCGCTCGAGGCGCGCCTGCCCATGACGCGTTTCGGCGTGATGAAGCACCTGAAACAGCTCGAGGACGCCGGCCTCGTCGTCACCAGGCGACAGGGTCGGGAGAAGCTGCACTTCCTGAACCCCGTACCGATCCGGCTCGTCCACGACCGGTGGGTGAGCAAGTACGCCGAGCCGTGGGCGGCCACGCTCAGCGACCTCAAGCGCAGTCTGGAGACGTCCATGGACAAGGTGTTCGAGATCTACATCCGCACCACCCCCGAGCGACTGTGGGAGGCGATCACCGACCCCGAGATCCGGGCCAGGTACAACTTCGGCGCCGGGGTCCGGTCGGACTGGACGCCCGGCGCCCGCCTGGAGATGAGCTCCCCGAAGTCGGACGGGCTGCTCGGCGAGGGGGAGGTCGTCGAGGCCGACCCGCCTCGCCGGCTGGTCCACACGATGCGGGCCCTGTGGGGCGACGACGTGCGCGCCGAGGGCACGACGAGGGTGACCTGGGAGATCGAGCCGATCGCCGACTCCTGCCGGCTGACCCTGACGCACGACCAGCTGCGCGAGGGGGCGAACGAGCAGCTTTACGGAGGCTGGCCGATGATCCTCTCCGGCCTGAAGACCTGGCTGGAGACCGGTCAGCCGCTCACCACGCCCGGCTCGCTCAGGTACGGCTGAGCGGCTACGCCAGTCGCGCGCCGCCGTCCCGATGCCCACCGTTCGCCGGTACACCACCGCCGAGGCGCCCGCCGAGGTGCTGGCGCAGGTCCGTCGGCTGCTGCTGGCCGCCTTCGCCGGGGACTTCTCGGTCGAGGACTGGGCGCACACGCTCGGCGGCACGCACGTGGTCGTCGTCGACGACGACCTGGTCGTGGCCCACGCCGCGGTCGTCCCCAGGGTGCTCGAGGTCGCGGGGCGGCCGTGGCGAACCGGCTACGTCGAGGGGGTCGGCACGCTCCCGGCCAGGCAGCGCGAGGGGCTGGCCACCCTGGCCATGCGGGAGGTCGCCGACCTGCTCGAACGGGACTACCAGCTGGGCGCGCTCTCGACGGGTCGGCCCGACTGGTACTCACGCCTGGGGTGGGAGCGGTGGCGGGGAGCCACCTTCGTCCGACGGGGCGCGTGGCTGGTCCGGACCGAGGACGAGGACGACGGGATCATGGTGCTGCGCCTCGGGCCGAGCGCGGACGTCGACCTGACCGCGAGCCTCAGCTGTGCGGAGCGAAGCGGCGACGACTGGTAGTCCAGGCCCTCAGCCGGCGAGGGTCCCCCCGAAGACCTGCCAGGCGAGCGCGGACTTCGCCACCAGGCTCAGCGTGATGTACGCGCGCTCGCCGACCAGGTAGTCGCGCCACCGGCCGACCTGCTTGTACTGCAGCCACTGGTTGAGCGCGAAGACGTTGAAGAACACGAACAGCGACACGATGATCCCGTACACGAACCCCGGCGGCTCGGCCCCACTGGTCGAGCCGGGCGCGACGACGTAGACGGCCACCGCCAGCCACGGGACGATCCCGGCCACGCAGCCGAAGATGAACGGCAGCCATCCGCCGTCCCCCGGCTGGTGGTACTTCTCCTGCAGCCAGCCGAACAGGATCATCGAGGCGTTCACCCCGAACAGCCCGATGAGGGCGGTCACGTCGGAGATGCCGGTGAGCTGGGCGATCAGCACGATCATCATCGAGCTGGACACCGCGTACTCCACCCAGCGGAAGTAGTTGCGGTTCGCCAGCAGCCCGGTGCGGTACCGGTCGAAGAACCAGGGCGAGGCCACGACGAGGTGGGCCAGGCAGGAGAGCGCGAGGAAGCCGGCGACCGACAGGCCCACGGGAGTGTCGAACAGCCGGACCGTGTCGCCCGGCACCGGCCCGGGCGGGCCCGCGAGGTAGGTGCCGGTCACCGGCAGGGTGAAGCCGTTGGCCAGGGAGACGACCAGGGCCGCCTGTGCCGCGTGGAAGGCCGCGGCGACCAGGTTGTACCGGCGCAGGGAGCCGAACCGTCGTGCGTCGTCGGTCACGACGTCCGTTGGGGCAGCGGCTGACATGGTGCTCCAGTCCTCGAGGTGGTGCTCAGCCTAGGAAGGGAGGCCGCCGGCCGCATCTCGGTGGTGACGTGGGCGGCGGGGGTACCGTCGTGGCTGCGCGTCATGAGACGTCGATGACTCCGAGGGGCCCGATGAGCGAAGCCGCGCTCCAGGACTACCTGGCCCGGATCGACCCGATCGCCGTCCCTGGCGCGGTCGCCCTGGACCAGGCCGTCCGGGCGGCTCATCCGGGCTTCGACGTCGCCGTCAAGTACGGGTTGCTCATGTACGCCCTGGCCGGTGACTGGCGGACCTGGGTGTGTGCCATCGGCACCACCAAGAAGGGCGTGTGCCTGCGCTTCCTGTACGGCGTGCTGCTCGACGACCCGCGGGGCGTCCTGCGCGGGGGCAGCTCGGTGCTGATGTCGTGGGACATCGACTTCGGCGAGGTGGTCGACGGGGCGGCGGTCGGCGGCTATGTGAAGGAGGCGGTCGCGAGGTACGACGAGTACCGGGCGAACGCCCGCGAGGTGCTCGAAACCAGCAGGTCCGCGGCGCGCGCCCGTCGGCCCCCGGGGGCCGGGGCCGGTTCCTGACCGCTACAGCGACGGACCCGCCTCACCCGGCACGTGGGTGAGCGGCAGGTCCGTGGCCCGGGCCACCCGGTGCGGGAGATCGGTGTGCAGCCATCGCGACAGGTGGGTCGGCAGGGTGCACACGACGACGCCGTCGAACGGCTGCTCGCTCACCAGCTCCTGCAGCCGCTGCACCGGGTCGGCGTCGACCACCTCACCGTCGGCGGTCACCCCTGCGGACCGCAGCCGGTGCAGCTCGTTGGCCAGTCGGCCCTCGGCCAGCGCCTTGGCGATGGTCGCCGCATCGGGAACGAGGCGGTCGATCGCCGGGTAGTCCCACTGGTGCTCCCCCTCGGTGCGGGTGACCGGTGCCAGCAGGTGCAGGGCCGTGGGCTCGGCCTTCTGCAGTTCGTCGATCGCCGCGATGAGCGGCGCACACCCCAGCGTCTGGTTGGCGATCACCACGAAGCGCCGCACCGTCGCCACCTCCTTCGCGTCCGTCTCCGACGCTAGGGCCGCAGTGTCCTCGGGCGGAAGGACCGTTGGACCACAGCGCGTCCGCGAGTGTGTATCAGGCGGACCGCGCCGAGGTTCGGCTCGGCATGGTCGAGCGCTGGTGCGACGTCGAACTCGTCAGCGGTCCTGGCGGTGCAGATGTCCCGGCCGGTCCCTCCAGTCGGGCGAGGTGCCGCCCGCTGGTGGCCGCGATGGCCGTACTCGTCCTCGTGGCGGGACCGGCGGCGTGGGGTGGCGACCGGCCGGGAGGCGCGGCCGCGGCGTCCGCTCCGTCGATCCGGCCGCTCACCTGCCCTCCGGAGGCGCTGCCGACCTCCTCAGCGGACCGGGCGGCGGCGGTGGCCGCCACCCGACTCCAGGTGGGCGCCGGGTACCGGGTGCTGGTCGCCACGCTGGCCCGGCCCGGGGCCAAGGCGCGGACGCCGGCGAGCCGGCTGTTCGTGTCCTGTGCGGCCGACCGGGCCGAACGCACCTGGCTGGTCCAGGTTCGCTCAACCGGTCGGCAGCCCGCCGTCGACGTCGACGTGTACCTGGCCAGCACGCCGACCGGGTGGTGGTCGGCGCGGTCCGGCGGCACGGGGGGCTGACCCGCCGTGCGGCGAGGCGTCAGCCCGCGACGACGTCCGCGCCCGAGACCTTGACCGCGACGGAGGGCAGCGGCTGCTTGGCCGGGCCGGCGAGGACCTTTCCCGTCGCCGCCTCGAACCGGGAGCCGTGGCAGGGGCAGTCGAGCTCGGCGCCCTTCGGCGCGACCGTGCAGCCCTGATGCGTGCAGATCGCGCTGAAGGCCACGACGGTGCCGGCGGTCGGCTGGGCCACGATGATCGGCTTGCCGTCAGCGCCCTTGGCGCTGATCGCCCCGCCGACGGGGATGTCCGCGACCTTGGCCAGCGGTCCGGCCCCCGACCCGGCTCCCGAACCGTTCCCCGTTGGGGTGGCTGTCTTGGTGTCACTGGAGCCGCAACCGGCCAGCGCGACCGCACCGACGGTGACCGCGCCGGCGGCGAGCAGGTGGCGGCGGGTCAGGCTGGGGTCGACGATCTCCACGGCGGTCTCCTCGCGTCGGTTGGTCCCCCGGGGGCAGAGGGCTCGACCGTACAACGGCGTCGGTGGCCGGAAGGTTCACCCGGCGTCGGGGTGAACCGAACCGGCGCACCAGCCGTTCTCCTGGACGGGAGGTCTCGTGGCCGACGGACAGGCCGATCTCCTGCGTGCGCTGCACGACGAGCATGCGGGAGCGCTGTGGGGTTTCGTGCTGCCCCTGACCGGTGGCGACACGTCCCGCGCCGAGGACGTCGTGCAGGAGACCCTGCTGCGTGCCTGGCGGTCCCCGCACGTGCTGGACGGGTCGCACCCGGCAGCCCGCGCCTGGCTGTTCACCGTGGCCCGACGGCTCGTGGTCGACGAGTGGCGGTCCGGTCGGAGCCGGACCGAGGTGTATGTCTCCGACCCTCCGGACGTCGTCGGCGACGACCAGACCGACCGGGTGCTGCAGGCGTGGCTGGTGGCCGACGCGCTGGGTCGGCTGACCCCCGAGCACCGTCAGGTGCTCGTCGAGTGCTTCTACCGCGGCCGTTCGGTCGCCGAGGCCGCCGCCCGGCTCGGTATCCCGCCGGGCACGGTCAAGTCCCGCACCCACTACGCCCTGCGCGGCCTGCGGCTGATCCTGGACGAGATGGGGGTGACCGAGTGACAACCCTGGACCCCGGAGCGGCCGGCGACCGGTTCGCCCGGTCCGACGCGGCCTACCTGCTGGGCGCGCTGGCTCCGGAGGAGCGCGCGGCCTACGCCTCCCACCTGCGGGACTGTCCCCAGTGCGCGGAGTCGGTCGCGGTGCTGGCCGGGCTGCCGGGACTGCTCGGCCGGGTGCCGGCCGAGATGGCCGAGTCGTTGGACCCGCTGGCCGGCGACGGTGGTCCGCGGGCTCCGCATCCCGTGCCGCCGGACTCGCTGCGAGCGGGTCTGTTGCGCCGGGTGCAGCGTGACCGTCGGCGCCGGCTGGCGCTGGTCGGAGGTGCGGTGATCGTGGCCGCCGCGGCGGGGGCGGTCGGATTCGCGGTGGTCACCGGGCCGGTCGACGTGCCTCGCCCCGCCCCTGCCGCGGTCGCCTCCCCGTCGCCGCTGGCCCCCGTGGCCACGACTCCGATCCGGGCGGCCGCGTCGATGCAGGAGGTCGCCTGGGGCACCCGCATCCAGCTCAGCTGTCGCTACGACGGCGCGGCACCGTACGGGGCCGGGACGACCGACTACGCCCTGGTCGTCACGGACCGGACCGGCCACAGCGAGCAGGTGGCCACCTGGCGGGCCGTGCCCGGACGCACGTCGACCGTCGTGGCCGCGACCGCCATGCGCCGCGGGGACATCGCCACCGTCGAGGTCCGCACGTCGTCCGGCGAGCCGGTGCTTCGGCTGATCACCTGACCGGCGGGCCATGTACGTGGGAGCCTTCCTCGCGACTCCTCCACGCAACGACCGTCCACCACGACCGCCCGGAGACCGCCATGCACGCTCGCCGTGTCCACCCCGCCCGCACGTGGCCGCGTCGCTGGGCAGCGGGCGCGCTCGGTGCGCTGGCGCTTCCCCTCGCCGGTCTGGTCGCGGTGGCCCCAGCCTCGGCCGCACCGGCCATGGACCAACCCTCCGCGCTGCGCCAGTCCTGCGCACAGGGGCGGCCGGGGGAGGTTGCCTGCCTGTCCGTCTGGCGCCCGGCCGGGTCGGGCGCGGCGCCTGCGGCCGGATCGGCCGAGTCGGTCGGCTCGCTGGCGGCCGCCATCCCGCCCCCGCCCTCCGGGTGGCGCCCGGCGGACATCCGCTCGGCGTACCAGCTGGACACCACCCGCGGCGCCGGTCAGGTGATCGCGATCGTCGACGCCTTCGACAACCCCAAGGCCGAGCAGGACCTCGCCGCCTACCGAGCGGTCTTCGGCCTTCCGCCGTGCACGACCGCCAACGGCTGCTTCCGCAAGCGCAACCAGCGCGGCGGCACGACTCCGCCGGCCGGAGACCCCGGCTGGGGCGTCGAGATCGCGCTCGACATCCAGGCCGTGTCGGCCGCCTGCCCCAAGTGCAAGATCCTGCTGGTCGAGGCCGACACCCCGTCGGTGGCCAACATGGGCGAGGCGGTGAACACGGCCGTCCGGCTCGGCGCTGACGTCGTCTCCAACAGCTACGGCCTGGCCGAGTTCAGCGGCATCCTGACGCTCGGCAGCCGGTACTACACCCACCCGGGGGTCCCGATCGTGGTGTCGTCGGGCGACTCCGGCTACGGCCCGGCCTCGTTCCCCGCCGTGCTGCGTACCTCGATCGCCGTCGGCGGAACGCGGCTGACCCGGACGACGACGGGCGGGTGGCGGGAGCGCGCGTGGACCGGCGCGGGCAGCGGCTGCTCGACGATCGTGGCCAAGCCGAGCTGGCAGAAGGACACCAAGTGCGCCAAGCGCACGGTGGCCGACCTCGCGGCCGTCGCCGACCCGAACCCCGGATTCGCCGTCTACGACACCTACGGGCTGGGCCCGGACAGCGGGTGGATCACGGTCGGCGGTACCAGCCTGGCAGCCCCGCTCGTGGCCGGCATGATCGGCCTCGCCGGTGACGCCGACACGATCGACGACGCGTCGAGCATCTACGCGGCGACGACCGGCCTGAAGGACGTCGTCGCCGGTTCGAACGGGTCGTGCGGGGGCACCTACCTGTGCACGGCCGTGGTCGGGTACGACGGGCCGACCGGCCGGGGCGTCCCGCGCGGGCTCGCCGCGCTCTGAGCTCGCCGCCCGACGCCGGGATCACAGGTCGAGGTCGACCGCCAGGGCGCAGTGGTCGCTGACCTCGAGGGTGAGCACGTGCTCGGCATGGACGGCGTGTGGCGGCAGGCCGTCGGCGAGCAGGTGGTCGAACTGCACGCGCGGGCGCCAGGACGGGTAGGTGGCCGCGACGGCGAGCGGCGTCCAGCCGGTGAGCCGGCGGGGAAGCCCTCCGGGCAGGTTGAAGTCGCCCACCAGGAAAGCCGGTCGCGGCAGGTCCGCGATCCAGCGCACCAGCGCGCGCAGCTGCCGTGCGTTCGGGCCGGGGACGAAGGACAGGTGGGCGGTGGCCACCGTGAAGGCGCCGGACGGGCCGTCGACGACCGCCGCGATCGCCGTCCGGGGCTCGTCCGGCACCCGCATGAGCCGGGGGCGACCCCCCTCGTTCGGGACCAGGAGCGGCAGCGCGAACGGGGCCGGCGGGAACCGCCGCACCCGCCAGGCGCGCACCGGGAAGCGGGAGACCAGGCCGACGCCGTACGTGGGGCCGGTGGTGGTGGCGCCGTCCTCCTCGAACGCGGGCGTCCAGGTCGGCCGCCCGCCGGGGGTGCCGTGGATGGACGGCACGAACCGCCAGTGCGCGGCGCCGATGGTCTCGGCCACGAGGGCCGTCTGGTCCACGGAGCCGGACCGCCGCTGCTGCCGGTCGACCTCCTGGAGGCCGACGACGTCCGGGGCGAGCTCGGCCGCCGCGGACGCCAGCCGGCTCGGCTCCGAGCGGCCGTCGCGCAGCGACCGACCGTGCAGCAGGTTGAACGTCGCGAGGCGGATCCGCTGGTCGTCCACGCGCGCGGGCTAGCCGACCGCGGTGTCGAGCGCGAGGCGGACCATGTCGGAGAACGTCGTCTGCCGCTCCTCGGCCGAGGTCTCCTCGCGGGTGACCAGATGGTCGGAGACGGTGAGCACGGTCAGGGCGCGCACGCCGAACTGAGCGGCCACCGTGTAGAGCGCCGAGGCCTCCATCTCCACAGCCAGGACGCCCCACTCGGCGAGTGCGAGGGTAGAGGGCAGGTCGCCGTAGAACAGGTCGGCGCTGTACACCTGGCCGACGCGCACGTGCAGACCGCTTGCTTCAGCGAGGCGGTGTGCGGTCGACAGCAGGCCGAAGTCGGCGGTCGGGGCGTAGTCGATGCCCGGGAACCGACGGCGGTTGGTGGCCGAGTCGGTGGCCGCGCTCATCGCCAGGATCACGTCGCGCACCCGGACGCTCTCGCTGAGCGCCCCACAGGTGCCGATCCGGATCGCGGTCTTCACGCCGTACTCGGCGAACAGCTCGTGCGCGTAGATCGAGACCGATGGGATCCCCATGCCATGGCCCTGGACGGAGACCCGCTGCCCGTTCCACGTGCCCGTGTAGCCGAACATGCCCCGGACCTCGTTGTAGCGGACGGCCCCCTCGAGGAAGGTCTCGGCCACCCACGTCGCCCGCAGTGGATCGCCGGGCATGAGGACGCGATCGGCGATGTCGCCCGGTTTCGCGTTGATGTGTGTGCTCACGGCTCCGGAGTCTGCCACCTCGTAGGGTCCCTGGCATGGATACCGCGCCCGACCCCGCCGTCCGATCCGCAGTGGAGGAGCACGCCGCGGCCTTCCTCGACCGGCTCATGGAGTGGCTGCGCATCCCCTCGATCAGCGGTGACCCGGAGCACGCCTCGGAGGTCCGACGCTCCGCGGACTGGCTCGCTGCCGAGCTGCGCACCCTCGGGTTCCCCACCGCGGAGGTCTGGGAGACCGACGGGCTGCCCGCCGTGTTCGCCGAGTGGCCGGCTGACGACCCGGCCGCACCGACCGTGCTCGTCTACGGGCATCACGACGTCCAGCCGGTCGACCCGCTCGAGCTGTGGAGCGCACCGCCGTTCGAGCCGACCCTGGACGGCGGCGTGCTGCGCGGCCGCGGCACCGCCGACGACAAGGGCCAGGTGCTCATGCACCTGCTCGGGTTGCGCGCGCACCTGGCGGCCACCGGCCGCGGCAGCCCCGCCGTCAACCTGAAGGTGCTCGTCGAGGGCGAGGAGGAGTCCGGGTCGCCCAGCTTCGCCGGACTCCTGCGCGCGCGCCGCAAACGGCTGGCCTGCCAGGTCGTCGTCGTCAGCGACACCGGCATGTGGTCGGCCGACGTGCCGTCGATCTGCACGGGCATGCGCGGGCTCACCGACGGCCAGCTGGACCTGTACGGCCCGGGCGTCGACCTGCACTCGGGGTCGTTCGGCGGCGCCGTGCCCAACCCGGCGACCGAGCTCTGCCGGCTCGTCGCGGGGCTGCACGACGCCGACGGGCGGGTGACGGTCCCCGGCTTCTACGACGACGTCGTCGAACTGGCGGAGCACGAGCGCGCGCTGCTGGCCGAGCTGCCGTTCGACGAGCGGGAGTTCCTGGCCACCGCCGAGTCCGGCGCCACCGGGGGCGAGCGCGGGTTCACCACGCTGGAGCGGCTGTGGACCCGCCCGACCGCGGAGGTCAACGGCCTCTGGGCCGGGTACACCGGTCCGGGCCACAAGACGATCGTCCCTGCCGAGGCGCACGCGAAGGTGTCGTTCCGACTGGTCGCGGGCCAGGAGCCGCTGCGGGTCCAGGCCGCGTTCCGGGCCTGGGTGGCCGAGCAGGTGCCCCCGGGCATCCGGGCCGAGGTCACGTACTACGGCGACGGCGTGCGGCCGTGCCTGACGCCACTGGACCACCCGGCCCTCCAGGCGGTGCAGCGGTCGGTCACCCGGGCGTTCGGGGTCGAGGCCTTGTACACGCGCGAGGGCGGCTCCGGCCCCGAGGCCGACCTCGCTGAGATCCTCGCCGCCCCGGTGGTGTTCCTCGGCGTGGGCCTGCCCGACGACCGGATCCACGCCCCGGACGAGAAGGTCGACCTGGCCTGCCTGCTGCGCGGGGCCGAGGCGGCGGCGTACCTGTGGTCGGACCTCGCCCTGACGCTGCCGAGGTGAGCCGGTGAGCACCCCGCTCTCCGGCCGGCTCGCGCTCGACCGCGCGGGGATGGACCGGGCGGCCGACCGGCGGACCGACGGAGCGTGGCTGGCGCGTGCCTGGGCCGACCCGTCGACGCGGGTCATCCGCGTGGCCGACGGCCGATGCCTCGTCGAGGACGACGGCGCCGGCCCCCGCCTGGCCTTCGAGGCGCCGGCGCAGGCACCTGACGGGGAGCGCTACCTGCTCGGCGTCGACGCCGCCGGCCGGGCGTTCTTCGCTGTTCACCAGACGGCGCCGCTCGTGCCATCGTCCGGCACCGCCGGCTCGCCGACCTCGCCCGCCGGGTTGCGCGAGGTCGGCGCCTTGCTCGGCGACCGGGACGCCGGCCTGCTCGTGCTCGCCGTCGCGCTGGCCAACTGGCACGGCGCCCACGGCCACTGTGCCCGGTGCGGCACCGCCACCGAGGTGGTCCAGGCGGGGTTCGTGCGCCGCTGCCCGGCGGACGGCTCCGAGCACTACCCGCGAACCGATCCGGCCATCATCGTGCTGGTCACCGACCCCTCGGGCGAGCGGGCGCTGCTCGGGCACGCGGCGGCCTGGCCGTCGCGGCGCTTCTCCACGCTCGCCGGGTTCGTGGAGCCGGGGGAGTCGGCGGAGCGGGCGGTGGCCCGGGAGGTGGCCGAGGAGGCGGCCGTCGTCGTCGACGAGGTCACCTACCTGGGGAGCCAGCCCTGGCCGTTCCCCTCCTCGCTGATGCTGGGCTTCCAGGCCCGCGTCGTCGCCGGGAGCCCCGACGCCCGGCCGGACGGCACCGAGATCGTGGAGCTGCGCTGGTTCGACCGGGCCGGTCTGGCGACGGCGGTGTCCGCCGCCGAGGTGCGGCTGCCACCGCCGGTGTCCATCGCCCGGCGGCTGATCGAGCACTGGTACGGGTCGGAGCTCGCCGAGCCGTCCGGTGGTCGCTGGTGACCCGGCGCGAGGCCGCTCGTCGGCCCCGGCACTAGCCCCTGGACGAAGACCGGGCATAGCATCGCGGCGTGTCACTGGGCCGCAACGCGAAGATCGACCTGATCGGGCGGGCGCCGCTGTTCGCCTCCTCCTCCAAGGCGGAACTCGCCGCGATCGCCCAGATCGCCGACGAGGTCGACCTGCCCGAGGGCAAGACGGTGATGAGGGAGGGAGAGCCGGGTCGCGAGTTCCTCGTCCTGATCGAGGGCACCGCCGAGGCGCGGCGAGGGGGACGCCGGATCGCCACCATGGGACCGGGGGACTTCTTCGGCGAGATCGCCCTGGTCACGCGGTCCCCGCGCACGGCGACGATCACGACCACGTCCCCGGTTCGCGCTCTGGTCGTTACCGACCGTGCCTTCCGCGAGCTCATGGAGTCTTCGCCGAAGATCGCGGTCCGGGTGCTCGGCGTGCTGGCCGAGCGGCTCGCTCCGACGATGCTCTAGCCGACCCGGGTCAGCTGGCGAGCTTTGCGCGGACCTCGTTGATGCTGGGGTTGGCCAGGGCCGAGCCGTCGGGGAAGACCAGCGTCGGGACGGTCTGGTTGCCGCCGTTCACGCTCATCACGAGCTCGGCGGAGTCCGGGTCCCGCTCGATGTCGACCTCGGTGTAGACGACGCCCTCGCGGTCCAGCTGGCTCTTCAGCCGGCGGCAGTAGCCGCACCAGGTCGTCGTGTACATGGTCAGCAGCACGGTCGGTTCCCCTCCAGGGTCGTTGCTCGGTCAACCAGTGTGCCCCACGGCGCATTCCCGGCCACACCCGGGTCGGCCGAGGACTACCGTCCGACGACATGGCCGAGCAGCCGACTCCTGGTGTGCGCCTGGTTCGCCCGCCTGCGCTCTACCCGGGGGCTCCGTACGCGTACGCGTCCGTCATCGACGGACCCGGACGTCTCGTGCTGGCCGCCGGTGCCTGCCCGCTGGACGCCGAGGGGTTGACGGTCGGCGTCGGCGACGTGCGGGCCCAGGCGCGGCAGGCGCTGGCGAACCTGCAGAGCGCGCTCGCGGCGTGCGACGCCGGCCTGGCCGACGTCGTGCGCACGACGATCTACGTCGCGTCTGCGGCCCAGTCGGACCTGGTGGCCGCCTGGGAGGAGATCCACGACGGGTTCGGCGAGCACGAGCCGCCGAGCACCCTGGTCGGGGTGACGGTCCTCGGCTACCGGGACCAGCTGGTCGAGATCGAGGCGGTCGCCGCCGTGGGGCTGCCGATCACGCAGGCGGACTCACCTGGATAGGGGCTGTCGGCGGTGCCTGTCAGGATGGGTCGGTCATGTCGAGCCCTCCGCCGCCGCCGCCCGACGCCGACGCGGTGCTCGCCGCGCTCGACCCGGAGCAGCGCGAGGCCGCGACCGCCTTGCGTGGGCCGGTCTGCGTGCTCGCGGGCGCCGGCACGGGCAAGACCCGGGCGATCACCCACCGGATCGCGTACGGCGTCCACGCGGGGGCCTACCGGCCGTCGCAGGTGCTCGCGGTCACTTTCACCACCCGGGCGGCCGGCGAGATGCGCGGACGGCTGCGCGAACTCGGGGTGGGCGGCGTCCAGGCTCGCACGTTCCACAGCGCCGCCCTGCGCCAGCTGGGCTACTTCTGGCCGAAGGTGGTGGGCGGGGAGCTGCCCCGGGTGACCGCGAGCAAGGCCGGCCTGGTCGCCGAGGCGGCCGGCCGGGCCCGGGTGGCCCTGCCCGGCGCCGGCCTGCGCGACGTCGCCGCCGAGATCGAGTGGGCGAAGGTCACCCGCACGGCTCCCGACGACTACCCCGCGGCGCGCGAGCGTGCCGGTCGCCCCCCGCCCGCCGACCTGACCCCTGCGCAGGTGGCCCAGCTGTACGCCGGGTACGAGGAGGCCAAGCGAACCCGCGGCACTCTCGACTTCGAGGACATCCTGCTGCTGACCGTCGCGATCCTCGAGGAGCGCTCGGACATCGCCGACCTGGTGCGGGCGCAGTACCGGCACCTCGTCGTCGATGAGTACCAGGACGTCAACCCGTTGCAGCAGACGCTGCTCGACCTCTGGCTCGGCGGCCGCGACGACCTCTGCGTGGTCGGCGACCCGAGCCAGACGATCTACAGCTTCACCGGGGCCACCCCCGAGTACCTGCTGTCGTTCCCGCAGCGGTACCCGGCGGCGACCGTCGTCCGGCTGGTCCGTGACTACCGGTCGACGCCGCAAGTCGTCGGGCTGGCCAACGGGCTGCTGCGGCACGCGACCGGGGTCGCGGCCCGAGCCCGGCTGCACCTGGTCGCCCAGCGCCCCGACGGCCCGCCGCCGACCTTCGCGCAGTACGCCGACGAGCCCGCGGAGGCCGCGTCCGTCGCCGCCCGGGTGCGGACGCTGGTCGACTCCGGCACGCCCGCGCGCGAGGTGGCGGTGCTCTACCGGATCAACGCCCAGTCGGAGGTCTTCGAGGAGGCCCTGGCCGAGGCGGGGATCGCCTACACCCTGCGGGGCGCCGAGCGCTTCTTCGAGCGGCCCGAGGTGCGCGAGGCGGTCATCCTGATCCGGGGAGCCGCCCGTGGCGGGGCGCCGGGGGAGGCCGCTGGCGGGCCGGCTGGACGCGAGCTGCCGGACGACGTCCGGGCGGTGCTCGCCACGACCGGGTGGTCGTCCCGGCCGCCGTCCGGGTCGGGGGCGACCCGCGACCGCTGGGAGTCCCTGAACGCGCTGGTCGCCCTCGGCGAGCAGCTGTCGGTGACTCGTCCGGGGGCGAGCCTCGCCGACCTGGTCATCGAGCTCGACGAGCGGATCGCCGCGCAGCACGCCCCCGCCGTCGACGGCGTCACCCTCGCGTCGCTGCACGCAGCGAAGGGCCTGGAGTGGGACGCCGTGTTCCTCGTCGGGCTGGTCGAGGGCACCCTGCCGATCACCTACGCCGAGACGCCCGCCCAGGTCGAGGAGGAGCGGCGGCTGCTCTACGTCGGCGCGACGCGAGCCCGCGAGCACCTGCACCTGTCGTGGGCCGCCGCCCGCTCACCCGGTGGCCGCGGTTCCCGCCGTCCGTCGCGGTTCCTCGACGGGTTGCGGCCCGACGACGAGGCGCTCGGGCTGTCGCCCCGCGGCGGCGGGTCCGGGCAGGCCCGTGGTCGGCGCCGCGGTGGCGTGCTGCCCACGGTCTGCGGCGGCTGCGGCACGCCGCTGACCACCGCGGCTGACCGCACGCGGGGACGCTGCGCCGACTGCCCACCCGCCTACGACGAGGCCGTCTTCGAGTCGCTGCGGGCGTGGCGCCGCGAGCGCGCGGCCAGTGACTCCGTCCCCGCCTACGTGGTGTTCACCGACGCGACGCTCGAGGCCATCGCCGCCCGACGTCCGAGCACGGTGGCCGAGCTGGCGACGATCAACGGGGTCGGTCCGGCGAAGCTGGACAAGTACGGTCCGCAGGTGCTCGCCCTGCTCGCACCCGGGCCGGTCGGGTAGTCCCGTCGACGTCCGACCGAAAAACCGATTGCGCTGACCCCGGCACCGGGCCCTATCCTGCGCCGGAGGGGACGACCGTCGTCCCGGGGCAACACGGCGAGGAGGTGACCCGCGGTGATCATCACGTGCAGCGACCCGTCGACCGCCGTTGCGGCCGCCGTCGTGCGTGTGCTGCCGGGCACCGGTTCGTCCACCGCCATGGAGCACGGGCTGCTGCCCCTGCGCACGAAGGACGTCGTGTTCGGCGCCGTCCCGGGCCCGCTCGCCTGGAGCCCACCGGTCTAGCCCCATGAAGGCCGGAGCACCTCCAGGCCGCGGAACCCGAGATCCGGGATCCGCGGTCTTTTCGTTTCCCCGTCCACCCAACGAGGCACACCCAGGAGGTGACACCGATGCTCATCCGGCTGATCGCCGAGCTCGAGCAGGCCGGTGCCGCGATCCCGTGTCGCTCGTACGACCCCGAGCTCTTCTTCGCGGAGAGCCCGGCGGACGTCGAGAGCGCCAAGTCGCTGTGCATCGACTGCCCCGTCCGACTCGTCTGCCTGTCCGGCGCCCTGGAGCGTCGGGAGCCGTGGGGCGTGTGGGGCGGCGAGCTGTTCGTCCAGGGCGTGGTCGTGCCGCGCAAGCGTCCGCGTGGTCGTCCGCGCAAGTCCGAGGTCGCGGCCTGATGACCGTCAGCGTCGCGTCCGCCCGAGACCGCATCGACACCCGAAGGAGCACGCACATGTTGCTCATGAACGAAGAGCTCGCGCGGGCCCATCAGGCTGCGTGGGCCGACGAGGCGGAACGGCGGTGCCGGCTCCGTCAGATGCAGGCAGCCAGTCGGCTGCAGCGCAGAGCGGAGCGGGCGGCCCGACGGGCAGCCAGTTCCCAGGCGCGGGCCGAGCTCGCCTCGTGGCGGGCGCGGCTGGCGCTGTCTGAGCAGCTCTAGGCGTCGAGCCCGGCGCCGCGCCAGGTCGTGGGGCGCGTCCCTCGGAGTGAGTCCGAGGAGCGCGCCCCACGACGTCTGCGGGGTCAGGCCGCCCGACGGGCAGCGACGTGGAAGGCCTCCACGTGGTCGGCCAGGACGTCCGCCCACGGGGTGGGGGTGAGGCCAAAGGTGCGCTCGGCCGCAGTGGCGTCGAGCACGAACGGCCGCTCGAACTGGTAGATCATCTCGGCGATCTCGCGCATCACGGGCACGGCCACGCCGGCGGCCCTCAGCACCCACGTCGGCAGCGTCTTGACCGCGACCCCAGGCACCCCCGCGGCCTGGGCCAGGTCGGCGACCGCCTCGCGCTGGGTCCGTGGGGCGTTGGACGGCACGTGCCACGCCCGGCCCCAGGCCCGCTCGTCGGCCGCCGTCGTGACGAGCAGCCGGGCGACGTCGCGGGTGTAGGTCCAGGTGTGCGGCTGGTCCGCGCTGCCGAGCACCCGCACCGACTTCCCGGCCAGCACCCGAGGCACCACCCGGTCCCCGAGGTGTGACTGGGCGTTGGGGCCGACGTAGTCCGACGCGCGCACCTCGGTGACCCGCAGCCGCCCCGCCTGGTGCGCGGACATGGCGTCCTGCCACATCTGCGCGCGCACCCGGCCCTTGGTGTCCGTGGCCGCCAGCGGGAGGTCCTCGGTCATCGGACCGTCGACCGGGCCGTAGGCGTAGAGGTTGTTGCAGACGGCCAGGACGGCAGCGGTGGCCGCGGCGGCGTCGAGCAGCGAGGCGGCCAGCGGCGGCCAGTCGCTCGCCCAACGGTGGTAGGGCGGGTTCGCGCAGTTGTAGACGGCGACGGCACCGCCGCACAGCTCGGTCAGCAGCGACGCGTCGGCGGCGTCGGCGGCCACCCGTTCGATCCCGCTCGCCTCGGGGCCGCGGCCGGATCGGCTGACGACCCGGACCGGCTCGCCCTGGGCGGCGAGCAGCTCGGCGACGGCCGAGCCGATCGGCCCGGCGCCGACGACGACGTGGAGGTTCTTGGTCATATCGGTGGTCCGTTCTGTGAGCGGTGCTCTCGTTGACCCCACGGTTCCACAGGTGGACCGACTCTGTCAAGAGCAGTGCTCCGCAAATGATTGCAGTGCTCTCGATCGTGTGGGACGATGGCGACGTGAACGCACCCGTCTCGGCTCCACGGTCGGCGCGCGCCCTCGCCCGCGCCACGCTCACCCAGGACATCCTCGACACCGCACGACAGCACCTCGCCGTGCACGGGGCGGCCGGTCTGTCGGTGCGCGCGGTCGCCCGGGACCTCGGGATGGCGTCGTCCGCGGTGTACCGGTACGTCCCGAGCCGGGACGAGCTGCTCACCCGGCTGATCGTGGCGGGCTACGACTCGCTGGGGGCCACTGCCGAGCAGTCGGAGGCGGCCGTGCCGCGGGCGGACCTCCGGGGGCGCTGGCGAGCGGTCACCCGGGCGGTGCGCCACTGGGCGCGGGCGCACCCGCACGAGTACGCGCTGCTCTTCGGGTCGCCCGTGCCCGGCTACCGCGCGCCTGAGGACACGATCCCGCCGGCGTCCCGTGTCCCGACCCTGCTCGTGGCCCTGCTCGCCGACGGCACGGCGAACGGGGTGCTGCCCCCCTCGGAGCCGGTGACCCGCCGGGTGCGCGCGGCCATCGCCCCCGTCCGAACCGGCATCCCCACCGAGGTGCCCGACGACCTCGTCGTCCGAGGGTTGTTCGCCTGGACCCACCTGTTCGGCGCGGTCTCCTTCGAGGTGTTCGGGCACACGCACAACGTCGTGGCCGAGACCGGTCCGGAGGCGTCGGCCTACTTCGACCACGCCATGGACCTCGTCGCCGACGTGGTCGGGATCCCCGAGCCGACCCGGGCGCGCGCCTGACGGCGGACGCCGGGATCATGGGCGGCATGCATCCGGACACCGTGCGAGCGGCCGGTGCGCTCACCGGGGAACGGCTGGCGCCCATCGTCGACCTGGTGGCCTACGCCGAGGACGACGGCGCGGTCGTCGTGGCCAACAGCGCCGGCGCCGCCCGGCTGCGGGTGGGGCAGCCGGCCGAGGTGCTGCACGGCCGCAGCCCGGTCGCCGACACCGACCCCATGCGGTACGTGGACTGGGCCGAGGAGGCGGCGGATCCCTCGCCACCCAACGAGCGGCACGCCTACCCCTACCCGGCCGAGCGCCTGGCGTCGCTGTTCGCCGACCGGGACCGGGC
>Ga0209797_10000165_pt1 | contig 30336 bp, 32 predicted proteins | sample DOMMetBare3Fresh_2_FD_187472 | JGI IMG/M metagenome (GOLD analysis project Ga0209797, IMG submission 187472) | Wetland sediment microbial communities from St. Louis River estuary, USA, under dissolved organic matter induced mercury methylation -... | ecosystem: Environmental > Aquatic >... | reverse complement strand
CTGGTCGACTATTCCAATGCTGTATAGTACGCTATTCAGCAATTCCCCCTGGTCAATTTTCAATCGGTACGGGTGGTCAGTTTTCAATCGGCGCCAACATAACAAGATCAATGGTTGAGTAAAAGCGTACCCGTTTATTACTTTCAGTGATTCACTCACATTAAATGAGCCAAATGAAAAAATAAAGATCTATCATGTAAGAAATGCGCATACAGACGGGGATTCATTCATAGAATTTATGAATGCAAATGTTATTCATACAGGAGATGTTTTTGTTACCTATGGTTTCCCTTTTATCGATGACAGAAACGGCGGCGATATTTACGGAATGATCGACGCTATGAATTTACTGATCAACTCTATAAATGATGAAACACGAATTATTCCCGGGCATGGCCCCATATGTTATAAAAAAGATATTGTCGCCTACAGGGATATGCTTGTAACTGTTGAAACAAGAATAAAAGATGGAATATCAAATAACCTTTCAATAGAAGAAATAAAAAACCAAAACCCGATAAAAGGCTTTACTATGTATCTGGATGTTTTCTTTAATACAGAACAGGTATACAATATGGTAAAAAAGAAATTGAAAAAATAACCGCAAACAGAAAATATTACCAGGAACTATATCGTTGCCTGGTAAAATGAGACCGGGTCTCACTTATTTTTAATTATACAACCCGATTTAGCCTCACAATCCCAGCCACTCCAAGCCCTTGTTCCATTCTTCTTTGATAAAGCTGTCCCTTATGCGGAAGGGAGACGAAAAAGATATTTCAATCCATTTGGATTTCTTGTTATATGCATTGCTTTTTCTTTCCCTTCTGTAAGGTCAGTTGCTACCTGGCCCTGTTAAACAGCCAGCCTTTTTATTAAATTAAACAACCCTTTACCGGTCTTAAAAAATATAAGCAGAAACTCCTTAGCGAAATATAAAAAAAACTAATTCGTGGTATATCTGTTTTTTGACCGCAATCAGGACAAAATTTTTGACGATTGATTAACTCTGTTCCGCATTTTAAGAAGGTGATGGCCAATAAATAAATGTAATAATTAAAATTACTGAGTTGAAGAAATGGACCAATACCCACAAAAAGGAGACATACTTCATTCCCTAAAAAGCAGCTTTCTCCCCCACACCTTTTTCTTTTTTCAGCTTATAAATTTTTTCAGGATCCATAGTAGTACCGGCTGTCAGGTTCTCTGACCCGGTTTTAGTAATAACGATCGTATCTTCCAAACGAAAATGAACCTTCAGCGCTTTGTCTTCAATAATAGGTTCTACATTAAATACCACCCCCTCCACAAAAGGTTTATCATACGGACCTACATCATGAACGGCCATGCCCACAAAATGCCCGATATAATCCGGCCATAATTTTTCGTAACCATGTTTTATATAAATATCTTTCGCCACTTTCTTCAGATCATTCATTGTAACTCCCGGCTTCATGGCAGCGATAACTGTTTCCTGCACTTCTTTGATGCAGTTATACATTTTCAGTTGCACATCTGTGAATTTATCACCCACGGGCCATGTACGGGTAATATCAGTAGTATAATAATAATGATCCGGTGCATAGTCAAGCAGTATCACATCACCATCCTTCATTTTATGATTGTTGGCATTATAATGCCAGATCAATCCTCTTTCACCCGATGCAGCAATTGCAAAATAAGCCGGGCCGCTGGCGCCTTCATTCCCGAAAATAAAATCGCAGGCGGCTACCACCTGGTACTCATACACACCGGGACGAGTTACCCTCATCGCTTCATCAAACCCCAGTGCACCGATTCGACCACACTCACGGATAACATTAATTTCTTTTTCATCTTTCACCCATCGCATCATATCCAAAACAGGTGTAAGATCTTTGACAGCCGTCAATGGAAAACGTTCTTTTACTTTATTGATAAAATTTACTTCCTTAGGCACTCGTCCATCCCAGGGATCGTTCATCTGGCTTATCCGGTGTGCAGCGCAACGGTCTCTTGACATTTCATGTGTCTCTTCAGGTGAAGAAAGAATATAGAATGGTTGATTAGTTGATGCATAACGATTCAGTACAGCAGTAAAATTAGTATTGGAAACTATCCTTGTCATTTTATATAATGCAGCATCTTTTTCACCCGGAGTGATATAAGCCTCCTGTTTTATATCACCCGACATTCTATCGGGAACAAATAATGTAGATGTTTTCGTTTTACCATCAAGTATCAATGTGGCATTGGGAATTTCAACTCCCGTGAGATAAAAGAAATTATTATCCTGCCTGAATTTTATAAACCCTTCAGGTAGCTCCGCACCTTGCAGGATGGCAACGCCATCGCCGATTTGCTCTATTACTTTAGCTCTTCGTTTTGCAAAATCATCCGGGGTAAAATATTTCCACATATCCTGTGCAAACACTGCATTTGTAACAGCCATAAAAAGGATGAGCAGCCAGAACTTACCTGTATTCATGATGAATTGTTTTGGTAGATGTATAAATTAAACGATCGGTCAGAAAGTTAATCTAAAAAACTGAAACAATAGTTTTGGTTTTTATTACCGAAACCACATCATACAATGAACTATCATTTTTTAATTGAAAGCCATCAAAACGTCATGATCCCATTTTGTGGTCAGCATCAATTGCTGGTCTGATCTTACAATAATTCACCATCTGCCTTATTTGTTTTGCAGAATAATTTTTTTTTCCAGGATAATCAAATCATAAATAACCTTAAGCCATACTAAAATACATGGAAATGCTTTTAGCCTGTATGGCCGTATAAATTCATCTCTTATATATTTTGGGAAAATGTCTGTTGGTGATATTGTTGTAAGAATAAAAACACTTAGAAAAAGAATAATGTTTACTAAATTCTTTTCACTTTGTATAAACCATAAAGTAACACCGGTCATTGCTATAATAAAAGTTGCGGGTTCAGCCTTATGATTAAAAATAACGACCCAGATCAATATTGAGCTAAGTATTAAATATTTAAAAGTTATCTCCTTATACATTTTTATTTTATAAAAAGGCAGTAAAAAGACAATGGCGCCAATTGCAACGATCATATTTTTATTGATATCGACTGATAGCCATGAATGTAACCAACCCATTACTGAATATCCATAAGACACATCATGGTCTTTTATCAATAAGTTCAGATAACTTCTAAAAAGTTTTATATATTGTTCGTAACCTATAAAGAGTAAAGGAGCCAGGAATAAAACTGTCGTCCAGAATGCTGCATATAATACGGATCTTGCTTTTTTAGGATATAACAGGAAAATTGCAAATCCAACAATTCCAAAAAGTTTTATGAATGCTGCAAAAACGATACACAGTGTGGCAAAAAAAGGTTTATTCTTTTCAAGCAACCCAAATGATAAAATTATCAGGCCGGCAATCAAAGCATTCGATTGCAGGTTCTGGATACTTCCTATAAGTTCGAGTAAAATAAGTGCAAGAATTAATCCCTTTTTATAATTGTCAAGTTTGGGAAGAGAGTAAATGGCCACTAATACAATAATCGCATTTAGCAGATTCCACAAGATCAAACCAAGCCAGTCAGGAAACATGCTGAAAAAGCCAAAAAATACAGAGAATGAGGGAGTGTATTTATACAGATCCCAATGTTCCTGCGGATATGAAACATATAGATCCTGGTTGTTTTTAAGATGATGAAAGGACTGCTCAAAAATTATATAATTATTGTATGTTTTATATTCTATTCCGCTATTGTCATAGGATTTTGTACGGGATGTGAGTGACTGAATACTTACTGCTAAAGCACATACCATATAAATAATGACCAGGTATCTTTTATCAGATAATATTTTCTTTAGCTTCTCCTTTATCATGATCATATTTATTTCATACTAAGCTCCGGGTTTGTATCCTGGAAATGATCTGTCTTCTGCACTTCAGGAATATTTTTATATAAATCAAAAATTGCATTTTGGGTTTTGCTGGTAGTTTTATTTCAATGACCGTGTAAGTAATTTCGGTTCATTCTGGCTTAACAGTTTTAATTTTTAATATTGGTGGTTCACAATTTTAGTGAATATTTCTGTTTACGTCATCATTGGCATGCAACTATTTAAGCTACCAACAAGATTAGAAAATTTCAGAGGTTATGTTTCCAACTCTTACCATGCTTTTTTATTTCTTCAATAGTTTCTCTGCGACATGGTCCCAGGGTTCCTGTATTGAGATAAACAAGACCTGGTTCAAACAGAAATTCATTGGCCGGAACAAATGGATCGGATCGTGCTGCTGAAAAAGCGGACAAAAATTTTCTCATGTTATGTTTGAATGGTTTCATAACCCGCTTTTATAAAAACAAGTTATGCGATTTATTTTTAAGATCTGCCAGGCATACTTGTCCCGGTTCTTCGGAAACGTCTTGTAAATTTTTATACTCTTTATTGAATGGAAGAAATGAACCATCAAAGAAATAGGGTGAGCACAAAACATAATCTGTTTAACAAATACCGTCAGCAGTACCAGAAAGAATCTACATATTTCTTCCTCTAAAAATAAATTCAGATTTATCCGAACCAATTTCTCTGTTTAATGTTTACTATATTAAAATTAAACAAAAAAATTTCTATGAAACAGAAAAACTTCTTCATTCAGTCAGCAATGCTGATCGCGACGGGTAGCTTGATTTTTTTTAGCAGCTGTAAAAAAGATGACGCCCCGGCTGCACCGAATACGATTACAGACATCGTTGTTTCAGGGTCAAACTTTACAGCCCTTGAATCAGCCGTTCTTAAAGCGAACTTACAGGCTACATTAAGTGGTACAGGGCCATTCACCGTTTTTGCTCCGGACGATGCGGCCTTTGCTGCTTCAGGTATTACAACGGCGGCATTAAATTCACTTACACCAGCACAGGTACAGAGTATTTTACTGTATCACACTATCGGCGCAAAAATATTAGCCGCTGATGTACCGGCTGGCCCGAATGCAAAAGTGATCACTGCCAGCGGTGACTCAGTGTTTGTAACCAAAAATTCAATGGGTGTATATGTCAATGGAATAAAAGTAAACACTGCCGATGTATCAGCGGATAACGGAGTGATCCATACGATTGGTAAAGTACTTATACCTGCAGCTGGTAATATAGTTGAAACTGCAGTTGCCAGCGGATTAGATTCCCTGGTAAAAGCTGTAACAAGAGCTACAACTGCATCAGGTGGTGATCCAACACTTGCTTCTACTTTATCCAATGCTAAACTGACTGTATTTGCCCCAACCAATGCTGCCTTTACACAATTACTTGCTGCATTAAGCCTTACAAAAATTGATGATATTCCTGTGGCTACATTATTGGCCGTATTGAGATATCATGTAGTAGGTGGCCGTGCCTTTTCATCTGATCTGTCAAACGGTAACCTTGCAATGCTTGCAGGTGGTAATACGGTTACTAATCTTTCCAATGGTACAGCAGGCGGTCCTACAATCACCGGAAATGGAAATGGTGCCAATAAATCAAACATCACAGCTACAAACATCGTCTGCAGAAATGGTGTAGTACACCTGATTGACCGTGTTTTAATACCATAATAAAATAAATTCTCACTGAATAGTAAAATTTCTTAAAAAATAAAAATTAAAAATCATGAAAAGAATTATTTCGTTTGCAATTGTACTGGTGGCTTCTTTTTCAACATTAACAATGTATGCGCAAAAAAAAGATATCGTTGATATCGCCATAGGTTCTGAAGCTCATACTACATTGGTAGCCGCTGTAAAAGCTGCAGATCTTGTATCGGTTTTGAAAGGTGATGGCCCATTCACCGTTTTTGCACCCGTGAATGATGCGTTTAGCAAATTACCTGCTGGTACAGTCGACTTTCTGCTGAAAGCAGAAAACAAAGCAACGCTTGCAAAAATTCTTACTTACCATGTAGTTGCTGGTAATCTTGATGCAACTGCAGTATTAGCAGCAATCAAAAAAGGAAATGGTTCTGTTTCTGTAAAAACAGTGAGCGGCGGAACTTTAACAGCTTCGTTAGACAATGGAAAAGTAAAACTTACTGATGAAAAAGGTGGTTCAGCTTATGTTACCGTTACTGATCTTAAAGGCAGCAATGGTGTGATTCATGTAATAGATTCTGTTGTGTTACCGAAATAATCAGTCCTTATTGTCCTTAACAAAAGCCCTCAAACCCTGGAGGGCTTTTTGTTCTTTTTGTTTTTCATATTTAAGATAAATAAATTTCATTTTGTTGAAACATTTCAAATGCACAATAAATGAAATAGATGACAAACCAGGCTGAACGATTGATCATAAAAATTACACTTATAAAATAATCAAATGAAATACTCAATTTTACTGATGCTGTCATCAAAACAAGAATGGTTGGTAATGAATAAAGATTACAGAACAAATATGTTCAACCAATTTTTGTTCCCTTTATTATCATCTTATTCGGATCATATAAAATTCAGAGTTTATAATTCAGAAGCGTTTCATGCAGAAATATCTGATTTTATTATTCTGGAAACGATCAACCTGGAAAACTATTACCATTTCATAAAAGAATTGAAGGCTACAAAATTATTTACCGGTGAATATTTCAAATTGAATGAAATTGTTCTTGGAGCCGAAAATGGATTCAAAGAATTTAATCAGAAGACATTTCAGAAAAAAGAAGTCGTGATGAACTAAGCCTTACTTACTGCAGGCCTTGTCCCTTTGTGGATGTAAGTAATTGGTTAAAACTTATATTTTTATTGTGGACATACCTCCATCAACAGCGAAAATCTGGCCAGTGATCCATCCGGCATTATCAGATAATAAAAAAGCAGCCATACTGGCTATATCTTCTGGCTGACCAATCCTTTTGAGCGGATGGCGCAATCCACTTGCATCTTTTTTCGCATCATTATTTAAAAAGGCTTGGCTCAATGGTGTTTCAGTGATGGAAGGTGCTATACAGTTTACCCTGATGGCAGGAGCGAATTCTGCTGCAAGAGCTTTTGTTAATCCTTCTATCGCCCCTTTTGATGAAGCGACAAGCGAATGAAAACTAAATCCCTGTTGCACCGCAACTGTTGAAAATAAAACGATGGAAGCATTTCGGGCTGCCTTAAGCCTGGGAAATATTTGTTGAATTACTTTCAAAGCACCTGTCACATTCAGCTGAAAGTCGCTGACAAATTCTTCAGGCGTTATCCGGCTAAACGGTTTCAGATTGATACTTCCCGGACAATAGGCAAGGCCATGCAACTGTTCAGGCAGGTAACTAAAGTCCTGTTCTTTATCCATTACGTTGCAATAACGATAACTGAGCTGTTCATTTTTTTCCAGAGGTTCATTCTTTCTGTAAAAAGTAGAATAAACACGAGAATGCAATGACATCTGTTTTGCCAATTCTTCACCAATGCCGGAGGATCCTCCAATAATTAAAATATTCTTCATCCGTGTAATTACTTTAGATCAATATGGCTAATCACCGGATTCGATATCAGAAATTTTTTTCTTTATTATAGTGATCATTGCCTGTTTTTCGTCCGGTTCAATCTTGTCTCCGGAAAATAGCTTGCCAACGAATTCAAGCAGCATTACACGGGGGCCACCCTCTTTACCTTCCTGAAATGGTACACTGGAACTTTTGGAAAACTCTCTCAATGTGCCGATAATAAACACAAGGAAAAGAACTGATACGATTATTGTAAGAATGATGATGTCTAAATTTTCCATAACTGAATTTATTTTCTTTTTTGGTTGATAAAAATCAATAAACCCAGTATTGTGGGTGGCCACAACCCTATAAATATTGCCCGGTTAGGATTATCCAGGATAACATAGTAATACTCTGATACAAAAATCAGCACAATGACAAGCACCAGGATCAATATCTCTGTTACTTTAAATTTTGACAACATATTTATTTAGTTTATTTGTTTGAAACAACTTTACATGATTTCTCTATTGTTGATAAAAGCAGAATTAAAAACACTGTTTCAATCAACAATTGTTTTCCTTTTTTGTTTAGTATATATATCTAATTAAAATAATTTTGTTAGTCAAACTGTCAACACTGGATTCCTGGGAAAGATTTTACAGGTCTAATTTTATCAACAGTCTTACTGGTTTTAAGTCAACAGGTCTTATTGGAACGATCAATCATCATGGGAAAACCAACCTGGGGATTTTCAGCAGCATCGTACACTTAGGTTCTGATCCATCATTGGTGGGTTATATTAACCGGCCACGCAAAGCTGCACCACATACACTTGCCAATATTGAGTCCACAGGATCTTACACTATAAATCATATCCTTCCATCCTTTATTGAAAAAGCTCATCAAACCAGTGCAAAATATCCGGAAACGGTAAGTGAATTTGAAGAAGTGGGATTAACGCCGCATTTTATTGAAGATTTTCCTGCACCTTTTGTCAGGGAAAGCCTCGTCAAATATGCATTGACCTTACAAGAAATTTTACCTATCCGGACAAATGATACATATCTGGTAATTGGTAAAATAAATGCTGTTCAGCTTGAAGACGATTTTTTATTGCAAGATGGGTTTATTGATCTTCACAAAGCAGGGTCGGTATGCAGTAATGGAACAGATCATTATTATAAAACAGTGCCTCTTGCCCGTTTCAAATATGCAAAACCCGGTATTAAACCAAAAATTATTGAAAAATGAGTGACCGGTTGTTTTTACAAGCACGTTGGGAGTACCTGGTTATGTTCAATTATGAAGTGGACCCAATGATCTTAAAGCCACATTTGCCACCCGGTACAGAGATAGATTATTTTAATGGGAAGGCTCTTGTAAGTGTTGTCGGCTTTTTATTTAACGATATAAGAGTTTTGGGAACCCGATGGCCATGGCATGTAAATTTTGAAGAAGTGAATCTTCGTTACTATGTAAAACGTTTTGATGGCAGCATTTGGAAAAGTGGTGTTGGTTTTGTTTCGGAGATCGTCCCCAGATTTATGGTAGCTACTATCGCCAATAAGTTTTATAATGAACATTACAGCACTGCAAAAATGAAACATCGGGTGGAAGAGTCTTCAGATAATTTATTTATTGAATATAGCTGGAAAAAGAGAAAGCAACTTCCAAACAGGATAAGTGTCAATGCCAGGCCGGTATTGCAGGATATATTGGCAGGATCTGAAGCTGAATATATTTTCGAACATTATTATGGATATAATAAACTGGATGAGTCAACCTCCATAGAATATGAAGTAAACCATCCACGCTGGCAAATCTTTCCTGTAACCGGTTATTCCATAACATGTGATATCGGAAGTCTTTATGGTCAGGAATTTGTTCCATTTATTATTAACCGGCAACCTGATTCTGTATTGCTTGCCAGAGGATCTTCTGTCACTGTGAAAAGACCCTTAAAAATAAAGGCATAAAAAAATAAAAGATTTCATCAGATTTTGCGGGCATCATGATTCGTGTCTTCACGGAACCCAGTTGTTGTTCGCCACACGTCGTTGATGAGGCGATACTTCTTAAATAAGGAATGTATCTTCAGTGTGTTCAATAAAATTGTATTGCGGGTTCCGGTGGATAACATGATGCCCTGTGTTTATAAGTATTTTATTAATTGTTTATTTTAAATTTGATACCGATGTCTTTCTTCAAACTTGTTATCAGTTATCTGCTTACTGCCGTTGTCTTTTTTGCAATAGACATGGCCTGGCTGGGTTTTATTGCAAAAGATCTTTACCGGAAGTTGCTGGGTGGTTTTTTAAGTGATAAAGTAAACTGGACAGCAGCCATTATTTTTTACCTTCTTTTTATTATCGGTATATTTTATTTTTCCATTCTTCCGGCTGTTGAGAAAAACTCGGTGGTCAAAGCAATATTGAGTGGCACCTTATTTGGAATCATCAGCTATGCTACATACGACCTTACCAACCTTGCCACCCTGAAGAACTGGCCGCTGCCCATCGTGTTTATTGATATCGCCTGGGGTGGCTTGCTTACTGCTATGGTTAGTACGGCAGGATATTATATTGTAAAATGGGTGGCATAATGGTACAGCTTTTTATCAATTGCTTTTTCATTATCCTGGGTTATGTTTCCTTGTGGTTTTTCATTGCATGCTATAAAAAGAGAAATGACGTAGCCGATATTGCATGGGGTATTGGTTACATTTTTATTTGCCTTTATCTTTTTATAAAAACAGACCGGTGGCCGGTACTGCTGTTATTATACTCACTGGTATTTGTATGGGGACTGCGACTGAGTGTTCATATTTATAACAGGAATAAAAATAAAAAAGAAGATTTCCGTTACCAGGCATGGAGACAGGAATGGGGTAAAAATTTTTTCTGGCGTTCTTATCTGCAGGTTTTTATTTTACAAGGATTCATTTTATTGATCATTATTTCACCAGTGATACATGCTGCAGCTTCTTCACCAATGAACTGGAATGTTTTTACATGGGTGGGTTTGTGTTGCTGGTTAATTGGTTTTTATTTCCAGGCAACAGCCGATCAGCAGCTATCTGTTTTTATGCGACAACGGAAAAAACAGGGTGAGATCATGCAAACCGGGTTATGGAAATATTCACGTCACCCGAATTACTTTGGAGAGATACTTATGTGGTGGGGTGTTTTTATTATCACTTTACCCCTCGCGGATAGTGTTTACTTTATCATCAGCCCGGTAAGTATTACCCTGCTGCTGGTATTTGTTTCGGGAATTCCGTTACTCGAAAAAAAATATACCGGTAACGCTGCATTTGAATCATATAAAAAAAGAACCAGTAGGCTTATTCCGATGCCACCACGTAAAAAACCGGCCACCTGAAAATTAGTAACGGTATCTTTTTTTGTTTTCAGTCCTTCCTGGAACTTTTTATTCCACAAGGGTCTTCCTGTATTGCAGATCGTCTGAGTTGCAACAATTGCATTATATACAGAAAGCGCATCAAATTAATGTAGTTGGTCTGGCGACTAACAGTAACAAAGGACATAAATCTAACTTACCAACAACAACTTGGGGATTCTGTTCATTATTGGGCAAGAAGCATGACGGATGGAAAACACTCTAAAATTTGTATTTTTAAGGAGATGGCTCTCCCTATGTGGAATTGAATGAATGAAATTGAAATGCTGGACCTGAAATAAGTAATAGTTTCTATGAGATCATTTATTTCGATAATCTTTTTCTTTGTTTTTTGCAGCGGTACTGCATGTTCACAAACCGATACTGATTCCCTTTTTGTAAAGGATTCTATTGTCAGCCGGTTTCTTATCATTAATTCTTTCGACGCAGCTTCTTTAGATGCAAGAAAAAATAAAAAGGTCTTGTTTGGAGAACTTGCTGATAGTGTTAAACAATTATTATATAACAAGCTTATATCGCAATACAAAGACCAGGTGGTTATTTATCCGGGGATATTACCACAAACAAAAAATGCGGACAGTATTATCCATTCACTCATGACTGACAGTAATGCTTCAACGGCAATCATCATTAAGAATCTTGACGCTTACTTTGAAAACACAGGCGTTGAGACAACCGGAAATAAAAAGGAAGGCAAAGACCGTAAGGTCTCTTATGATATCTGTGCTGTCATTACTTATCAGTTATACAATAGCGACGAAAAATTGAAAGAAACTGAAATAAGTATTTGTGAATCCTATACAGAGCGAAATTCAATGAGCGGCTTTATAACTTTTGGTCCTGATATTGTCGGAAAAAGAAAAGACGCATTCAAGATAGTAGGTAAAAACGTTGAGAAATTATTTTTATCACCGGGCTTGCCTCTTTTTTCAAAGAATGATGCCCGTCAAAAATTCAAAATAAGACGGATAGATACCTTGTTAAAATATTCCTTGTCTTTTGCGGATCAGTCGCAAATGCTTTATGACGGAAGCCCACTAAAAACCATGTTCAATCGTTCCTTTATCGAATGGGGCGACGTTTCTTATTACAATGGAAAATATTTTAATTCACGGGTAAGGTACTCGTATGCATTTTTGGAAATGCCGGGGTCTGAAAGAAATGATGATGCCGGGTTTTCTGATATCATTACTCCGGATCTAAGCGACCTTAGTATAGGATATGTAAAAATTTACAGCAGGGCACTGAGTTCGGTTGGAATGCTTTATCAAACCCGTGGAAAATTTACAGAAGCGGAAGCTTTGTTAAGCCGTGCGATGGACATGCGGGCTACTCATCTTGGTCAAATCAGCCCTGAGTATGTTAACAGCCTGCATAATCTCGCCGTGCTCAAAAAAGATAAGGGTGACTATGACCAGGCAGACAGTATTTTTAATTACCTGCAACCTGTATTTGAAAAATTATTTACAACTCATTCGATTCAGTATGTCGCACTGCTGAACAATAAAGCAATGCTGCTTGCTGAATTGGGCAGAACCAAAGAAGCAATTCAGTTACTGGATACAGCATTGAAAACGGGTGCGGATATTTTGAGCCCCGCTTATATTGATTACGAACGCATCCTAACCAACCGTGCATTACTGGAACAGGAATCAGGCAACCTTGATAAGGCAGGAGAATATTATTTGCGGGCAATTGCCAATATGGAGAAAAAAGGGTTTGATGATCACCCGGACTATAATAACCTGCTTGCATACTATGGATCACTTCGTGTGCAGAAGAATGACCCGGATGTCCTCACCTTCCTAACAAATGCAGCCGATAAAGTCAAAAAGCGATATAAAGAAGATCATCCGGTGATGGCGAAAGCGTGGAGCAGCATAGGTGATTATTATTTAAATAATAAATCATACACAGAAGCTAAGGGTTACTATAGCCGGGCAATCAATATCCAATTAAAAGTATTGGGGGAAAAACATAAAGATTATTTGAATACATCAATGAAACTGGCTGTATGTGAGTGGATGCTTCATGATAAAAAAAATGCAACCCTGCATTTTAACAGTGCAATCCAAAATTACCTTTTGCTGTTAACTACTTTTTTCAAATCTATGAGTGAATCTGAAAAAACTAATTTCTGGAGAACTTTAAAACCTGCCGTTGATACTTATTTTGCATTTGCTATTGAGTCAGGAAAAGCAAACCCGGACCTTTTAAAAGATGCGTATGATCTCCAATTAAAAACAAAAGGGATTTTAATTAACTCCACCCGCCAAACAAAGAATATTATTCTTAATAGCGGAGATACGGCTACCCGCAAGCTTTATACTGAATGGTTGAATTTAAAGAATAAACTTTCTGCTTATTATAGTTCCCCTCTCGAAGAACTGGAGCAAGATAAAATAAACTTAGCCCAACTTGAAAAAAAGGCAAACGAATTAGAAAAAGAACTTTCACGAAGATCAGCCCGTTTCAGTGCCGAATATACCTTACCGGAAATTTCTTTTAATGAAGTTCGGGGGAAATTAAATTCAAGAGAAGCTGCGGTAGAGATCATCCGGATATTTCATTATTACGGAGACAAAAAGGGTGAATCTGAATATATAGCATTGATTGCTAAAAAAGATTCTATTCATCCCCAGCTTGTGCTTATTGGTAATGGAGCAGGACTTGAAAAAAATTATTTATTGGCATATAAGAATGCTATTAAAAATAAAACCGCCGATGATCAATCGTATATAAATTATTGGCAACCGCTTGAACCCATTCTTGGTAAATCGAAAACCATTTATTTATCTGTTGATGGCGTTTATAATAATATTAATCTGAATACCCTTCAGAAAGCCAATGGTAATTTTCTGCTCGATGATTATAATCTCATATTGGTTCCGAATACAAAGTCAGTTGTTACAGGCATACTATCAACGGTGCAATTACCCGCTATGCAGTCAGAAGCGGTTTTGCTGGGATATCCCATATTTGGTAATGATGAATTGATATCTCCGCTTCCTGGAACAAAAGAAGAAATTTTACAAATAGATACGTTGCTGCTCCGTGATCATATTAAAACAAAAATATTCCTTGAGCAAACGGCATCCGAAGAGAATATCAAATTGACAAATCGACCCTTTATTTTTCATATTGCCACACATGGGTTTTTTAATGAAAATGTAAATCTGAACAAAAGCATGAATATGGGGGTAAGAGTGTCACATGCCAAAGACAATGCATTATTACGTTCCGGTTTGTTGTTTAATGGTGCCGCTTCCATTTATAACCATGAACCAATACTGGATGGAAGTAATAATGGGGTCTTGTATGCTTACGAGGTTATGAACCTCGATCTGCAGGGTACAAGTTTTGTTGTATTAAGTGCATGTGAAACCGGGGTTGGAGAAATTGTAAATGGAGAAGGAGTATATGGATTGTCCCGTTCATTCCAGATAGCCGGAGCCGGAAAGATCCTGATGAGTCTCTGGAAAGTAGACGATAAGGCCACAAAAGAACTTATGATTGCTTTTTATGAAAACCTGCTTAAGCTTAAAGATACACATCTGGCTTTTTTACAGGCACAAAAAACAATTAAGAAGAAATATCCGCAACCTTATTATTGGGGCGGTTTTGTTATGCTTAACTAATTGTACAACGGACACAAACCAAGCTTACCAACAACAGCAGGGATATTTAATTGTACATAAACACAATCTTACTTACTATTTCCATTTGAATCCATGAAAGGAAAAAATTTGCCAGTTGGATGGAACACTTCCGACAATGTGGCGGGGAGTTAAGATCATTGTTTGCCTTAGTTTGAAACTAAGGCCAATCGAACTATTTTGTTCTTGTATTTTTGGAACTGATCCGATAGTTATCGGATTCAATAAGCAGTCTGGCCGGTTCCTTCGGATCAGATGTCTTCCGGAAGGCTCAGCTATCGGATCGTAGACATTTCCTTGTTATTACAGATGATTACGAAGACCCCCGAAGGAATGGAACTTTTTAAAATTGAAAAACTAAATTCAGGTATGAACAGATTTGAGAATTACGCAACCATCCTGGTACTCTCCATTTTTGTCATTGAGTTTATCCTGGTTGTGGTTGAAAAAATCCGGCAAGATGTTGTGACTGATATGCTAGCGAACTTAGTCATTGGCTTAACCACACTGGCTACAGGAGTTTTTATGAAAGGTGTTTCTTTCGGTTTTTTTTTGGTCGTGTATAATTTTGCTTTTTTCAAACCCGAACTCTCCCCTGCACTCTGGATCTTTGGATTCTTCGCCTGTGATTTTGTTATTTACTGGTATCATTTACTGGGTCACAAAACAAGATTGTTCTGGGCGGCTCATGTTACACATCATTCTTCTTTGCATTATAATATCTCTGTCGGCTTTCGTGTAAGTTTTATACATGTGTTCTATCGTTTTTTATTCTGGTCACCACTTTGCCTGTTTGGGATTCCGCCTTTCATGATTCTTTTCTTTGATTCACTCACCACCATGCATAATATACTTATTCATACGGAGCGGATAAAAAAACTAGGAGTGCTGGATTGGATATTCAATACACCTTCCAATCATCGTGTACATCATGCTACGAATACCCAATACCTTGATAAAAATATGGGTGGCATCCTCATCATCTTCGATCATTTATTTGGAACCTATGCACGGGAAAAAGAAAGACCTGTTTATGGCATCACACATAATTTAGATACCCACAACCCTGCTACTATCTTATTACATGAATACAACTTTATCTTTCAGCAACTAAAAGATATACCGGGATGGAAAGAAAAACTGAAATTTCTTTTTTCCCCGCCTGATTAAAAAACTATGTTTACATGGTTCCCACCGACGGACTGAGAATATAGCGACTATCATGTTTATCCCTAACAACTATTATTGTAAGAATTTCAGAAAGAATCTACATTCATATACTTGCCGTTATAACTAAAAAGAAATAACATATACCAATAATGGGAGCATTAGTCGGTGGATTCATAGGTTGGATTATTGCCGGATTTTTCGGCCATAAAGGACATTTTGAAAAATTTAATTTCTGGGTGTTGGTTAGTAAAGGAAAGTCAGGATGACTCATGGGGCTTCTGATTGTTGCAATATGTGCTGCAATTGATGCTGTTATTGGAGATGATGTAGAATAATCTGGCTAAGCATAACGATCCTGTATTTTTATTTGGTTTTTCTCACAGTACCTACCGACACAACTGGGGAAATATCGGGAATGAATAAAAAGGAAAATGCTCCGAAGAAGAAACCGAAAAACTATTTCATCGTATTTCTACCTGCTATTTTATTTTTCATTATTCATTTATAAATTTTTCTAACTTTCAGAATCAGGACATATAAATTTTAATAACACCCAAACTAATTGTGATGAGTAATAAATTATTTGCAATAGCTATTTCTCTTTTTCTTTTTGCATGTACAAAAAAAGTAGAAACTGTTGTGGAGATTGAAGAAATAATATCGGGGTCAAATAATAATATTTCCGGCGCCAAAGCTCCGCCGGCTCCACCTTCGGTTGTTACTTATTTAACAGGCAGTGCAGCAAATGTAAATACTGATGCTGTTGGTGGATTATTACTGATGGGAGGCAGCACGGATGTGGATGCAGCAATAGCCTGGTTTTTACAAAGAGCCGGTGGTGGAGATGTAGTAGTGATCCGATCCAGCGGAGCTGATGGATATAATCAGTATATGTTTGATATGGTTACCGTAAATTCTGTGGAAACAATTATGATTGACAGCAGGGCAAAGGCTGATCTTTCAACTGTATCACAAAAAATAAGGGATGCAGAAGCTTTGTTTATTGCAGGCGGTGATCAGAAAGATTATGTAACTTATTGGAAGAATACAGCAACGGAAGATGCGATCAATTACCTGCTAAATACAAAAAATGTAACAGTTGGTGGCACCAGCGCAGGACTTTCCATTTTAGGCGCTTCCTATTTCGGTGCGTTGAACGGAACAATTACATCAGACCAGGCATTAGGTAATCCTTATCATAGAGCTGTTACGCTTGGCAGCGGCGATTTTGTATCTGCACCGAATATGCAAAATACAATAACAGATTCTCACTACTCACAAAGAGACCGGCAGGGAAGGCATATTACTTTCATGGCCCGACTGATGAAAGATTTTGCTCATACAACTGTCAAGGGAATAGGAGTAGATGAAGAAACAGCAGTATGTATAAATGAAAATGGAATTGGGAATGTAATTGGTATTAATAGTGCTTATTTCTTAAAGAATACAAACCTCGGAGCAGAGACATGTGTAAGTAAAAAGCCACTTACATGGAACCGCAATGCAACAGCAATAAATTCATACAGGATAAATGGAACTGCAACAGGCAATGGAAGTTTTAATGCAACAAACTGGACTTTCAGCGGCGGCATATCTTATTATTATTATGTTGATAATGGAGTGTTGCTTCAGAATTGATGCGAAATTCGGAATTGGGTGGACTACGATGTGAAGCCACTCGTGGACATTTAGTCTTTTTATTGCAGATTATTTGGAAGACCCTGCAGTGACTAAAGAAATAGAATTTACAACTGTCCTTTCAGCTTTGCTACCAGCCAGTTTGTTATTTTCTCATTCTGTTCCGGGTATGTCCAGTGACCGGTTTCCTGTGCTATTAATAATTCTTTCGGCGCTGTGATCACATTATATGCTGCATACATGGAAGTAGGCGGACAAGTTTCATCATTAAATCCATAAGTATAATACCCGGGCACTTTTAGCTGGCGTGCAAAATTGACCACATCATAATAACCGGCTGTTTCAATTTTCTCCTTCTTATTATTGAAAGCAAGATTATTCTTATCAAAAAGATGCGGCCAGCCACCGGCACGTCCTTTTAAATATCCCGTAACATCAGACAATGCAGGATATAGCGCAACTAAATATTGCACTCTCGGATCAAGAGCTGCAGTCACGATAGATAAAGCGCCACCCTGGCTGCCTCCTATTACTCCAAGATTTTTACCATCATACTGCGGAAGGCTTACAATAAAATCGTTGGCACGAATACAACCGAGGTAAACACGTTTATAATAATAGCGATCCCTGTCATCAAGATTATAATTCCAATAACCCGCAAGTGAACCAGCCATAAGATTATTGTAAACGGATACATCCATATTTACAGGTATACCATGAATACCGATCTGAAAAGTGATAAACCCTTTTTCAGCATTGGCAATATCACCACTATAAGGTCGGGCTCCTGCACCGGGCACCTGAAGTATTGCCGGGTATTTTCCTTCCTTTTTGGGTACACATAAAATGCCATACAATCTTGTACCCACTCTGAAATTCTGAAGATTGACATGGTAAACATTTACATTTTCCGTACAACGTTCAGGCAGCAATGTCATTCTTGCATCCATCGGAACTTTTGCAAGATCAGTTTTGGCTTGCTGCCAGAAAGCAGTGAAATCTGAAGGAATGCTGATAGTTGGTTCTATTTTCGTAGGATTGAATGCAGCTGTTGCCAATCCACGATAAGTTTTGTTATCGACAGTAGTTGTAGCTACGCAACGAAGAAATCCTGGCTCTTTCATAGTGCCGCCATCAACGACCAATGTTCCGTTTGCGAGCACAAGTGAATCTTTTTTTCCAGGTTCCATTTTTTCCGGACCCGTTTCATATTTAACTACTGCATTCTTTACAGCATTTCCATTTTGCAATACGGTAATGGTGAATTTCACTTTTTCACCGGTTGCGTATTTCCAGTCTGCATGATCCGGGGCCACTATTACTTTTATAAACTGTTCTGCAGGCTGTGCATTTATATTATTGACCGATACAAACAGAGCAAATACCGGGATGGTCCGGATTAATCTTTTAATAATGGTGGCAGACATAGAAAAAGTTTTTTGAAATGTACGGAAACAAATTCGAAATGTACTCGATACTATAAAAAACCGCAGTATCGTCATGAAAGAATTTCCATCTAAAATTATTTACAGATATAAAGGTAAGTTGCCATTTGTTTTTGCTTGTTCGGTTGCATGGAGCGACAACCCGGCATCCTCAATTACAGACTCTAACCTTTGGATTTGTTTTTATCATAGAAATCCTTTACAGTAAAAAAGTTTAACCCTGACGATCTTTGATTTGATAGATTTCTTTCAGTAAACTGATCAGGTTCGCACTTTCTTTCTTTAATATTTCAAGATATGCCTTGTGCAATGCAAACCCTGTTTTACTCAGCAAAACTTCATTATAATATTGCGTGATTGCTTTTTTGTCATAGGTTAGCAACTGTCCCGGATCAGGAAATCTGATTTTTTCTGTCGGAGTCAGGTTTCCGATTTCCGGGCAACAGCTTAAGTCAAACAAGGTAGATTGTAAATGCCGTAGTACCAGTAATTCTGGATCCACTCCTGTATTGAGAGATATTTGCATCCGCTTGACCATGGCGTCATATTTAATAATTCTGGCACTGGCAGTTTTATCTTCGATCATACGGAAGCCTCCGGAATTTTTTAATTGTTCAATTGTTCTGTCAGTATAAATAAAATCAGGATATCCGGTAGTTGACCACAGGTATTTGTATATGCCATTAGCTCCGGTGGCGGAAGTTATCCCTTTGATCTTTGTGAGTAAGGTATCAAGGGTTTTACATTGAAACGCTAATTGGGTGATCAGTTTATTGTATTGGTTATGGTCATTTTCCAGGTCTTCAATGTAAGATTTAATGAATTCTTTTTCTTTTTGATGTTCTACATACAATTCTCTTTTATTCTCTACAAAAAAGCCAAGTGTCATGGCCAGAAAAAGCATGAGAAAATCCCATAGATAATGGGGCCATTTTTTTACCAGTGTATGTGAATGAGTTTCCATAATACACTGCTTTAAAGTAATGAATCAAAGTGTTGTGACCAATGATTCTTGTTCATCCATAAAAATATTTATGAAGTGCCTGATAGTCTAAGCCTGCCGAAGCATCATCATAGATTTGAATGCGAAGCATTTCTGATTGAAGTTCCATTTTGTCCTATTTTAGATTTACAAATTCTGTAAACCTATTTCAGGACGAGACATGTTGCAGTTGCTGACGGGCAAGACCCCCGGGCTGGCGGAAGCCTCAATATTTGTTGTTTGTTTACTTCAATTCGCTGTTTGTTGACTGACTACTTCTGCTTTAAATATTATCATAGAGTTTTGTAAAAAATTTAAAGAAATGAAAAAAATCCTTCTATCTGTTTCAACTATACTAATTGTATTATCTGCATCTGCTCAAATGGATATTCCGCCGGATGGCGGCAATACAACAGCAACGATCTCAGAAGATGTGGGCATTACCACTATCACTATTAAGTATCATCGCCCTGCCGTTAAAGGCAGAGAAGGTAAAATATGGGGAACCGTAGTACCCTATGGATTTAATGTTTTCAATTTGGTAACCGGTAAGCCGAATAGTCCATGGAGGGCCGGCGCCAATGAAGCAACTACGATTTCTTTTGAGCATGATGTAAAAGTAGAAGGCAGAGATATCAAGGCCGGCACTTATGCTTTGTTTATGGCAATGGGTAAAGATACTGTTACTGTTATTTTTTCAAAAGAAGTGGAAGCCTGGGGCACTTTTTTTTACCGTCCTGAAGATGATGTTTTAAGAATATTTGTAAAACCTGTTGCACTTGATAAATCAGTTGAACGATTGAAATATGAATTTATTGATCAACACGAAAAAAGTTGTGTAGTAACTATGCTGTGGGAAAAAATTCTGGTACCATTCAAAGTTGAAGTTGATGTTGATAATATTGTTTTAAACCGGATAAGGGAACAGTTGATTGGTCCCAAAGGATTTGCCAGCGGCAACCTTGTACAGATAAGTCGTTACTATTTCAATAAGAATACAAACCTGGAAGAAGCATTGGGCTGGGCGAAAAGAGCTGTAACCGGTTTGCCTTTCGGCCAATCAAATTATGAGACGGTAAGAACACTTGCAATTGGATATGAAAAACTGAATCGTTACCCACAGGCCGATTCAGTAATGAACGGTATTTTAACATCTGCAACAATCGGCCAGTACACAACATATCAAAGAAATATGCTTTCAATGAAACGAAATGAAAGAGCATTGGAAGTAATGCTTGATGCACAAAAAAGATTTGGTGATGTGTATGCAGTAAACAATGGACTGTCCTTTGCGTATTCCGCAACCGGTAATTATACAAAAGCCATGGAGTTTGCAAACAAAGCCCTGGCACAGGCACCTTCGCCGCAGGCAAAAGCAACGGTAACTGCTAATATAGAAAAGTTAAAAACCGGAAAGGATATCAACCAATAAATCTGCTATTAAATAATTTATAACCCTAAATTATGAATTACTTAAAATTAACTGTTGGCTACATGCAGTGATCTCCGCATCGTTATGCACGATGTCTTGACGCATCACTTGTTCTTCTACCAAGGGGCCTACTCTCTTCATTCAATTATGTCGTAGTTGCTGCCGGGCAAGACCGCAGGGGGGCGGAACATCAACATCCTTAAAAATAAAAGCTCCGATGCGTTTGCCATGCATCGGAGCGAATAAGATGAAAGTAATATCCTGAAAAACAGGAAATCATTTTTCAGATCAGATCTTTGTTATTCTTATTGTACGTATTTGTTTGTCGGGCAACACAACTCTTATCACATAAATACCGGCTGGCAAATTGCCGATGCCTGTTTGCTCCAGGTTAAATCCGGGGGACAGCGTCAATGTCTTTTGAAATACATTTTCTCCCTGCGCATTTAACAAAGTAAAATTTGCATTTCCTGCCTGCGGTGATGAAAGTTTTAGCCAAAAGTCTGCTGATGCAGGATTAGGATAAACAGCAAACATGTTTCTTGCAAACCCTTTCACAGCTATTGTGTTGGAATATTTATAATTTCCGTCATTCAATTGCAGTTTTACCCTGTAATACGATACCGCTTCGTTATCATTATCATCTGGTAATTGATATTTTTCTTTAGCGCCATCTTTCGCCCAGACAAGATTAACTTTTTCAAAGCTCATCGTGTCGTTAAATGACCTTTCCACATCAAAATAAAAACCGCTGAAAGCATTAGTTGTCTTCCACTCCAATCCTACTTCTTCCATGCTATTTCTTTCTCCCGCCAATTCCAGCGTCTGTTCGAAATGCAGTAGTGGACATCTCATTTTGGCCTCTTCAATATTTTTTTTAATATCATATCCTACAGCAAGTGATTCCGGCGAAAGCATAGAAATAGAAACCATTTTAATAGCCGGCTTTTCTATTGACGGCACCACTATTAACTGTTTTAACTGAGCAACCGGATCGGCTTTAATGCTTTTATTTACCTGGCCATTTACAAAAAGACCAGAAAGCATAGCGATAGCAGTCCATAAAAAATTATATTTCTTCATAAGAAAAAAATTAATCCTGGTAAGTAATGAAATTTAGTGTAGTATATCTATGTTTTACTATGATGCAGGAAAGGTATAGTTGAACGCTGCATTAGTTTTAAAATCCCAACCATAACTGGAAGATGGACCTGGAGTTCCTGCCGCACTTAAGGTTGTTACCTTCCAGGCAACTCTTGCCGCTTGCAACGATACCGATACTGTTGGAGAATCGTCACCTCCCGAAGATCCTGACTCTTGTACTGAGGTTACCCTTACATCTTCCATATGGATTTTGTAAGATTCAAATACCCCTTCGCCGACCGTCCGAACCCAGGCCACATCTACTGATGTAATAATTCTATTCTGGAGTTGAACAGATTTAAAATCGATAACCGCCCTGGTGAGCTTTGTCATCAAATTAAACCCTCCTGACGTCGACACACAGGCTTTGGTACCAACAACGGCACATCCCGATATCCCATCTGAAAACGAGAAGAGTTCCACCTGGTTTTGATACCCGGCCGCAGTTACTCCGCCATTGAAATCAAACCCTGAAGCCTGGGCCCTTAGATATATGCCTGCCTGTGAAAAAGCAGCAGTAGAAAATAATAATGCCTGGAAAATTAAAACCGCACAGAAGACTTTTTTCATAATTGTTATTTTTGGTTGTTAAAAAAAATGATTGTCCCATATTCTTAATTGAAAGAATCTGGTTTATTAATGATAGTCTTGAATAGGGGTAAAGTAATTTTTATACTACGATTTGACTGTGGAAGAAGTATTACTTTAAAGAAGGGGTTAAACTAGACAGAATCTAAACAATTATCAAATTTATTTTGGTTTATAAAATGGAATCGTGTTATTACTATTAACTTACCTCCTCGTTCCGATGCGTGGAGGCATTGCGTATGCGATGCGGGCATCGGCGTCCTTACTTAAGGACACGACCCAAGGCGGAGTATTATTATCTCCTGATAAACTTAGCTGTTACAAAATTATTTTTTTTATCAGTAATAGTAATAAAATATGACCCGGGTAAAAGTGTTCCGGTATTTATTAGTATAGTTTGCTTGCCGCTAAACAGGTATTGAGTTTGTATAAAAATTTTTTTACCAGTGATATCGCTGATCGTTATTGTAGCAGTTCCTTCATCTTTAGATCGATAAATTATATTCAGTTTTTCATTTAACGGCTGAGGAAATAACGTGATGATCTGATCTTCTCTTTTGAAATTGACAACTCGTATTATTGAAAAACGACAGCGGCCGTCCTGGTCACATTGTTTTATCCTGTAATAAAGTTTATTATTTCCTTGCGGGACATTGCGGTCAATATAAGTGAGTGAAATTTCATCAGGACCGTTGATATAATCAGTATTCCTGCCAATCTCTGAAAAATTTATTCCATCCGTTGACCTCTCAATACTAAAATAGGAATGGTTACTGATTTGTGCTACATGCCAATTTAAAAGCACATCATTTTTTTCCTGCCTTGCATTGAAGCTGATAAAACTAAGCGGCAAGGTAACAGGTGATCCAAGATTTTCAGTTCTTGCAATAACAACTGTCGTGTGAGTATTAAAAATAACTGAACTACTGGCCGCGTCAGTCTGAGCAGTAGTATTAGAACCACTCGGATGCTGAAAGGATAAAAACAAAAAATTATAATCGGGAGAAAAGGTGATACCTGTTGGTTCACATCCGGCAGGTGTTTTTGCGAACAACCTTACCTGGGGAGATGCCTGTGTATGAGTAGGACCAATAACCCAAATATGGTTTCTGCCACCATCTTGTAAAACCCAAAGGTTCCCGTCGCTATCAAAACAAAGATTATCATTTCCTGTACCCCATGATTCTGTTCCTAAAGGACCGGCTCCATCCACATCATAACTTGTAAGGGTTGGATAACTGCTATTTCCGGCAAATACTTCCAGGCCGGTTAAATCGGTTCCTGAACCTACTGTTCCATTATCTGTAAACCTGTAAATTTTCCCTTCGGCTTTTGCAGCAAAATAAATTTTACCATCGGGCCCGATCTCAACATCTTCAACACCATTAAAGTTATACCCTCCTGCTGTCTGCGAAATTGAGCGGCAATTATTCCTGTCTGCAACTGTGGAATTGGCAACCGCTACCCAGGTACCCGTGTTTAATGAACCGGTTGTTTGTAAAACATACAGAGCTCCACTACTGAAATCGCCAGGTATAGTCGGAACAAACTTGTATATATATCCATAGGTAGGATCGTCAGTTCCGGTATACAGAACCTGGTTATCATTTCTTATCGCAGCATTTTCGCGGTTGGCTCTTCCAATAGCCCAAAGTTTATCTGCTGCAGGATTATCGCCGGCCTGGTTTATTACAGTTCTTGTTGCAGGATCAATTTCAATTAACCAACCTTTGTCTGTGTAACCGTCAACACCTGAATTTGCATTACCTGTTGTTACATCTTCTTCACTCACAATAATTGTATTGTTGGGTGTGACAGTTCCCGAACAAAAACGGGAAACATCGCCTATATCTGTTGAATTGAAATTTACTTTACCACCTGAGTTAACGGTCCATAACTCAGTACCCGCATTAAAGGAGATTTGAAGAACTGCAACTTCTGCAGGTGTGGACTCTGAGCTGATGGACAGATAACCATTGGTACTGCTGCCACTGATTGGTACATACCCGGTAAAATCAAGATTAGTGCCTAACGTACCGCCAAGAGAAAGTGCATCTCCTGATTTTATTAATCGTTGAAAAGTATGAGTAGATGGAAGGATCAATGTCTGTTGCTGTGTGCCGGGAGTTACCGAGCTGAAATTTCCTATTGTCTGTCCGTAAATATCAGATTGGAATAAAAGTATAATTCCGAAAAAAACAGGTGAAGGTATTTTCATAAGAAAGGATTTTGAAATACTTATTCTTATAACGAAATCTTCATCAATATTGTATTCTGGAAGCTTGTATTTTGATTACATGGATATAACTTATTTTGATTTCCGCCCAGGGTAGTTGCTACCGGGCAAGACCCGGGGGAAAGTTTGATGTTCTACAAGAACTCAAGATCCAATAAGCCGCATTTTTTAGTAGCATGATAGTCTTTTGCGCTGCTGTATAAATAGTCTTCGGGTTTTTCAACAATTCCAGATTCAACAGGATTATTATGAATGTAGTTTATCTTCTGAAAAACAAACTTCGGACTGTAAAGTTCATGAGGTTGATTATCCTGACGCCAGAATTGAAACGATTTATTTCTGTTATTCCTAGTTTCCGTCTCTTTAAATATTTTCAACATCCCTACCTACCGGCTGGAAGGCACTCCACGTTGGAGGCTGTAAAAAAATGGTAGTATTCCTTAATATAATCAGCCATTGACTGAATGTAATCCAAATTGATTTTGGCTCTCACTGTGCTGATTCGTTGCTGGCCTTACACAAGCCAAGATTCACCTGCCTGCCGGCAGGCAGGTACCAACAAGGGCAGAAAAAAAATAAACAGGGTTGCATGTTTCATTCAATACAACCCTGTTTGGAGATAAGAAAATATTAAGGCAGCAATACTCCATCAATCACATGAATAACTCCATTCGTGCAAACAATATCAGTTTTCACAATATTGGAAGCTGTTGAATTACCATTTCCCTTGATCTTTGGCCCGCCTGTAAGTGTAATAGTAGTGGTGCCACCTGCAAACATGACCGGCTGAATACCATTTGAAAGATCTGAAGAGAATATTCTTGAACCGATGACATGATAAGCAAGAATTGGTGTAAGCGCTGCGGGACTTGCATTTGTTATCGATGCAATGGTTGGGAAACCAGCATTAATAAATGCCTGGTTGGTTGGTGCAAAAACAGTAAAAGGTCCTGCACCACTCAGAAGTCCTGCAACATTTACTGAACCCTGGCTTGCCCTGAGTACTGCAGCTACAAGGTAAGTGAACTCAGGATTTGCTGCGATCGCAGTCTGCACAATATTTCCTGTTGGCGGTATAAGCACTTTATCAATAACATGAATTACACCATTCACTGCATTAACATCCGCAAGTATAACAGGTACACCATTAATAAAAACAGAACCGTCCTGTTTCCGTGTAACATAAGCATCGGCTCCATTTAATGTGGTCACTGCTGCATTGGGACCAGACGGTACATTACCTGAAGTAACTTCAGTTCCCAGTACATGATATAAAAGGATTGGCTTCAATACCTCAACCGGTGCATTCATGATATCCTGCACTGTAGCAAAACCAGCATCGATAAATGCATCGTTTGTCGGTGCAAACAAAGTATATGAACCGTCAGTGGTAGCCAGCACTTTTGTAAGCCCTGTTCTTGCAAGAGCTGCGGCCAGGTAATTGAATTTTACTTGTCTGCCTGCTGAACCCCTCGCTGTTGCGCCAGCCTGATCAGACTTTAGCGTCAAAGCCAAATCCTTTTTTTGAATAATGGCAGCGATCGTTTGGTTTGCAGTAGGTGTTTCGTCCGGTCGTAATTCACTTTGCTTCTGACAGCTTACCAGGAAAAGCGTCAGCACAGAGAGACAAATGACCCCCGGTAAAATCGTTCTTTTCATAAAAAAATTTTTAGTTGTTAATTGATAATTGAATAAATGATCTTACATCATGCGATGTAGATAATAGTAACAACGACAAATTTTTTTTGTTTAATAAAATGATACGAATTATTTAACAATTTTTTTGACCAGCCTTTTGTTGAATGATATTGTTTATCAGCAAACAAAAAATTCAACACAACAAACTTTTCCGCCCAGCCGGGCGGGCATAACTACCCTATATTTTTTTTATACTCTTTATTGTGTTGAGGAAAGGAACACTAGCGACAACTGTGCAGGATATAATTATCCAACCAATGACCTGATTTGATTAAATGATATAATTGATAAATTAAAAGGTGGAGAGTAATTAAGAAGCTTTTTATCGGATGTTATAAGGTATTCTGCATTTGATTCCATGCAAAGGTCAAAAAGAAAATTATCCTCCGGGTCGGGAGCTTCATCAAATACTGTTATTACTTTTATCCTTGTGCAAACTTTTTTATGGAGTTCTACAAAATCATCAACAGGAAATACTATTTTGAACTTTGGTCTGCGCAATACTTCGTCCAGTTCTTCTATCAACTCATCTGAAGTGAACACAGCGATGTCATGATTCAAAATCCATTTGACTAAATAATCCGCTCTTGCATTGATAAAATAGCTGACCCAGATGTTAGTATCAAGCACGATGTTTAGCGGCATACTTCTTTTTCCGGCTGATGCGGATTTCTTTTACGATATCGATAACAGCAATTTTTTTGCGGGGAGTAAATGAAGATAGTCTCTCAGCTTCTGCAATCAGTAGTTGCCTCCTAAGCTCCGCAGCCAATTGCTCCTGCTCCTTTGGAGTAAGTTGTTTGATGTATTTGTTTATTTCTCTCACTGCTGTTCCCATAAAAATGTTTACTCAAATTTACTCTTTTAAAACTGAAATCAGAAGGGCCCACCTAAATCCTCCCGAAGGGAGGAGGGGATTTGGATATGTCCTATTGTTGAAGTGGTAGAACAAAAAGCATGGTTTTGCACCAAAGCAACGTCTCCTCTCCCGTCATTGCGAGCAAAGCCAAGCAAGGAGAGAAGAAAGAGAGGTGAGGCCAATCCTATTTTTTTATATTCCTTATTGAGTTGAAGAAATGCAACCCTATCTACAACAGAGGAATTTTAAAATATTTTTTGCCAATATTCTTTAGGCGTTGTGTATGGCTTTTCTTTATTCCCTGTTTGGTAGAAATTATCCATCATCAGGTCCTCAAGAAAATCAAGTGGAATAACTTCATATGAAGGAAAACGCATGCAATTATATTCCAATTGAAATACCATTTGATTCATGTAGGCCAGCATTGATTTGCTATCGGTCTTTGCCACAACATAACCACCAGCCTCTTTCATTTCAGCATTAATAAATGCATCCGGAAAATCAAACCGTTTCATCAATGCAGGCAATCGTATTAAAAATTCAGGCCAGGTGCCAGATATTGTTTTTCCGCGACATACTATTGTCAGCAATGAGGGTTCATGAACATACATTACAAACAACTTACCTGTAAAGCTGCTTGAAAACAAACGGGCATACCAACTGTGCATTTGCTGACCTTTGGAAGGTTGCGACACATATAAAGAAGCTTTCAGCCGGGATGTGTTTAATAGTTTCTGAACTGCATGAATGATTAGCATGATTTTTTTAGCCGGATATGTGTTTAGAATGAATCTTCAGACTGAATTCTGCTAAGCTCTGCAACATATTTTGATCGGCTGGAGCTTGTATTTTTTAATTTATTTTTTTTACACCATTCCACTATTTCATCGATATTTACTGTTATGGGTACTACATCCATTCCCTCTTTTCTTAATCCATTAACGGCTATGAAAATTCTACGAGCCAATCTGCATAGGTGTGACATAATGTTTTTTTATCGTCTGCTACTTCTTTTAATTCGTCGTAACTATCAGGAGTATAAAAACAAATTGCGACCATATTGAAAATTACTAAAATCTTTTTAAGACCCAAAGGGACTGGACTCCCTCTCTATGACTCATCATTTTTTATCCGAAGGTTACTATTGGCGAGGGGCTCCCCATTTGGACTGTACAATTCTGTTCAAATTTGTTTGCAGTGGTTTGCGTGGGGTTTGCTCCCGAAAGTGTTCGGGACTGGCTGTGTGTTGGCCTGAAGCTTAGCAGCAACCCTTCGCCTCTTGTGCTTTTCAATTTTTATTATTTGGAGATACTTATTGCGAGGGGTCGCCCCACACACATGGGCTGCGCTGAGCAGACCCCTCGTGGACATTTTTCTTTTATTGAAGATTATTATGAAGACCCCGAAGGAACTGAAAGTTCAATCTTGAGGCGATTTTCATAAATTAGCTTATCACAAATTGTGATAAGCTTCTAAACACATTAAACCGCCATTAGCTGCCTATGCAATTGCAAACAATACAAAACCTGATATACGATATCAGGGATCAAAAAGTGATGCTTGATTTTGATGTAGCTACTCTTTATGGTACTGAAACAAGAATTTTAAAACAGGCAGTAAAAAGAAATAAGGAAAGGTTTCCAAAGGATTTCATGTTTCAATTAAACAAAAAAGAATGGCAAGAGCTTATCACAAACAGTGATAACCTGCCCGATGGTGTAAAATTCAGCCCGGCTCTGCCATATACTTTTACGGAACATGGTGTAACGATGCTCGCAAGTGTTTTGAAAAGCAAAAAAGCCGTTCAAATGAACATTGCAATAGTCAGAGCTTTTATTGCATTGAAACAATTTGCATTAAACTATAAAGAACTGGCAGAGCAAATAAAAGAATTGAAAGATACTACCGATAATCATAACGTACAACTCAACCAGATTTATAATGCACTGGAAAACCTGCTCGATGAAAAAGTAGAACAAAAGAAATGGGAAGAACGGGAAAGAATCGGTTTTAAGAAAAAGTAAATCCCTGACTTATTTGAATACTACCGAAAACTGGGGTCGCCCCGCACACATTGGTTGCCTGTGCAGACCCCGAGGGAACTGAAAGACCCCGTAGTGACTGAAGCTTAGCAGCAACCCCTCGCCTATTATGCTTTTCAATTTTTATTATTTGTAGCTACTTATTGCGAGGGGTCGCCCCGCACACATTGGCTGCGATGTGCAGACCCCTCGTGGACAGCTTTCCTTGATTGAAGAATATTATGAAGACCCCGAAGGAACTGAGGCATGAATAAATTTATTGATTATTTTTTGTCCGGGCATTAAGTGATGCAGTCAGCGTGGGGTTTGCCGTGTGTTGGGTTGAAGCTTAGCAGCAACCCCTCGCCTTTTATGATTTTCAATTTTTATTATTTGGAGATACTTATTGGCGAGGGGTCGCCCCGCACACAAAGGCAATGCTGTGCAGACCCCTCGTGAACATTTTCTTTTTATTGAAGATTATTATGAAGACCCTGAAGGAACTGAAGATTATTTGGAAGACCCCGCAGTGACTGAAATAAATCCGGTTCAAAGGTATTATTGCATGGACTATGAGCAAGACCCGGGCCGGGAGGAATGCGGGCAACCGGGCTTCACTAATTTTGACGGATAC
>Ga0209797_10000164_pt1 | contig 30348 bp, 30 predicted proteins | sample DOMMetBare3Fresh_2_FD_187472 | JGI IMG/M metagenome (GOLD analysis project Ga0209797, IMG submission 187472) | Wetland sediment microbial communities from St. Louis River estuary, USA, under dissolved organic matter induced mercury methylation -... | ecosystem: Environmental > Aquatic >... | reverse complement strand
CTGAAATATTTGAATCGAACGGTTGTTTTGCGAATTTATCTTTAAGTTCAAGCACTAATCTTTCTGCTGTTTTTTTGCCTACCCCTTTCACACTTTCAAGTGTATGGGTATCTCCGCTTAAAATGGCTCTTACTACTTCGTCAGGTTTCATGTATGACAACATCATGCGGGCAGTTGTTGCACCAATACCGGATACAGATATCAGGTGAAGAAACATTTCTTTTTCTGCTTTATCAAAGAAGCCATAAAGAATATGAGCATCTTCCCGAATAAGCAGGCAGGTTTGTAAAATGCCTCTTTCAAGATTTTGGATCTTTGAATAAGTGTTCAGGCTTATCTGCACTTCATATCCAACCCCGTTTACATCCACATGCACAACTGGGGGACTTTTATGAACAAATTTTCCATCAAGATATGCGAACATGTTTGCGAAAATAGGGAAAAGGTTGAAGGTTGAAAGTTGAATGTTAAATGTTTATCGATAGCTCGTTCAAATTATTGGAGCTTCCTCCTTCAACTTTTAACATTCAACTTTAAACATATTATCTTCGTGCCCATAATTTTTTTAATGATAAAGAAAGTTACTGCTGCCATTACTGCTGTTGGAGGGTATGTTCCCCCGGATAAGCTCACCAATGCTGATCTGGAAAAAATGGTAGATACAAATGACGAATGGATAAGAACAAGAACCGGTATTTCTGAAAGGAGAATATTAAGAGGTGAAGGTAAAGCCACTTCTGATCTTGGTGCCCCGGCTGTGCTCGACCTTTGTCATAAAAGAGGAATTGATCCAAAAGACATCGATTGCCTTATATGCTGCACGGTAACACCCGATATGCTTTTTCCCGCTACAGCAAATATCATCTGCGATAAAATAGGCGCTACAAATGCTTTTGGGTTTGATCTGAATGCCGCTTGTTCTGGATTTTTATATGGAATAACAACAGGAACTGCATTTATTGAAAGCGGTCGTTACAAAAAAGTTGTTGTTGTTGGCGCTGATAAAATGAGTGCAATTGTGGATTATACAGATCGGGCCACTTGTATTCTTTTTGGCGACGGTGCAGGAGCTGTTTTACTTGAACCGAATCATGATGGCTTTGGTGTGCTTGACAGCATTCTTAAAAGCGATGGAAGTGGTCGTCATTATTTATATCAAAAAGCAGGTGGATCGCAAAGACCTGCTTCTATTGAAACAGTTAACAACAAAGAACATTTTATATACCAGGATGGTCAGCCTGTTTTCAAATTTGCAGTAAAAGGAATGGCGGATGTAAGCGCTGAGCTTTTAGAAAGAAATAAATTAACCGGAGATGATATTGCATGGCTTGTTCCTCACCAGGCCAATAAAAGAATTATTGACGCAACAGCAAACCGCATGGGACTTAGTCCTGAAAAAGTAATGTTGAACATTCAACGATACGGTAATACAACGGCTGCAACAATTCCTCTTTGTCTCTGGGATTTTAAACATGAAATAAATAAAGGTGATCTAATTGTTCTTGCTGCATTCGGTGGTGGATTTACATGGGGTGCTACATTGGTGAAGTGGGAATATTAAAATTAATTTATTTCTTCTTGCTCCAAACAATAAAAACTTGTTGAAGGAATTTTTTCAATTCTTAACAAAAGAAAAACACACCTCAAATGATGATTCAAAAAAGTTTAATATAAAATAAAGCCGCAGCTTTCGCTACGGCTTTTGCTTTTGTCTCTGCTCGAATTATTCTTTCAAAAATTTCACTTTATCCAAAATATTCTGTGCTATTTTTTTACCTTGTTCGGTACTCTTGACTAAGGTGGCCTTGTAATGCAACCCGCCATAAAAACGGCTGTCGGATATTTCGTTACTTAATTGAGTAAAACTTGTATAGCTGCGTGACGGATAATTAAGATAATCATAGGTGTGCAGCGTGATGTGGAAATCCTCCCCAAACATGTTGCTCATCATGGTGAGAGCACCACCACCTGTTGTGGAATGTCCGGAAGGAAATTCAGGGTGATTAGGTATAGGAACATAAGTTGACCAGCTAGGGTCAATATATGCCCTGATATAAGTAAGAGGACGAATCGTGTTGAACTGGTATTTATTGGTGAAGAGTACGATGGTTGCATCATGCATCGCCAAACCAACTTTTACATAGGTGAGGGCCGCCATATCCAGCGATGGCTTCGTATTGTCCAAAGCCTGGGACATAAGAGCAACATAAGTGCCGCCAGGTGAATAACCAGGCACATCTTTAAAGTAATCGGCCATCGCTTTTTGATCGGCTGTTAGTGTAGTTGGTGTAGCTGAAGCATCATACACCTCTTTCACCATATTATAAAATGGCGAACCGACAACTGTAGAGAAAGGTGGTGGCGGTACCAGTGTAGTGCCATTTGCAGAGCCCGGTACCAGTAACCGACGTTGATATGCATAAGGATTAACTGCAGGTGTAGGTGATGTTGGCACCCAAAGACCCAGACCCACAGGAGGAACATAAGGCGGATTTACATTCGCAGAACCATCAGTAGCTGCCCATGTAAAAACTCTTGTTGCCACTTCTTTTCCAAATGCTATGGAACGTTGCAAAGTTGCAGCGTCAACTTCTGTAGCATAGATTGCCTTCAAAGAATTTTCAAGATTAGTCATAGCAGTTTTATTAGCATCAGCGGTTGCCGGAAAAAGTCTCCGGTTCATTTCTGCAAGCGCAGCATTAGCACTCGCAGCCCAATGATAAGCTTTGCCGGGTTCTGTTGAAGGCATTGCAGGAAAATCGGTCAACTGGCCTGATAAAGACTGGTAAGCCGGCATGCCGGGAACCACCGATTCGTAAAGTGCAATTCCACAGTAAGCCATGCATCGATCGTTGGCCTGGCCCGCAGTACCCGCTGGCAGCGGCGCTTTGTTCATTTGAAGTTGCAAGTTGATCCAACTGACAACAACATCCGATGAAAATGTTTTTGTCTGTTGCAAATGTCCATTTCCATTATTGTTATTGGCAGCTCCTACTTCTTCAGATTGTGGTTGAGAATAAGGTTTGTCAACTTGTTTTTGGCAGGAAATAAAAACTATCAGGCTCAGCACTGAAAGCCATGATAACGTTTTGGTTAATGATCTCATGATTGTAAATTTTTGAGTAAAACAATTGTATTTAAATCCTAAAAGATTTTAAACCCTGTGAACTAAGATTTGAACAGCGAGCGGAACTAAGGATTCTATTCAACTCAAACTTACCCGAATAATCCATGTCTATGCAAGGGTATTTTAACTTTATATCGATACCGTTAAAACACGGTATCATTGAAATCTGCAGATATAGTGTCGTTTAAATTCTAATATTGTTTCAAATCCAAAAGAGGAACGAAGTATAATTATCTGGTCTTAACTGAAAGATTATTTTTTCATTCCAACTAATACAACAGCCGCAACAATTCCACTTTGTCTTTGGAATTTCAAACATGAAATAAATAAAGGCGACCTGATCGTTCTTGCTACTTTCGGTAGTGGGTTTAAATGGGGAGCCACATTGGTGAAGTGGGAGTATTAAACTTAATTTCATTTCTTCCTGCTCCAAACACTAAAATCAAATTGTGGAATTTCTCCCTGAAGAGATGTCCGGGTTAATTGCCCTGCCCTTCAAGGCAGGGACTGAATGAAGTGATCAGGAAACAGGAAGGGCTTTAGCCCTTTACTCCTCAAAATGATAATTCTTGGCAAACTCATCATACTCCTGCTGAAATGTTTTCCTTTGATGATGCTCTTCCTGATTACTAATGTAATTATTCACTGCATCAAATTGTGATTCACCTACTGAAACAGCAAAATAATCATCCTGCCAACCAAATTTTTCCGGCCAGCTCAAATTCTTATTTGCCCAGTAAGATGATTCTCATTTAATAAGATTCATGAGAGTTGCAATATTTTGATCTGATGACATGGAGATGAAGAAATGTAAATGATCAAGCCAGCTATTTACATTAATAAAATGAATATTTTTGCTGGAAGCATATTCTCTGATATGAATGCAAAGTGAATCTTTGCTTTCTTTATTCATAAGCTGCTTGCGGTCTTTTGTAGCCCAAACTGAATGAACTAAAATTTTAATAAAAGGCATAGTTTTTCTTTTAAAGGGCTAAAGCCCTCAACCGGAAATTACAATTTTCCAATTTCCCCCCGCCCTAAAGAGCGGGGCAATTAAGCGGCGGAGCTATTAGAAGTGAAGGATAATCTATTTCTTCCTGCTCCAAACAATAAAATCTGTTTGCGGAATTTTTTCAATACCTAATTGGCGCAGCATATTTACCAATTGACCACGATGATATGTACCATGATTGAAGACATGTAATATCATCTGGCAAACAGGCTGCTTATACATTTCGCTTTTTGCAGTGTAGTATTGAAACACATGTTCAAGCATAGGGTCAGTTGCATTGTTCACCCATTGCTGCCACTGACGGTTTTGTTGCAGTAATTCATTAGACAGTTCCTGCATCGAGCCATTAAAATTTTCCATAGGTGAAATAATTCTCTCCTGCAGTTTCATTCTTTGCCACCAGATGCTTTCTGCATTCAACATGTGCAGGACTGTGGCGTATAAGCTTTTAAAGCTGCTTGGCAATTCCTGGTTTTGTTTTTCTGCCGGTAAGGCAACAATTACATCTAATAACTTTTGATTGGCCCAGATATTATAGGCTGCTAATTGTGAAAGGGTATCTTTCATGGTTCGATTGCTTGACAGAACGTTTTACTGTGTTTTAAAGGGTGAAGGTGAAAACATTTACATTTGATCCCGATAGTTATCGGGACAAATTTCACATTCCAAAATTTATATATGGATAAAAGTTTTCCACTTTCTGGTTTTGGTTCTGCTGCATTGCATGCCGGCCACAAACAAGACCCGTTATATGCACATGTCACTCCTATCTATGCCACATCAACGTTCGTTTATGATGAAGCAGAACAGGGTATGCGTCGCTTTAGTGGCGAAGAAGAAGGTTATATCTACAGTCGCTGGGGCAATCCAAACTTTAGCGAAGCAGAAAGAAAGATAGCTGCTTTAGAAGCATTTGGTTTAAAAGATGAAAAGGGGAATGATCTGCAGCTAAAAGCTTTGCTGCACGCATCAGGTATGGCTGCTCTCAGCAGTTTAATGATGAGTAATCTGAAAAAAGGAGATAAAGTTCTCTCCCACTACTCTCTTTACAGCGGTCTTGAGGAATTGATAACAAAAATTCTTCCCGAGTTTGGCGTAGAAGCAATTCTTACTGATCTGCGTGATCTGAATAAAGCGAGGGAAGCGATCAAAGCCAACCCGGAAATAAAACTCATGCATCTTGAAACTCCTGCTAATCCTACTTTGAAATGTGTGGATATTCAAGAGTTGACAAAACTTGCTAAAGAAAAAAATATTCTTGTTTCTATTGACAACACATTTGCCACTCCTTTTCTGCAACAACCATTTAAGTACGGAGTTGATTTTGTTTTTCACAGTACTACTAAATTTTTAAACGGACATGGAACCGCTATCGGCGGTGTATTGGTTGGAAAAAATCTTGCAAAGATGAATGGTGCTGTTACAAAAACACAACGCATTCTTGGTGGCAACAGCAATCCTTTTGATGCATTTCTTTTGACCCAAGGATTAAAAACTCTGGAACTCCGCATGCAAAGACATTGCAGCAATGCTATGACAGTAGCTGATTTTTTAGCCAATCATGAAGCCGTGGAGAAAGTAAATTATAACGGGCTTACTACACATCCTGACTATGAAGTAGCCAAGAAACAAATGAAACATCCCGGCGCCATGATGAGTTTTGAATTGAAAAAAGGAAAACAAGGCGGCATTGACTTTATGAATAAACTGAAAATGTGTATCCGCACTGTTTCGTTGGGTACTGCAGAAACAATTCTTTGTCATCCTGCATCCATGACACATTTTGCAATTCCAAAAGAGGAAAAAGAAAAATACGGTATTACCGATGGGCTGATACGACTGAGTGTGGGGCTGGAAAACCCGGAAGACATACTTGCTGATTTTGATCAGGCCTTGAAAACTTCTTAATCCGGTAATTATCGGAACTCTTTGAGGGAACTTAACAGATAACTTATCTTTAAAAAGATTTATAAAAACAGAAAAATAATATTTATGAAAAGAATAATTCTCTTCTTTTATGCAGTTAACCTGTTTGTTATCTCTTCTGCTCAATTACCGACTGATCCACGGCTGAAAGGACTTGACACTTTTGCTTTACGCATCCTGAAAGAATGGAATGCCCCCGGCGTTACCATTGCCGTAGTTGAAAAAAATAAAGTGATCTATGCAGGAGGTTTTGGATATAGTGATTATGATAAGAAAATTCCGGTAACACAAAACACACAATTCGCTATTGGCTCCTGTACCAAAGCATTTACTGCATCCATTTTAGGCATGCTGGAAAAAGAAGGAAAAGTGGATCTGGATAAACCAGCCAGAGATTACCTGCCCGAATTGAAATTTAAAAATGACTATACCAATAAATATATCACCCTGCGGGATATGATGTGCCACCGTAGTGGTTTGCCCCGTCATGATTTTTCCTGGTATGGTTCTACCGCAAGTCGCAGCGAATTATTAACCAGGATTCAATACCAGGAACCATCAGCAGAATTGAGAGAAAGATACCAGTATAATAATTTTATGTTCCTTGCACAAGGAATGGTTATTGAAAAAATAACCGGCAAAAGTTGGGAAGAAAATGTGAGAGAAAGAATTTTAAAACCCCTGGGAATGAACAATACGAATATGTCAGTAATTGATATGGAAAAAGCACCTGATCGTTCTTTGGCCTATACAACTGTAAATAATAAATCAAAAGTTATTCCGTACCGCAACATTGATCCCATCGGTCCGGCAGGTTCTATAAACAGTTGTGCAAAGGACATGGCCAATTGGCTCATCACATGGATCAACACAGGAAAATTTAATGACAAGGAAATTATTCCTGCAGCATACCGAACACAGGCAATGACTGCACAAATAGCAGCAGGGGGTGGATTAGGCAGTGTTGAAAATCCAGATGTTCATATGAATGGATATGGTCTTGCATGGGGAATAAGCAGCTATCGTGGTCATTACAGGGTAGAACATGGCGGCGGTATTGACGGCTTTATCACCAGCACTGGTTTCTTTCCTTCTGACAGCATTGGCATTTTTGTAGTTACCAATCAGGGAACTCCAACTACAAGTATTCGCAATTTTATTGCAGACCGGATGCTGAAATTATCTTATCGCCCTTGGGGTAAATCACAACTTGCGGATAAATTGAAAGCAGACTCAACGGCAAAAGCTGCTCCAAACAACGATAGCCTGAATCGTAAACCCGGAACAAAACCATCACATGAATTAAAAGATTATACTGGCACTTATGAAAATAAAGGATACGGAAAAGCAAAAATATTTATAGAACGGGATACTCTGTGGGCAGATTATAATGAAGCGGGTAAAAGAACAGATTCATACCTGCAGCATTATCATTATGATGTATTCAGAATAAGATCTACTGAGGAAACTGAAACTCCGAAAGATGCGCCGAAAATGAAATTCAACATGAACGTTAAAGGAGAGGTTACTTCATTTGAAATGAGAATGGAACCATCAGTGAAAGATATTGTCTTTGATAAAGAAACCTCTGTCATAGAAATCAAAAAATCTGATCTAGAAAAATATGTTGGTGACTACGAATTTCAACCCGGCGCATTAGCTAAATTTTATATCAAAGAAGGAAAAACATTGTATGCTTTTATTGAAGGCCAGCCGGAGTATGAATTAGTTGCTTCAGAAAAGAACAAGTTTTTTCTGAAAATTTTACCGGATTATAAAGCTGTATTTGAAGAAAATGATAAAGGAGAAATCATTTCTGTTACATTCCAGCAGCCAAATGGAAACTTCAAAGCAACTAAAAAGAAAAAATAATGAGGCTGCTTTCATTTGTTTTCCTGATTACTGTACTTTTTTCCTGTACAGAGAAAACAGATTACGACAGCATTATCCGCAACGCACTGATCTATGATGGTAATGCTGGCGAACCTTTCAAAGCAGATATTGGAATAAATGCTGATACGATCGCTTTCATTGGTGATCTTTCAAAAGCATCTGCAAAAAAAGAAATTGATGCAAAAGGAAAAGCTTTAGCGCCGGGTTTTATTGACACACACAGTCATCATGCAGGTAGTTTATTTAAACATCGTGATTTTATTGCTGCGGTCAGCCAGGGTATCACTACAATTATTATCGGGCAAGATGGCGGCTCTGATTTTCCCTTATCAGATTTTTATAAAAAACTAAATGACACTGCTGTTGCAGTAAACATCGGTTCGTACAGTGGACACAATACGTTGCGTGATTCTATATTGGGAAAAGATTTTAAACGCATTGCCACCCAACAGGAAATTGATAAAATGAAAACCTTGCTGCTTCTGGATATGGAAGCAGGAGCATTGGGTTTTTCAACAGGTTTAGAATATGATCCGGGTATTTATTCAACCTATGACGAAGTATTACAGCTTGCAAAAGTTGTTGCTCCTTTTGGCGGACGATACATCAGTCATATTCGTAGTGAAGACCGTTATTTCTGGAAAGCAATTGATGAAATAATTACAATTGGCAAAGAAGCAAAAATTCCTGTGCAGGTAAGTCATATCAAATTAGCCATGCATAATATATGGGGTAAAGCAGACAGCCTGCTTGCTTTGTTTGATGATGCAGGAAAAAATGGTATTGACGTTACCGCTGATATTTATCCGTATGCTTTTTGGAATTCAACTATTAAGGTTTTATTTCCTGATAGAAATTTTAATGATGAAAAAGAAGCAGAACTTATATTAAAAGAGATCACTTTACCAGAAGACATCATTCTTGGTTCTTACGAAGTAAAACCTGAATATGCCGGAAAAAATTTAGCAGAGATTGCGAAGCTGGAAAATAAACCTCCGGCCCGCATGCTGGTTGAATTGATCGCCAGAATTGATGAATGGGAAAAGAAAAATGGTCGTGACTGCCAGGAAAATATTATGGCCACCTCAATGAGTGAAGCAGATATAAAAAAATTAATGCAGTGGTCACACACAAATATTTGCTCCGATGGTTCATCAGCAGGTACTCATCCGCGGGGGTATGGTTCTTTTACAAGAGTACTCGGAAAATATGTAAGAAATGAAAAAGCATTGTCACTTGCAGTCGCCATTCATAAAATGACCAGGCTATCTGCGCAGCATACAGGAATTAAAAAAAGAGGATTGATTAAACCCGGGTATTTTGCTGATCTTGTTATATTCAATCCGGAAACCGTGGAAGATAAAGCTACCATTGCCGAACCGCACAGAATTTCAGAGGGGATTGAAACGGTTTTTGTAAATGGTATAGTTGTTTTTGAAAATAAAAAAACATCGGGGAAATATCCGGGTAAAATAATAAAGCGACTTTAAAAATTAAATAACACATTATGCGTATTACATTACTTTTTATAATTATAACTGCAATTCTTATTTCCTGTAAATCCAAAACAGCCGGATATGATACCATCATCCGCAATGCAATGATCTATGATGGAAATGGCGGCGAACCTTATAAAGGAGATATCGGTATAAATAATGATACGATTTCTTTTATAGGGGATTTATCAAAATCTTCAGCAAAAAATGAAGTGGATGCAAAAGGCAATGCAGTAGCTCCGGGTTTTATCAATATGCTGAGCTGGGCAACTGAATCTTTGATAGAAGACGGCCGCAGTCAAAGTGATATCAGACAGGGTGTAACACTGGAAGTAATGGGTGAAGGCTGGAGCATGGGGCCCCTGAGTGCATCTATGAAAGAAAGAGAACAGAATTCCCAGGGAGATATAAAATATAAAATTGAGTGGAACACACTTGGTGAGTATTTAAATTTTTTAGAAAAAAAAGGAGTCAGTTGTAATGTGGCATCATTTGTTGGAGCTACAACACTAAGGGACTATGTGATTGGTGAAGATAACCGTGACCCCACTCCTGCTGAAATGGATTCAATGAATTTGCTTGTTCGCCAGGCAATGGAAGAAGGCGCTATGGGAGTAGGCACTTCATTAATTTATCCCCCGGCATTTTTTGCAAAAACTGAAGAGTTGATTGAACTCTGTAAAGAAGCATCTAAATATGGTGGCTCCTATATATCTCATATGCGTAGCGAAGGAAACAGATTTTATGAAGCGGTGGAAGAATTAATCCGCATTGCCAAAGAAGCCAATGTTCATGGAGAAATTTATCACCTGAAAGCAGGCGGTAAAGACAACTGGCATAAACTGGATAGCGTCGTACGGAGAGTAGAACGTGCAAGAAGTGAAGGAATAAGTGTAGCTGCAAATATGTACACATATATTGCCGGGGCTACAGGAATGACTGCTGCATTTCCTCCTTCATTGCAGGATGGTGGCTTTGGCAAATTAAGAGAACGATTGATGGATCCAAAGATCCGTGCAGAAATGAAAAAAGCGATGAACACAAATGCAAGTGATTGGGAAAATCTTTATTACGGTGCAGGGGGAGCTGAAAATGTTTTGCTTTTAAGTTTTAAGCAGGATTCATTAAAAAAATATACCGGTAAATCTTTGGCAGAAGTTGCTAAACTCAGAGGTTCTACTCCTGAGGAAACTGCGATGGATCTGATCATACAGGACAGCACAAGGGTTGGTGTAGCTTATTTTTTGATGAGCGAAGAGAATGTAAAAAAGCAAGTGGTTATTCCCTGGGTAAGCTTTGGCAGCGATGAAGGTTCTTATACAAACGAGGGTGTTTTCCTGAAATCAAATGCACACCCAAGAGCCTATGGCACTTTTACAAGAGTGCTGGGAAAATATTCAAGAGATGAAAAGCTGATAACATTACAAGATGCTATTCGCAAACTTGCAAAGCTTCCTGCAACTAATCTTAAAATTCAAAAACGTGGCGAATTGAAAGTAGGTAATTATGCAGACATTGTAATTTTTGATCCGGAAAAAGTAAAAGACAATGCTACGTTTGAAAAGCCTCACCAATACTCAGAAGGCATGATTCATGTTTTTGTAAATGGTGTTCAGGTATTGAAAGATGGTGAACATACCGGTGCAAAGCCGGGTAGGTTTGTAAAAGGGCCGGGATGGAAAATGAATAATTAATAATTAAAAATTAATAATTGTGGTTCAGTTACGAAGAGCAATAAAAGAAGACTGTCCAAGATTATTGGAACTGATTACAGAATTGGCTGTTTATGAAAAAGCCCCGGATGAAGTAACAGTTTCCCTGGAGCATTTTGAAGAAAGTGGTTTTGGAAAAAATCCTGTGTGGTGGAGTTTTGTGGCAGAAGAAAATGGAATTGTCCTTGGCTTTGCATTATATTATGTTCGCTATTCCACATGGAAAGGACAAAGAATGTACCTGGAAGATATTATTGTTACCGAAAAAGCAAGAAGGAAAGGAATCGGTAAACTTTTGATGGATCGGTTAATAGAAGAAGCAAAAGAAAAAAAATTCAGCGGCATCATGTGGCAGGTATTGGAATGGAACGAACCTGCTATTAATTTTTACAAAAAATATTACAATGCAAACTTTGATGCTGAATGGGTGAATTGCAGCATAAACTTCTAAAAACGAAATTCCCCGCAATTGCAGGGAATTTTGTTTTCTCTATTGTTACTCCTAATGTTGAACTACGAATTTTCTTGTTTGCCTGTTTATTCCTTGTCCGAATTCCAGGAAATAAATCCCATTACCAAGTTTACCTACAGCAATTTGATCAATATTTTTCCCGGATGAAATAATTATTTGTTGCTTCATCATCAATACACCGGTTTGATTATAAATATTTATTTCGGCTTTCCCGCTTATTGAATTTGCAATTGACAAATTAAGCTGCCCTGAAGTTATAGTAGGATAAACTAAAAGATCAGCAACTATTATTTTTGATGAGCCGCTATTAATGTTTGATGCAACAGTAATATCATTTCTATTTCCCGTTGTATTCGCACATTCAGAATTTACAATACTTATTAATTGCGGATCGGTGTCAATAAAAAAATCTGCTCTTGATGCCTGGCCGTCACTGAAAAAATACATGCACCTGTCATCAGTATAATCCATATAATTCATCCACATTTCCAAAGGAGTTCCCGTGCAAGTGCTTAAATGACCTTGTTCAGGACATCCGAAGTTTGCTGTGTTGTGTAATGGTGTGTCATCAACAAGGTCACTGCCACAGGTTCTGTCTCCCCAAATATGTGCAAGACCAAAACTATGACCAACTTCATGAGTTGTGGTACGGCCAAGGTTATAATCAGCAAATAAATTGTACTGTGCTCCTTTTCCAAACGCATTGACATGACAAACCACTCCAAATTTTTCCGGGCTGATGCCGGGATAATATGCATATCCTAAAAGATTTTGCCCGAGATTACAAACCCAAATATTAAAAACATGCATTGGATCAACAGCGTCAGAACCGCCTCTTTGGTTAAACTTCATGTTATCATTTGTTCCAAACGATTTATGTTTTGTTTGCTTATGTATTACCTGTACAAGACAAAAGTTAATATCCAAATCACCTTTTACTGAACCATAGCCGGCGTCATAATTATTATAATCCTTATTGCCTGCACTAAAGTCCTCATTCAAAACATCGATCTGCGATTGCACCTGTGCATCAGAAATATTTTGCACTGCCGTATTGTATAACACATGTACTACAACAGGAATTGTAATTGAAACAGGTCCGCCTTTTTTATTTTGTCTTGAATAGTTGCCTTTATTCTTTAATAATTCTTCAACCTTTTTTGCATAAACCGGATCAGCAGCCATTTGTTGTTTTATCGCCTCATCCGATCCGCAGCGATCTGCATTTTGGCCATTGGCAACAAAAGAAAAAATGATGGCAACAAGTGCAAGTAAAAATTTTCTCATAACCATAGTTTTAGTGTTTACAATTTAACCTATTCATTAACATCAGCAAATAGTAAAACTGCTCATAAAATAAAAAAGCCGTTCCGCTTAAGGCGGGACGGCTTCCTCTTAAAAGGTATAATTCTTTAACTCACACCATTTACTTCCATTGTTTTATTAATTTTTAATACCAGCCCCTGCAAAACCTTGCCCGGCCCCGATTCTGTAAACTTAGAAGCCCCATCAGCAATCATTGATTGAATGCTTTGTGTCCAGCGAACTGCGCCTGTGAGCTGATCAATAAGGTTTTGCTTTATCTCATCTTTATCCATTACTGCTTTAGCAACCACATTTTGATAAACAGCACAAGTAGGATTATGAAATTTAATGGCTTCAATAGCTTCTTTCAATTCCTTTTTTGCAGGTTCCATCAGTGGAGAGTGAAATGCTCCGCCAACTGGAAGCACCAATGCTCTTTTCGCACCAGCAGCTTTCATTCTTTCACATGCAATATCAATTCCTTTTATTGATCCGCTTATTACTAATTGCCCGGGGCAATTATAATTTGCTGCAACAACAACTTCACCCGTTTCTTTTTGCACCTCCGCACATATTGCTTCCACTTTATCATCTGCAAGATTTAATACGGCAGCCATTGTTGATGGATTCATTTCACAAGCTTTTTGCATTGCTCTTGCACGAACGGCAACGAGTTGCAAAGCATCTTCAAAACTCAACGTGCCATTTGCAACAAGCGCAGAGAACTCACCCAATGAATGGCCCGCTACCATATCAGGCGAGGCGCTTTCAATAGTTCTGTATGCAACAATGGAGTGAAGAAAAACGGCCGGCTGTGTTACATTTGTTTGTTTCAGGTCTTCATCAGTGCCGTTGAACATTAAATCTGAGATCCGGAAACCAAGTATCTCGTTTGATTGTTCAAATAATTTTTTTGCAAATACACTATTATCATAATGTTCTTTTCCCATCCCCTTAAACTGTGAGCCCTGTCCCGGAAATATAAATGCATGTTTCATGGTTCGATAGTTTACTCCCCCGGTCACCGACGTTCATTTGAATGAACGCTGGTGATCCAACCTTCCGGTGATTAATAATTGGTGTTTACCGGAAATAAAAAAGGTTTGATGCTACATGTATCAAACCTTTTAATGAATTGCAAATATACCGGATTAGCTTAAATCAGCACTGATTAGTTTCAGGAACTCACTACGGGTAGAATTTTTATGAAACTCCCCGTCGAATGCTGAAGTTGTAGTAGTGGAATTTTGTTTTTGCACACCACGCATCATCATGCATAGATGTTTTGCTTCAATAACCACAGCCACACCAAGTGGATTCAATGTTTCTTTAATAGCATCTTTTATTTGTATCGTCAATCTTTCCTGTACCTGCAGCCGGCGGGCAAACACATCCACCACTCTTGCTATTTTGCTCAACCCTGTAATCCATCCATTGGGAATATATGCCACATGTGCCTTTCCAATAAAAGGCAACATATGATGTTCGCACATACTGTATATTTCAATATCCTTTACCACGATCATCTCGCTTACTTCCTCATGAAACTTTGCGGAATTGATAATTGCTTTTGCATCCAGATGATAACCCTGCGTTAGATATTGCATTGCCTTAGCCAATCGCTCAGGTGTTTTCTTCAACCCTTCCCGTTCCGGATCTTCACCAAGCAGTTCAAGTATTTCGGCATAACTTTTTACAAGTCCGTTTGTGATCTTGTCTTCGTACTGTTCTATTTTTTTATACGCCATAAAACCAATTTTGAAAATATATTTTTTGGTATCAACTTCAGTAATTCTATTCATCGTTCCTTGCGTCGCACTCTTGTACTTTATCAACTCTATTCAACTAATTCACCCGACTATCACCTGTCATCTTCAAAACTACCATCTGCTAAACCGGGTACTCCACAAAATTCCTCGGCGTTTCATATAATCTTATCTGCAGATCTTTCTCCTTAACAATATGCGGACGCAATAATTCATAAATAACGATCGCAATATTCTCAGCAGTAGGATTTAGATTTTTGAACTCCTCAGTGTCAAGGTTCAAATTCTTATGATCGAATCGTTCAATGATCTTTTCTTCTATCAGGTCACTTAATTCTTTTAAGTCCATCACATAACCTGTTTTCTCATCAGGTTCTCCAATTATTTTAACAATGAGTTCATAATTATGACCATGATAATTGGGCAAAGCGCATTTACCAAATACCTCTGTATTCTTTTTGTCATCCCAATCAGCATTGAATAAGCGATGCGCTGCATTAAAATGTTCTTTTCTGAATATCGCTACCTTTTTACCCATTTATTCAAATATTTAATAACAGTTCTCAGAAGATATTGTTCGGAAAATTATTTCCCGCCATAATATTCAACATAGATCTTGGCCGTTTCAACCAATTTCAAACAATGCAACTGAACCGGTCGTGGCAGATGCGGTTCTAATTCATTCCAGATACCCATCACAAGATTTTCAATAGAGCAAAGCTTACCCTTCATAAAATCCACATCAACATTCAGGTTTCTGTGATCCAGTTTCTCGATTACTTTTTCATTAATCAATCCGCCAAGCTTCTTGGCATCAAAAATAAAACCGGTTTCAGGGTCAGTCTCTCCTTTGATGGTAACAAACAATTCAAAATTGTGGCCATGCCAGTTCTCGTTGGCGCATTTGCCGAAAACCTCATCGTTTTTTTCCTTACTCCAGTTGGGATTGTAAAGTTTGTGAGCCGCGTTGAAATGTTCTATTCTTGTTAAGTAAACCATGCTTTACTTTTTGTTTCCTCTCAGCATTGGGCGGAGGAAATAGTATGATTATTAAGAGTCGCAAAGGTAAGCCTATCGGCTTTAGCAATGAAGTACGATATTTGCCAAAATGGGAAAAAAAATATTGGTTACGGCAGCTACGGCAAAAGAGATCGATCCTTTTTTATCAATCGTAAGGCAAGACCGTTTCAGCACTAACAATATTGATATTCTTATTTCAGGCATCGGGCTTACAGCCAGCACATATCATTTTGCTAAACAACTTTCATATAAAAAATATGACCTGGTTATGCAGGCTGGTGTTGCAGGTTCTTTTGATCTGAATATCCCCCTTGGTGAAGTAGTGGCAGTAAAACAAGATGTAATTGCTGATCAAAGTGTGGTTGAATTGGAAAAGCTAAAAACCCTGTTTGACTTAAAATTGCTGCCGCAGGATCAACACCCATATAAAAAAGGTTGGTTGATCAATCCGTATAAAGAGAACTTAAAAAAAACCAAACTCAAAATTGTAAAAGGGATTTCAGTTAACCAGATCAGTACTTCAAAACAAATGATAAAATTTTATCGTGATGTGTTTGACCCGGTAACTGAATCAATGGAAGGAGCAGCGCTGCATTATGTTTGTTTGATGGAAAAAATTCCTTTTGTCCAGATCAGAAGTATTTCCAATTATATTGGTGAAAGAAATAAAAAGAAATGGGATATGAATGAGTCTATCATTAAGTTAAATGAAGCCCTTATTAATACAATTAGTAATTATTAATTAGAAATTAATAATTTATTACAAATGAGACTATCCTTAGGTTTTTCGCCCTGTCCAAATGACACCTTCATCTTCGATGCATTGGTAAATAAAAAAATTGATACCGAAGGATTAGAGTTTGACACAGTACTTGAAGATGTAGAAACGTTGAATCAATGGTCATTTGAAGGAAAGCTTGATATAACAAAACTCAGCTACCCTGCTTTTTTTCAAAATCTTGATAAATACATTTTACTAAACTCTGGTGCGGCATTGGGAAAAGCTGTTGGACCGATTTTAATTTCAAAACAAAACATTCAACATTCAACATTCAATATTCAACACTCAACAATTGCATTACCAGGTGAAAACACAACAGCGAATCTTCTTTTTTCTTTTGCTTATCCAGATGCGAAACAAAAAAAGTTCATACGGTTTGATGAAATAGAAGATGCAGTTTTATTCGGCAAAACAGAATTAGGAGTTATTATTCATGAAAACAGGTTTACTTACCAGCAAAAAGGTTTACATAAAGTAACAGACCTTGGTGAATATTGGGAAGAAAAAATGAAAGTACCAATCCCATTAGGTGGAATTGCTGTAAAACATACAATTGATAAAGACATAAGTTTACAAATCAATAAATTGATTAGAAAAAGTATTGAATTTTCATTCAGCAATTATCCATTAATAACCGGTTATGTAAAACAACATTCGCAGGAAATGAGTGAAGATGTAATGAGACAACATATTGAGCTTTATGTGAATAATTTTTCAATGGACCTGGGAAATGACGGAAAGCAGGCAATAGAGACATTATATAAAACAGCAGCAATACAATTACCCATAAGTTTTACCCAATCATCAAGCGACTTATTCCTTTCATAAAGTACGTTTGACTACATCGTAATTATGGATTTCCTTTACTGATGAATCTTATTTGATTTGTCAGTTTGTTAACACAAAAGGTTCAGAATTGATACGTTATTTGTAAGTCGAAAACCTAAACCACACCGAGCATGAGAAAGCCTTTCCTATTAATCACACTAGTTTTTTTTTGCCTTTTTATAAAAGCACAAAATAATCCTCAATCAACACATCGGCTAAAAGTTTTTATTGATTGCAGCAATACATGGTGTGATCAAACATTTATAAAAACCGAGATCAATATTGTTGATTTCTTATTGGATAACCAGGCAGCTGATCTTCATATATTGATAACGGAACAATCAACCGGCAGCGGCGGTAGCCAATACCAGCTTATTTTCTTTGGTCAAAATCAGTTCAAAAACCAATCGGACACTTTGCGATTTACTACAAACCCAAATGCTACTGATTTTGAGGAAAGAGATATTTTCATAAAATACCTCAAACTCGGTCTGGCCCCTTTTGTTGCGAAGACGGCATCTGCATCAGGAGTTACCATAAATATGAAACAGGAAAATATTGGAGAGGACAAAAAGATTGCGCCAATCACTAAGGATCCATGGAATTATTGGGTTTTAAGGATAAGTGCCAATGGCAATTTGAACGCCGATGAAGTTTACAAGAGTTTGCGATATAGTAGCAGGTTTTCGGCCAGCCGGGTCACAGATGATCTGAAATTAAACTTTGGGATAAATGGCAGCAAGGATAAAACAACTTATGAATATGAAACTACTTCCGGGACTGAAAAATTTACAGTGGATAATAATTATTATGGATTTAATCATTCATTGATCAAAAGTCTGAACAGTCATTGGAGTTATGGTTATGAAGCCAACATCAACAGTAGTACGTTTTCTAATAATAAAAGAATGCTCTTTTTCAGAACGGGAGTTGAGTATGATATTTTTCCATATAAAGATGTAAATAATAAATATTTTACCGTTAGCTATACAGTTGATGTCCGGCATAATAAATATTATGATACAACATTGTACGAAAAAACAAAAGAGACACTTGCCGGGCATGGCGTTGAAGTAAATCTATCTTTGAATCAAAAGTGGGGAAGCATGAATATTGGCGCCAGCTATCATAACTATTTTCACGATTGGAAGTATTTTAATCTTGGTCTTAACGCATTCATGAGTGTTCGAATATCAGGTGGCCTTTCTTTTAATGTCGGTGCATTTGGAGGATTAACCAGGGATCAGATCTATTTGCCGAAAGGTGGCGCTACTGAACAAGAAGTTCTTACCAGGCGAAGACAACTGGCGTCGGGATATAGTTATTATACAAGTTTTGGTTTGAGTTATCGATTCGGCTCTAAAATTAGCAATTTTGTAAATCCTAGATTTGAAGGGGGCGGAGGCAGTTATTATTTTGATTAATTGATCCACTAATTATTTTTTTAATGCTCTTCCATAAACTTCAAGACATCTTTTTCTTGCCACTTCATGTTCAACAATTGGACGAGGATAAGTGAGCTCTTCAAATTCAGGAACCCAATTGCGTATGTACTTAAAATCAGCATCGAATTTCTGTGTTTGTAAATAAGGATTGAATATCCTGAAATAGGGGGCCGCATCACATCCCGAGCCTGCGGCCCATTGCCAACCTCCGTTGTTTGATGCAAGATCATAGTCCAGTAATTTTTTTGCAAAGTAAGCTTCGCCCCATCTCCAATCAATCAGTAAATGCTTTGTAAGAAAAGAAGCAACGATCATTCTTACCCGGTTATGCATAAAGCCAGTTGTGTTCAATTCTCTCATCCCGGCATCAACGATCGGGTAACCAGTTTCGCCTTTACACCATGCATCAAAATCTTTTTCATTATTTCTCCATTTGATATTATCATACTCAGGTTTAAAAGCTTTATCAACTACATGGGGAAAATGCCAAAGTATCATTTGATAAAAATCCCGCCAGATAAGTTCATTGAGAAAAGTTTCGTTGAGTTTACAAGCTTCTCTTGCCAATTCCCGGATACTGATAGTTCCAAAACGCAGATGCACACTTAATCGTGAAGTGCCAGCTACAGCAGGATAATCTCTTCGTTCTTTATAGTGCTTTATGATATCATCCTTCCATTCCTTTTTAGGAAAAGATTTTCCTGCCGGTATAAAATTCATTTCTGCCAGCGAAGGAATAGCTTTTGTTTTTTGCTTTTGGAAATTTGAAAAATATTTCTCTGTTGGAAAAGAAGAAAGATAAAACTCATTAAGTATAGCTTTCCATTTTCGTGAATAAGGAGTAAAAACCGTATAAGGTTTGGCATTATCTTTCAACACTTCATTTTTTTCAAATATTACCTGGTCCTTGTAAGTGTGAAATGAAATATTATTTTTCTTTAGCATTACCGCAATATCAGCATCTCGCTTTTTTGCATAGGGTTCATAATCGTGATTTGTATAAACACTCTCAACCTTGTAATCTTTCAACAATTGTTTCCAAACTTCTTCCGGAAAACCATACCTGATATCCAGTGTGGAACCAATTAAAATAAGGTGTGCTTGAATTTGCTGAAGTGAGAGATGAATAAACTCCACTCTCCTGTCAGTTCTGTCTTCTAATTCGTCAAGAATGTTTTTGTCAAAAATAAAAACAGGAACGACTGGCTTTCCTTGTTTTAATGCATGATACAAACCTGCATTATCCTCCAGCCGGAGGTCACGGCGAAACCAAAAAATATTAACCGGCGAATTCATGCATTAATGAACAAGTCTAAGAGGAAATTGTTTAAAGCAGCTTTGAAAAAATTTTACTAGTAATTGAATTTGTATAAAGTTTTTCCCCGCATTGTTTTACCCAACGTATTCCAGTTATAACATTTGTGAGAAAAACTTCATCTGCATTCAACAACACATCCTCAGTCAAAATTGATTCTCGTATGCCTTTATTTAAATCCAAAATTCGATTTCTCATTACACCTGCTATACATCCATCACTTAAAGGTGGTGTGAAAATATTTTCATCCTTTACCCAAAAAACATTTGCGATGGTGGCATCACAAATCCGGCCATGCTGGTTCAGGATCAGGGCATCATTCAGTTTATTTTCTTTTGCCCAAACAGCTGCCATTACATAAGGCAGGTAATTTGCAGATTTAAGATTTGAAAAGGCATCAATACTTTTTCTTGCGTCAGGGAAAATATCAGTCACTAATCCATTTTCATTCATTCCTTTTTGTTCCAATGGCCAACATTCAATTAAATAGGAAAATTTATTATCACAATCATACAGCCCCCCATTTCCTCTTGATACAGAAAGCCGGACCCTTGCCAATTTTTCACAATTATTTTTTTTACAGAGTTGCCTGATCGCAGTCTCTATTTGTTGTTCTGTAAAAAGAACCGGGGTATTAAATTTCAAAACTTCCAAACCTGCAAACAATCTTTTAAAATGATAATTCCTAAATGCTATATCTCCATTTTCAATCTTCATCGTTTCAAAAAGCCCATCACCATAACGGTAGCTATGGTTATCGGGAAATAAATATGCATTATCCCCGGTCACGAGATTTCCATTTACGACAAAAAAATTCATAGCATCAAAGTAAAATAAAAAAGCCATCCACAATGTGAATGGCTTGTAATATCTTAAGATTCTAATATTATTGTTCTACAATTCCTGCTTTCACAGCATACATTACCAATCCTGCCATACTCTTAGTACCAGTCTTGGTTTTCAATTTATCACGGATTGCTTCTACTGTACGTGGGCTAAGGTCAACTATATCGGCAATTTCTTTTGTGCTTTTTTCTTCACACATCAGGCGCAGAATAGTGATTTCCTTTTCATTCAAATGAACTTCTGCTGGTTTGTGTGCATCGGCGAATGTTTTATTACGCAAACCACTCAACAATGCCTTATTAGTAAGATCATTGAAGAAAAATTCATTTTCATACACCTGTTTGATGGCCTCGTAGATCTTTTCAGCGCCGCTTTCTTTTGTAAGATAGCTGTTTGCGCCTATCTCCATCATGCGGCTGATCATTGAATGATCATTATGCATACTAAGCATAATTACTTTTACACCTGGATACAGCTTTTTGATTTCTGGCAAAGTTGCCAGACCATCCATAATTGGCATTGATATATCCAAGAGTACAACATCTGGCTGTATATGCTTTAAAAGGTTAAGCATCTGCATTCCGTTCTCTGCTTCAGCCACCATGTGTATGTCTTTATGTGCAGTCAAAGATGCTTTCACACCAGAACGGAAGAGAGTGTGATCATCAGCAATTGCCACTTTAATTACATGGCTTGTTGTTTCAGGGTTTTTCATGAGAGATTTTTGGTTTTAAAATTTTTTGATGAAATCGTTTCGTATGATTCCATCGGATATTGGTTAGTAAATAAACGATTTTTTGTTAAACTTATTTTCCTAAATCGTTTCGTTGTGCAAATTGTAAAAATCCTGCAACATATACCATAGTGCAAGTACCTGATTTTAACCATGTGGAATATACGTGTAATAAAATAAGATTGAGCAAAACTACTCAAGGTTGCATGTGAAGTTTACTATTTCATCAGTAAAAACCATAATTAGATAATCGGGAAGTTTTGCTCTTGTATGACATTGTATGTAACAATAGTTTTGCCTCAGAAAGTTGATTGATAAGGACACACTGCATTCTTCGCAATCCGAAACCGTCCAATGTCCAAACCGTCCAAAAAGAAATTTCCAAATCCTTTGTAAAAACCAACGCACTGTCTCCAGGCAGTCAACTTTCTTTTTTTTATAATATCAGGAAGGATCTTTTTCTGCAACAATATAAGCTCTCGGTTCTCCCATTGTAAATATTTTTTTTCCAGGTATACTGTAAATTTCTTTTAATTGAAATCCTGTTTTACTCAGCATTGCTTCCATTTCAGAAATACTATAAATGAAATCGATTCCTGACTTCTCTTCCCTTTCTCCTGCATCTGTTATAATTGTACTATTTATTTCCATGCGGGTTGGATGAAACAGAAGTTTACTTTCTGTAAGAAAAAGAAGTTCCCCGAACCTGCTCCATGTCCTGTCTTTAAAAGTCTTCATTGCAATTTCTGCAAGAGACCAGGAATTTATGAAAAGCATTCCGGCAGGTTTCAGGTGATCATATATATTTGAAAGTAGTCGGAGTGTATCTTCCTCATTAAAAAATTGAAGGCTGTTGCCCATACAAATTACTGCATCATACTGCCTGTCTATTTGCATTTCTAAAACATCTTCACAAAGAGATTCGATTTGAAGGTTTTCAGCAGTTGCTTTATCTTTTATTTCTTTAATATAATCCGGAAGGTTGTCCACTGCAGTTACGTTCAATCCTCTTCGGACAAGCTCGAGACTATGACGCCCATAACCACACATTATATCAAGCACAGAATTACCTGGAAGCAATTTGGCCTCATTGATTATAAAATCAACTTCAGCCAAAGTTGTTTTTTCAGGAAAAAATTGTCGCCAGATCTCTTTATAATAACCTTGAAAGAAAGAGCTATTTACGTTTTCAGACTTAATTTTCTGCGGCATGCTTCAGTTTTTTGGGTATAGAAACATTTTAATAAATAATGGCCACATCTGGCTTTTACTCTAATAATTTATTACGCATAGCATACATTACCAATCCGGCTATAGTTTTGGCTCCTACTTTTTGTTTCATATTCTGCCGTATTGTTTCAATGGTACGTGGGCTAAGAAATACTTCCTTTGAAATTTCTTCTGTCGTTTTATCCTCAGCAATCAATTTTAATATTTTTAATTCCTTTTCAGAAAGCTTTACGGGATTCGGATAAAACTGTCTTACTTTCTTTTTATGCTGCAGTTTAAGTAGTACTGCCTTATTCACCAAGTCATTAAAATAAAAGTCATCGTTCATGCAAGTAAGAATAGCCTGATAGATTTCCTCCGGATCAGTTGTCTTTGTCAGGTATGCGTTTGCCCCCATTTCCATCATTTTAGTGATCATTTCCTGATCGTCATACATAGTAAGTACTATTATCTTCAGGTTTTCATATTCCTTTCTTATCAGACTTATAGCATTTATGCCGTCCACTTCCGGCATTCTTATGTCCATAAGAATAACATCAGGCATTTTGATCTTCAGTTTATGCATCAGATCTTTCCCATCCTCAGCTTCCCAAAGAATTTTCAGATATTCTTTATCTCTTAATGCCATCTTAATACCGTCGCGGAATATTTTATGATCATCGGCAATGGCAACTTTTATTTGATCAGCATTCATGATTAGCAACTCACTTTAATGGGTTAAATAAAACTGAACGAAAATACTTCTTTTTATAATCAATTAATTTCAATGTTATTAAGAACATAAATGAGCAATTTTGAGTATAAGGTTTTAATAATTTTGAAAAGCAATAAATGATAAAGCACCGAATTTCACTAATGTATAAATACGAATGGCCTGGTAAAAACCATAGTAATAAATTAGGGTGAAAATGCTCTTGCACCCATCCAATTGTGTCTATACATTTGAAGCAAGTTGATTGACGAGGATTAGCTCCCTCAAACATCCAATGTCCTAATCCCGATCTCTATCGGGAAGAAACCGTCCAAAAAAGAAATCTCATTATCCTTTGAAGACCATTGCGACTCCAGTGTCAATCAACTTCTTTTCTTTTTATTCTCTCCTTTTGTTTTCCACACCTGTTAACAAGTGCCTTAAAAATCAAAAAATTTCAAGTAAGATCCCTATTTTTATAACCGTAAAAATACGATTTTTTTCGAGAAATTATACTCGTATTTATGTCGTATAGATACTGCCTGAAAATAGGTGAAACACTCTCTGGAGGCGTATTTCATTCATTTATATACCCTTTCATTACAAGTACCTCTATTGAAAACCCTGATCATTTAGGCAATTTTTACCTCGTAATTAATCTTAAGGCTAAAAATTAAGTGTTATGAAAAGGTTTGTAGAAGATACATTATCAATTACTACTTGGGAAGAATAGTCATTTTATTTACCCCAAGAATGTTTTTATCTCACTAAAGTTTTTCTATTTTTGGAACAAATCCAAATTTAGAAAAGCTTTTTGTTAGCAGATATACTCATATACTCCTATTTACTTCTTCCCCTTTGTTTATTAATCAAAATAGATTTAATCAAAGAAAGGGTCTTTATTTTATTTTCCATTTACGGCCTGGTAATCTTTTTCTTACTTTTTTTTCATAGCGATATTCCAAAGTCCTTAAAAAATTACTACCAGGCATTTTATACATTATTTGAATATTTGGTTTTCACTTATGTACTATGGATAAATATTAAGAGCAGGATATTCAAGTATTTCATTGCAGTGGCCTCAATCCTTTTCATACTTTTTGAGTGTTACTACGTTACTAATACTTCATTACAAAGATTGGACAGCATTCCGATTGGTATTGAAACAATCCTGGTTTTTATTTATATCTTCTTCTTCTTTTTTGATTTTTCAAAAAATATAAAAGACACTTTTATTTACAATCACTATTGCTTTTGGTTTTCTATTGGAATTCTTCTCTATTTAGGAGGCTCTTTCTTTTATTATATTCTGGTAAACAACCTTGATAACGAAAAAGACGTAGACAGATTTGGAGACATGACTTTTATAGCTGAAATTATCAAGAACCTGTTATTCGTATTTTCTATTTTTATTTATAAAAAATTCTCATTGAATAAAATCCAAAATCACCCTAAAAACATTCCAAACCTTGATATGATTTAATCCACCAACTACCAATTCAACTTATGTTTTTACTACAAGCCTCCAACTCATCAACTACCACGGCGCTTTTCCTGGGCACAATCGGTATGCTTGTTCTTACCATCGGGCTTGTGGTCTTTATTATCATGCACCAACGCAGGGTGCAGCGTTTCCAGCAAAAACTGCAGCAAATGGAAATAGACCAGCAAAAAATGATGTTGAATGCATCTATCAAAATGCAGGAGGAAGAGCGTCAACGCCTCGCCGCTGACCTTCATGATGATGCAGGCCCATTGCTGGCTACAGCAAGATTATACCTGAATGAAAATCTTGTGAATCAGGATAAGGTAAATCAGCTTCAAAGTATTTTCCAGGCAAGACAGATAATTGATGATACTATTCAACTGATCCGCAACATAAGCCATGACCTGATGCCGCCAACTTTGAAAAATTTTGGTTTAGAATCGGCCATCAATGACCTTTTTCAAAAGATAAGTGGCAGTGGTACTGTAAATGCCAGCCAGCGTTTTCATGATTATAAAGACCGGCTGAAACCAGAAAAAGAATTGCTTGTTTTCCGTATTGTACAGGAACTCATCAATAATATTCTTAAGCATAGTAATTCCAGCTTTATCCACCTTACTCAAAATGTACACGCCGATAAATTTTATCTGCGCATTCATCATGATGGCCGGGGTATTGTCCAATCCGACTTTGAAAAACTGAACAAAAGCAATATCGGACTTGGTTTAAAAAATATCGGTAGCCGGATCAGGTTATTGCAAGGAGAAATTCTGTTTGAAAAAGATATTTCGCAGACCTATTATAAGGTAACAATTGAAGTACCTAAGGACGATCCTTACAGTTTATAAAAACTGTCAGGAGAATTTATTTATCCGTTCCCGGTTTTGATTTAATTAATAATTTTGGAGCAATCTGAATCACTATGGGAATTATTAAAGTAGCAATTGCTGACGACCATAAAATTTTCCGTAAAGGAGTTATTCTCTCTCTTCGCCCATATACCAATATAAAATTTGTCTTCGAAGCTGAAAATGGTGAAGAATTAATAAAGGGAATTCCCGGAAATGAGCCGGATGTGATATTAATGGATCTTCGTATGCCTGGTAAAGATGGCATCGAAGCGACAAAAATTGTCAGTAAGCAGTATCCCCAGATAAAAATCATAGTGCTGACCATGTATGAGGATGAACGATTTGTTTACCACCTGATGGAAAATGGCGCAAATGGTTACCTGCTTAAAAATGCCGAGCCGCAAGAAATAAGGAGAGCCATCATGGATGTTTATGAAAAAGGATATTACTTAAACAATTTTGTTAATCGCATTTTACTAAAGCGTTCGCATGCCCGTCAAAAAGTGGTTCCTTCATTAAACAGCGAAATCACTTTGAATGATAAAGAAAGAGATGTGCTTCGTTATATCTGCATGGAATTTACCGCCCAGGAAATAGCCCAAAAAATGGAGATCAGTGCAAGAACGGTTGAAGCAATTAAAGACAGGCTGATGGAAAGATTTGGAAGCCGAAATACAGCAGGCCTGGTATTTTTTGCGGTGAAAAATAACCTTGTTGATTAGATAAGCTACACGCTTTAATTATATTTTCATTTCCGGAATATCGCCTTCAACAATCAACTTACCTGCAGTTTTAGATTTTATTTCATCAACAGTAACACCGGGTGCTCTTTCTAAAAGTTTAAATCCTTTTGATGTTATGTCGAGTACTGCTAAATCCGTAACAACCCTTTTTACACATTTAACTCCTGTAAGCGGCAATTGACAAGCTGGCAATAATTTTGATTCTCCTTTCGGATTAGTATGCATCATTGCCACAATAATGTTTCGTGCACTGGCAACAAGGTCCATTGCCCCGCCCATTCCTTTAACCATCTTCCCCGGAATTTTCCAATTCGCAATATCACCTGTTTCACTCACTTCCATTGCGCCTAATACAGTAAGATCAACTTTGCCTGCTCTAATCATTCCAAAACTTTCAGCGCTGTCAAAAAAAGCGCCGCCGGGTAAAATTGTTACCGTTTCTTTTCCGGCATTTATAAGATCGGCATCTATTTTTTCTTCAACAGGATAAGGGCCCATTCCTAACATGCCGTTCTCACTTTGAAGCATGATGCTTATTCCTGCCGGAATAAAATTGGCAACAAGAGTCGGAATGCCAATACCAAGATTTACATACATACCATCCCGAAGCTCTTGGGCAATTCGTTTTGCAATTCCATATTTATCAATAGCCATAAGTTTTGCTTGATCAGTTTTTTATTTTTACAGTTCTTCTTTCTATTCTTTTTTCATAGTTACTTCCCTGGAAGATCCTATGAACATAAATTCCTGCTACATGAATATGATCAGGGTCTAATTCGCCTGGTTCAACCAACTCCTCAACTTCTGCGATTGTGATATTTCCTGCTTTTGCCATTGACGTTGAAAAATTTCTTGTTGTTTTCCTGAAAACAAGATTACCATATCTATCTCCTTTCCATGCCTTCACAATTGCGAAATCGGCATGCAGAGCTTGCTCCATTAAATACATTTTGCCATTAAATTCTTTTATTTCTTTTCCTTTTGCTATTTCAGTTCCAAAACCAGCAGGGGTGAAAAAAGCCGGAATGCCCATTCCAGCCATTTGAATTCTTGTTGCTAATGTTCCCTGTGGTATCAGATCAACTTCAAGTTCTCCATTCAATAACTGTCTTTCAAATTCTTCATTCTCTCCAACATAAGAACTCATCATTTTCTTTATTTGTCTTGTCTTCAACAATAAGCCCAAGCCAAAATCATCAACACCGGCATTGTTGGCAATACAAATAAGATCAGTGCAACCTTTGCGCCTCAACGCTGCAATACAATTTTCAGGAATGCCACATAATCCAAAGCCTCCCAACATTATTGTAGCGCCATCAACGATATCATGAATGGCTTCATCAGGGCCATTTACAATTTTATTCATATTGAAATTTTAATAAGCAAAAATAAGCGGAAGTATTGCTATTGCTGAATTTTATCCAGCTTGTTCAACTTCATTTTTCTGAAAGTAGTATCCACTTGGGGTTTCTTGATATAATTCTGATATTCCTGAACTTTTTTTTCATCACTTCTGAGTGAGTCGGATATTACTTTAAACAAGTCAGGCCGGCTTTGATAAAACGCAAGACTTTTTTTGAAGGTTTCTTGTGTGGTAAAGTGAATAGCGAATATTTTTTCATAAAGAATGGCGCTTTCAGTTTTTTGATTACGGGTGCTGTCTTTCATGATAAACTCAGAAACATAAGCATCTGCCCGCATCATGTCCCACATTACTTTGCGCATCTCGTTTTGTGGTAATACTTCTTTAGGAATTCTATTTTTCCTTATACAACCAAAAAATACGGTAACAAGAAGTATTAAAAGAAGAAATCTCATTTCAAATCATTATAAAGACGGGCATTGGTAACATCCAATTTCAGCAAATGGTTTAGAGCCCTGTCTTTTACATCTTTATTTGCTTTGCTGAAAACCTTGACCAATTCTGAGCTCCTGCCCTGGAAAAAGAATTGCATGATCATAGAATTTGGGTTTTCTTTATCAATCGTTGATAAGTAATTAAGACAATTTAAAACACCATTTCTTCCTTCATCCTCATTTTCATACAAAATATCCATCCCGTTCCTATAGTATGAATAAACTGCATCATGAAAAAGTGCAAACCGGTTATTATTAAGATTATCTGCAAGCCAATAGCGGTTACGTTGGCTTTCATAATTTTTCCAACCTGCAATTTCACTTGATTCTGGTGCGTAATTCACAATATTCTGCGCTTTAACAAAATAGGGATCGCCGCCACGTAAGGAAAATGAATCATAATCAAATCCAAGAATTATATATGACCAATAAGCAAACACTGCTGTTAAATTAGAAACCAGTGCATCGCTTCCCTGAACCCTGTTTTCATTGAATTCGATTGGTTGGTATTCAACATAGCGAAAAACTATATTATTATCTATATAATTTATCAATGGACATTGATAGGTAGAATTATATGCTGGTCTTGCAGCTTGCACGGTAAGCGTAGCACGGTAAACATTTGTCCCAATCACTTCTTGAATATTAAGCAGGAAATTACATTGTATCTTTTCAGACGTTTGAAAAGCATCACCTGTCCATTTCCTGCTATTTATAAAATTAGTAAGCCCGGATTGAAGGGTCTGGAAAATTTTCCGGTCAACTGTTGTGGGTACCTTGTCCTTATCCACATTTACAGTAAGTCGTGCCTGTATTTCCTGCGATTGACCGGCAAAATAAATGAAAATAGATGCAATAAGTAGAATGGTTTTATTAGGCATAGTATAATTGGATAATAGTATCAACAATGTTTTTAGCCGCTTCTTTTTTTGACATAAGTTCATATTTAAATTCGCTGCCGCTTTTATCAAAGATGGTGATTTTATTTGTATCAGCACCGAAACCGGCGCCTTGGTCATTCAACGAATTCATAACGATCATATCAGCATTTTTGCTTTTTAATTTTCCAATTGCATATTCCCTTTCATTATTTGTTTCCAATGCAAAACCTACCAATACTTGTTTAGCAGATTTCTTTTCACCAAGGCTTTTTAAAATATCTTTTGTCTTTTTTAATTCAATTACAAGTTCACCACTGTTTTTTTTAATTTTATTAGCTGCAACTTCTACCGGTGTATAATCAGCAACGGCTGCTGCCATTATCCCGATTTCTGATCTATCAAACTGCTTTGTGCAAGCATTGTACATTTCTTCAGCAGTATTTACTCTAACCGACTTAATGCCATTCGCAGGCAATTTGATTGATGACGGGCCCATGATCAATGTGACATCAGCCCCACGGCCAAATAATTCTTCGGCAATTGCCAATCCCATTTTACCAGAAGAATGATTACCTATAAAACGAACAGGATCCAGCGGCTCATATGTTGGGCCGGCAGAAACAAAGGCTTTTTTTCCGATCAATGATTTAGAAACGAAAAAATCATCTTCAAGATATTTCACAATATTCTCAGGCTCTGCCATCCGACCATCACCAACTAATCCACTGGCAAGTTCTCCCTTATCTACCGGAATAACCTTATTTCCGAATTCTATAAGCTTCTGAATATTTTCTTTTGTTGACTGATGGTGCCACATATCTTCATCCATTGCAGGAGCTACAACAACCGGGCATGTAGCTGACAGGTACACAGCAAGCAATAAATTGTCACATTGTCCATGTGCCATTTTTGAAAGCGTATTGCAGCTTAAC
>Ga0209797_10000163_pt1 | contig 30426 bp, 29 predicted proteins | sample DOMMetBare3Fresh_2_FD_187472 | JGI IMG/M metagenome (GOLD analysis project Ga0209797, IMG submission 187472) | Wetland sediment microbial communities from St. Louis River estuary, USA, under dissolved organic matter induced mercury methylation -... | ecosystem: Environmental > Aquatic >... | reverse complement strand
TCGGTAAGCTCGAGATCGATCTTGAAGCCGCGCCGCTCAAAAATGCCGTTGGCAATGCCGGCATGCAGCGGCAGCGCCTTGGCGTTGGGGAACGCATTGATCCGCAGCGTCACCAGGTCGGCGGCGCGGGCGGGTCCCGCAGATGGGGTGGCGGCTGCGAGCAGGAGCAGGGTGCCGAGCAGGGCCGAGCCGGCGAGGCGTGAGCGACGGTCCATTGCTAATCTCCAGTGCGCACGATGGGCTGTATTGGGTTGTGGACCGCATGCTAACAGACCAGCCCATAGCGACGATACCCGGCCAGCCAGCCGGACAGGGAACCGGGAACATGAGGAACAGCATGCGAGCCATCAGCCTTGCCGAGGCGAACAAGATCATCGAGGGCACCTTTGCGTCCGCCAAGCGGCGTAAGGCCTATGCGCTGGCCGCGATCGTGCTCGACGCTGGCGGGCGAGTGAAGGCGTTCCAGAAGCAGGACGGCGCGTCGTTGCTGCGTTTCGAGATCGCCTATGGCAAGGCGTTCGCCGCCCTCGGGCTCAACCGCTCCTCCCGCCAGGTCCTGCAGAAGCAGAAGGAGAAGCCGGCATTCATGGCCTCGCTGGCTGATCTGTCGGACGGGCCGCTGTTCCTCGAAGGCGGCGGCCAGCTGATCCGCGACAAGTCGGGCGAGGTCGTGGGCGCGCTCGGGGTCACGGGCGACGTTAACGAAGTCGACGACCTCTGCGCCATGGACGGCATCCGCGCCGGTGGGTTCCTTCCCGACGACGATTTCAGCCCGGCGGATGTTCGCCGGCTCAACATCAAAAAGGATCCGCCGGTCCGCGACCCGCGCAAGAAATAGCTTGCCCCAGTGCCCCGTTTCCGAAGTTCGTGAATCGTCGCAGCACCCGCTGACGCGAGCTTCGGAAACAAAGGGGCAACTCTATGATTCTAGTGCCGCTTTTCGATTTGAAGTTCCTAGCCGAGTTTGCTGAATTGGTGTAGGAGCTTCAAATCGGCGGCACGAGTGGCCGCGACCGAAGACTCTTGGTAGACGATTTGGGGTTGCGTCCGCCTCCGCCCTTAATCCGCCTTGCCTTGGCGGTATCCTGCTGGTGGTATTAGGCGATGCGGCCCGGATGAGCCCACGCGATATGCGGTTCAACCGTGCGTCCGCAGCGGGATGTGCGGTCGTATAGCCCGTGGGAGCATATGTGCGGCCGCCCAGTTTCCGGGGGCGGTCAATGGAGGGGTCCTATGGGGACTTTCGCTCAGTTTTCGCCGCCCATCGCGGCCATCGTTGCAGCGCTGGCGCTCGCCGGCTGCTCCGGGGGCAGCATCGGTAGCGGCTGGGGCTTTGGCAATTCGGATCAGCCCCCTCAGCAGGAACAGCCGGGGCCGGAAATTCCCGCCACGATCCGTGTGTCCGAGGTCATCGGGCGCTGGGGCTATGCGGCCTTCCACAAAGCGGAGGACCGGCAGCGCACGGAAGCTGCCGCGCGCTCCCAGTGCAACCATCCCTTTGTCATCGGGCAGGGACCGACCGGCGGTGTGATGATGTATCTTGCCGACCAGTCGGAGCTGCGGGAGCTGCGCGTCAAGGGCGGCCCGGGCGGTAAGAACTATATCGGGCCTGCTGGCCCGACGCCCGGTCCGCAGGATCGCGAGATCACGTCATTTGACGGCAGGGTCATGGTGATGGTCTTCGCCGATCCCGAGATCGCAGGTCGCTACGGCACCGGCATTTACGTGCGTTGCGCGCCGAGTGCGGGCAACGTCGCCTCCGGAAAGAAATGACGGTCACGATCTGGCACAATTCAAGATGCACGACCTCTGCGAGGTGCCAGGGATGATCCGATCCTGATCGAGTGCTTGTGCGCAGCAGAAAGGGCAGCCGGCTTTGCCGACCGCCCGAGCGAGTGACAGAGATTCTGTAATTCTCTCGAGGTCGCTCCCTACCGGAAATCCTCCGGACGCAGGAAATCCATCTTCAGGACTTCCTTCATTATGTCCAGATCGACCTCGGGCAGGACTGTTTTCTTGAATGCCAGCGCCGCCTGCTTGTACTCGTCGGCGCAATGCGCCGTGCGGGCGCGCGGCAGCAGCCGGTCGGCGAGCTCCTGGAAGGTTGCCGGATCCTTGCCGTAGGCGATGCAAAGGTAATTGAACGCACGCTGGATATCGATGCTGTGCTCGTCCGCCTCCTGGGCGGGTTTGATATCGCCCTTCTGGGATTGGAGACGCTCGGCGTTCATGTGATGCCAGGCGTTGTAAGTGCCTTTGATCGTGGTCAACGCCACCTTGGGGCCGAACTGCAGCATGATCAAAGCCGCGATCTGGTCGGCACCGTCTTCTTCCTTACCAAGCAGCGGGATGTCCTGGATCTGGAACAGGGCATGGCCAAGCTCATGCAGAATGACGCTGACCGCGCCGCCGACCATCACCTCCGAGCGCGTAAATCCGGGCATCAGGCCGAGCGAGGTCGAGCTGAACGGCTCATTGGGCGCGCGCTTGCGCTCGACCGCGACCTGGGTGTCCATGTAGTGGAACCAGGAATAGCAGAGATGAACGCGGCCCGCTCCGTCGTAATAGGAGTTCGGTCCGCCGCAGGCCTTGGGATCGCCCTCTTCCAGCGACAGCACGAGTCCGCCCTGCAGCTTCAGGGGCGAGAGAAAAGCGGCGAGCTGTTCGAGCAGCTTGCGGTCCTTGAGCCGGGCGTAGATCGGCTTGTATTTCGCGCTGCGCGGCTCGTTGTATTCGATCTCGATCATGTCGTTCTGCAGCGCAGGCGGCGTCTGTGCCGCCGCCGGCCCATGTGGGATCAAGCACGGGATCAGGCAACCGAGAGCAAGCGCCAATGCGCTGGCAGCTGCGATGCGGGTCATGGGTGACATCTCCGATTAAGGTTGTTCGTGCAGACGTTCACTTCATTGGCGCCAGTGCCGGGCTCAATCCGGGATCCACTTGGTTCCCTGGACTTTCCGCAGCTTGTCCTTGTCGAGGTGCGGCAGGATGTTTGCGGTGAACGCGCGCCGGACTTTCTCGTAATCGCTCGTATAGGACGCCGCTCCGGCCAGATAACCGCGGCAGTGCGCGATGCGACGCGTCGGCAGGTCGATCGGGGTGTTGGGACGGCCGACCGCGATGAAGCTTGAGAAGCCAATCGGGTCCTTCCCGACTGCGATGCACAGCAGGTTGTAGTAGCGCTGCCGCACCGTGGGGCGGATGTCGCCCAGGTAGTTCACGTCCGTGATCTGTCCTTCGCGGATCACTGCGTCCCACTGGTTGAGGAAGTAGGCGGTGCCGAAGATCGTCTTGCGCGCGATGTCGGTGCCGAATTGGAACAATAGGAAGGCGGCGGAGTAGTCGGCGGCGTCGTGCAGCCGGCCCCAGACCGGAACTTCGAGATTGTCGAACACCGCGAGCGCGGTCTCGTGCAACACGTGCTCAACGAACGGGCCGACCGTCGCCATCTCGCGCGTGATCAGATTGGGACCGATACGCCCCAGCGTCTTGAACATCTCCTGCATGGTCGGATCGGGGGACTGCGGTCCCTTCTCGCCCGGCAGCACGCTCTCGATCAGGTCGACGAATTCATAGCAGATGGTCACCGGGCCGCCGGCCTTGTAGGGCGCATAGTGGGTGCCGCATTCGGCGGTCCGCACGGTGAGCGGAAACTGCAACGGCGACAGAAACTGCTGCAAGGTCTCGAGCACCTTGCGTTGTTGCAGCCGTTTCATGATCGCCAAATACTCGGCCTTCTTCGGCTGTTCGTAGGCGATCGAAATGTTTTGCTGGGCAAGGGCCCGCGATGGCGTCAGCGCGGTAAGCCCAACCAAGGCGGCCACGCAGGCCGACGCAGTGATCGTTCGCTTCATTGACGAGCCTCTAGCTGATGAAGTTGCTGTCTTCAGGTTGCTGTCTCACAGACGATGAGCGTCGGTCGACGAGGATCCGGGCCATCTGCGAAAAACTTGTGTGGATGACCAGTGTGGATGAGTTGGGCCAAGCCGACATGATGGTCCGAACAGGAAAATTCCTCGGATGGTTTAGATGCGCTTTAATTTTGAGCGCGGGCCTTCGAATTGGAGCGCAGGCCCTCGCCGCTTGAAGGCTGCCGGGAAGCTATCGCTTGGGCCGGGCCCTGTCCAGCCAAGGGGGGCCCGGAGCGCGCGCTTGTCAGTTTGACGATAGTAATGGTTGTCGCCTTGCCACTCGTCCACCGAACGGACGATGGCTTAGCGCCAGCCGTATTAAGTTTTCGCAACCCCGCCCGCAATGGTATAGGTTGTCGTCAAATCGCCACTATCAAACAGCCTTGTTGGCGGTAGATTCCTCGCCTCCACGAGATAGGGATTAATAGTGATGCAAAGGCTCTCGCACCTTGTAGCAGTTGGCGTCATTGGGCTGGTTAGCGTCGGTTCAGCGATGGCGCAGACGCCTGGCGCCGCAATGGGCAAGCCCGGCGCAAAGGCTAAAATCCAGTCCCCCGCGGTCGTGTCCGCGAGAAGCAATCTCGGTTCGCTGGCCAGGATGGCACCGGGTGCGGAAGCCCGAGCGGCCAAATCCAACATTGGCGCAATGACAAGCGTTGCGCCTGCGCAAGCCGCCGCGTCGGCGACCGGCGGCAAGATGAGCGCGATCGCGCATGCGGCGTCTGCCGTCGCTGCCACATTGGCCAAGACGAGCGTCGGAGCCATGGCGCACGCAGCATCGATTGGTGCCGTTGCAGCCAGGACGAGCATCGGCGCTGATGCGAACATGTCTGGTAGCGCAGCAGGAGCGGCAGGAAAGTCGCAACTCAACCTCGCCGCGACCGCGGTGCAGTCGTCGGCGGCCAAATCGTCGGCGGCCAAGTCGGCAAAGAGCAATCTGGGCCCAATGGCGAAGGCTTCGTCGGCCTCGCATGCGGCCGCCGCGGTGACAAGTCGAGCGAATCTCAGCGTGTTGGCAAGGGCGGTGCCTGCTGCCGGCATGGTTAATAAATCGAATTTCGGCTCGCAATTGAAGTCGGCGGTCAGCGGTAATCGCAAGAGCTAGCCGCGCCAATTGATTGTCTTTGCATGGTGAATCCCGTCGTATTGCGGCGGGATTCATGGTTCTGGCCCCGTTCTGGGATGAGTGTTGCGCGCGCCCGCATTGCCGGCGTCGGCTCCACTTGTATCTCCAGTTATGAAGTCTGCGGCTGTGAACCACGAGCGCGCTTTGTGCGCTCGAGACGGTGTTTCTGTCTTTGCGGATCGCGTAAGGCTATTCGGCCGATGACACCGCTGCTAGTCCTATGGTATCGATCCGGCCGTCGCCGGAGTTGAAGCACGGGAGAGTTAAAGATGAAGCTGCAGATCACTGCCGCCATGCTTGCATTGACCATCGCGGCAAGCCCCGCATTGGCTTGCAAGGGCGAGGAGATTTATTCGGAAGATTTCAGTAGCTCTGACGGCCCATGGGCGAATGCGCCTTGGTTCAACATCGCGGGCGGAGCTGCCGAGTTCAAGATGGAGCCCGGCAATAGCGGCTTCATTCCCTACCTCGGCGGCAACTTCAAGGAATTCGACGTCTGCGTTGACGTTGCCAATCCAGCATTCAAGAACGCCGATGCACCGCCGGTCGCCGGGCTTGCATTCTGGTTCAACGATTTCCAGAACATGGTAGCCGTGCTGGCGGCTCCGGCGGGCGTGATGTTCGCGATCAGCAACAACAAGGGCAGGAACATACTTGCGAGTCCGCCGCGCAAGATCAATGCGTTCAAGACCGGCAATGGCGCCACCAACACGCTTCGCGTCACCGCCAAGGGCAACAATGTCGCTTTCTATGCCAATGATCAGCGCGTCGGGACGTTCAGGGGCACGCCCAACGATGGCTTGATTGGCCTGATCGCGGAGTCGGAGAAGGATCAGGTGACGTCCTGGAAGTTCTCCAACTTCAAGCTGACCGAGCCGCCGAAGTGAAGGATCGCACGTAGCGATCCTGCTTGATCGCGGGACGAGTGGATTGCGGCAGCGATGCGCAGTGCATCGCTGCCGTTTGCACATGAGGCCTGAATCAATCGTGGCTTGCGAATAGGTGCGACAACGGATCGGTCGTGCCTGCTGACGGGTCTTGCGCGGCCGGCAAAGACCAGAACATCCAGGGGAGCTTTGGGTGCTCTCTTGCATCGCCCACAGTGCTAGGCTGCGCGCTCCCATCGGGCGCACGTCGATCCCATGCCGACCACTCGCGACTTTGTTCTCGGCCCCTGGCGCGCCGTCCTGGTGCTCGGCGTCACACAGGTTCTGGCCTGGGGCGCGATCTTCTATCCGCCGGTCCTGACCCTGCCGTTGATCGCCGCGGACCGCGGCTGGTCGATCACCTTCGTGATGAGCGGATTCTCGCTCGCGCTGCTGGTGGCCGGCCTCGTCTCGCCGCTGATCGGACGCCTGATCGATCGCCATGGCGGTCACCGGATCATGCCGGTGGGCTCGCTGCTCGCGGCACTCGGGCTGGTCGGACTTGCCTACGCGGAGCATCGGGCGAGCTATCTTGCGGTCTGGGTGCTGCTCGGCGTTGCGATCGCGGCGTCGCTCTACGATCCCGCCTTCGCGACGCTCGGCCGCATCTTTGGCGCAGCAGCGCGCCAGCCGATCACCGCGCTCACGCTCGCAGGCGGCTTTGCTTCGACCGTCAGCTGGCCGGCGAGCCACGTGCTGATCGATCTCATGGGCTGGCGAGGGACTTATCTGGTCTATGCGGCGCTGCTCGCGCTCGTCGCGGCACCCTTGCACGCCTTCGCATTGCCGCGTCAGCGCGCTGATCGCGAGGCCCGGCCGACCAGCGCGCCGGCGGCGCCCACGGCCCTGCTTCCGCCCCGCGGATGGCCGTTCGCGCTGGTGGCGGCGGCGTTCGCCGCCTATGCGTTCGTGCCATCCGGCCTCTCGGCGCATCTGCTTGCGATCTTCGGCCGTTCCGGCATCGATGCGGGGAGTGCGGTCGTCATTGGCGCGCTGTTTGGTCCCTCACAAGTGCTGGCGCGTATTGGCGAGCTCATGTTCGCGCGCGGCATTCACCCGCTCATGGTGGCGCGCGTCGCTGTCGGCATGTTGCTGGCGGGCTTTGCGCTGATGGCGCTGTGCGGACTTTCGCTGGCGGTCGCGGCCGCCTTCATGGTGATGTTTGGAATGGCCAACGGCCTGATCACGATTGCGCGCGGCACGGTGCCGCTCGCGCTGTTCGGCGCCAGTGGCTACGGCGCCTTGCTCGGCCGCATTGCCGGCCCGTTCCTGCTGATGCAGGCGATTGCGCCGCTGGTGCTCGCACTGGTGGCGGAGCACGGCTCCGATTCAATTGTGCTGACGGTGGTCGCGATGCTCGCGCTGATCGCATTTGCGTGTTTTGTCACGCTGCGGCGGCCGCACAGTGGCGCGTAGCTCAGCGTGGCGCGTAGCTCAGCCGCTTGCGAGAATGGCGTCGACGTCCGACTGCGACACGTGACCGCTGTCGTCCGCAAGCTTCGGGCCATGCAGGAGTCTCGGCTCGTTCCGTGCCGCGCCGGCGTACTGCTTGAACTCCTCGGCGCCGCCCCAGATGTCCATCATCCGCGCGATGCTCTCGTCGATGAATTGCAGCATCGCCAGCACCTTTGCGATGCGCTGGCCGCTGAGGTCCTGGAAATTGCAGGCTTCGAAGATGCGCTGCACATTGTCCCGGATCTGCTGGGTGATCGCATGGTCCTGGGGCTGATCGTGGGGCGTGGCGAGTGATGACGTCGTGAGTGACTTGGCAGCCTTCGCGATCGTCTCGGCGGCATCCATGATCTGATGCGCCGCGCGTTCGGTGCCGTCGACGACGGCGTCGAGCTCGCGTGCGGCGCGTGGCCCACCATGGCCGAATGCGCCTGAATGGAGCGTCGCGATCTCCTGCTTGGTGCGAGCGATCGCGCTGTGGATCGCATCGGCCTCATGCTGGAGCTGGCGCAGTCCATCCGGCTCAATCTTGAACGCGCGTTGGCCCATGCCCGCGGCGTCGGCCGCTGCCGCTGATGCGTTGATCGAAGGCACTTGCTCGACGCGAAAGATCTTGCGTTGGACCGACATGTTCTCTTGATCGCATGCGACCGTGGAGACTTCGCTGTAGCGCGGGCGCGCTTAACGCAGAGTTCATGGCGCAAGGCCACAAACACATCGGTGATTTGGTTAACCATGTTGCGTTGGGCTTTACTTAAATTAAACTATAAGTCGCGGAACCAAGCTTGCGCTTGCGGCGTAGTTAAGATTGCCGCAGCGGAATTAACCAAAGCGACGTTGGTTGTGGATTTACTATGGCGAAGCGGGGGCGATCCAGGGGCGCTCCCAGTTGTATCCTGCTTCCGGGTGTATCCAGTTGAGTAGAGTGAGTGCATCAATGCAGCGTCTCGTCTTGCCCGCTATCGTCACCGCCTTAGCGATCACCACGGCGACAGCCGGTCCGATCAATCTCAATCCTCCCGGTGCTGTGCATCCGTCCGCACACGCGCCGGCGGAGACCGCGCCGGTCCAACGCGTCAATGGGCCGGGACCCAATCTCGGCGGCGGTTTTCTCGAGCTGCTGTTCCGCGGCCCGGGCAACAATGACGCCGCGCCGCGATACGAGCCGCGGTCGCCCTTCCAGCGCCAACAGGTGGATCCTCCCGAGCAAGGGCAGGACTATTCCGGCCAACCGGGGCAGCAGACGGTCAATCCGCGCTTCCTGAAACAGGTCGTCAACTACGACGGCAGGGAACGGCCCGGCACCATCATCATCAACACGAATGAGCGCCTGCTTTATCTGGTTCAGGATGACGGGACTGCGATCCGATACGGCATTGGCGTTGGTCGGCCCGGCTTTACCTGGGCGGGTGTCCGCCAAGTTACGCGCAAGCGCGAATGGCCGGATTGGACACCGCCACCCGAAATGCTCAAGCGCCGTCCCGATCTGCCGCGCCACATGGAGGGCGGCCCCGAAAATCCGCTCGGCGCCCGCGCCATGTATCTGGGCTCGACGCTCTATCGAATTCACGGCTCGAACGAGCCCTGGACGATCGGAACGGCGGTGTCGTCCGGCTGCATCCGCATGCGCAACGAGGACGTGGTCGATCTCTATGAGAGGGTCAAGGTCGGCACCAAGGTGGTGGTGATCTGACCGCGGCGGCCGGATGCGCGCACTGCGCGCTCACCGCTTGTTGCTCTTGATCAAGGCTCTTGAACGCCGAAGGCCGCCCTTGGGGCGGCCTTCTTAATTCAGCGACGTGCGTGTCGCGGCTGCCGTCACTCGAGTTTGAATGCCGCGCGCAGCTGCTCCTTCACCGCCTTCTGCGTCGCCTTGGCGGCGGCTTCGTTATAGCCGATGTGGGGATCGGTCTCGACGCAGGGATCTTTGTAGGTGAAGGGTTGGCCGGTCGAGACATTGATCACGACGCCGCCCGCCTCTTCCTTGAGCGTGCAGGCCCGCGTGCTCTGCGAGCCCTTTGCGACCGTCGGCGTCTTGGGGCCGAGCGGATTGTCATAGGCGTGATGAGCGTCGGGATATTCGATCAGCTGCGCATCGCGTCCGGCCGCGCGCAGTCGCTCGAAATAGGGGCGGCATGGCCCGATCGTCACATAGTCGTCTGCCAACCCGTGATGCTGGCGGATCGGTCCGGTCACGTCGGTGTCGCCGACGAAGCTCGTCGAGCACGACGCATAGAGCGGAAGATGCAGCGCGAACGTCGCCTTTGGGCTCCACAGCTGCTGGAGCCGCCGCATGCTGGAATAGAGCGCCGACTGCCCGCCGCGTGAGAAGCCCATGACGGCGATGCGCGCCGGATCGATGCGCGGGTGGGCGGCGAGCATCTCGTGGCTGCGATAGGCGTCGAGGATCATGTTGAGGCGGCCGAGCAAAGCCTGGTCGGCCGACGTGCTGACGATGCCGCGCGCCGAGAAGCTGTCGAGCACGAATGACGCGATCCCCATCTCGTTGAAGTGCTTGGCCCACAGCTCGTTGCCGCCATTGACGCCGCCGGAGCCATGCAGCAACACGACGGCCGGCATCCGGCCGTTGACGCCGCGCGGGATGCGCAACTCGCCCGCGATCGTAACGGCCTTGCCGTTCTTGTCTCCGGTCAGGAACTGCCGGTCGCTCAGGGTCAGTGTCTCGATCGGGCGCAGCTCGATGCGGGCCGCGAGATCGTTCAGGCTTGGCTCGGCCAACGCCGCCTGGGTCGACAACAGGCCTGCGATGCCGATGATCGCAGCTGCAGCGCGCAATCCGCGTGCCATGGGGTTCCTCCAGCGATGTCCGGCCGCTCATGACGGCGGCCCGGCGCCGACTTTATGCCATTTGAAATGCCATTTGAAGCCGGCGACAAGCGGGTGGCGGCTTGTCAGCGCTGGAGAAGATAAGCCGGTTATTCCTCGTCGCCGCCGCCGAGATCACCACCGAGATCGGTATCGTCCTCGAACTCGGTGACGTTGTCCTGATCTTCGGCGGCAGAGCTCGCGTCATCATCGGAAGCGTAATTCGCGTTGGCGGTCTCGTTCGTCTCGTTGTCGACAAGCCCGTAGTTGCGGGGGGCGCCGCCACCGGCGCCTGTGCCACGGCCGATATCGTCAAGCCCCGCCTCGCGCGCAAGATTTCCGTCGCCGCCAACACCGCTCCAGGGTGATGCCGAGCCGCCTGGTGGATTATACGCCGCATGCGCGGTGCCGCCCTGATGACCGCCCATCATCGAACGCATGCTGTTCATGAGCAGCGACCCGCCGATCACGCCAACCGCGGTGGCGGCTGCCGTTCCAAGAAACGAGCTGCCGCCCGACGGCTGTCCCATCGGTTGTCCCATCGGTTGTCCCATCGGCTGTCCGATTGGTTGTCCCATGGGCTGCGCCTCGGTCCGGTAGACGGGGGGAGCACCCGTGGGCTCGCCGGAAGGCCGCACCGTCGGGACCGAGCCCGCGCGCGGCGCCTCGCGCCGTCCCCACACGCTTTCGCGGATGTTGTCGAGGAAGCCGCCTTGCCGCTGCGGCTCGGCGCCGATGCCGAGCTGTGCTTCCAGCTCGCGGATACGGGCATCAGCGCGCTTGAGCGCCTCGTCCTGGATCAGCATGGTCTGCGTCATCGCGTAGGGCGCATTGGGAGCTTGACGGAGGCCGTCTTGAATCAATCGCTCGGCCTCCCTATCGCGCGGCGTATTCTCAAGCGTTGCCAGGCGATCAAACAGCTCGGTGACGAGTTTGCGTTCCTCTGGGGTCATCGGGTGTCTCCTGTCCTCCTGTAACGCACGCGTCTATGTAGGCACTGGGGGTGGCGGCGGAATGACCGGTTCCACAATTATTTGAGGGGGGCTAAGCCAGGGCGACGCCATGACGCGCCAGGAGGCCGGGGAAGGAATCCTCGACGAAGTAGGCATATTCCCGCTCCCGCAGGGTGGTGAGCGGATCGAGCTTCTGCAACTCGGGGTCGACGAAGCCCGGGTGGCACATCACCACGCTGCCGTCCGGGAGCCCCACGAGAAATTGTGGGAAGGTGGCCGCAAAATCCGCCTGGTCGCGAAACGCATAAGTGCCCGCGAAGGCCGGATTGGTGCGGACGCCAGCCGCCGCCGCGCGGCTCCGGAAGCCCTGGCTCAAGGCGTCGAGCAGCAGGCCCTTGCGGTCGCCGAGCGAGCGAAGGAGCGGATGCGTGCGCCCGCATTGGCGCACCCAGGCGTCCGGCGCGTCGCGCTTGGCGACGGTGAGCAGCGCCTCGCGCACCTGCGGGAACAGCTGGACATGCTGGTGACCGTCGATGAAGTCGGGCGGGCGGCCGAAATGCTCCACGAACGCGCGTACCTGTCGCGCGATCTCCGCCTCGAGCGCGTCTGGCGCGAGCGAGCGCAGGCCGGCTCGGATCAAGAGTGAGCCGAGTGGCAGGAACGCTCCGTCGCGCAACGGGCGAAATCCTGCGCTGAGCGGACGAAAAGGCGCGGTGAGCGTGACGTGCAGCCCGATCGCGACACGCCGCGCACCGGCATTGAGCGCCTGCAAGGCGAGCGCTTCGGCGCGATGGAAGCTCGGTGCCGCCACCATCACCGAGGTGGCATTGATGCGTCCGCGCACGACGAGATCGCGGATCGCGGCACTGACCGAAGCCGAGATGCCATAGTCGTCCGCGCAGAGCCAGATGCGGGTCATTCCGCCGCCGAGCGCGCCGGCGGCTCTTCGGTGGCGCGGTCCGAGCCTTCGGCCGACTTGAGCTCGTGCTCGGCCACGAAATAGACCGGGCGAGCTTTCAGCTCGGAGAGAATCTTGCCGATATATTCGCCCATGATCCCGATCATGACCAGTTGCACGCCGCCCAGCACCATGAGGCCGACGACGAGCGAGGGATAGCCCGGGACCGACTGCCCGAAGAAGAATGTCTCGACCAGGATTTGCAAGCCGAATACGAGAGCGGCGCCCGCGAGCAAGAGGCCCAAGAGGCTCGCCAGCCGAAGCGGCGCCACCGAGAACGACGTGAGGCCTTCGATCGACAGGCCGACCAGCGAATAGAAGTTCCAGGTGCTGCGCCCATGGCCGCGCGCGGCCGGCTCGTAGTCGACGCGCATCTGACGGAAGCCGATCCAGCTCGCCAGCCCCTTGAAGAAGCGGTTGCGCTCGGGCAGTTGGCGCAGCGCGGCGGCGGCGCGCGGCGACAACAGGCGGAAGTCGCCAGCGTCTTCGGGAATTTTGTGGCGCGCGCCCCAATTGATGATGGCATAGAAGCCGCGCACGGACAGCCGTCGCAGCCAAGGCTCGTTCTCACGGTGGGCCTTGGCGGTGTAGACGACGTCGTATCCACCATCGAGCCAATGGCCGACCAAGGTATCGACCAGTGATGGCGGGTGCTGACCGTCGCCGTCCATGAACAGCACGGCGCCCAGCCGCGCATGGTCGAGGCCGGCGAGTAGGGCGGCCTCCTTGCCGAAATTGCGCGACAGCGAGATCACCTGGACATCGAGCACGTCGGCGGCAAGCTCGCGTGCGACCGCCAGCGTCTCGTCCCGGCTGCCGTCGTCGATATAAATGACTTCGGTGACGAGCCGCCTATTGCTGCGCAACGCCGTCGCTACCTCGACGATGCGGGCGTGCAGCCCCGGCAGGTTCCCGGCCTCGTTGTAGACCGGGACCACGATGGACAGGCCGGCCTCCGCCCGCCCGCGCGGCCGTGCCAGAGCGCCGGTATCGCCCAGGATTATCGGATTGGCTGCCATCGTTGATCGCCTTTCGGCCTTTATGCGGCTGCGGGTCGTTTATAGCGCAAGCCGCCCAAGCTGTCGCGCGGCCCTGGCTGCGCCCTTTTGCCTTGCTTAACCGGAGGGGTGGTCCAAAACTGGCGGGACATACATGGTGAGGCTCGGCGCGGCGCGCCAGCCGTGCTAAGCGAAGCCCGCCATGGGATTTTCTCACACATTCGACAACCTTCTGCGCCGCCTCCGGGGGCTCGATCGCGCGGTTGTGCTCAAGGCCGTCAGTTTTGCCCTGATCGGTCTGGTGAATACCGGGATCGACTTCGGTGTGTTCACATTCACCCACTACTATCTGGGCTGGCCGATCATCGTCGCCAATCCGATCGCCTGGCTCATGGCGGTCAGCAACTCGTACGTCATGAATTCAATGATCACGTTTGCGGCGGAAACGGGACGCCGTCTGAGCGTGAAAGCTTACATTACGTTCATCTTGTCACAGGTCGGCGGTCTCATCGCCAACACCACGACGGTGTTCATCCTGTCGCAGTTCATGCCGGCGTGGATGGCCAAGATTCCCGCCATCGCGTCGAGCTTTATCGTGGACTTCACGCTGTCGCACCTCATCGTGTTCCGGCGCCGGGAAGAGCCGTCTCGTTAAGGATCCGTGATCAAAGGAGAGGCTGCTTGCTGCACAACGACAATCTGACGGCCGACCGGCCGACCTTCGTCACCCATCTCGAATGCGCCTATACGGGCGAGCGCTACCCGGCCGACCATGTGCACAATCTCTCGCGCGCCGGCAAGCCGCTGCTCGTCCGCTACGATCTCGCCGGCGTGCGCAACGCGCTGAGCAAGGAGGCGCTCGCGCGCCGTCCGGCCGATCTGTGGCGCTACCGCGAGCTGCTTCCGGTGCGGCGCACGCGGGACATCGTGAGTCTCGGCGAGGTGATGACACCGCTGGTGCCGCTGCGGAAGCTCGCGGCCGCGGGCGGCGAGCTGATCGTGAAGGATGAAGGGCGGCTGCCGACCGGGTCGTTCAAGGCGCGCGGCCTGGTCATGGCGGTGTCGATGGCCAAGGCGCTCGGCATCACCCACATGGCGATGCCGACCAACGGCAATGCCGGCGCGGCGCTCGCCGCCTATGCGTCAAGCGCCGGCATCAAGACCACGATCTTCTGCCCGGAGGATACGCCTGAGGTGAACGTGAGCGAGATCGCGCTGCAGGGCGCGGCCGTCTATCGGGTCAACGGCCTGATCGACGATTGCGGCAAGATCGTCGGCGAGGGCAAGGCCAAGGTCGGCTGGTTCGATGTCTCCACCCTCAAGGAGCCCTATCGCATCGAAGGCAAGAAGACGATGGGCCTGGAGCTTGCCGAGCAGCTCGATTGGGATGTGCCGGATGTGATCCTCTACCCGACCGGCGGCGGCACCGGCCTGATCGGGATGTGGAAGGCATTCGCGGAGCTCGAGGCGATCGGCTTCATCGGCAGGAAGCGGCCGCGCATGGTGGCGGTGCAGGCTGCCGGCTGTGCCCCGATGGTGCGCGCCTACGAGGCGGGCGAGGAGCACGCGCCACGCTGGGAGAACGCGCATACGATTGCATCGGGCATCCGCGTTCCGCAGGCGGTCGGCGACTTTTTGATCCTGCGTGCGGTGCGCGAAAGCGGTGGCTTCGCGATCGCAGTCGACGACGACGCCATCACCTCGGCGCTTGAAGAAGCGGCGCGCGTGGAGGGCTTCCTGATGTGTCCGGAGGGTGCCGCCACCTACGCCGCCTACAAGCAGAGCCTGGCCGACGGTCGTATCCGCCGCGACGAGCGGGTCGTGCTGTTCAATTGCGCGACCGGCCTGAAGTACCCATTACCGCCGTCGCACCGCACCCTTGATCGCCACAAGCCGATCGACTTCGCGGCCCTGTAATGGCGTGGTAGGCTCCCGAAACTTCAACGGGAGGATGCCATGACAAGGCTGCTGATCGCCGTCACGCTGGCGACGCTCGCCGTTCTTCTTTCGCAAGCCCATGTTTCGCAAGCCCAAGTTTCGCAAGCCCAAGTTTCGCAAGCCTTTGCGCAGACCTACCCGGCGCGCCCGATCACCATGATCGTGCCGCTCGCGCCGGGCGGATCGACCGACGTCATCGGCCGCATCATGGCGGAAGGCATGCGGGCCTCGCTCGGCCAGCCGGTGGTGGTCGAGAACGTTACCGGCGCGGGCGGCACTATCGGGGTTGGTCGTCTCGCGCGTTCGGCTCCCGACGGCTACACGTTCGGCATCGGGCAGTGGGGCACCAACATGGCGAACGGCGCCATCTACTCGCTCCAGTATGATCTCGTTGCGGACTTCGAGCCGATCGCGCTGATCTCGACCCAGCCGTTCCTGATCGTCGCGCGCAAGACCCATCCGGCGAAGGACCTTGCCGAGCTGGTCGCTTGGTTGAAAGCCAACACCGACAAGGCCTCGCAGGGCAATTCCGGCATCGGCACGCCGAGCCACGTGGCCGGCATCTTCCTGCAGAACGCGATCGGGGCGCGCTGGCCGCTGGTGCCCTACCGCAGCGCCGGATTGTCGATGCAGGATCTCGTCGCCGGCAACATCGACATGATGCTCGACACGCCCGCGGTTTCGATGGCGCAGGTGCGCTCCGGCAACATCAAGGCCTACGCGGTGACCGCCAAGAACCGCATCTCGGTCGCGCCCGAAATCCCGACGACCGACGAAGCCGGCTTGCCGGGCTTCTACTTTTCGTTCTGGCACGCGCTGTGGGCGCCCAAGGGTACGCCGGCGCCCATCGTCGCCAAGCTCAATGACGCCGCCGCGAAAGCGCTGGCCGATCCGGGCATCCGGCAGAAACTGGTCGATCTCGCGCAGGACATTTTCCCGCGTGAGCAGCTCGCGCCGCAGGCGCTCTTGGCTTTTCACAAGGCGGAGATCGAGAAATGGTGGCCGGTCATCAAGGCCGCCGGCATCAAGGCCGAGTGAGAATGGATGGAGTGAGGATGTCATGAGGACGTTGCTGCTGGCCGCGCTATTGACAGTCACCGGCGTGGCGGGGGCTGGGGCGCAGACCTATCCGACCAAGCCCATCACCATCGTGGTGCCGTTCGCGGCCGGCGGGCCGTCCGACGCGCTGGCGCGCATCCTGGGCGACCGCATGAAGACGACGCTCGGGCAGTCTTTCATCATCGAGAACGTCACCGGCGCCGGTGGCTCGATCGGAGTCGGCCGCGCGCTGCGCGCGGCGCCCGATGGCTACACCATCAGCTTCGGCCATCTCGGCACGCATGTGGCGAATCAGGCGATCTATCCGCTGCAATACGACATGCTGGCCGATCTCGATCCGGTCGTGCTCTTGCCCAGCAACCCGATGGTCGTGGTCAGCAGGAACACGCTGCCGGCGAAGAGTCTGCAGGAGCTGATCACCTGGCTGCGCGCGAACCAGGGCAAGGCGACGGCGGGCACCGCCGGCGCGGGATCGGGATCGCATATCGCGGGCGTCTATCTGCAGAATCTCATCGGCCTTCAGTTCCAGTTCGTGCCCTATCGCGGCACGGCGCCGGCGCTGACCGATCTGGTCGCCGGCCAGATCGACATCATTGTCGATCAGGCCTCGAACTCGATGCAGCAGATCCGCACCGGCAACATCCGCGCCTATGCGATCACCGACCGCAAGCGGCTCGCCGCGGCACCCGAAATTCCGACGGTGGACGAGGCCGGCTTGCCGGGCTTTCACATGACGCTGTGGAATGGCCTGTGGGTGCCGAAGGGCACACCGAAGGATGTCGTCAGCAAGCTCAACGCCGCGGTGGTCGAAGCGCTCGCGGATCCGGCGGTGAAGCAGCGGCTCACCGATCTCGGCCTGGAAATCCCCGAGCGCGACCAGCTCACGCCCGAGGCGCTCGGCGCCTGGCACAAGGCCGAAGCCGCGAAATGGTGGCCGGTCATCAAGGCGGCGAACGTCAAGCCGGAGTGAGCCGGCTGCTCGCTCGGGCGGCTTTGTTGATCGTCTTCAACGCCCTTCGCGCAGCTGCGCGAACGCGCGATTGAGCGCGCTCGCTGCAGCAGCGAGCTTGGCCCGCCGCTCCGCGATCCAGGCCTGATCGGCGGCGAGGTGCTGTCGTTGTGCGCGCAGCATGCGCTGGACCTCCGCGGGTTGCGGGCCACCGAGGCCGAGGCTCGATCGCACCATGTTCTCGGCGGTGAGCGCGCGGCGGAAGTCCGCCTCCGCGAGCGGCAGCTTGGTTTCCTTCAGGCCGAGATGCGCAGCCGCCTTGGCGTAGATCTCCTGCGCGGCCGCGAACGGAATCTGCGTCGGGCGCAAGCTGTTGCTACGGCCAAACGTGACCAGGTCGGACGCGAAGTGATGGCCGACGCGGAACGGCACGTCGGCGTCGCGCTGCAGGATGTCGGCGAGCTCGGTGGTGGTCGCGTAATCGGCGTTGACCTCCTCCAGCGCGCGCGCCGCGTTGAAGGTGAACTGTTTCACGACTGCGGTGAGCTTGCCAAGCATGTCGGAGGCACGGGCAAGCGTCTGCGCCGGATCGTTGCCCTTGTAGTCGGGCACGCCGTGCGGAACGTTATGCGCCTTGAACAGATAGGTCGCAGCGCCCCCCAGAACCTCGCTCGCCCTGATCCGCACGTCGTTGAGCGCCACCGGGTTGCGCTTCTGCGGCATGATGCTGGAGGTGCCGGTCAGCTCACCCTCTTCGAGGGTCAGCCAGGGCGTGGTCATGCGGTATTGCGCCTCGACGTCGGATATGAACGCGCTGACGGTGAGGGCGATCGAGGACGCGACGCTGACGAGATCGAGACCGGCGTCGATCGGCGAGATCTGGTTGGCGTCGAGCGAGTTTTCGAGCACGCCGTCGAAGCCGAGCAACTCGGCGAGGCGTGGTCGATTGACCGGAAAGCTCGACGTGCCGAGCGCGGCCGAGCCGAGCGGAGACTTGTTGACGGTCGCAAACGCCTGCGCGAGCCGCACGCCGTCCCGCTCCAGCGCCTGCGTATAGGCGAGGATATAGTGCCCGAACGAGATCGGCTGGGCCTGCACGCCGACCGTATAGGCGGGCACGATGGCGTCGGGATGCTTGGCCGCAAGCTCCAACAACGCTGTGCGCGCCACGTTGAGCGCCGCATAGGTCGCGAGCACCTGGTCGCGCTGGAACAGCCGATTGCGGGTCGCGCCGATATCCTGCCGGCTGCGTCCCGAGTGCATGCGGGTGACATCCGGGCCGCCGATGGCGATGATCAGCGGCTCGACCTGCAGATAATCGCCGGAGCGCCGTGCGCCCGGCTTCTCGGCATCGGCGATCACCTGGGCGACGGCGTCCGCGATGGTCTTGCCGAGCGCCTTGGGAACGATCCCCTGCTCGACCACCATCACGCTCGAAGCCTTGTTGAGCTCGCCGAGCCAGTAGAACTCGTCGCGCCGCTCTTGTGCGGACGCGCTGCCGACGATCAGGAGCAGCGCCGCTGCACACGCGATCCGATGATGCTTCGCGCCCATGGTTTCCTCCCGGCTTTGACCGTTGAGAGGGTGGCTGCGCGACCGCGATTTTGCAACAGCTGTTCGGTACACGACTGTTCGGCGCGCGTCGGCTCAGCGCGCGACCTGGCTGCGCAGCACCAGCGTGCCGACGACGGCGAGATTGAGCAGGTTGAAGCCGACGCCGGCCGCGAAAGCGGGGGCGTAGTAGCCGAAATGGTCGTACAGGATGCCCGCAAGCCAAGTCCCGGCCGCCATCCCGCTGCCGCTGAGCAGGAGCAATGTTGGCACCCGCCAGCTTGCCTCGCGCGCCGGAAAATATTCGCGGATCGCGAGCACATAGGCCGGAACGAGGGCGCTGAAGCCGATGCCGAAGGCGCCCGCCACCGCGAACAGCCCGGCCTCGTCCTGCGTCAGCAGGAACCCGGTCATCGCGGTTGCCTGCATCAGCGAGCTGATCAGCAGCGTCAGCAATCCGCCGATCCGGTCGGAGATCACGCCCCACACCTGGCGGCTCAGGAATCCGGCGCCCAACAGCAGTGACAGCATGGCGGCGCCGTGGGTCGCCGAAATGCCGAGATCGCTGCAGAATGCCACCAGATGCGCTTGCGGCATTGACATGGTCACGCAGCAGAGAAACGCTGCCGCCGCGAGCATCGCGAACACGGCATTGGGTGGCCAGCCCAGGACCCGCGGCGTGGGCGCCCGACCGGCGCCGCCGATGGCGGCTGCCGGAAGCTCCGGCGGCGGGCGCAGGAACAGCAAGGCGAGCGGCACGATCACCGCCGCCACGAACAACCCATACGTGATCATGGTCGTGCGCCAGCCCACGAGCGCGATGGCGCGCTCGAAGATCGGCGGCCAGATCGTGCCGGCGAGGTAGCTGCCGCTCGAGATCAGCGCCAGCGCCGAGCCGCGCCGGCGGTCGAACCAGCGGCTGACATAGACATAGAGCGGCGCGTTGAGCCCGGCATTGCCCAAGAGTCCCATGAACACGCCGTGCCCGACATAGAGCTGCCAGGTTTCGCCGAGCGTCGAGATGATGAGCCCGATGCAGATAGACACCGCGCCGACCAGCACGGTCCAGCGAATGCCGTAGCGCTCGGCCATGCGCCCCATCGCGATGCCGCCGATCGAGGAGCCCAGCCAGGCGAGCGAGTTGGCAAGCGATGGCGCGGAGCGGGCGCCGCCGAGGTCGGCGGCGATGGACTTGAGGCCAACGGCGGTAATCCAGAGCCCGCCGAACGAGAGCGACAGGAGCGCGACCGAAACGGCAGCCACGACCCAGGACGTGCGCGTTTCTATGCTTGATGCGATCAAAGTCGGTTCCGGCGGGTTCCACGAGGCTGGTTGCGGGACTGTAGCCCGCGCGACGCGTCAGCGGAATGCGCCATCCGCACCGCGCCGCCGGAACTCAGCGTGCCAGCCCCGCTTCGAGCTTGGTGTAGAGCGGATTGTCGCGCGCGAACACATAGCCGAGGTCCGCCACCGTGACGGCTTCGGCGCCATTCTCGCGCAGGAAGCTTGCGAGCGCGTGCACCTCGCCCGGCGGACAGTGCAGGGTCAGCATCCCGGACGAGGTCGCATTGCCGAACGGTGACAGCGCTCCAAAGCGCGTCTGCGCGTCGGCCAGGGCGGCGTCGTTATTGCCGGTAAAGCGCGCGCGCACTTCGCGGAACGCGCGGCCGCGCGCTTCGGCGGCCAGGCGGTCGAGCACGAGCCGGGCGGTGGCGCGCTCGCTCTCGCCCCAGGTGGCGGCGCGCGCGGCGACCAGATTGGCCTGCGAGCGCAGGATCACGCCGTCGTCGATCACCTTGAGCGCGTTGGCGGCGAGCGTCGCGCCGGTCGTGGTGATATCGACAATCAGTTCCGCGGTTCCGGCCGCCGGCGCGCCTTCGGTCGCGCCTGAGCTTGCCACGATGCGATAGTCGGTGACGCCGTGGGCTGAAAAGAAATCGCGCGTGAGATTGATGTACTTGGTGGCGACGCGGAGCTTGCGGTTGTGCCGCAGCCGGAACGCGGTTGCGACGTCGTCGAGGTCGGCCATCGAATAGACGTCGATCCAGGCCTGCGGCACCGCCACCACCACGTTGGCGTGCCCGAAGCCAAGCCCATCGATCAGGATGACCTTGCTGTCGGCGTCGGGGATCATCTCCCGCACCAGGTCCTCGCCGGTCACGCCGAAATGCACCATGCCCTGGCCGAGCAGCTCGGTGATCTCGGACGCCGAGAGATACGCAACCTCCACGCCGGGCAGGCCCGCGATCGTGCCGCGATAGTCGCGGGCGCCGCGCGGCTTGATGAGATCGAGCCCCGCGCGCGCGAAGAAGCGCGTGGCGTTCTCCTGCAGCCGGCCCTTCGCGGGCACCGCAATGACGAACGGCGCACTCATCGCGCGCCTCCACAGGCGGCAAGCCGCTCGATCCAGGCCGCGAAACCCACAGCCGGAATAGGCTTGGTGCTGCCGAGCCTGGTAAGAAGCCCGTCATAGCGTCCGCCGGCGACAAGCTGGCCGGCCGCGCGCGCGGCCGGATCGTGCAGCTCGAACACGAAGCCCGTGTAGTAGTCGAGGCCGCGGCCGAAGGCAGTCGAGAACCTGATGCGGCGAACGTCGACGCCGCGCGCGGCCAGGAAGCCGGTGCGGCTCTCGAACAGGTCGAGCGCGGCATTGAGCTTGAGCGAGCCGTCCTTCGCGACGGCGCGCAGCTCGGCCGCCGCCTCGTCGGGGTCGCCCGTGACCGCGAGGAAACGTTCGATCAGCGCACGCGTCTCGCGCGGCAACGAGGTCTGTGCGCCGAGCGCGGCCTGCTCGAGGAACCGGTCCGCGATCTCGCCGACCGAGCGGCCGCCCACCGCCGAGATGCCGGCGATCGACAGAAGATCGGTGACCAGGGCGTGAGCGCCCTTGGGGTCGGAGCCCGCGAGCGCGGCGAGCACGCCCTGATATTCGGGCCTTGCATGGGAGGCCGAGAGGGTCAGGCGCTCCAGGTCCTGCGCGAGCGAGGTCTTGTGGTTGAAATCCTTGATCAGCCGCCGCTTCCAGGCGGGCGCGAGATCGAGCGCCGCGATCAGCGCCGCAAACAGCCCGACGTCGCCGATCCGGATGTCGGGGGCGGCCAGGCCATAGTGCGCCGTGGTGTCGAGCCCGAGTGTCAGCATCTCGGCGTCCGCGGCCGCGATATCCGGCCGCCCGAACGATTCGATGCCGGCCTGCAGGAACTCGCTCGGCTCGTCTTGGCGATGCCGGAAGACCTGCCCGAGGTAGCAGAACCCTTGCGCCCGTCCGGCCGCTGCCGACGCCAGGTAGTCGCGCGAGACCGGAATGGTGAGGTCGGGCCGCAGGCAGAGCTCGCGGCCTTGCGGATCGGCGGTGAGGAACATCCGCTTGCGGATGTCTTCGCCCGAGAGGTCGAGGAATGGTTCTGCCGGCTGCAGGATGGCGGGCGCAACGCGGGTGTAGCCGGCGCGCTCGAAGGAGGCGACGAGCGCCTCGGCGCGGGCGTCGCGCGCGGTCTCCCCCGGCCTTGCTGCTGCACTCGTCATGATACGCTAGTAGGTTCAAGCCTTTGGCGGCAGCGCTTTAGCACGTGCCGGTTACGAATTCGATGCCGTTGCAGGTATGCCGTTAATGGATCGTTCACCAGGACGACCGTGTGAACTGGAGATGGTTAACGCCAATCTCCAAGAACGGCGGCAACCAGTGCAAGGGCCGCCACCGCCGCGGTGTCGGCGCGCAGGATGCGCGGCCCGAGCGCCAGCCGTACCATATTGCGTGCCCGCAGGAGCGCGGTCCGCTCGTCCTCCGCGAAGCCGCCTTCCGGACCGATCAGAACCGCAAGCGGCGGCCGAGCCCCGTCCGCGGCCGGGCGGGCAGCAGCGAGCGCCGCCAGCGGGTCTTTGTGATCGGCCTCCTCGTCGCAGAAGATGAGCAGGCGCGCGGGGTCGCGCTCGGCCAGCATGCGCTCAAGGCTCATTGGGGCGGCGATCTCGGGCAGCGTCAGGATGCCGCACTGCTCGGTCGCCTCGATGGCGTTCGCCCGCATCCGCTCGAGGTTGACGCGCGTGACCTGGGTATGGCGGGTCAGGATCGGCTGCAGGCGCGAGGCCCCCATCTCGACCGCCTTTTGCACCATGTAGTCGAGCCGCGCATGCTTGAGCGGCGCGAACAGGTAATGGAGGTCGAGGGGCTGCGTCTGGGCGCGCGTTTGCTCGCTGACTTGCAGCGACAGCGCGCGTTTTCCGCTCTCCGCCAGCGTGGCCCGCCATTCCCCGTCCCGGCTGTTGAACACCAGCACGGGGGCGCCCGATTTGAGGCGAAGCACGTTGCGCAGGTAATTCACCTGCGCCGGATCGAGCCCCAGTGTGCAGCCGCCGGCGAGGGGGGCCTCGACAAAAAGCCTCGGACTGCGGAAATCGTATCGTGGCATCGGGGTCTGACGACTGCTGGCGCCTTTTGCTGCAATTCGGTATCGAATTAGTGATTTGCCGTGTTATCGCCTGAATCAAAAGCCTGATATTATGGCGAAGGTGACGACGTCGGCGACCGAATCGCTTGGGTGCTGCCAAGGATAACGAATCGCTGGGGTAGAGGAGGACGAGCCGTGACGGTCTACCGCGCCCTTCTGTTTGCGGCCATCTTGGTTCCCGCTCCGTTTATGGCGCACGCCCAGTTCGGCGGCATGCCCGGAATGCCGGGCGCGCCCGGAGGAGGCTTTGGAGCTCCACCGCCGCAGGCGGGTCCGCCGCCCGCGTGCCAGCAGCTCCTGGCGCTGCGCGACGAAACCCAGAAGCATGGCATGGCCATCCAAAAGGCCAACGAGCGCAAGGCCAACGTCCAGGATGCCTGCAAGCTGTTCAAGTCGTACCTGGCCGCGGAGACCAAGTTCATCAAGGGACTTGAGGATAACAGCCGCACGTGTGGCGTGCCTCCCGATGCGATCAAGCAGGTGAAGGAGGGCCATGCCAAGGCCGCGCAGGTGGGCAAGCAGGTTTGCGACGCCGCTGCTCAGGGTCCGCGTCCGGCCGGGCCGAGCCTGAGCGATGCGTTGGGAGCAGGCCCGGTGATGCCGGAAAGCTCCAAGTCGACGACCGGCGGAGGGGCGTTCGACACCCTCTCTGGCAACGTCCTGTCGCGATGACCGGCGCGGCCGCCGGACGCGTCGCCGATTCAACCGGAAACTGGGTCGACAGCCTCGCGCCGGCGTGGACGCGCCCGTATCTGCGTCTCGCGCGCCTCGACCGCCCGATCGGATCGTGGCTCCTGCTGTTGCCGTGCTGGTGGTCGGCGGGCTTGGCTGCCGTGGCGGCACGCCAGCATGTCAATGTCTGGCATGTCCTTCTGTTCTTCGTCGGCGCATTCGCGATGCGCGGCGCCGGCTGCACCTGGAACGACATCGTCGATCGCGACCTCGATGCCCTCGTCGAGCGCACCCGCTCGCGCCCGATCCCCTCGGGCCAGGTCAGCGTCGCCGCTGCGCTCGCTTTCCTGGCGCTGCAGGCGCTTGTCGGTTTTGCTGTCCTCGTTCAGTTCAACCGCTTCACGGTCTATGCCGGCATCGCCTCGCTCGCGATCGTGGCGGTCTATCCGTTCATGAAACGCGTGACCTACTGGCCGCAGATTGCGCTCGGCCTCGCCTTTTCCTGGGGCGCGTTGATGGGCTGGCCGGCCGTGTTCGCGCGGCTCGATTGGCCGGCGCTGCTGCTCTATGCCGGCGCGATCGCCTGGGTGATCGGCTATGACACCATCTATGCCCATCAGGATCGCGAGGACGATGCCCTGATCGGCGTCAAATCGACCGCGCTTTTGTTCGGTGAGCGCACCAAGCCGATGCTTGCTCTCTTCTACACGCTCGCGGTGCTGCTGATCGCGCTTGCGGGCTGGAGCGCTGGCGCGGGGCTCGTGTTCTCGCTCGGGCTCTTCGCCTTTGCGGCCCACCTGTCATGGCAGATCAGCCGCCTCGACATCGCCGATCCGGCGAGCTGCCTCATCGTGTTCAAGTCGAATCGAGACGCCGGATTGATCTTGTTCGGCGCGCTGGTGCTGGAGGCGATCGCCCGACGGCTCGTCTGACCTCAGCGCGTCGTTAGTTTTCTGTATATCGCAATCGCGGTCTTCAGGTCGTCGTATTCCACGCAGGGAATCAGGCAAATTCCTTCCAGTGTCGCGAGCTGCTGCTCGGCTTTGGCGGGCTCGCCAAGCGCCAGATAGAGTTCACCGAGGTGTTCATGCGCGCTGCGGTGGCGGCGATTGAACATCAACGCCCGCTGGTAATGCGCCATTGCTGGCCCCAATTGCCGCAGCCGGCGATAGGCATAGCCGATGTAGTTTTGGATATCCGCATTGGCGGGATCGCGCAACGCGGCCAGCTCGAGCGACAAAATGGCCCCCTTCCAATCTTCGGCGACGAGTGCCTTCTTGCCCACGGCGAAATCGGGATCGAGTTGCGCCCAATCGGCCTCCGACCCCATCGCTCCCATGGTCGTACAAATCGGCCAGTCTTCCGGCGCGATTTTCGCTTTGATAGGCTGCTCGGATGTGCCGAGCCAAGCCGCAAGGAGGCTTCGCCACGGCGACTGGGTGGCCGCGTAAAGGCCTCCTGCGGCGACCAGTGCGCCCAGCACCGCGGCCAATGCAATCGAGCGAATCATTGTTATCCTGCACATAGCCGTCGGCTGCCGGGCGCCCGCCAGCCGACTTCCTCGGTGTGCTGCTACGTTATCATCTCCGTGCCAAGAATTCCTTGGCCTCCCGGACTTCCCGCCGTTCCGTATCGGCGTTCTTGGCCAACTCCACGAGTTTGCCGTAATACTCGGACGCCTTCTCGCGATTGCCGGTCGCATTGGCGGCACGGGCAATTCCCAAGAACGCGCGGTAACGGTTGGGGGTCTGCTTAAGCGCGGTTTCGAACTCGCTCAGGGCCACCGCCGATTGCCCCATCTCGAGCAGCAGTTCGGCCAAGAGCTCGCGGAACGGATAGAGGCGATTCTCCATCGCCACATGCTTGACGCTACCGTCCTCGCCGTCGGCGGCCGTGCGCATGAACTTGACGGCTTGATCGCGCGCGCCCTCCTTGAGCGCGACCCAGGCCGAGATCGCAAGAATCTGTTCTTCCGACCGGTCAGCCCAGTACGACTGGTTGGCCCGTTCGAGCGCGGCGCGAAGAGCCTTGATGGCCTCGATCTCCGCTTTCGCCCCGGCGAGATTGCCGTTGCGCGCCATGCCGAGACCGCGGGCGAAATGGGTGAGCGAATCGGCCTGCGGGTATTGGCTCGGCTTGAGCGGGAGCGCTGTGGCGCCGGCCCAATCGGCCCGTTCGAGCACATAACGCGCCGGCATGGCGTTCTTGGCGGTGAAGTTGACGAAGTTGATGGGACGATCGCCGCGATCCGCCGTGGCGAGCGACCTCTCGGTCATGGCCTTGGCCTTGGCGTCCTGCGCAAGCTGCAGGTGCGCGTAGACCGAGAAATCCGCCGCGTGATAATAGTCGGGCTGGATCTCGATCGCCGAAGCGTTCGACGCGATCGATTCCTCCCACAGCCCGACCATCGAGTAGATGTGCGACGGCATGTGGCGGGCGTGCGGCACCGCCGGCGCGATGCCGGCATAGCGCCGGGCGGCGGGGATACCCTTTTCCGCGAGCGGCGCAAAGTCATAGGCGTGGATGATGAAATGCGTTACGCCCGGATGCCGCGGGTTCTGGTTGTACAGCTTCTCCAGGATAGCGACCGACTTGAGCTGGTTGGCATAGGTCGTGTCGGCATGGGCTGCCGACGCCTGCAAGGTGAGCGCGTAGAAGACCTGCGCCTCGTAATCCTCGGGGTAGCGCTGCACCATCCGCTCCATCGCGGTGTTGTAGGCGATTAATCGGGCATTGACGGGAGTCTTGTCGTGGTCGCGGAAGTAGGCGCTCAGCGCCGCGATCCAGTCGCGCTCGCGCTCTGTCTTCGCGCCGATTGCGCGCGCCTTTTCGAGCGCTGCCCAGGCGGCGTCCGCTTCGGCTCGCGTCGGCGTCGTGGCCAGCGTGTTGCCGAGGAAGTCGAGCGCGATCCCCCAATGCGCTATCGCGCAGTTGGGGTCCTGCTGCAGAACTCCCTCGAATGTCCTGCGCGCGATGGTGAACCAGTACGAATGAATCATCGCGACGCCGCGCTCGAATTCGGCCTGCACTTTGGGATCGCAGGAAGTGGGGAAGCTCAGCTTGCCGAGCTTCTCGTCCTGCTGGCCGACGGCGTCTCCCGTGAGTGCTGCAGCGAGAAGGCTCGCGGCGAACAAAGTTCCTCTCGATCTCACTTTCATGGTGCGTCTCCTCCGATTTTGCAACGTTCGAAAATCTCTGAAACTCCATCCAACTTGTTCGTGACGTCTTGCCTAGAGTGAACATCTAGCGATCTCGGTCGCTGTTAATCCTTTATCGAAACGGTATTCGCGTCTTCGAATCGGCGCACGGCTTGATGCGGGTCCCAGGGCCGTTCGAGCAGCGTTTCCGGGTCCCACTCACTGCGCTGCGCGGGTGAAAAGAAATCGCCGCCATAGACGTGAATGGCGCCGGTTAATCGGGTGATGGGGTTTGTCACCGAATGAATGATGTTGCGTCCGAGGGGAACGGCATCGCGTTCGCACAGCGCCGCGGCGCCGACGGCTTCCAATTTGCCGTCGATGAGGCCCGGGACCCGCCGCCAGAAGATATTGTCCTCGCGGCCGGTATAGATGCCGATCACCGCCCACATTTGGTGATTGTGCGGCATGAGGCTCATCATTGGTGCCCAGATGATATTGAGGATGGTCAGATCGGGCGCGTGGTAGAGCGTCTGCATCGCGGCGCGCTTGGGCTCGCCGAGCTCGTTGAGAACGCTGGCCGGTTCAGAAACCGCGCGGGCGACGACTTCGCGTATGAGCCGGTGGGACTTGTCGGCCGCCAGCGCCGCGCGGCAGTCGGAGACGATCTGCGCAAGATCGAACATCGCTTTCATGCCTATCCAGGTGGCACCCTAGCGAGAGTTGATTGCCCCGTCCAATGCATTTGTCGTGGCATGATCGATGCAAATTCGTTATCAGAGGAACATGAATCTTCGCCACCTGCGCTCCTTTGCCGCCATCGCGGACGCCGGCGGCTTCGCCCGTGCCGCCACACGCCTGAACTTGAGCCAGCCGGCGCTCTCGCGACAAATCCACGCGCTCGAATCCGAGCTAGGCGTGCCGCTGTTCGATCGAATCGGTCGCCGCGTCCAACTGACATCGGAGGGAGAAGACCTGCTCCGGCGCAGTCGCCGCCTGTTGGCGGAAGCCGACGCGCTCGGCGAACGTGCGCGCTCGCTCAAGGCCGGTGACACCGGCATACTTCGGGTCGGGGCCACACCGCATGTGATCGAGAACCTGCTCGCCGATTTCCTGACTCAGTACCGGCGCCGCCATCCTGGCGTCGAGGTCCACCTCGTGGAAGATGGCGGCGTTCGGCTGTACGACCGTTTGGAGCGCGGCGACGTGCACCTGACGATGACGGCGGTCGGCGGCACACACTTTCAAGACCGCTTGCTCTATCCCATGCATCTGCTCGCAGGGCTGTCACCCGAGCACCGGCTAGGCCGCCGCCGCGCCGTGCTTGAGATTGCCGAATTGGCCGACCAGCCATTGCTGCTGCTGCGCCGCGGCTTTGGGTCGCGCGAGTGGTTCGATGCTGCCTGTGGAATCGCCAACATCCGGCCGCGCGTGCTCTTGGAAAGCTCCGCCCCGCACACGCTGGTTGCGCTCGCGGCGACCAATTACGGCATTGCGATCCTTCCTTCGAATGCGCAAGTGCCCCGCGACATTCGTGCCGTGCCGCTGGTTCACCACAGCGCCTCGATCGGCAGTTGGGCGCATATTGCGTGGGATCCGCAACGGTTTCTGGCGCCCTACGCCGAGCAGTTCGTGGAGGAGATTGTGACCTATTGCCGGCGCAATTATCCGGGCCGCGATCTGATACGGCGGGCGCCGCCGCTACCGCGACGATAGGCCGTGGGTGCTTAATTGCGCGCGATGATCTCGCGCTCGCCGTGATGAATGACGGCATCGGCGATCGAGCGGCCAACGCGGCGCCGCAGCGGCAATGTCGGTCGCCGGGCCCGCAGCGCCGAGCGTCGGCGGCGGCGCCAGCTGGGGGCGGCGACGCGAACCGCACCAATGCGGGCAAACGGTTCACGCAGGCGGCCGTCGGCTTCGACGACCAGGAGCGGCAGGCAAAGCGCGCGCGCCCACGACTGCCACTCCGCCACGATGTCGGTGCCGTCCTTGGCGCGATAGAGCGGGAGTGACAAGCCGGGATCGCGATGTTCGAGCACAACCGCGACCGCGCCATCCTGGCCGTCGCGCGGCGGTTCAATCCGGATTGCGACGCCCAGATAGGCGGCGGTCCGCAGCCGGATGTGCATCTTGATGCCGCGCACCGCGCGGCGTAGCACAACGTGCTCGCGCGAAAGCTCGACCACACGTATCCGCTCGTCCGCGGTCCTGTCGCTGACCGCAAACCGAACCGGAAGGGTGAAGGGGTCGAGCCGCTCGTTGCGGCTCGACCCGGCAGGAGGGATCCTGCCGACTGCTGCTTGACGCCTCAAGATCACGCTCCCCGCCGGGGTTATCCCCGGTCCGCCTTGTTCGCCGGAAGTTCGTGCTCCCGGTCGTTGCCGCAAACATGCCGCAAACACTTCGGAATCCGCTTAATGTTCCTGGTTAATCCGCGGTATCACCACTCCTGAGCGTTCGCATGCTTGACGCGGCGTTGCCGGGTTTCGTCAATTTGCGGCTAATCTTCACCTCAAGCTTCGAAAAGTGAGCAAAATGACCTCGTTGTTCGACCAAACTGCCCTCGCGGAGCTTGCCGAGCGTCTGGTCGCGGCCGCGCGGCGAGCCGGCGCCGATGCGGCCGATGCGGTTGCGGTGCGTTCGATGTCGCTGTCGGTCGAGATCCGCGAGGGCGCGGTCGAGGAATCGCAACGCTCCGAATCCGACGATGTGGGATTGCGCGTTCTGGTGGGCCGGCGCCAGTCGGTGGTCTCCACCAATGATATGCGGGCCGACGTGGCGCAGCTTGCCGAGCGCGCCGTCGCGATGGCCAAAATCGCGCCGGAGGATCGTTACGCCGGTCTCGCGGATGCAGGCTTGCTCGCGCAAGATCCGCCCGACCTCGATCTGGTTGATCCCGAGCTGCCCTCGGTCGCTGTGCTGGAGGAGCGCGCCCGAGCCGCCGAAGCTGCCGGCTTGGCGGTGAAAGGCGTCACCAAGTCGGAGGGTGCGTCTGCCTCCGCGGGCATTGGCGGCATGGTGCTGGCGACGAGCCACGGCTTCCGGGGCGCCTACCTGACCTCACGGCACAGCGTCGCGATGAGCGCGATCGCGGGTGAGGGCACTGCGATGGAGCGCGACTACGATTTCTCCTCCGTGCTGCATGCCGCCGATCTCGATCCGGCGGAGCGGATCGGGCGCACGGCGGGCGAACGGGCGGTGGCCAGGCTCAATCCGCGCAAGGTGGCGACCAAGCGGGTTCCGGTGGTATTCGACCGGCGGATCGCGGGCGGACTGATCGGACATCTCTCCGGCGCCATCAATGGCAGCGCGGTCGCGCGCAAGACCAGCTTCCTGCGCGACAAGCTCGGGGAGCGGTTGTTCAAGCCCGGCATTCGCATCATCGACGATCCCTTGCGCAAGCGCGGCCAGCGCTCGCGCCCGTTCGACGGCGAGGGCGTGGCAGGCCGCGCCATCGCCATCGTGGACGACGGCGTGCTCAAGACCTGGCTCTTAGACAGCGCGACCGCGCGGGAGCTT
>Ga0209797_10000161_pt1 | contig 30469 bp, 31 predicted proteins | sample DOMMetBare3Fresh_2_FD_187472 | JGI IMG/M metagenome (GOLD analysis project Ga0209797, IMG submission 187472) | Wetland sediment microbial communities from St. Louis River estuary, USA, under dissolved organic matter induced mercury methylation -... | ecosystem: Environmental > Aquatic >... | reverse complement strand
AGGCCGAGCGCGAAGGCGGCATCGACGGGGGTTGAAACAGAGACAGCCAGCGGGACCCCTTGCAAGAGTCGGACCGACGCCAGCCGCACCTGACCGCCGAACGCTCCGGGCGTCACAAACGATCCGCCGCCCCGGGCGATGACGTCGTACCATGGCGACCCCTGCGGCATGCGCTGGCCCGACAGGTCATTTTGATAGGGATGCCGAACCAGCATCACGCCATTCGTCTGGGCCAGTATAAAAGCGAGATCGCGCACCGACTTGATCGAATCGTAAATGACCTCGAAATACTTGCTGTTCACCGCCACATAGACGATCCCGATGAACGCGCCTCTTGGATCCTTCAGGCTGCGCGCAAACACCAGGGTTACTTCGCCGTTGACCCGGTTTCGGATCGGCGACGATATCGCAAGCTCGTCACGGTCCTGCCCGCGCGCACTGCGGAAATAGTCCCGGTCCGCGATGCTGATCGCAGGAGCCGGCCAGCTCGCTGTCGACGCGAGCACTTGTCCGCTGGCGTCCGCCACCGCGATATTGAAGGCTTGCGGCAGCCGCGCAAGCTTGTTCTTGAGCTTGTCATACGTCCCCTGGCTGGACAGAGCCTGTCGCCATGCGTTCGTATCTTCACTGTCGAGACCGAGGATGTCGTCGCGCGTCTCGGACAGAACGACGTCAATGGTCTGGAGAAAGCGGGAGAGCTGCCCCGCCAGCACGGTTGCGAGGTTGCCGGTTTCCTCGAACGCGTCGCTGCGCGCATCGATCCTCAATTGCCACACGGCCCAGCCCATCGATCCGGCAGCAATGATGAGCAGCAGGATGGCGGCGGCTGATAGCGTGCCGATCGAGCCGGCTCTTTTGGCTGCTGATGGGGAGGCGTCGTCTTGCGTGGCGGTCATCGTAAACCACTACCGCAAGCGGTGAAAACAATCGGATAAGAAGAATGGTAAATTGTTGGCGAGTCTTAAGGACGATGCAGGCGAGAGGTTCGATCGGCCCGAACGGGGCGCGCCGCCGCCACGCCTGTTCAGCCGATGTTAACCGATCCTCTCGGGCGTCGCGGGGCGACGGCGCCGGCCAGCGCCGCCGACCAGATGCGAGCGCCCTGTTTTCGATTTGAATGGCGCCTTTGCCTGCGAAGCCCGTGTCAGCACAGCTGCGATCACGAGCTTCGCAAGCGGGGCACCAGTGGTCAGCGCGGTTATCCGTACAGCGCGTTACTGCTTGGCCTCTTCGCGGAAATGCTGCAGATCCGGCGGCCGCTGCCCCTTCTTCGCAGGCATCAGCTTGCCATCGGCGGCGCGCATGTAGATCTCGCCTGCAAGCTGCACATAGGGATTGCCTTCCGGGCAGATCGCCTCGACCCAGACGATCGGGCGCAGCTCGCGATCGTAGCGCTTGTTCGACACCCGGGGACGCACGAGCGCGTCATCGAAGACCGTGATGTCGTCATGCAAGACATTGGGGTTGGCCTTGTCGAGGTAGATGCGCTCCTTGACGATGCTCTTGGCATTGAAATGGAGCGGCGCACCGCTGGCGTCGTAAGAGCGCGGATGCTTGAGATGACGCGTTTCGACCTCGAGAACGTCGTATTTGCCGTCACCGTCCTCGTCGATCCATTTGCCGATCGAGTAGCCCATGTAGGAGGGCGGGAACTCCTCGGGGAAATCGCGCCCGTCGGTAAAGATCCGCCGCTGCATGGTCAGGTATTCGATCAGGATGTAGGTCGTGTTCGGCGTGATGATGATCTCCATCGGGAAGATCACGTTCATTGCGCGCGGCATGCCGTCGGGCAAGCATTGATAGGTCGGGTCGGTCCCCTGCCCGCCGAGCGCCTGATCCTTCAGGTTCTCTTCGAAGATCTTCTGGTACTCGGGCGTGAATTCAACCTGCTGCGCGACGCGTGCCGGCTTGGTCTGGTCGAACTGGTTGCCGATCCCCGGCGGGCGTTTCCATTGGCCGCCAAAGTTCGGGTACTTGGTTTCGTCCCACGCCTGGGCGCCAACGGGTGCGCACAGATACACCGCGATGGTCAGCGCCCCGATCCAGTTTGCGGCGCGCCCAAGCGCGCCAGACGAGCTTCGGTTGATCATCATGTCCTCCCTTGCTGACGGATGGCTCGCGATTATCCGAGCTTTGCTCTCCGTTCCTCGTACAGCTGTTGGCTTCGCGACGCCGCAACGTCGTCGCCAGACCTTCTTGCGTGCCCCTTCTCCGTGGGCTCTTTTGTCAGCATATCATGTCATCGCGGCAGGTTCCCAAGCTTTTGAACACCTGTTACCCCAGGAATGGGGAGTTCCTTTTCCACCTCCGCGTGGCTTGGGGTTCGCACACGGCGCGGTGCCTGGGCACCGCCGCGCTTATCCCTAACTATTTGATAGATAAGGCCACTTGGCGGTGGCGAAGAGGTCGCAACGAGCACCGGGAAAATGTCGACGCCATGCGTGGCCGGGCTTTGCTTTAGCAGATGAAAGGCTGCGCCGCCGTCACCAGATCGGTTGGGCTGACAGGCTTTCTGAAGAAGGGCGTCGCAGCAAGCTCGATTGGCACGTCGGCCGGATTGCTTGCCGACACAAAGACGACCGGAATTCCAAGCCGCTGCATCTGCAGCGCCAATTGATAAGTCCGTCCGTCCGCGACCTCGACGTCCAAGAGTCCGAAACCGACGCGATCGTCGATCAGCGCCTGTGCCTGGACAATGCTGCGCGCCCACAGAACGCCACAGTGCAATCCGTCCTCGATCACCATCGCAGTGGTCCAACCGATCAGAGGATCGTCCTCGACGATGAGCACGTTCTTTCTCATGGAACTCTGATTCCGGAGAAGCGTCATGAAGATGCAATGTCCGAGCGCGTTGCCCGTTCCAACATTGTGTCAAATTCGATGCGATATGCCTGACAAATTGTTAACAAATGACGGTTGCAGAGGCGCTGTCGGCCTCAGATTGCGGGATGCTTGCCGCTTCAGCAGATCGCCGCGCAAACATCCCGCACCCGGCCGCGCAGCCAGCGATGCGCCGGATCGGCATCCAGCCGCGGGTGCCAGAGCAGTGAAACTGTGATCTCCGGCATGGAAACCGGAAGGGGAAAACTATGCATTCCGGCGCGCAGGATTCCGGTGTGTCGCTCGGGAACGCTGGCGATGAGGTCGGTGGCCCGAGCGAGAGCCAGCGCGGTCGCAAAGCCACCGACGATCGTGACGATCTCCCGTTCCAACCCGAACGGCTGCAAGGCTTCGTCAATCGGTCCCTTGTCGAGACCTTGCCGCGAGACGCAGATGTGCCGGCCAGTCGCATAGCGGGCGGGAGTTATCTTGCCCTTGCTCAACTTGTGGCCCCTGCGCACGACGCCAATGAAACGGTCTCGGAACAAGGCCTGCGCACGCACCTCTGGACCAGTCATCTTCCCCACGACGCCAGTTTCGAGATCGACGGTCCCGTCGCGAAGTGGCGCGCTGTCCCTGTCCGGCTTCTGCAGGAAGCGCAGCCGCACGCCGGGAGCTTCCTCGCCGACGCGAGCAATGAGGTCCGGTCCGAAGCTCTCCACAAAGCCTTCGCTGGTCCGCAGCGTGAACGTCCGGACGAGCTGTTTGAGGTTGAGCGCCTCGGCAGGGCGTAGAACCGCTTCTCCGTCCTGCACGAGCTGGCTGACCCGCTCGCGGAGCTCGAGCGCTCGCGGTGTGGGGACGAGACCGCGTCCGGCCCTGACCAACAGCGGATCGCCCGTCGTCGCACGCAACCGCGCCAGCGCCCGGCTCATCGCCGACGGGCTGAGCCGCAACCGTTGGGCCGCGCGCGCGACGCTGCCTTCCGCGAGCAGCACATCAAGGGTGACAAGCAAGTTGAGATCGGGGGTCGACATGCCTCGACCGCATAGCACGGTTTGATCGGGATATGGCGTTAAACGCACGAATAAAGTGCAAATGGTGCGCCTACCGCCATGTCAGGCAGGGGACTACATTCCTGACACCCCCATGTCGGGAGCCGCCAGAAAACGGAGCTCATGTTGAAGCCAATCACTGCAGGACGAGACGAGGCAGTCGCCAGCGCATGTTCCGGCGAAGTGGGTTCCGGTTCGCCGATAAGAACATGCGCCAGTAGAACTGCGGAACGGACACCTTCGGTTCGGTGGGCGCTGGCCAGCCTTTCGCTCGCCATGTTGCTGGCCTCCCTCGGCACCAGCATCGCCAATGTTGGCTTGCCGACGTTCGCAGAGGCGTTCAGCGCCTCCTTCCAGGAAGTCCAGTGGATCGTCCTCGCTTATCTCCTCGCCATCACCACCCTGATCGTCAGCGTCGGACGGCTCGGTGACATCACCGGCCGCCGACGGCTGCTGCTGGCCGGTATAGTCCTGTTCACGGTGGCCTCGGTCCTGTGCGGGGTCGCGCCCACGCTCTGGCTGCTGATTGCCGCCCGGGCGGCGCAGGGCCTCGGAGCGGCCGTCATGATGGCCCTCACCATGGCGTTTGTCGGTGAGACGGTTCCGAAGGCAAAGACCGGCAGCGCCATGGGGCTGCTCGGAGCGATGTCCGCGATCGGCACCGCGCTCGGTCCTTCCCTTGGCGGCGTTCTGATCGCCGGACTCAGTTGGCGGGCCATCTTCCTGGTCAACGTGCCGCTCGGTCTCCTGACTTTTCTTCTCGCGCACCGCCACCTGCCCGTTGATCGCCAAGTGCTGAAGACGGATCGGGCCGGCTTCGACGCGATGGGCACGCTGCTGCTGGCTCTGACGCTCGCAGCTTATGCACTCGCCATGACGATCGGGCGCGGCCATTTCGGCCCGCTCAACATGGCTCTGCTGTTGGCTGCCGCCTTCGGGGTTGCCCTCTTCGTGCTCGCCGAGGCGAGAGCGGCGTCACCTTTGATCCGACTGGAGACGTTCCGCGATCCAGCGCTGAGTGCGAGCCTCGCCATGAGCGCGATCGTCTCGACGGTGATGATGGCGACGCTGGTGGTCGGGCCGTTCTATCTCTCTCGCGCGCTCGGGCTCGATGCGGCTGTTGTTGGGATCGTCTTGTCGGTCGGTCCGCTTGTGGCCGCGCTGAGTGGTGTGCCAGCCGGTCGCATGGCGGACTGCTTTGGCGCGCAACGCACGGCCATCGTTGGCCTCATCGGAATGGCGGCCGGTTCCTTCATTCTATCCATGATGCCGGCGACGCTCGGCATCCCCGGCTACATCGCCCCCATCGTCGTCATCACCGTCGGCTATGCGCTGTTCCAGACCGCCAACAACACCGCCGTCATGGCCGATATCCACCCTGACCAGCGCGGCGTCATGTCCGGCATGCTTAACCTGTCGCGCAATCTCGGGCTCATCACCGGGGCATCCGCCATGGGCGCCGTGTTCGCGCTCGCGTCGGCCACGATCGACATCACAACGGCGCAGCCCGAGGCCGTTGCCACCGGCATGCGGACCACGTTCGCAGTCGCAGGCGTTCTGATCGTCGTCGCGCTCATGCTTGCGATTGGAGCCTGCCGCCGCACATCGCGCAATCGGGCCCTTGCTCCGGCAGCGAAATTGTAGGCGGACAGGAAAGGTTCGGAATTGTCCTCTCGCGACGTACACCCTGTCGAGAGCCGCTGCCGTTTCGCGATGACATCGACAGGCAAAAAACGAGCGGACCCCGGGGCGCGTGAATTGTCCGAGCGTTGACTAGTTGGCTGTTGTGCTCGATTGGCAGACGCCGACGGCGGACAAGAAGTTCCAGCACGCGGCGTCAGGTTGCGCACCCGCGATTCCCGGGATCGTTTGCAGCAGATGCTGAATGGTATGGAGCGGAGGCAGATTGACCGAAAATCCCCGCTCCCCAAGCTCCTTCTGGCGCTCGATGTCTTCGATCGTCGGCGAGACGAGGCCTTCGATTCGGCCCGACTCCTCTCGCTCTGAAACCTCCAAGCCGTCAAAGCCGTGAACAAGCCGAGCATCCGACGAAACAACATATCGGTGCGGGATCACGTTGCGAAGCTCACCGTCAACGCCGAGCATGCAGACGAGAAAATAGTGTTCCCCGGCCTCGGCACCGATCAGAAGGCTCGACCGCTCCTTGCCAAGGCCACGAAAGCGAACCCAATCCTCCCAGGGCAGTTCCGCCCACACACTTCTGTCTTCGACCCAGTGTAAGATGACTGTCTTGTGCGGAATTCCATTCATGGTCGCCTCCCATATTGTCACGAGACGACTCCTCCAGGCCCTGGCTGTGAGCGTGTGAAAGGCGCCGCCGCGCGAGCGGCGGCTCCTTTCCCGTCATCATGTGACCTTGAGGTTCTCAGCGGACTCCTTGCCGCGATTGCTCACGATTTCATATTGAACGGTTTGGCCCTCGTTGAGGGTGCTCAGGCCGGCCCGTTCAACCGCAGAGATATGGACGAACACGTCCTTGCCTCCGCCCTGCGGTTGAATGAAACCATAGCCCTTCGTCGGATTGAACCACTTCACGTTCCCTGTCGGCATCGTCGTCTCCAGTCGGCCAAGCGGGCGAGGTCGCACACTCTTGTGCGAGCCTCGTCGATGCGAGTTGTTGGAGATGACTTGGGAGCGACCCAATAGGGAGGAGCGACCCAAGAGGGAAGGCTGGCAAGGCAAACCAAGAACCCGGTCCCGGACTCTAGGAGGCGGTCCAGGGCCCGTCAATGGCTCTGCAACTCATGCGGACCTTGCAACTTCTCGACATACCCGTTCGGCACGAGGTTGCCACCCATGTCTGCCGGTACGCTCTGTTCCTAGGTACCTTCTGTCACCCACCTGTCCGGGCTGGACACTGACACACGTGAATGGGCTGGCGGAGAGGGAGGGATTCGAACCCCCGATACGGTTGCCCGTACGCCGCATTTCGAGTGCGGTGCTTTCAACCACTCAGCCACCTCTCCGTGGCGGTGGGCCAAGATCGGAGTCAAGGCCGGCCGGCGCTATCTAAACAAGGCCCGCCGACGACACAAGAGCGCGGCAGGCGCCGCCCAGCTCATTTTACCCGGCTCATTTGCGGCCGGCGGCCTCCCCGATCCAGCCGATGATCAGGTCGGCGATCTGCAGATTGTTCTTGTCCATCATCATCATGTGGCTGTTGCCCTTGAGGCCGAGCTCGGGCAGCAGCATGAACCGGGCGGTACCACCGGCCTTGCGCAGCGTGTCGATGGTGGCGACGCAGCCATTGCGGCGCTCGTCGCCGTTGGCGCCGATGGCGCCCACGCTGTTGTCGCCGAACACCGACAGCATCGGCACCTTCACGAACGCCTGCGCGATGTCATCGGCGCTGACCGGCGCGCAATTGCCCTCGACGTCGACGAAGGCCAGCACCTTGTCGGGGCGCTGACGGACCAGATCGAGGCCATAGGCGCCCGACTGCGAATGCACCAGCACCACCGCCGGGCCGATGCGGTCGAGCAGCGCGGACAACGCCTTGACGGTGTTGGCGCCGCCGCCGGCGAGCGCGGTCTCGGTATTGGGCACCAGCTGGGAGAAATACTGGTCAAGCGCATCGAGCGGAAACTGCGAGCCCGGATGCGGTGTCGGATAGGCGCTGCCAACCCGGAAATTGACCCAGGCGCGCTCGCGGGTGGCGATCGGGATGTCCGGCAGCGGACCGGCATTCGCCTCCGCCTTGGCCCGATTGAGCACCGTCGGATCGAAGCCCGAGCGCCCGCGCCCGGCATGGTCGACCACGTAGACCGGGAAATTCTTGCGGGTGAAATAGGTCGCCCAGCCCTCGCGCCCGTCCGGCGTGGTCTCGAAGGTCACGCCGGTGTGGCCGGATCCGTGCACCATGATGATGGGCGGCCCGCTCACCTGCCTCGGGATGCGGTACTGCACGTACATTTGATTGACCATGATCTGCCCGGGCGTGGCGCCGGCCGCAGTGCTCGGATGGGTCGAGCGCGCCATCTGGCCGCCGACGAAGAAGCTGCCCTCGTCCTGCAGCTCGAGCGGGCCGCCGAGCGTTCCGGCCGCGGCCGCCCCGATCGCGCCCGCGAGGCAGGCGGCGGCCAGCACCGCGGTGCATGCCGATGTTCGATTGCCGAATGTTCGATTGTCCATCGCCATGACAGCCTCCCCGTTTGATTGCTTGTCCACGATCGCCGACGACCCGGCGGCAAGCCTATGGTGCAGGGCCAAATCCGCAAGGGCCGGCCCGGTTGCGGCCCGCTTCAAGGTCATGTCCCAACGCGGGACCCGTCCATGGGCCTGGGTGAACCTGGGGTGGTACGAGGCGCGTTGGGCGACTATCCTGGCGCATCCGACCCACGGACCCAGCACAGCAACACGCATGACGTACCACTGGCGATCGGCATTGCGGCGAGACGCGATATGGCGCGAGCTGCGCGGCATCGCGCTTGCCTTGCTCATGGTGGCGGCGACGACCGTGGTCGCCTGGACGCTGATCCGCTACTTCGACGTCCGCCGCGGATCCGTCATCTACCTCTTGCCGGTGCTGTTGGCGGGCTGGCATCTCGGTCGGGTGCCGGCGCTGGCCGCCGCGATCGCGGGCGTGCTGTGGTCGGGCTATTTCTTCTATGCGCCGTTCTACACCTACTTCGTCGCGCGCCCGGCCGAGATCGTCAATCTCGTCCTGTTCATGATCGTCGCGCTGGTGACGAGCCATCTTGCCAACTCGATGAAGCAACAAGCCGAGCTGGCCAAGAAGCGCGAAAACCAGATGAGCGACCTCTACGCGTTCTCGCGGCAACTGGCGGCGGCGCCGACAGCCGCCGAAATCTATCGCGCGATCGAGGAGCATCTCGCCATGCTGGTTCAGCGCAAGGTGCTGCTGTTCGGAGCCGGCCAGAACGCCGCCAACGAGACCGAGGTGCCTGAGCCGGTGCGGGCGGTCATCGCCAGCATCCAGCGCGGCGCCGCGCTCACCACGACGGTCAGCGACGGCACCGGCAACATCTGGCTGGTTCGCCGGGTCTCGCAGCGAACGCCGGATTTCGGCGTGATCGCCATCGATCTCGGCAGCATGACCGCTGTCGATGAAATCCGACGGCGCGTCGACGATGCGCTTGCCGACGCGGCTGCGACACTCGAGCGGCTCGACGTCGCGCGCGCGCTCAACGACGCCAAGATGCGCTCGGAGACCGAGCTGCTGCGCGAGGCGCTGATCGGCTCGGTGTCGCACGAGCTGCGCACGCCGCTGTCCGCGATCCTGGGCGCGGCCACGATCCTGCGAGGCTCCCCGGTGATCGCGCAGGATGAGCGGCTGTGCTCGCTCGCCGGCGTCGTGCGCGACGAGGCCGAGCGGCTCAACAACGACATCCAGAATCTTCTGGACGCGACCAGGATCAGCCGGCACCAGATCAAGCCGCAACTCGAATGGGTCGAGCCTGCCGACATCGTCAACTCCGCGCTGGAACGCCGACGCGGGCGGCTCGCCGAGCACAAGCTCGCGCTCGACATGGACTCGAACCTGCCCTTCGTCTATGTCGACCCGGTCCTGGTCCAGCAGGCGGTCGTGCAGATCGTTGACAACGCCGCCAAATATTCCCCAAGTGGCTCCACGATCGACGTCTGCGCCAAGCGGAATGGTCACGACGTGGTGCTCTCGGTCCACGACCGCGGCTCGGGCCTCACCACGGACGAAATGGCGCAGCTCGGTGACCGGTTTTTCCGCGGGCATCGGCTCGCGGCGACCACTTCGGGCTCCGGCCTCGGCCTGTGGATCGCCAAGGCGTTCCTGAGCGCAAACGGCGGCCGGCTGCAGGCGACGAGCGAAGGCGCCGATCAGGGCACGACCGTCTCCATTTTTCTGCCGTATAATGCGGACGCAACTCAACCAGAGGCCGCCCCGGATGACTGAGCCAGCCCCTGTTGTCCTCGTCGTTGACGACGAAGTGCAGATCCGACGGTTCCTGCGTGCAGGGCTCGAGCTCGACGGCTTCGTCGTGCAGGACGCCGAGACTGGCGCAGACGCCCTCAAAAGCGTGACGCTCAAGCAGCCCGACCTCGTGATCCTCGACCTCGGGTTGCCCGACATGGATGGCGGCGACGTGCTCGAACGCTTGCGCTCATGGTCGACCGTGCCGCTGATCGTGCTGTCGGTACGTTCGAACGAAGCCGAAAAGGTGCGCCTGTTGGAGAGCGGCGCCGACGACTACGTGGTCAAGCCGTTCGGCATGGCCGAGCTCTTGGCACGCGCGCATGCCGCGATGCGCCGCCAGGTGCGGGCCGCGACCGGCGAACCGGTCGTGCGAGCGGGACCGCTCACCATTGACCTGGCCGCGCGCATCGTGATGCTCAACGGGTCGCGGGTGACGCTCACTCCGAAGGAATACCGGCTGTTGCAGCTTCTCGCCCAGCACGCCGGCAACGTCGTGACCCACCAATACCTGCTCAAGGAAGTGTGGGGCTCACCACACATGCACGATACGCACTATTTGCGCATCTTCGTGCGCAAGCTGCGGCAAAAGATCGAGCTGGATCCGACCCAGCCGGAAATCCTGCTGACCGAGCTTGGCGTCGGCTATCGCCTCGCCAATCCGGAACCGTCCCCACGAACGACAAACTGAAAGCGCGTTGACAGGAGGGCCAGCGCCGGGGGCTGCCGGTCGCGCAGCCGCTTATCGGATGCTGGACGAGCCCCGTCGAACCAGCGGATATTCGGCGTGGTCATACAGCCGGCGTATGCCATCGCTGTCGAACCGCGCCTCCTCGACCTCGAGGTGTGCTCCGACGAGCAGGTCGGGCGACAGCTCCTCGATCGCAAATCGGACGGCTTCTGCCGCTTTGGCAAAGCGCCGGTATCCCATCGGCCGGTTTCCCTTTCGGCTGCGCGTGGGGAACAGCTCGGCCGGCGCGTCATAGTCAAAGGTGCCGACGGCTTTTGTGTCCGACATTGTACAATCCGATCTATTGCATGACGCCAAGTCTTCGCAACCAAGTCTTCGCAGGATCAAGTCATCGCATGTTCAAGTCATCGCGGGATGAAATCGCTCCTGCCGAAAGATTTCCCCGTCAGTGTCGCGGCCGGGCGAGCGCCTGCAAGCCAGCCGGTGGACCGGGTGGGATTCCGTTCAGCCAGTCTTCATGATAGGCGCGCTCAAGCCACGACCGCTGCATCCGCAACAGCAGCGCCCGATCAGGCGAGGACATGGCGTTTGCCGCGAGAATTCCGCAAGCTGTGGCATTGCGCCTAAATCGTGCAGCTTTGACGGTTGGCGGCAGAACGGACACGGCGCTCTCCTGGCATAGGCGGGAGCGCGACTGGTCTCTCAGCCACCGGCGCCTGTTTTCGCTGGCCAACGATAGAATGCCGGTGATTTGAAACTTATACACCCGCCAGGAGTTGGTACCTAGCCAAATCTTGTTATCGGGCCCGAAAGCTCAATTATGACACGGCCATACGGCTGTTTTGGCGCGAATGGCCCTTAAAGGCGGTCGCTATCGCGCTCGCGAGCCCGACGGCGCGAGATATCACCAATCACGACCGCAATGCGGCAAATCTCCTCTTCCGCATTGCATATCGGCGGCTTCAAACATACAAAAGCTGTCATCGGCAAACTCCTGCCCCCCATACTGCCCCCCATACGCGGCCGGCCGGGGCAGGCCCGTTGCAAAAGGATGGGCCGCTCCTCAAAGCACGGATTCGATCTTTGGACGACCACTCATGCGCTGCCCGTCCTTCCGCATTACCCGAAGCGCGGAAGTGGACGACAATCCTCGCATGCTACCGCGAACCCAATCACGCCCGCAGCATCGTAGAGATCGCGATTACGCTTGGGCCCCTCGTGGCGCTCTGGGCGCTGGCGTGGTTGGCGTACGACTTCGGGTTCTGGTGGCTTTCGCTGTTGATCGCGATACCGGCTGCCGGTTTCCTCGTGCGCCTGTTCATGATCCAGCACGACTGCGGTCACGGGGCATTCTTCCGTCATCGCCTGGCAAACGATTGGGTGGGGCGAGCGATCGGGGTGCTGACGCTCACCCCTTATGACTTTTGGCGCTCGACGCACGCCGCGCATCACGCAAGCTCCGGCAACCTCGACCGGCGTGGTTTGGGTGACGTCGACACCCTGACGGTGGACGAATATCTCAAGCTCTCGTTCTGGGGCCGCCTCAGCTACCGGCTCTACCGGCATCCGATCGTCATGTTCGGTATTGGCCCGATCTATCTCTTCGTCCTGCGACAGCGGTTGCCGTTCGGCATGATCTACGGGGGCTGGCGCCCCTGGCTCAGCACCATGGCGACCAATTTCGCCATCGCACTGGTGGCCGCCGTGCTGATCTGGTTTATCGGCATCGGTCCGTTTCTGCTGGTGCATTTGCCGATCATGCTGATCGCAGGCTCGATCGGAGTATGGCTGTTCTACGTGCAGCATCAATTCGACCCGACGTTCTGGGCGCGCAACGGCGAATGGACGCTGCATGAAGCGGCGCTCTACGGAAGCTCCTATTACGACCTGCCGGGAGTTCTGCGCTGGTTCACAGCCAATATCGGCGTGCACCATGTCCATCATCTCTGCAGCCGCATCCCCTACTACCGTCTGCCAAGGGCGTTGCGCGATCATCCTGAACTGCGCGGCGTCAGTCGGCTGACGATGCTCCACAGCTTCCGTTGCGTGCGGCTCGTCCTCTGGGACGAGGGCAAGCGCCGTCTCATCACATTCCGTGACCTGCGGCGCGGGCAAGCGGGCGAAAGCAGCGTGGCTTCAAATGACCAGCAATCGCACGTCTCGTCAGCCGCTCGAACTCCGCAACGCGCCGGCCGAAGCTCCTGACCGCGCTGGCCGCACATCGGCGGCACTTATTGCCGCCCACTAGTGCCCCGTTTCCGAAGTTCGTGATACGTCGCGGCAACCTCTGACACGAACTTCGGAAACAAAGGGGCACTAGCAACTCTATGATTGTAGTGCCGCTTTTCAATTTGAAGTTCCTGACCGAGTTTGCCGCGCGTGGTGCAGGAACTTCAAATCGGCGGCACTAGGCGGAGCGGCGAATGGATTTGATCGGAAGCGGCGGAACTCCCGATTTCTCCGCAATGACGCGATCCTGCTCAGCGATGATCGCTTGGGCGGCGGCGTCACCCTCGAGCCCCCCCAGTTCCGTGCTGGGGACTTTACGGTTCGATCGGCGAGAGCCGTCCTCGTAGAAGACGTCGAACAGGACAAACTCAACCCGCGTTCCCGGCTTCCGTGCCATGTCAATAGTCCCGATTTGCCGCGGGGAATCAGCCCACATCCTCGCGACGGTTTGTCTCGCTATCGCCTTTCAGAGCATGCAAAAGCCCGGCGCATGAACGCCGGGCTTACGTCTTGCGAGTACCGGTCAGGCGGTCTGCAGATTGGTGGCTGCGGACTTGCCGCTCTTGCGGTCGGCCTCGATATCGAAGCTAAGCTTCTGACCTTCGGCAAGGCCACGCATGCCGGCGCGCTCAACGGCCGAGACATGAACGAACACGTCGGGGCCCCCGTTATCCTGCTGAATGAAACCGAAACCCTTCTGCGAATTGAAGAACTTCACGGTACCTGAAGCCATATTGATCTCCTTGAAGAACGCACGAATGCGTCTGCGGGCCGCACAACCATTTGCACGGGCGCCATCCGGATTCGGCGTGTTCTTGGAGAAGGGCCCTCGAGGGGGCAAGTCGCCAGTCAGGCTAAATCTCGAATTCCCATAATATAGGGATACACGCACCGATTTGCAAACCTCAATGCCAACCAATCGATCGGATGGTATTCACCCTCAAGCGTACTCGGTCACAAAGCGCGCCCGACGATTCCTGTCGACCGCCCGACGCGCGTGTGCGGGATCGTTGCAGGCATGAGCGGATTTTCAGTTTCCGTTGCCGCGCGTAGTCGGCGCACGCTCATGCGGGCCCGCCGAAGCGGCAGAGCGCTTCCCAGTTCCGAAATAAGTCGCTAAGGGAGTGCCGGATACTCTCTTCAGCGCACATCAGCGCACACCCGCTCACGCTTGCATTCTTGGGAAAACGAATGGCCAAAGCTTCGACAAAGACACCACAATCAACAACGCTCAGCCTGCCGGGAAAGCTGCAGACGGTCCATGTGACGCGCCCCAAGAACGTCGTGACGATCGTGACGGATGTTGACGACATCGATGTACGCGACGGATCGCTCCTGCTGTTGCGACGCGAACCGAACGGCCGGGAGACCTGCATGATGGTGTTCAGCCCGACGCAGTGGATCAGCGCCAACGTCGATCCAGTCTGACCAGCTCCGAGCGGATCCCGCAAATCTTGCGCCTATCCTTTGCGCAGCTCGGCCTTGAGCGCGCGCCGTTTGTCGGCCGCGTAGAGCGCCGGATAGTCGTAGCTGAGCGGACGTGAGCGCTCGACATGCAGCGTCGCGAACACCGGCCCATCGAGCCCGATCACGTGACCGACCTGCTGCTCGAACGAGGCGAGCTCGTTGAAATCGAACGCGTGGGCGTAGCCGGCCGAGCGCGCGAGCCCGGAGAAATCAACCTTCTGGTTCGGGATCGGATGGCCGCCGTTCGCCTCGTAGGTGCCGTTGTTGCTGACGAAATGCACCAGGTTCGTGGGCGCCGCCGCCCCGATCGTCACCAGGCTCCCGAGATTCATCAGCAGGCTGCCGTCGCCGTCGAGCACGATGATGCGCCGCTTCGGATTGGCGAGCGCGAGGCCGAGCGCGTGCGAGGAGGCAAGCCCCATCGCGCCCATGGAAAAATAGTTGAGCACGCGCGGGCCGAGGTCGTTCCACTCGACCGCCGAGCTGTAGGTGGCGACCACGACTTCATCGGTGACGTGGCGCGCCAGCACCTTGAAGCAGTCTTCTCGTTTCATCATGACACCAGTGCCCCGCTTCCGAAGTTCGTAAAACATCGCAGCAACCCCTGACACGAACTTCGGAAGCAAAGGGGCACTGGCACTTCTATGATTTCTAGCGCCGCTTTTCGATTTGAAGTTCCTCACCGAGCTTGCCGCAACTGTTGTAGGAACTTCAAATCGGCGGCGCTAGCGGCCTCCGGCCGATCAGCAGCGCGACGGGGAAGGAATCGGCGTAGGCCTTGTCGATCGCGGGCTTGATCTTGGCGACGTCGGAATCCTGACTGATGAGATGATGCGGGATGCCCATGGCATCGCAGATCGGCTCGATGATGCGCACGCCATAGCGGCCCGACTCGGTCGGCGCCCGTTCCGGCTCGTGGCCGAGGAGCCCGATCATCATGCAGATCGGCTGCTTGTATTCGACCGCCACCGCTCGGATGGCGTTGAGCGAGTCGAGGAAGCCGGTGTACTGAATGAGCGTCAGCGCGCGCTTGTCGGAGTAGTGCAGCCCGGACGCGATGCCGATGCACTCGTCCTCCTTGCAGACGCGAACGAGCCGAAGCCCCGGATCGCTGGCGATCGGGCGCAGCAGCCCTGCGCTCGTGACGATATCGGGCACCGACAGCACGAACTCGACACCGCTCGCCTTGACGGCCGCGATGATGTTCGCGCCATGCAGCTCAACCTTGGCTTGCCCGCCCTTGGCGGCAGTCTGGGCTTCCATCCGGAGCCTCCCCGTATGCGCATCTTCGGCGCGAGTGCCGCCGATTTGAAGTTCCTATAGCGGTTGCGGCAAACTCGTTTAGGAACTTCAAATCGAAGAGCGGCACCAGCATTATAGAGTTGCAAGTGCCCCTTGCTTCCGAAGCTCGTGTCAGAGGTTGCCGCAATGGATCACGAGCTTCGGAAGCGGGGCACTTGCGGGGCTAACTAATGCGAAATCGCGACTGACCGCAATATCTTCAAGCGCCAGGCACGGCGCTCACTCCGTCCCCGCTACACCCGCGTCACGGACCACTTTGCCCCAGCGCAACGCCTCCGCTTTGACGAAGCGCTCAAGCTCCTCCGGCGAGCCCTTGCCGCTCGGGATGAACTGCAGGTCGACGAGCCGTTTCACAACATCGGGCTCCGCGATCGCGGCATTCACAGCGGCGTTGAGCTTCGCCACGATCTCCTTGGGAGTGCCGCCCGGGACCGCGACCGATTGCCAGGCCGCCCAATCGAAGCCCGGCAAGCCGACCTCCGCGAGCGGCGGGATCTCCGGCGCCGACGCCGCGCGCTGCGCGGTGGTCAGGCCGAGCGCGCGCACCTTGCGGCCCTGGATCAGCGGATAGGCCGGCGCCATGTCGCTGAACATGAGCTGGATGTGGCCGGCCACGACATCATTGAGCGCCGGCAGCGTGCCGCGATAGGGCACGTGCGTCATCGGCACCCCGGTCGTGGCCTTGAACAGCTCGGCCATGAGGTGATGGAAGGAACCCGGGCCACCCGAGCCGTAGCTCAGCGGCCGCTCGCGCGCGAGCTTGACGAGATCGGTCACGCTGTTGACCGGCAGCGACGGGTCGACCACCAGCGCAAACGGCACGCTGCAGATCAGTGCGGCCAGCAGGAGATCCTTGCCCGGATCGTAGGGCAGTTGCTTGTAGAGCGTGACGTTGATCGCGAGCGTGGAGCTCGTCACCATCATGATGGTGTGGCCGTCGGGCGCACTCTTGGCGACCTGCAGCGCGGCAGTGAGGGTGCCGGCGCCCGGGCGGTTCTCGATCACGAACGGCTTGCCCAGGCGCTCGGACAGCTTCTGTCCAATGAGCCGGCCCAATACGTCGGTGCCGCCTCCGGGGGCGAATGGCACCACGAAGTTGACCTGGCGATTGGGATAGTCCTGAGCCGGCGCCTGCAGCGAAAAGAGCAGACACGCGACCGGAGCCGACAGTGACCACGCCTTGAGCCGCATGGGAGTCCCCTCCGTACCGACCGGCCGAGCCTACCGCATCGCCGGACCTCCCGTAAGCAGCCGGTCCGGCTTAATATTTGCCCGGTTTCTTGACTCTTGCGGGCGCGGCCCATAGGGTCCCGCCCGCTCTCAACAGAGCCCGGAATGATCAATCGCCGACCGGTCCACGAGACCGGAGGTCTCCGCCCGACAGCGCTGTGCGCCCTCGGGCGCAAAAGGCGTTTTGGGCATCTTGTGTGGGCGCGCGGGATTAACCACGTCAGGCCGGGAAACCAGGGCCTGGAGAAACATGATGTTCGACTCGCTGTCGGAACGGCTTGGCGGCATTCTCGATCGGCTGACGCGGCGCGGCGCGCTGACCGAGGCCGACGTCGATGCGGCGCTGCGCGAGGTGCGCCGCGCGCTGCTCGAAGCCGACGTCGCGCTCGAGGTGGTGCGCGCCTTCACCGAACAGGTCAAAAGCAACGCGGTCGGCGTCGAGGTGATCAAGTCGGTGACGCCCGGCCAGCTCGTGGTCAAGCTGGTGCATGACCAGCTGGTCGCGACGCTCGGCGCGAGCGGCGAGCCGATCGACCTTAACGCACCGGCGCCGGTCCCGATCATGATGGTCGGGCTGCAGGGCTCGGGCAAAACGACGACCACTGCCAAGATCGCCAAGCGCCTCACCGAGCAGGGCCGCCGCAAGGTCCTGATGGCATCGCTCGACGTGCGAAGGCCGGCCGCGATGGAGCAGCTCGCGGTGCTCGGCCAGCAGGTCGGGGTCGAGACGCTGCCGATCGTCGCCGGCCAGCACCCGGCCCAGATCGCGCAGCGCGCGCTGCAGGCCGGCCGTCTCGGCGGCTTCGACGTCGTGCTCCTCGACACCGCCGGCCGCACCACGCTCGACGAAGCGATGATGAATGAAGCGGCCGAGGTCAAGCGCGCCGCCAATCCGCACGAGGTGCTGCTGGTCGCCGACGCGCTGACCGGCCAGGACGCGGTCAATCTCGCGCGCGCCTTCGACGAGCGCGTGGGGCTCACCGGCATCGTGCTCACCCGCGTCGACGGCGACGGCCGCGGCGGCGCCGCGCTTTCGATGCGCGCGGTCACCGGCAAGCCGATCAAGCTGATGGGCACCGGCGAGCGCGTCGACGCGCTCGAAGATTTCCATCCGCAGCGCATCGCCGACCGCATCCTCGGCATGGGCGACATCGTCACCCTGGTCGAGAAGGCGGCGGCGACCATCGACGCCGAGAAGGCCGCGCGCGTCGCCGAGAAGATGCGCAAAGGCCAGTTCGACCTCGGCGACCTGCGCGAGCAGCTGGTGCAGATGGGCCAGATGGGCGGCATGAGCGGCCTCATGGGCATGCTGCCAGGCATCGCCAAGATGAAGAACCAGCTCGCCGCGGCCAACCTCGACGAGCGCGTGCTCAAGCGCCAGATCGCGATGATCGACTCGATGACTCCGCGGGAGCGCCGGCACCCGGACATCCTCAAGGCGAGCCGCAAAAAGCGGATCGCGGCCGGCTCCGGCGTCAAGGTCGAGGACATCAACCGCATGCTCAAGATGCACCGGACCATGGCCGACGTGATGAAGCAGATGGGCTCGGGCAAGCGCGGCCCGATGGCGGGCATCGCCAACATGCTGGGGCTCGGCTCCGGCATGCCGAGCCAGGAGCAGATGGCGGAGCTTGCCAAGAAGATGCCGGGCGGAATGCCTGGCGCGCTGCCGCCGACGATGCCCGGCATGCCGGGGTTGCCGCCGAAATTTCCCGGGCTGCCGGGCCTCGGGAGCCCGCCCGGATTGGGAAAGAAGAAATGACGATCGCAACGACGCATCAGAAATAACCGACGAAAGGAAAATCGAATGTCCCTGAAGATCCGTCTCGCCCGCGCCGGCACCAAGAAGCGGCCGGTCTATCACATCGTGGTCGCTGACAGCCGCTCGCCGCGCGACGGCCGTTTCATCGAGCGCCTCGGCTATTTCAATCCGCTGCTGCCGAAAGAGAAGACCGAGCGGCTCAAGTTCGATCTCGAGAAGGTCAAGGCCTGGATGGCCAAGGGCGCGCTGCCGACCGATCGCGTGTCGCGCTTCCTCGACGACGCCGGCATCATGAAGCGTGAGAAGCGCAACAATCCGACCCGCGCGATCCCGCGCAAGCAGCGCAAGGTCATGAAGGAGGAGGCCGAGAAGGCGGCAGCGGCGGCCAAGGCCGCGGCAGCGGCGGCCAAAGCCGCGGCGCCGGCGAGCTGACCGTCCGCGGCTAGCTGACCGTGGCCGAGCGCATCTGTGTCGCCCAGATCGGCCCCGCCCACGGCACGCGCGGCGAGGTGAGGCTCAAGTCGTTCACCGCCGACCCGATGGCGATCAAGGACTATGGGCTGCTCGAAACCGAGGACGGCACCGCGACCGTCGAGATCGAGAGCCTGCGACCGGCGAAGAGTCACTGGATCGCGCAGCTTCGCGGCGTGCGCGACCGCAACGCGGCCGAGCGGCTCGCCAACCTGCGGCTGTTCGTGCCGCGCGACCGTCTGCCGGCGGCGGAGACGGACGAGTTCTATCATGCCGACCTGATCGGGCTTGCGGCAGTCGCGACCGACGGCCGCGCGCTCGGCACCGTGGTGGCGATCCACGACTTCGGCGCCGGCGACATTCTCGAGCTGCGCCAGGAGGGGCGGCGCGACACCGTGATGTTGCCGTTCACCGCCGACACTGTGCCGGTGGTCGATATCGCGGGCCGGCGCATCGTCGTCGAGCCGCCGGCTGGCGTGTTCAAGGATTAGGCAGCCCAGCAGCAACGGTCCGACCATGTGGCACGCAACCGTCCTGACCATCTTCCCGGACATGTTTCCGGGACCGCTCGGGCAGAGCCTCGCCGGCAAGGCGCTCGCCGCCGGCATCTGGCAGCTCGACGCCGTCGACATCCGCAGCCATGCCACCGACCGCCATCGCACCGTGGATGACACACCGGCCGGCGGCGGCCCCGGCATGGTAATGAAGGCGGACGTGGTCGCGCGCGCGATCGACGCGACGCTCACCCCGGACGACACGCGCCCTCGCCTCTTGATGAGCCCGCGCGGCACGCCTTTGACCCAGGCGCGCGTTGAGGCGCTTGCCCACGGCCCGGGCGCGCTGATCCTGTGCGGCCGCTTCGAGGGCATCGACGAACGCGTGATCGAGGCGCGCGGGCTGCAGGAAATCTCGATCGGCGACTATGTGCTCTCGGGCGGCGAGATCGCAGCGTTCACCTTGATCGACGCCTGCGTGCGGCTCCTGCCCGGCGTCATGGGCAAGGAAGCCTCGACCGCCGAGGAGACCTTTGCGCAGGGCCTCCTGGAGTACCCGCACTATACGCGGCCGCAGCTGTTCGAGGGCCGCGCCATCCCGGATGTGCTCCTTTGCGGCGACCACGCCCGGATCAGGGCCTGGCGGCAGGCCGAGGCTGAGCGGCTCACACGCGAGCGCCGCCCGGACCTGTGGCAGGCCCATCTGGCGCGCAAAAAGCCCTGATTTTGGCTGGTTTCCGGCTTCCCGTCCGAGCACGTGACAAAGGCCAATCTTTATCGTAGAAGCACGCCCGACCCGGACAACCCGCAAGACAATAGTGCCTGAGCCCTTGGCGCTGCCGACGGAGACTTCCCATGAATCTGATCCAACAGCTCGAACAAGAGCAGGTCGCAAAGCTCTCCGCCGGCAAGGAGATTCCCGACTTTCAGCCTGGCGACACGCTGCTCGTGAACGTCAAGGTGATCGAGGGCGAGAAGTCCCGCATCCAAGCCTATGAGGGCATGTGCATCGCCCGCGCGGGCTCTGGGCTCAACGAGAACTTCACGGTTCGCAAGATCTCGTATGGCGAGGGCGTCGAGCGCGTGTTTCCGCTTTATTCGCCAATGATCGACTCGATCAAGGTAGTGCGCCGCGGCAAGGTGCGCCGCGCCAAGCTCTATTACTTGCGCGGGCGCCGCGGCAAGTCGGCGCGCATCATCGAGCGCCAGACCGGCCACGGCTTCGAGGATGCTCCCGACGCCAAGGGCTCGTGAAGCGGCCTCATCAGGCCGGCACACGCGCCAGCGCGCGCAACACCTTGCCGCATAGTTAGAGCCGATCCTTCCAAGCTATCGCGCAGATAACAGCCGCGCGGCTTGTCGCGCGCACCGCGATGTAGCATCCTGCCCTCAACAAGGCGTGCCACAGAGCGCGCCGCAACGAGGGAGGAACAGCCATGACAATGGCCACGCTTCGCATTGCGCTCCTGGCAAGCAGCATGATGGCTGGGCCGACATTGGCGGCCGAGGTCACGCCGAGCCGGCTCCTCAATCCGGACAAGGAGCCGCACAACTGGCTGATGAACCACCGCACCTATGACGGCCAGCGTTATTCGCCGCTCGCGCGCATCAACAAGGACACCGTCAAGAACCTCAAGCTTGCCTATGCGGTACCGCTCGGCGGCGGCGCCGGCAACGAGTACAACGAGTCGACGCCGCTGGTGGAAGACGGCTTTCTCTACACCGTCGATTCCTGGGCCGTGGTCTACAAGATCGACGTCACCTCCGGCGTGAGCGGCCGCATTCTCTGGCGCATGGACCCCAAGCAGGAGAAGCAGGAAGCCAATCGCGGCGTGGCGTTCTGGGGCAACCTCGTCATCTCGGTCGCCAACCACCCGGCGCGCGTGATCGCAACCGACAAGGACACCGGCAAGGTGGTCTGGGAGACCAACGTCTCCGATCAGCCGGCGGTGCGGATCACCGCGGCTCCGCTTGCCATCAAGGATAAAGTCCTCGTCGGCGCTGCCGGCAGCGGCGGCGGCGTGCGCGACTGGCTCGCCGCGCTCGACGGCAAGACCGGCAAGCTGGTCTACCGCAAATACACCGTGCCAGCGCCGGGCGAGCCCGGCAGCGAGACCTGGAAGGACAAGAACAACGCCTGGGAGACCGGCGGCGGCGCGCTGTGGGTGACCGGCACCTACGATCCCGACACCAACCAGACCATCTGGGGCACGGGCAATCCGGTGCCGATGTTCGATCCCACCTTCCGTCCCGGCGACAACCTGTTCACCAACAGCGCGGTGGCGTGGAACCCCGACAGCGGCAGGATGATCTGGCACTTCCAGTACACCCCCGGAGACATGTGGGACTACGACGAAGTGGGCACCCACATTCTGATCGACGGCGAGGTCAACGGCGAGAAACGCAAGCTCGTCACCCACTCGGCGCGCAACGGCTTCGTCTACACCATGGAGCGCGCCAACGGGCAGATCATGTTCGCCAAGCCCTACATGGACAACATCAACTGGACCAAGGGCATCGACCAGAAGACCGGACGGCCGCTCGACTACGATCCCAACAAGGACGTGCAGAGCTATTCGGGCCTCGCCAACCAGAATCCGAACGAGCGGATGAAGACGGTCTGCCCGTCGATCGCGGGCGGCAACAACTACTGGCCCTCGTCCTACAGCCCTCGCACCAAGCTCCTGTACATTCCGGCGCTCACCGCCTGCTCGGACGTGACCATCGATACCCGCCGGCCGGGCAAGGAAACGAACTGGAACGGCGGCTCCTACAAGACCGCCGACCGCTACGAGAGCAATCTCACCGTCGTCGATCCGGTGACCGGCGAGATGAAGAAGAACCTGCACCTGCGCTACCCGAACTATTCGGGCACGCTGGCGACCGCAGGCGGGATCGTCTTTCTGGCGCTGACCGACGGCACCGTCGCGGCCTACGACGAGAGCACGCTCGACGAACTGTGGAAGATCAACGTCGGCGCGGGCTTCTCGGCGCCGCCGATGACCTTCGAGGTCAGCGGCAAGCAGTATATCGCGATCACCTCGGGGCCGAGCGCGACGGCGAGGCGCAAGCTCGTCAACACGCCCGAGCTCAGGGACCAGCGCCAAGCCACGGTGCTGTACGTGTTCGGGCTCTGAGGCACGCGGGGCCGCCGCCGAAGTCCCCATGGGCGCGGCGGCGGGCCAACTGTGCCGGGCCCCGGCGCTTTGAAGGTCCGATCACTCCGGCTTGATGCCGGCAAACTTCACGACCTTGCCCCACTTCTCGGTTTCGTCCGCGATGAGCTTGCCGAAGTCCTCGGGCGAGCTCGCCGCGATGCCGCCGCCGAGCGCGGCGATCTTGCGGCGCAGCGCAGGGTCAGCAAGGCCGGCGTTGATCTCGCGGTTGAGCCTGGTGACGATCTCGGCCGGCGTACCCTTGGGCGCCACAATGCCGAACCAGGCGCTCGACCCATAGCCGGGCACGAACTCGGCGACCGTCGGTAAATCCGGCATCGTGTCCGAGCGCGTCGCCGTCGTCACCGCGAGCGCGCGCGCCTTGCCGGCCGCGATGTATTCGACCGCCACCACCGGCGCGACGAACATGACCTGAACCTGGCCGGCGATCAGGTCGGTCATCGCGGGCCCGGCGCCGCGATAGGGAACGTGCACCATCTCGACGCCGGCCAGCATGTTGAACAACTCACCCGCCAGGTGATTGCCGGTGCCGGTGCCGGATGACGCCAGGTTGATCTTCCGCGGATTGGCTTTGTTGTAGGCGATGAGCTCCGGAATCGTCTTCGCTGGCACCGACGGATTGACGACCACGACCTGGGCCTGGTGCACGAGGCTTGCGACCGGCGCGAGATCGCGGATCACATTGAAGCTGAGCTTGTCGTAGAGCGTGGCATTGATCGCCGCCGACGGGCCGACCGAAAGCAGCGTATGGCCGTCCGCTTGCGCGCGCACGGCCGCCTCGGTGGCGAGGTTGGTGGCGGCGCCGGGCCGGTTGTCGACGATGACCGGGTGGCCGAGCCGTTCCGACAGCCATTGCCCGATCAGTCGCGACAGAATGTCCTGCGGGCTGCCGGCTGCGACCCCGACCATGATGCGCACCGGCCGGCTCGGATAGGACTGCGCGCTGCCATCACGCGGCAGAACCGGCAGCGCGGCGACGCCGGCAGCCAGTTGCAGGAATGCGCGGCGGGATCGTGTCATGGCGTTCTCCAGCATGTGGCAACGCGGCGTGCCACAATTCGCCGCGGAGGGGTAGAGCCGTGCGCGGCATTTCAATCGCGGCCGCGATGTTGTATCATTTTGGGAGTCGGGAGGACGCGCCCATGCGGCGGCGCGATGTCGTTAGATTGCTCGGAACGAGCGCGTTGGCAGCATGGCCAGTGTCGGCGCCTGCCCAGACCTATCCCACGCAACCCATCAAGCTGATCGTGCCGTTCGGGGCGGGTGGATCGCTTGACGTGCTGGCGCGGCTTCTGGGCGATGAGCTTGGCCGCAGCCTCGGCCAGCCGCTCGTGGTCGACAATCGGCCGGGCGCCGCCGGCAACCTCGCCGCCGAGGTTGTCGCCAAGGCGGACCCCGATGGCCATACCTTGCTGGTGGTCGCGGCGTCCTTCGCGGTCAACGCCACGCTCTACGGCAATCGGCGCTTCGATCCGCGCAAGGATTTCGCCCCGATCGCAATCCTGGGCGCGACCCAGAACGTGCTGGTCGCCAACACCCAGTTTCCGGCGCGCAGCCTCGGCGAGCTGATCGCGCGCGCCAAAGCAGAGCCCGGAAAGATCGACTATGCCTCGACCGGCGTCGGCACCGCTGGTCATCTCACCGTCGAGCTCCTGAAGATCAAAGCCGGAATCACCCTCACCCACGTGCCGTATCGCTCGATCAGCCAGCAGATGACCGACCTGATCGGCGGGGTCGTGCCGCTCGCCATGCCGACGATCCCGGGCGCGCTCGGCCACATCGAGACCGGCAATCTGCGCGCGCTGGCGGTCTCGGGCGTGCAGCGGTCCCCGGTGCTCTCCGGGGTGCCAACCGTGGCGGAATCGGGCGTGCCGGGCTACGACGCCACCACCTGGTACGCGCTCCTCGGCCCCGCCGGCATGCCGCGCCATGCGGTCGAACGGCTCAGCGCCGAGATCGGCCGCAGCCTCGCCGACCCGGTGGTGGTCGGCAAGCTCGCCAAGCTCGGGATCGAGCCGATGATCATGAGCCCGGCGGAGCTTGGCGCCTACATCGCGGCCGAGATCGACAAATGGGGCGGCGTGGTCAAGGCCGCCAATATCAAGGCCGAATAGGCCCCGATCCCGTCTGCGGCTCAAAGTGGCGCAGAACCGCCCTGCGCATCAGCACTTTTCCTTGGCCGCGCAAGCCTCTAAATAGAGCCCGACTTCTGACAATCGGAACACAGTCAATGGCCAAAGCGCGCACCCTCTACGACAAGATCTGGGACGACCACCTGGTCGACGAGCAGCCCGACGGCACATGCCTGATCTATATCGACCGCCACCTCGTGCACGAGGTGACGAGCCCGCAGGCGTTCGAGGGGCTGCGGCTCTCCGGCCGCAAGGTCCGCGCGCCCGAGAAGACGCTGTGCGTGGTCGACCACAACGTGCCGACCACCGACCGCAGCAAGCCCAACCCGGACCCGGAGAGCGCCGCGCAGATCGCCTATCTCGCCGAGAACGCCAAGTTCTTCGGGCTCGAATATTACAACGAGTTCGATAAGCGCCAGGGCATCGTCCACATCATCGGGCCGGAGCAGGGCTTCACGCTGCCCGGCGTCACGCTCGTCTGTGGCGACAGCCACACCGCGACCCACGGCGCGTTTGGCGCCCTCGCCTACGGCATCGGCACCTCCGAGGTCGAGCACGTGCTGGCGACGCAGACACTGATCCAATCGAAGTCGAAGAACATGCGCGCGGTGGTCGACGGCAAGCTGCCGGCAGGCGTCACCGCCAAGGATATCATCCTCGCCATCATCGGCGAGATCGGCACCGCTGGCGGCACCGGCTACGCGCTCGAATATGCCGGCGAGGCGATCCGCGCACTGTCGATGGAAGGCCGCATGACGGTCTGCAACATGTCGGTCGAAGGCGGCGCCAAGGCGGGCTTCATCGCGCCCGACGAGAAAGCTTATGCCTACCTCAAGGACCGCCCGAAGGCGCCCAGGGGCAAAGCCTGGGACGACGCGATGCGCTACTGGGAGACGCTGCGCTCCGACGACGGCGCGCATTTCGACCGCGAGATCAGGCTCGATGCGGCCAAGCTGCCGCCGCTCGTCACCTGGGGCACGAGCCCGGAGCAGGTCGTCTCGATTACCGGCCGCGTACCACGGCTCGAGGACATCGCCGACGAGAACAAGCGCCGGGCGGCGGCGACCTCGTTCGAATACATGGGCCTCAAGGGCGGCGAGAAGATCACCGACATCAGGATCGACCGCGCCTTCGTGGGCTCGTGCACCAACGGGCGCATCGAGGACCTGCGCGAAGCCGCGCGCGTGGCCGATGGCAAGACCGTCAACCCCAACGTCAAGGCGATGATCGTGCCGGGCTCAGGGCTGGTGAAGGAGCAGGCCGAGGCCGAAGGCCTCGACAAGATCTTCGTCAAGGCCGGCTTCGAATGGCGCGAGCCGGGCTGCTCCATGTGCCTCGCGATGAACCCCGACAAGCTTTCGCCGGGCGAGCGCTGCGCCTCGACCTCGAACCGCAACTTCGAGGGCCGTCAGGGCTACAAGGGCCGCACCCACCTGGTGTCGCCCGCGATGGCGGCGGCGGCGGCGATTGCCGGGCACTTCGTGGATATTCGGGAGTGGAAGTGATGCCCTCGGTCTCAATCATTGACTCGTCATGCCCGGCCTTGTGCCGGGCATCCACGTCTTAGCGTCCTCGACCCAACAAGACGTGGATGGCCGGGACGAGCCCGGCCATGACGATGTGGATGGGGCACAGCGAGAGGAAGTTGAGGTGGTGCGACTACGCCCTCACCCGCGCCCCGGCTCCCACCAGCAGCGCGTCGTCGGCACGATGACGGTGCCGCTCGGCCGGTATTCCTTCACGAGCTGGGCGGTGCATTGGCGCACGAAGCCCGGACCCGGATAGTCACATTCGGCGGGCGTCGGATAGGGCACCGTTTGCGTGCGATAGGGACAGCGCGGCGTCACCCGGATGCGCGGTCGCTGAGCCTGCGCGTAAGCGGAAGTGTCAGAGCGCGTGACGCCGCGTTCGCGGGTCTGTGCCGATGCCGTGTCTGAGCCGCCGAACCCGATTACGCCGAGCGCAACGGTCAATATTGCGAGTTTTGCCGTCATGTTCGCCCCTCATATGCGCCTACGCTCGCCGATCCCGATCCGCCCGTCAACGCCCACGTTGGTTGAGCTGAAGGACGGTACACAGGAGCGTGGTACCGGCCCGCGGACCTATGCGAGTCTTGGCCAATCCTCCGCCCTCGCTTAGAACGACGGCATGACCGACCCGTTCGCCGATCCGATGGCCTGGCGGCCGATCAAGGCACCCTCGCTCGACGAGCTGCATGTGATCGCCGAGGAGGCCTATCGGCGGCTGCCTGACAAGTTCCGCGCCCTCTGCGACGGGCTCGTCATCCACGTCGAGGAATTTCCGACCGACGAAGTGCTCGACGAGCTCAAGGCGGAAACCGAGTTTGATCTCCTTGGCCTGTTTCAGGGCGTCGGCCTGCCGTTCCAGTCGGAGAGCGCGCCGGTTCAGATGCCCAACATGGTCTGGCTCTATCGCGTGCCGATCCTGCTCTACTGGGCGGAGCACGACGAGACGCTCGGCGCCATCGTGAGCCATGTGCTGGTGCACGAGATCGGCCACCATTTCGGCCTCTCCGACGACGACATCACGGCGATCGAGGCGAGCGTCGAGTGACGGCAGGTTCTATCTGATCAGCTCGACGATCTTCGCCACGATCGGCGCCGGCGTGTCATAGATTTTCCTGATCAAAGCGGCGAGCTGCTCGCCCTCTTCCGGCTCGACCTCGAGCTTCTGCTTTCGGGCGTCGGCGAGAAATTCGGGATCCTTCATGGTGGTACTGAACGCGGCACGCAGCATGCCGACCCGTTCGGCCGGCATGTTGGGCGGCGCGATGAACGAGCGGTTGATGGTGTCGGCGGCGTACAGGAACTCCACGGCCTGCCTTTGATCAGGGGTGCGGACCAGGTCGCCGACGTAGGGAACGCCCGGCAGCGCCGGATTGTGCACCTTGCCGCCGCGCAACAGGATCAGCACCGTCTGATTGGCGATCCAGTCCGGCCGGCTGAGCGAGATGCCGGCGAAGCTCTGGCAGAGCCCGTCGACTTCGCCGCGCTCCATGGCGAGAACGACCGAGGAAGCAGACGGGAAGCCGGCGATGATCTTGAACTTCAATCCGATCAGCGCGCCGAGTCCTTTCGGATAGGAATAGGAACCGGCGCCCGGACCGGTCGAGCCCACGATCAGCTCGTTGTCGAGGAGATCGCGCGCCGTCTTCACCTTCACCTGCGGCACGTTGCGCGCCATGCAGACATTGGTCTCGCCGGTGGGCTTGCCAAGCCAGGTGAGCCTGGTCGGATCGAAGCGGGCGCCGCTCGCGCCGGTGATCGGGCCCAAGGCCGTGTAACCCACCGTGATGCCCATCACGGTGCCGTCATTCGGTGCGACATTGTAGATGTGATTGACGGCGTTGAGGCCGCCGGCGCCCGGCATGTTCTGCACCACGGCGTTCGGCCGGCCCGGAAGGTGCTTGCCGATATGATGCGCCACCAGGCGCGCCCACAAGTCGACAGCACCGCCCGACCCGAACCCCGACAGGATCGTGACGGTCTTGCCGGCGAGGCTCGTCTGAGCGGCGGCAGGCATGATCCCCACCAGCAGCGCGGCGAGCGCTGCCATCGGTGCGGCGGTCGACTGCAAGCGTTTCAAGGCCATCGCACGCCTGAATGCGCGCTCACAATGTCTTAGTAGAGCGGCTCGCCCTCGGTGGTGCAGCGGCGCAGCGTGCGGCGCTGGTCGCTCGGCCAGTCGGTGCGCGCATGCAGGCAGGCGAGGTTGTCCCACATCACGAGATCGCCGACGCGCCACACATGCTCGTAGATGATCGCGGGATCCTCCGCGATGTCGAACAGCGTCGTGAGCAGCGCTTCGCTCTCGGCGCGGTCCATGCCTTCGATCCACATCGTGTTCTGGCTGGTGACGTAGAGCCCCTTGCGGCCGGAACCCGGATTGGTGACCACCATCGGCTGCAGGCAGTGATGCATGGTTTCGATATCGACGCTCAGATCGATTCGGCGCCCAGTGGTGTACTGGTGGCCCTGCATCACCATCGCGCCGTCGATGCGCCGCTTCACCTCCGCGGGCAGCCGGTCGTAGGCCGCGTACGAGCTCGAAAATCGCGTATGCCCGCCTTCCGTTGGAATTTCGATGCCGTAGAGGAACGAGGCGCGGTGCGGGCGCCGGTGGTAGCACTTGTCGGAGTGGAACCACATCTCGCCATGCCCGAGCGCGCCCTTGGGCCTGCCCTTGTCGTCGACATTGTCCGTGATCAGCAGCATGTCTTCCCAGTTGAGCAGGCTGTCGACCCCGGCCGCGCCGGCGCGCGGCGGCACCCGCTTGGCGATTGGGCCGAAATAGGACGCGAACCGGCGTTGATCGTCCTCCGAGATGGTCTGGTCGCGGAACACCAGGACCGTGTGCCGGTGCCAGGCATCCTTGATCTCCTGGATGGTCTCGGGATCCAGGGGCCGGCTCAGATCGACACCGCCAATCTCCGCCCCGATGACCGGATGCAGCTTGGTGACCGAGATAGCCCTCGCTTCTGCAATCGACATCTCTGCTCCCTCGTCAATCGTTCTCTTTGGGGCAGGTTATCAGGGCGGCCGGTCACCCGGAAGGGCTGCGTTATCGGTGGGCTTGACCCACAGGCTTCAAGCCGCCATGAGAAGGCCTTCCGCAGGCTCAGGACCACGCTGATGGACAAGTTCACCACCCTGGAAGGCGTCGCCGCCCCGCTCAAGATGATCAACGTCGACACCGACATGATCATCCCCAAGCAGTACCTCAAGACCATCAAGCGCACCGGGCTGGGCAGCGGCCTGTTTTCGGAGAAGCGCTATCGCGACGACGGCAGCGAGAATCCGGACTTCGTGCTCAACAAGCCAGCCTATCGCCAGGCCAAGATCCTGGTCGCGGGCGACAATTTCGGCTGCGGCTCCTCGCGCGAGCATGCGCCCTGGGCGCTGATGGACTTCGGCATCCGCTGCGTGATCTCGACCTCGTTCGGCGACATCTTCTACAACAACTGCTTCAAGAACGGCGTGCTGCCGATCAAGGTCTCGCCCGAGGATCTGGAGAAGCTGTTCGATGACGCCGAGCGCGGCGCCAATGCGACGCTCAGCATCAACCTCGAGAAGCAGGAGATCCGCGGCCCCGACGGCGGCGTGGTCAAGTTCGAGATCGACGCCCACCGCAAGCACTGCATGCTCAACGGCCTCGACGACATCGGCCTCACCATGGTGAAGGCCAGGCAGATCGACGATTTCGAGGCGAAGGCCAAGTCCGCACGGCCGTGGGCGTAACGGGCGAATAGCCCCTACTTCATCCGGAGCGCTTCGTCCTGTTCGCGCAGCCGATCACGGCGCGGTCGGCTGCCACGAGCCGCCCGGCGCAACCTCCAGCCCGACGATACCGCTGCGCTCGATCGACGCCTTCAAGAGCCCGGAAGCCCGCGCATCGTCGATGAAGCGATTGACCGCCTCGAGCGCCGCGACCTTGCCCTTCGGTACGATGACGGTCTGCGGTACGCCGAACAAATTGTCCGGCAACAGCCGCGTACCCGGTGTCTCGGCGACAAGCCCGCTCAGGCGCGGACGGCTCGCTCCGAACGCATCGATCTCCTTGCCGGCAAGCATGCGCTTGGTCTCGGGCGGATTGTTGGCGATCTCGACCAGCGTCGCCTGCTTGAGGTTACGCCGCAGGTAGAGCGAGATAGAATCGTCGCGCACGCCGGCGATCTTCTGGCCCGGACGGTC
>Ga0209797_10000159_pt1 | contig 30508 bp, 33 predicted proteins | sample DOMMetBare3Fresh_2_FD_187472 | JGI IMG/M metagenome (GOLD analysis project Ga0209797, IMG submission 187472) | Wetland sediment microbial communities from St. Louis River estuary, USA, under dissolved organic matter induced mercury methylation -... | ecosystem: Environmental > Aquatic >... | reverse complement strand
GCGGCGCGCAACGCCAACGACGGCATCTCGCTGGCGCAGACCGCCGAAGGCGCGCTGGGCAAGGTCGGCGACATGCTGCAGCGCATGCGCGAGCTGGCCGTCCAGTCGGCCAACGCCACCAACAGCGTCGACGACCGCAAGGCCCTGCAGGCCGAGGTGGCCCAACTGCGCGACGAGATCGACCGCGTCGCCAAGGGGGCCAGCTTCAACGGCAAGAAGCTGCTCGACGGCTCCTTCACGGCCGCCACCTTCCAGGTCGGCGCGAACTCGGGCGACAGCATCACGGTGGGTTCGCTCACCGATACGCGCGCCTCGCAGTTGTCGCGCATCGGATACGCCGCGGTGACGGTTGCCAACATCAACGTCGATGGCGCCCCGCCGGCGATCACCAACCTGGTGGCCATTCCAGCGCCACCCGCGACGAACGCGCTGGACATCACCGTCAACGGCGTGACCACCGAACTCGGCGCCATCGCGGCCGCGAGCAACGCCCGCGAACGGATGGGCCAGATCGCCGAGGCGATCAACCGCAAGTCCGCCGAGTCGGGCGTCTCGGCGTTCGTCGTCGACAACGGCAATGGCACGGTCAACGTCGAACTGCTGTCCTCCAAGGTCAACCCGGCCACCGGCGCCGCCTACATCCCGACCTTCGGCGCCGACTTCACGGTCGCAACCACCGGCATCGCCCCGCCGACCTTCGTGGCCAACACGGCCGCCGAGGGCGCCGGCATCGAGACGCTGAACGTCAACACCGACAAGGACTCGTGGATCGCGATCAAGAAGCTCGACAGCGCGCTCGACCAGGTCAACAGCGCCCGTGCGACGCTGGGAGCCGTGCAGAGCCGCTTCGAGAACGCCGTCGCGAACATCCAGATCCAGTCGGAAAACCTGTCCGCGGCACGCGGCCGGATCATGGACGCCGACTTCGCGGCCGAAACCGCAAACCTGTCGCGCGCGCAGATCCTGCAGCAGGCGGGCACGGCGATGGTGGCGCAGGCCAACATGCTGCCGCAACAGGTGCTGCAACTGCTCAAGTAACACGGCACGGGCCCGCGGACGGCGGCCCGGCGCCCGTGAACCGCGAGCGCTCAAGTTCTCGCGCCATCAGCCGATAGACGGTCAGAACGGAGCGCCCTTCCATGCCCATCTCCTCTCCCGGTATCGGCAGCGGTCTCGATGTCAATGGCATCGTGTCGCAGCTCGTCGAGCTCGAGCGCCAACCGATCAAGAAGCTGGAGCAGGAGAAGGCCAAGCTCAACACGCGGCTGTCGTCGTTCGGCCTGCTGCAGAGCTACATGGCCAACGTGCAGTCCGCCGCCGGCGTGATCGCCCGTGCCGACTTCTGGACCAAGAGCACGGCCACGAGCAGCGACCCGACGGCCGTGACCGCCACCGCGCTCGCGTCGGCCACACCGGCGGGCTACAGCATCGAGGTGCAGAGCCTGGCGACGGCGCAGTCGCTGTCGACGGCCCCCGGCGCCATCACCGATGCCACGAACATGGGGGCGGGCACGCTGACCATCACGCGCGGCACGACCGCGGTGCCGATCACGATCGTCGATGGCACGAGCCTGGCCGCGGTGCGCGACCAGATCAACGCTGCAAAGGCCGGCGTCAATGCGGCAATCATCCAGGACGGCACGGGAGCGCGCCTGGTGCTCACCGCCTCCGACACCGGCGTGGCCAACGCCGTCAGCGTCGCGGTCAGCGGCGCCACCGGCCAGCTCGCGGCACTCGCCTACCCCGGTGGCATGGCGCAGGACCGGGCGGCTGCCGACGCGGTGCTCAGGGTCAACGGGCTGCAGATCACGTCGGCCCGGAACAACCTCTCCGGTGTGGTCGACGGCCTGAACATGACGCTCGTCAAGGCCACCACCAGCCCGGTGCAAGTGACCGTCGGCACCGACAAGGCCGCGTTGAAGAAGGGCATCGACGACTTCGTCACCGCCTACAACGAGATCAGCAAGTACCTCGCGACGCAAACCAAGTACGACGACGCAACCAAGGTCGCCGGAGCGCTGCAGGGCGACCGCAGCGCCGTCGGGTTGCTGAACCGCCTGCGCAGCACCCTGCAACAGGCGTCGACTGCCTCGCCCACGTACCAGAATCTGGCCGCTGTCGGCCTGGAACTGCAGCGCGACGGGACGATCAAGGTCGACAGCGCCAAGCTGGACACCGCACTGGCCGACCGCACCGAGCTGTCGCGCGCGTTCAGCACCGTGCAGACCGGCTTCGCCCAGCGCTTCAAGGCGCTCGGCGACAGCGTGCTCGGCACCGATGGCTTGCTGACCACGCGCAGCAACGGGCTGCGCGATTCGATCTCGCGCCACGACAAGGATCAGAAGCGCCTCGAGGACCGCATCGCCCGCGTGCAGGAGCGACTGCTGCGACAGTACTCGGCGCTGGACACCAGCCTGAACCAGCTTAACGGCCTGGGCGGCTTCGTGCAGCAGCAGATCACCAACTGGAACAAGGCCGGCGACAACAACCGATGAGGCACCGGCTCGCACGGCCGCACGCCGCCACGGCCGATCCCACGAAGGCCTGCACCAATGCAGGCCTTTTTTCATGGATCAAGGTGCCGCCTCACGCCTCAAGCCGGCCCCCCGCGCGACCGATAACCCTCTTATCCGCCGCAGGCACGAACCCACCCCAGCCACCATGCTCGCCACCCACGCCCCCACGACCGCGCCGCAGCGCCGTCCCGCCGTGCCGCTCAGCAACCTGTACACCAGCGTGGGTATCGAGACGGGCCTGGCAGGGGCTTCGCCGCACCGGCTGGTCGAGATGCTGTTCACCGGCTTCGTCGACGCCGTGGCGCAGGCCAAGGGCGCGTTGCACAACGGCCTGGTCGAAGCCAAGTGCCACGCGATCGGCCGCGCCACGCGTATCGTCGACGAGGGCTTGAAGGCCGGCCTCGATGTGAACGGCGGCGGCGCGCTGGCCGCCGATCTGTCGGACCTGTACGCCTACGTCACGCGGCGCCTGGTCCACGCCAACCTGAAGAATGACGCCGCCGCGCTGGACGAATGCCTGGCGCTCATGCAGCCGCTGCGCGAGGCCTGGGCCTCGATCGCACCCCAGGCCGGCAGCCCGCGCGCCTGAGCCTCGACCGCACCCACCGGAGACCCGACGCATGAGCGCCCTGGACAGTCACCTGATCGGCTACTACGAAGCGCTCGAGCGCGCAAGCAACGACATGCTGGCCGCCGCGCGCGCGGCAAACTGGGAACAGGTGGTCAAGCTCGAAGGCGCCTGCGTGCTGCTGATCGCTCAGCTCAAGCAGGCCGCGCACGAGCAGTCGCTGGCCGCCGAAGAGGCCAAGCACAAGAACCGCATCATGCAACGCATCCTGGTCAACGACGCCGAGATCCGCCAGCTGGCCGAGCCCTGGCTCGAGGAGCTCGACCTGATGATGACCGGCAGGCCGCGCATGCTGCACTGAATCGCGCCGACGCGAAGGTCATGAGCCGCCCGGACTTCCAGCCCACGCAACCGGCGCCGATCGAGGCGTTGACCGGGCGCGCGATCGACGAGTTCCGCGTCTCGCATCCGAGCGAGGTTCTCGCGCTGCTGCGCCGCGTGGCCGAGAGCAACGTGCTGGTCCAGCTGTGCGCACCCGACGGCGCGGTGTACGCCTGCACGCTGTGGACGGTCGATGCGCAGCAGCAGCGGTTGTCGTTCGACGTCGACCCGAAGCATCCGCAGGTGCGCTCGCTGCTCGAGGGCGGCGAGGCCACCGCGATGGCGTACCTGGACGCGATCAAGCTGCAGTTCGACCTGCGCGGCCTGATGCTCGTGCACGGCCGCGACTCCAGCGCGCTGCAGACCGGGTTTCCCGGTGCGATGTACCGCTTCCAGCGCCGCGAGAGCTTCCGGGTCAAGCCGCGCCACGAGGCGCTGGCCCGCCTGCCGCATCCCACGGTGCCCGACATGCCGCTGACGCTGCGCGTGCTCGACGTCAGCGTGGGCGGCTGCGCACTCGCGCTGCCCGAGCAGACACCTCCGATCGGCGCCGGGACCGAACTGCCCATCGTGCGCCTCGAGCTCGATGGCGACACGCGCTTCATGGTCACGCTGCACGTGCAGCATGTCAGCAGCGGCATGGGCGGCACCGCCAGGATCCAGCGCCTGGGCTGCTCGTTCGGCAGGCTCGACGGCCCGGCGCAACGCGCGGTGCAGCGCTTCGTCGACGTGACGCAACGCCGACACAAGCTGTTGTCACTCTGAGCGCGCGGCGCGCTATCCTCGGGACATCGCGATCCGAGGAGCCCCGATGCGTCACCTTCTTTCGAGATTCGCCTGCACCGCGATGCTCGCCGCGGCGGTGTGCGCGCCTGCCCTTGCCGACAGCCTGGCGTCGTCCGCCTCGAGCGCCAGCTCGGCCTCGGTGGGCAGCCTGTCGGATTCGATCAGCGGCTCGTCGAACTCCGGCGCCGGCAACAACAAGCCCGTTGCCGCCGGCACCTATCGCATCGTCGAGACCGCGGCGCTCGCGCAGCGTCCGGGGCGGGTGCGCGTCAAGCTCGAAGGCAGCGACGGCGAGCTCGCCGTCGCGAGCTTCTACCTCGACTTGCCGCAGGTCACCTTCGACGCACAAGGCCTGGCCGCGGGTGACCGGATCGATGTGAGTCAGCGAGCCTACGGCCTGGCGTTCGCGCGGGCCGAGGCGCCGCGCGAAGCCTTCTTCCTGGTGCTCGCCGACGCGTGGTACCGCGAGCTGGACGCGCGCGCGCTCAAACTCTGAACCCACGGTGCGCGCGGCCCGAGCGCTCGTCGTCACGGGCGCGCTCGCGGCGCTCGCCCTGCCCTGCCGGGCCGGCATCGACACGCTGTCGCGGCGCCTTTGCGGTTGGCAGGCGGCCCTCACGGCGCCGCAGCAGGACAGGCTGCTGCGCGTGGCCGACATCGTGCGGCGCGAGCTCGAAGCCTCGGATCGCCGCGTCGCGCTGATCGCGCGCTCGGGCCTGAACCTGCAGCGCCTGGGCATCCGCTACTCGCACGCCGGCGTGAGCCTGAAGGCCAATGCCGAGACGCCTTGGGCCGTGCGCCAGCTCTACTACGCCTGCGAGGAAGGCCGCCCGCAGTTGTACGACCAGGGGCTGGCCGGCTTCCTGTTCGGCACCGACAACCCTGCAGTGGGCTACATCTCGATCGTGCTGCTGCCCGAGGCCGAAGGCGCCGCGCTCGAAAGCGCCGCGCTCGACCGGCCGCGCGCGCTGCGCCTTCTGGCCGGCCGCTACAGCGCCAACGCGCACGCGTTCAGCGCGAAGTACCAGAACTGCAACCAGTGGCTCGTCGAGCTGTTGGCCAGCGCCTGGGGCGGCCTGGATGACGATCGCGACGACCTGCGCGAACGCACACAGCGCTGGCTCGCCGATCGCGGCTATGTGCCCTACCCGATCGAACTGGGCTCGCGGGCGCTGATGTTCGCCGCCGGCTTCGTGCCCTGGGTCCATCTCGACGACCACCCGCCCGACGACCTGTTCGCGATGCGCTTTCGCACCAGCCTGCCGGCCTCGATCGAGGCGTTCACGCGCGCCCAGGTGGCCGGCGCGCGGCGCATCGAGCTGTGCCACGACGAGCGCCAGGTCGTGATCCGAAGCGGCTGGGAGTCGATCGGCGAAGGATGCCGCGCGGCCGACGGCGATCGCACGGTCGCGCTCGAGTAGACGACGCACACGGTGTCGCGCGCGGGCGACGCTACATGCCGTTGGGCGACAGCAGCTTGGCGGCTGCCTGTTCCTGGCGCTCGGCGGTCTGCAGCAGCTTCATCTGGTGCTCGAACTGACGCGCTGCGGAGATCATCGCGACCATGGTCTCGACGGCGCTGACGTTGGATCCTTCGAGCGCGCCGTCCTGCAGCCTCGCGCTGGTGTCGGCGGACAGGTCGCCCTGCGCGGCACGGAACAGCCCATCCTCGCTGCGGGTCAGCTGCGAGGGGCCTTCCGGCGTCACCAGCTTCAGGCGGCCGACCGTCGTGCTGCGGCCGTTCGCCCCCTTGGCGCTGACGGTGCCGTCGCCGGCGATGCTGACTTCGCTGTTGGCCGGCGCGGTGATCGGACCGCCGTCGCCCAGCACGACGTGGCCGGTCTTGGTGACGAGCTGGCCCTGCGCGTCGACGTCCAGCGCGCCCGCGCGGGTGTAGGCCTCGGTGCCGTCCAGACCCTGCACGGTGAGCCAGGCGCCGCCCTTCATCGCGACGTCGAGCGCACGCCCGGTGGGCGTCACCGCGCCGGGCTCGAAGCTCGCGCCGACCGTCGACTCGAGCGCGTAGGCGCGCGTGGAGGCGCCGCTGCCTTGCACCGGGACGGCGCGAAACGCCGCCAGCTCGGCGCGAAAGCCGTTGGTCGAGACATTGGCCAGGTTGTTGGCCAGCACCTCCTGGCGCTGCATCGCCGCCTTCGCGCCGGACATCGACAGATAGATCATGCGGTCCATCTTGCGCCCCTATGCATTTCCGAGCGGACGCCGCGGATCCGGCTGTGCCGGTCCGCTGGCGGCGCCCGCTTGAGGGGGAGCGCCGCAGGCGCTCCGGCGGTGGGTCATCACCTCAGCTGCACCAGCGTCTGCAGGACCTGGTCCTGCGTGCGGATCGTCTGCGCGTTGGCCTGGTAGATGCGCTGCGCGGTCATCATCGCCACCAGTTCGGCGGTGAGGTCGACGTTGCTCTCCTCGAGGGCGCCGGCCTGCAGCGCGCCGAGGTTGCCCTGGCCGGGCACGCCGACGATCGGGTCGCCCGACGTGGAGCTGCGCGACCAGACGTTGCCGCCCAGCGGCTGCAGACCTTGCGGGTTGCGGAAGGTGGCCAGCTCGATCTGGCCCGCGGGCTGGTTCTGGCCGTTGCTGTAGCGCGCCATGATGATGCCGGTGGACTCGATCGACACGCCGGTGATCTGCCCCGGCGCATAACCGTCCTGCGACAGGTTGGTCACGCCGAACGGTGCGCCGTACTGGCGCGCGCGGTCCATGTCGAGCTGAACACCGGTGATCGCGCGTGTGAGCGCACCCGCGGCGTTGGTGGTCTGCGGGATGTCGATCGATACCGGGCCCACCGGCGCGGTCGGCGCCCCGCCGGTGGCCGGGAACGTGAGCGTCGCGCTGGCGAGCGGCGCGGCGGCCGTGCCGTTGATCGGCAAGCCGTTGGCCGTGACGAACACGTTCCAGGTGTCGGTGGCGGCCTTCTGGAAGTAGTAGGTCAGCGCCACGTCCTGCCCGAGCGCGTCGTAGACGGTGAGCGAGGTGGCGCTGTTGTAGGTGGTCGCATCCGTGAAGTCGATCGCCGGGCCTGCGGTGGGCGCGGTGCTGCCCATGCGCGAGTCAAGGTTCATCTCGAGCTGGATCTCGGTCGTGGCCGCCGGGCTGATGCCGGCGGTGGGCAGGCGCAGCGCGCTCGCGTTGCCCGGCTGGATCACGCCGGTGGCATCGGCCGGGTAGCCGATCAGGCGCAGCCCCCCGTTGTTGGTGATGTAGCCCTGACGGTCGACCTTGAACTGGCCGTTGCGCGTGTACAGCGCCGGGTTGGCGCCATCGGTCACCTGAAAGAACCCGCCGCCGTTGATCGCCAGGTCCATCGGGTTGGCAGTCGCGGTGACGTTGCCCTGCGTGAACTGCTGCGACACCGAGGCCAGCGACACGCCGATGCCCACCGAGTTGGCGCCCCCGCCGCTCATCGAATTGGCGTACATGTCGGCGAATTCGGCGCGCGAGGCCTTGGTGCCGAAGGTGTTGGCGTTCGCGACGTTGTTGCCGATGACCTCGAGGTTCTTGCTGGTGGCGTTCAGGCCCGCCAGGCCTTGCTGGAAGCTCATGGAAATTCCTCTGTCAGTTGAAGGCCCGGATCTGGGTGTAGGGAATGCTGCCGCTGGTGCGCAGTTCGAGGGTGAGGGTGTCGCCGCCGGCGACGACCGCGTCGACGCGGTCGCGCATCAGCGGCGTGAAACCGACGCTGGCGGTGCCGTTGCGCGCGACGATGCGGAAGCGGTCGCCCAGCGCGGGGTCCACGCCGGCCGGCGGCGTCCACTCGAAACCGTGACGCCCGGCACTCTCGGCGCCGAGCTCGATCGTATCGATCACGCGGCCACCCGCGTTGAGCACCTCGATCTGCACGCGATCGGCCGGCCCGTCGAGTTCGAAGCCGCCCTGCACCAGGCCGGCGTCGTTCGGCGCGAGGCGGTTGCCCGGCACGATGACGTCGCGGCCGACCAGGCTCGCGCCCTGCAGCGCGTTCATCTGGGCGAACTGCGTGCCCAGGCCCTCGACCGTGCGGTTGAGTTTCTCGATCCCGTTGACCGACTGGATCTGCGCCATCTGGCTCGTCACCTGCGCGTTGTCCATCGGGTTCAGCGGATCCTGGTTCTGCATCTGCGCGACCAGCAGCTTGAGGAAGCGGTCCTCCGCGCCGGCCTGGTTGCGCGTGGCCTTGCCCGCGGTGCTGGCGCTGAGCGCGGCGAAACTGTTGTCGATCGTGGGCATCGCCTGTCTCAGTTCTGGCCGAGCTGCAGCGTCTTCTGCAGCAGCGTCTTGGCGGTGTTCATCACCTCGACATTGTTCTGGTACGAACGCGACGCCGAGATCATGTTGACCATCTCCTCGACCGCGTTGACGTTCGAGTAGGTCACGTAGCCCTCGGCGTCGGCGCCGGGGTGCTTGGGGTCGTGGACGCGGCGTCCGGCGGCGTTGGACTCGCTGATCGTGCTGACGCGCACACCCGCTGCGCCGGCCGCGCCCATCAGCTCGGTCTGGAAAACGACCTGGCGCGCCTTGTAGGCGCTGCCGTCGGGCCCGGCCACCGTGTCGGCGTTGGCGAGGTTGCTCGCCACCGTGTTCAGGCGCTGGCTCTGCGCCGAGACCGCGCTGCCGGAGATGTTGAAGACCTGGAACAGCGACATGACGGGCTACCCCCTATTGAGACTGACCGCGGATGGCGTCGAGCATCGTGCGCACGCTGCCGTTGATGAAGCGCAACGTCGCTTCGTACTTCACGCTGTTGTCGGCGAAGCTGGCGCGCTCGCGGTCCATGTCGACCGTGTTGCGGTCCAGGTTGGTCTGGCTCGGCGTCGCGTACTGCAACTGCGCCTGGGCGCGCGCCCCCGCCGCGGGTTGCAGGTGGCCGGCGGCCGTTGCGGCCATCTGGCCATTCGTCGCTGCCTGACCGGTGGCCTGGCGCAGCGCGGTGGCGAAGTCCATCTCGCGCGCCACGTAGCCCGGAGTGTCGGCATTGGCGATGTTGCTCGCGATCAGGCGCTGGCGTTCCGCGCGCAGCACGAGCGCCTCGGACTGGAAGTTCAGCGTGTCGGTCAGTCGGTGGATCATGGCTTGCCCAATGAGGGACGTTGCAGCCATTGTGGGCAGCCGATGCGAAAACATTAGCCCGATAAGAGCGGCCTTGGCGGCTCATTTCGAAGCCATGGCGCGCGCGACGCTGCATAAAGTGCGATCCGTGAACAAGGCTCTCGCCCCTGTCGTGCTGGCGCTCGCGCCGCTGTGTGCATCGCAAGCCGCAGCCGCGCCGTCGGGCGCGCTCGACGACGCGCTTGCCGTGCAGGTGCAGGCGCTCGCGCGCGAGGCGTCGCGCGAGGCCGCGCCGGGCCTGCGCGTCGAGGTGCGCGTCGGCCGGCTCGACCCGCGCCTGAAGCTCGCGCCCTGCGCTGCGGTGCTGCCCTACCTGCCCCAGGGCACCCGGCTCTGGGGCGCCGCGCGGATCGGGCTGCGATGCAACGACGGCATCGCGCGCTGGCATGTGTTCCTGCCGATCCAGGTGGACGTGTGGGGACCGGGTGTGGTCGCCGCGGGACCGCTCGCCGCCGGCGCCACGGTCGGTGCTGGCGACCTGAAACCGGCCGAGGTCAACCTGGCCGCGCAACCCGGCGCGGCGGTGCCGCGGCCCGAGCTGGCCGTGGGCCGGGTGCTCGCCCGACCGCTCGCCGCCGGCGCGCCGTTGTTCGCCGCCGACCTGCGCGCGCGCCAGTGGTTTGCCGCCGGCGACACGGTGCGCATCGTGGCGGCGGGCAGCGGCTGGCGCATCCATGGCGAAGGCCAGGCGCTGGCGCCCGGCCTCGAGGGGCGGCCGGTGCGCGTGCGCACCGAGAGCGGCCGCGTGGTCAGCGGCGTGGCCGTGGCCGAGCGCGAGGTGGAGGTCCCACTGTGATGTTTGCCCCACCGCGAGCGCCGGGGCTCGTGCGAAAGCGCCGTGCGATCCGAGAAGAAAGTCCTAAAGTTGTCGCGCCGGGCACCGATACCCGACGCATCACGGCCAAGGTTTGCATCTTGCCGGCCCCAGGAGCCCCCGTATGAAGATCGGTCAAGTCGACAACGCCAAGCCCATCGCGCCTGCCACCGACGCGCGCCAGGGCACTGCCAAAGCTGGCGACAAGGCGGCCACCACAGGGGCCCCGGCCGAAGCGAGCACCAAGGTCGAGCTGTCGAACGCCGCCACGATGCTGGCTGCGACCGGAGGCGACGACGGTGACTTCGACGCCGCCAAGGTCGAGCGCGTCGCCCAGGCCATCCGCGACGGCAACTTCGAGGTCAATGCCGAGGCCATCGCCGACAAGCTGCTCGCCCACACGCGCGACCTGCTCAAGCCCTCGTCGAACTGACGGCCCCGCACCGACCGGGACCTCGCGTGCTGACCACCTTTACCGACGCTGCCGTTGCAACGGTGCCGCGCATCGACGCCACGCTCGAGCCGCTGATCGGCGCGATCGAGGACCGACTGCGCGCGTTGGGCCTTGCGTTGCGCGACGGCGACACGCACGGCATCGACATCCACTCGCATGAATTGCACCGCGCGCTGGCCGCGGCGATCACGCGCTTCTCGCACGCCGCGCACCAGCCCGGCGGCATCCCGCACGAGCTGCGCCAGCGCCTGATTGCCGCCAGCGGCCAGGTCGCCGCGCAGCGCGAGAGCCTGGCGCGTGCCACCGCCGCGCTGGACCGCGCGATCGATGTGCTGATGCCCGAACGGGCGGACGGCGCGTCGTACGCGGCTCATGGGGGCGTCCGGCGCCCCTTGCGCGGCGACTTCATCGGGGCCTGAGCGCAGGCTGCAGCGCACGCGGCCAGACCCCGGCTCGAAGGGCGAGCGCCTACGAGAGGCGCACTCGGCGTTGCCCGGTTCGTCGGGTCCGCCAACCCGGCTGCACCTGGCGCCTTGACCGAGCCCCCCGCAGGCGCTCACGCACAGCCGATTCCTCTGTGTCACTCGACCCGGGGGTCCACCCAGGATCCGACGCCGAGCGGCTGAGGGCGTCGCTTGCACGGGGGGTGACCGTGCAGACCGCAGCGCCCCACGCGAGCGGACGACAATCGCGCGATGACGGATCGGTCATCACGCCCCCTGCTGCGCACGCCGCGCCTGACGGTGCGCCCGTTCACGCTCGCCGACGCCGCCTTCATCGTCGAGTTGCTCAACGACCCGGACTGGCTGCGCCACATCGGCGACCGCAAGGTGCGAACGCTCGACGAGGCGCGCAGCTACCTGCGCGAAGGGCCGCAGGCCGCGCAGGCGCGGCACGGCTTCGCGCTGTGGGCCGTGCGGCGCCTTGAAGACGATCCCGAGGGCACGCCGATCGGCATGTGCGGGCTGGTGCGCCGCGACGGCCTGGACGATGTGGACCTCGGTTATGCCTTCCTTCCCGCCGCGCGCGGCCGGGGCCATGCGCGCGAGGCCGCCGCGGCCGTGCTGGCGCATGCCTTCGGTGCGCTGGGCTTGCCGCGCGTCGTCGCCATCACGAGCGTGGACAACGCCGCCTCGGGCCGTGTGCTCGAGGCCATCGGCATGCGCTTCGAGCGTCGCCTGCGCGTGCCGGGGCACGCCGACGATTCACTGCTCTACGCGGCCATGCCCGCTGGTGCACCCGCCGCGTGCCGCGCATCCGGTCGCACCGACCGGCCAGTGTCGCCCTCCTGATGGGGGTGAACGCGGACGGGAGGGCCCGCCTGCGCAGGCCCGATCACTTCGTGATCTGACACGGCTGCGCGGGGGCGTGGATCGGCGTGGCCGAGACGGGGCGCGGCCCCTACCAGGCGCGCAGCTTGGCGCGCAGCCGCGCGATGCTCTGGCTGTGCAGCTGGCACACGCGCGATTCGGTCACCTTGAGCACGGCCGCGATTTCCTTCAGGTTCATGTCGTGCTCGTAGTACATGCTCATCACGTACTGCTCGCGCTCGGGCAGCAGCTTGATGGCCTCGACCAGCGCTTCGCGCATGCGCCGGTCGTTGAGCATGGCCAGCGGGTCCGCCGCGGCGTCGACCACATGGCGGTCGAGATAGTCATCGTCGCCATCGTCGCCGCTCATGTCCTCCAGGTGCACGAGCTGGGTGCCGCGCACCTTGGTCAGCAGGTCTTGGTAGTCGGCGAGCGACAGGCCCATTTCCTTGGCGATCTCGCCCTCGGCGGGCGCGCGGCCGAACTGCTGCTCGAGCCGGTGCACGGCGGCCTCGATCTGTCGCTGCTGCTTGCGATCGCCGCGGCTCATCCAGTCGCCGCTGCGCAGCTCGTCGAGCATCGCGCCGCGGATGCGCTGGGTTGCGAAGGTCTCGAACTGCACGCCCTGCGCGGCATCGAAACGGCCGAGCGCGTCGTGCAGGCCGATCATGCCGACCTGGATCAGGTCGTCGAGCTCGACGTTGGCCGGCAGCTTGGCAATCATCTGGTGCGCCAGGCGGCGCACCAGCGGCGTGTATTGCTGCAAGGCCGCGCGCACCTGCTGTGCGCTGCTGCTCGGATCGATGCGTCCGGTCGCGGTGTACATGTCTGAGGCTCCCTGGGAACTCATGGGGCGTGCTTCTCGGCCCGGATCGTCTTCGTCGCTCATGACGCGCTGGCCGACGCACGCGCATCGGGCACCGCAGCCGCTCGGGCGTACGGCATCGGCGCGGCATCCTCGCCGAGCAGCCCGTGGGCCAAGCGCCGCAGCGCACCGGGCAGTTCGCTGCTGTCGGCGGGATCGATCGCGGCCCAGTCGCGCAGCACCGCGCCGGAAAAACGGTCGGCCGTGAGCCTCAGCTGCTCGGCGATGCGCGTCGTGCGCGGCGAGCTCGCCGCGGCCACGAGCAGCAGGTCGAACGACATCAGGCCATGGCGCTGTGCGAGCAGCTTCATGTTGGCGTACGCCGAGGTCACGCTGGCGGGGTGGTCGGCGGCCAGCAGCAACGGCACCGTGGGGCGGCGTGCGAACAGACGGCCGAGCTCGGAGACCGGCGCGTGCACGATGAGCGCGCCGGTGCCCAGCGCGCATCGCTGCAGCGCGTCGAGAAAGCCTTCGCACGAGCCGCGCGCATCCACATGCCGCAGCGGCAGGCCGCGCGCGGCCAGGTAGTCCAGGTTCGGGGCGATGGATTCGATGCACGCGGCCAGGTCGACCGAGGCCATCTCGTGCGGCGCGCCGGCGGCCGCATCGACCACGAGCACGCGCTGCTGCGGCAGCGTTGCCGCCGAAGCCGCGGCGGCCAGGCGTTCGAGCGCGAGTCCGGCAAAGGCCACGTCGGGATTGGCTGCCACCGCAACGAAGCGCGTGCGCGCGCCGGCAAACAGGCGACGCAGGCCATCGGCCTGGTCGGGCAGGCTGGCCCGGTCGCTGGCGAGGAAGTCACGCATCGTCTTGGGGCGGCTCGTTCGGTCAGGCGTGCAGCGCGAGAGCCGCGCCCGCAGGGGCGGCGTGCATCGCGCCGGGCAAGCCGGCGAACATGAGGTTGACCTCGGCCGAGTCGAGCTTCCAGCTCGGCGTGGCCTGGGCGCGCAGCGCGCGCTGGATGAGCGCCTGGCCCGACAGGCGATGCCAGTCCTCGGGCACGCGCTGGCCGTTGGCCACGCCGACGATGCGCTGTTTGTGGCGGATGATCGCGTCCAGCGCCGGCCCGATCTTCACGGCCTCGTCGATCTTCGACAGCACGATGCCGCGGCAACTGGCGCCGTGGTAGGAGATCATCACGTCCTCGATCGTCTCGCCCTGCGCCGCCGCATTGACGACGAGCAGCTTCTGGATCGCGCGGTGCGAAAGCATCTCGAGCAGCTCGCGCGTGCGTGCATCGCGCTGGCCGATGCCGGCGGTGTCGATCAGGACCATCTTCTTGGCCGACAGCAGGTCGAGCAGGTCCTCGAGCGAGGCACGGTCATGTGCGGTGTGCACCGGCACGCCGAGAATGCGGCCGTAGGTGCGCAGCTGCTCCTGCGCGCCCACGCGGTAGGCATCGAGCGTGACCAGGCCCAGGTTGCCCGAGCCGTGCTGGGTGGCGAAGGCGGCAGCGATCTTGGCGGTGCTCGTGGTCTTGCCCACACCGGTGGCACCGATCAGTGCATAGACGCCACCGGCATCCTCGAGCGCGGCCTCGCCCTCGGCGGCATGCAGGTTGCGCTCGAGCACGCCGATGGCCCAGGCCATCTCTTCCTTGCAATCGCGCGGCAGGCCCTCGACCAGGCGGCGGATCAGCGCCGGCGAGAAGCCGGCGTCGAGCAGGCGCTGCGTCAGCGCGGCGCGCTTGGGGCTCTGGTTGAGCTTCTCCATGAAGGCCAGGGCGCCGAAGCGATCCTCGATCAGTCCCTTCATCGCGCGCAGCTCGGCCATCATGGCCTGCTCGCGCCGTGCGGCCTCGGCACGCGTGTCGGTGTCGGCAAGCACCGGCGCCTCGGTGTAGCGCACTTCCTCGCGCAACATCGGTGGCGGCGCGACGGGAGCGGTCTGCGCCATCGGCGCCGGGACCACCGGTGGCGGCGCGGCCGACTGGGCCTCGCGCGCCGCGGCACGGCGCTTGAGCATGCGCTCGCGCACGTAGTCCTGGAACGACAGCGTGCTCATCGCGAGCGCCTCGACATCGCGGTTGACTTCGGCCGCTGCGCTGGGCGCCGCCGCCGCGGCGGGACGTGCCGCTGGCGGCGCTGCCGTGCGCACGACCGGCGCGTTGCTCGCGACCTTTTCGATCTGGCTGATGCTCTCGGGTGCCATCGCGAGCACCTCGACGCCGCCGCCGTCGGACGGGCGGGTAGAGAGCACCACCGCATCCTCGCCGAAGGCCTGGCGCACCAGGCTGAGAGCCTCGCGCGAGGTGCGGGCGGTAAAGCGCTTGACGTTCATGCGGCGGCTCCGATGACTGAGGCAATGCGGATCGAATGGGTCTCGGGAATCTCGCCGTGGCCCAGCACCTTCAGGCGCGGCGCGGCGCGCTTGAGCAGGCGGGCCATCGGCGCGCGGATCAGGTCAGGCACCAGCAGACAGGCCGGGATGCCCACGTCTTCCTGCTGGCGCGCGCTGTCGGCGGCGCTCTTGGTCAGGCTCTCGGCCACGCCGGGATCAAGCGCGGCGCCGTGCGGGCTCGTCAGCGCCTGTGTGACCAGGCGCTCGAGTCCGGGTTCGAGCGCGATCACGTCGAGCTCGCGCGCGGGACCGTAGATCTGCTGCACGATCGCCGGCGCCAGGTGCGCGCGGATGCGCGCGGCCAGTTCGTTCGGGTCCGTCGCGGCGGTCGCATGCTCGGCCAGGCACTCGACGATCGAGCGCATGTCGCGGATGTGCACGCCCTCCTCCAACAGCAGCTGGAGGATCTTTTGCAGCGCGGCGATGCCGACCATCTTGGGAATCACGTCCTCGATCAACTTGGGTGCCAACTTCGTCACATGCTCGACCAGCGATTGCGTCTCGACGCGACCCAGCAACCGCGCGGCATGCACCTGCATCAAGTGTGAGAGGTGGGTCGCGACGACGGTCGAGCAATCAACCACCGTAAACCCGCTCATTTGGGCCATCTCGCGTTGGCGCTCGTCGATCCAGATCGCCGGCAGCCCGAACGCCGGGTCGCTGGTCTTGGTGCCGATCAACTGCTGCGTCGCGCCGCCCGGGTTGATCGCCAGGAACATGCCCGGGAAGGCCTCGCCCTCGCCGACCACGGCGCCGCGCAGGCTCACGCGGTAGCTGCTCGGGCGCAGCTCGAGGTTGTCGCGGATGTGCACCGGCGGCGGCAGGAAGCCCACGTCCTGCGCGAACTTCTTGCGCACGCCCTTGATGCGCGCCAGCAGGTCGCCGCCGCGCTGTGCGTCGACCAGCGCGATGAGCCGGTAGCCGACCTCCAGCCCCAGCGTGTCCACCGGGATCAGGTCGTCCCAGGTCGCTTCGGGGTTGGCCTCGCGCTTCTCCTCGCGCGTCATGACCTTCGCCGCGGCCTCGGCCTGTTGACGCCGCCGCAGGCGCCAGGCGCCGTAGCCGATGCCCCCGGAGATGGCCAGGAACACGAGGTTGGGCATGCCTGGCACGAGCCCCAGCAGGCCGACGATGCCCGCAGTCAGGACAAGCGAGCGCGCCGAGCTGAACACCTGGGTGCTGATCTGGCTGCTCACGTCGTGGCCCTTGCCCACCCGCGAGACGACCATCGCGGCCGACACCGAGACGAGCAGCGCCGGGATCTGCGCCACCAGCGCATCGCCCACCGCGAGCAGGACGTAGGAGTTGGCCGCCTGCGTGGCCGACAGGTCGTGCTGCGCCACGCCGATCACGAAGCCGCCGATCAGGTTGATGAACAGGATGAGCAGGCCCGCGACCGCGTCGCCGCGCACGAACTTCGAGGCGCCGTCCATCGAGCCGAAGAACTCGGCCTCGTCGCCCACCTCGGCGCGGCGGCGCTTGGCCTCGTCCTCGTTGATCAGGCCTGCGTTCAGGTCGGCATCGATCGCCATCTGCTTGCCGGGCATCGCATCGAGCGTGAAGCGCGCGCCGACCTCGGCAATGCGCTCGGCGCCCTTCGTGACGACGATGAAGTTGATGACCACCAGGATCGTGAACACGATCAGGCCGACCGCGAAGTTGCCGCCGATCAGGAAGTGGCCGAACGACTCGATCACCTTGCCCGCGGCGCCCGGGCCGGTGTGGCCTTCGAGCAGCACGACGCGGGTCGATGCGACGTTCAGCGACAGCCGCATCAGCGTGGTCACGAGCAGGATCGCCGGGAAGGCCGCAAAGTCCAGCGGCCGCACCATGTTGGCCGCGACCATCATCACCAGCAGCGCCAGCGCGATGTTCAGCGTGAAGAAGATGTCCAGCGCGAAGGCCGGCAGCGGCAGCACCATCATCGTGAGGATCACGACGATGAAGATCGGCGCGGCGAGGTTCTTGACGATCCCCGCGTGCGGCCCGAGCAGCGCGTCCAGCCGTTTGATCCACTCGTTCACGCTTCAGCCCCCTGCGCCCGGTGGTGCGGATCGAGTTCGGCGGGCACCGGCAGCGCGGGCAGCTCGGCGGGCATCTCGCCGCGACCGGCCATCGCCGCGCGCAGCTGGTAGACCCAGGCCAGCACCTGCGCCACCGCGGCGAACAGCGCCGCGGGCACTTCCTGGTCGATCTCGGAGTGGGCGTACAGCGCACGCGCCAGCGCCGGCGCCTGCAGCACGGGCACCTTGGCCTCGGTGGCGATGTCGCGGATGCGCAGCGCCATCAGGTCGGCGCCCTTGGCCACGACGCGCGGCGCGCCCATCGTCGCCTCGTCGTACTTGAGCGCCACCGCGTAGTGCGTCGGGTTCATCACCACGATGTCAGCCTTGGGCACCGCGGCGAGCATGCGGCGCTTGACCACCTCGCGCATGCGCGCGCGCATCTTGCTCTTGACCTCCAGGTTGCCCTCGAGCTGCCTGAACTCCTCCTTGAGCTCCTGATGGCTCATCTTCAGGCGCTCGAGCAGCCACTTGCGCTGCAACGGCACGTCGACCAGCGCGAACGCGGCCAGCGCGAGCACGAGCAGCGCGAGTCCGCCCTGGATCGCCGAGGCGCCTTGCGCCAGCGCTGCGGGAAGCGGCATCGACAGCGCCTCGGCAAAGGTGTCGGTGTGCGAGCGCAGGTACAGCGCACCCAGGCCGCCCAGGACGAGCGCCAGCACACAGGCCTTCGCCGTTTCGCCCAGCTGGTGGCGTGAGAACACACGGCCCAGGCCGGCCAGCGGGTTCAGCTTCGCGAAGTTCGGCATCAGCGGCTTGGTGGTCCAGTTCCAGCCACCGGCCAGCACGCCGGCCGCCAGCGCCACGAGCAGCAGCGCGACACCCAGCGGCAGCACGATCCACAGCATGCGCAGGGTCGCATCGCCCAGGCGATCGACCATCGGCGCGGCACCCGCGAGCGACTTGGCGTCGAAGCTCAGGCCGTGCGCGACCAGTTCACGCAGCCAGCCGACGATCGACGGCGCAAACGCCACGAGCATTGCGCCGCCGCCAGCCACGGCGGCGAAGTGCCCGAGGTCGCGCGAGCGCGCGACCTGCCCTTCCTCGCGTGCCTTCTGGATCTTGCGCGTGGAGGCGGGGAGCTGGCGGTTCTGTGCGGATTCGGCCATGGCGTGTCGCGCCCGCGGTCACGGGCTACGCCATCGTGCCCACGCCGCAGCGAAACTTGAGGCCGATAAGAGGCCGGATCGGCGTGCTGTTCAGCGCGTACCGCTGTCGGACTTCGTGACGAACGGCACGACCGGTGTCACGAGCTCGGGCGCCAGGCTCGGCGCGCCCAGCGCGTCGGCCACCTCCGGCGCGGTGCGGAACATGCGGTCCTCGGCATCGCGGTTCATCACGATGATGCTGATGCGGCGGTTGCTGGGCGCCTTCGGGTCGGCGGCATCGAAGGGCTGGCTCGAGGCCAGGCCCTGGATGCGCAGCACGCGGTCGTCGGACAGGCCGCCGGACACCAGCTCGCGGCGCGAGGCATTGGCCCGGTCGGCCGAGAGCTCCCAGTTGCTGTAGCCGCGCTCGCCCGCGGCGAACGGCAACGCGTCGGTGTGGCCCTCGAGCGTGAGCCGGTTGGGCACGTCGCCGAGCACCTGCCCGATCTCCTGCAGCAACTCGCGCATGTAGGGCTGCACGACGGCCGAGCCGCTCGCGAACATCGGCCGGTTCTGCTCGTCGACGATCTGGATGCGCAGTCCGTCGCGCGTCATGTCCAGGCGGATCTGCGAGGCCATGCCGGCCAGCCGCGTGTTCTCGGCGATCTTGGCTTCCACCTTCCTCTTCAGGTCCTCCAGGCGCGCGACCTCGGCGCGCACCTGCTCCTGCTTGAGCTTGTGCAGGTTGATCGTATTGCGTTGGGCGTCGATGTCGCCCCCCTTGACCTGGCCGGTGGTGCTGGACAAGTCGCGGCCGCCGCCCTTGACCACGTGCGATGCGTCGCCGGCACCCGAGCCCGAGGCCAGCAGCGCGATCTTCAGCGGCGAATTGAAGTAGTCGGCAATGCCCTTCTTGTCGCCCTCTGTGGTCGAGCCGAGCAGCCACATCAGCAGGAAGAACGCCATCATCGCGGTCACGAAGTCGGCATAGGCGATCTTCCAGGCGCCGCCATGGTGGCCATGGCCGCCCTTCTTGATCTTCTTGACGATGATCGGCTGGAGCTTCTTGATGTCGCCGGCCATGTCAGCCCCCCCCCGTAGCGCCTTCGGCGCTCCCCCCCAGGGGGGCGTCGCCAGCGGACCGGCGAAGCCGGATCCGCGGCGCCTGCTGGATGGCGGCGTCGCTGCGCTTGCCGTTTTCGTGCCTGATCTCGGGAGCGTGGCTAGAAGTGATCGAGCGCAGCGAGATCACCGTCGCGCGGCCGCCGTGGAACTGGCTTTGCCAGGCCACGGGCGGCGCCCCCCTGGGGGGGAGCGCCGAAGGCGCTATGGGCGGGGTCACTTCTTGCCTTTCACGTGGCCTTCGAGCTCGGCGAAGGTCGGGCGCTCGGTCGAGTACAGGACCTTGCGCCCGAACTCCACGGCCACCTGCGGTGCATAGCCCTGCATCGAGGCCAGCAGCGTGGTCTTGACGCATTGCAGCTCCTTGCCGCTCTCGTCGACCTTCTGCTCCAGCAGGCCCGCCAGCGGCTCGAAGATGCCGTAGGACAGCAGGATGCCCAGGAAGGTCCCCACCAGCGCCGAGCCGATCATCGCGCCCAGCACCGCTGGCGGCTGCCCCACCGATCCCATCGTGTTCACCACGCCCAGCACCGCAGCGACGATGCCGAAGGCCGGCAGACCGCCGGCCATGCGCTGCAGCGCGCCCACCGGCGCATGCGCCTCGTGATGGTGCGTCTCGATCTCGCTGTCCATCAGCGACTCGATCTCGTGCGAGTTGAGGTTGCCCGAGACCATCATGCGCAGGTAGTCGGTGATGAACTCGACCACGTGATGGTCGTGTCCCACAGTCTCGTACTTCTTGAACAACGGCGACTCGTGCGGGTTCTCGACGTCGCCCTCGATCGCCATCAGGCCTTCCTTGCGCGCCTTCTGCAGGATGTCGTACAGAAGCGCCATCAGTTCCATGTAGCGCGCCTTGGTGTACTTGCTGCCCTTGAAGCACAGAGCCAGCCCGGCCAGCGAGGCCTTGACGACCTTGGGTTGATTGTTGGCGACGAAGGCGCCGATCGCCGCGCCCATGATCGTCGTCAGCTCGAACGGCAGCGCGTGCAGGACGACGCCGATGTTCCCGCCGTGCGCGATGAACACGCCGAACACGCATCCGAGCGCGACGAGCCAGCCGACGATGACGAACATGATGGAAGCGGAAGATTCCGAACGAGGGTGTGCGCGTTTTATCGGCGCACGACCGTCACGCTTGAGCCCGTGTCACGCACCGACCGTGCATCGGATCCGGGCAACCGTGCCCGTTTGCCCGCCCCATAAGAAACGCGGCCCGCCGATCGCTCGGTGGCCGCGTGAAAGCACAGGAACTGTGCCAGGAGGAGACAAACAGTGAACCGGTACGGCAGGTATCGGCAGGCCGCGCGGAAACTTCAGCGCGCCGCTGTCATCGCGTCGATGCCCAGCGGCCCCGCGTGCCCTGCCTGGCCGGCACGAACCGGAGGGTTGCACAGACCGCCCGTGTCGTGCTCGGCGATGTCATGCGGATGCGTGACTTTGTTCCGGGGCGAGGGCGTGCTGCGCTGGCGGATTCGGCCGTCGGGCCACCCTGTCGGGCACCGCGCGCCTCGTGCCGTCAAGACCCGGTCAGCCGACCGTCACGCGATCGCGCCCATCCTGCTTGGACCGATACAGTGCGGCGTCGGCGCGCGCGATCAACGCTGCTTCGTCGTCGCCGGCCTGCAGCGCCGCCACGCCGGCCGACACCGAGATGGTCCCGAGCACCTTGTCGCTCGCGCGCTGCCTGATCTTCAGGGTCTTGACGTTGGCACGTACCGCCTCCGCGAGAGCCGTCGCCTCAGCCAGCGACCGCCCGGGAAGCAGGACGGCGAACTCTTCGCCGCCGTAGCGCGCGACCGACACCCCCGGCATCGCCTGCACGCTCGTGTGCAGGACCTCGCCGAGCGCTGCCAGCACACGGTCGCCGAGCAGATGGCCGTGGTTGTCGTTGACCTTCTTGAAATGGTCGATGTCGATCATGATGAGGCAGCTCGCCAGCGCCGGCGTCTGCTGCGGATCGAGCATGGCACTCATGCGTTGATCGAATCCCTTGCGGTTGAGCACCTTGGTGAGCGGGCAGCGCACCGCGTCCTCGCGGGTGCGCTCGAGTTCGTTGCGCAGGGCTTCGATCTCCTGGTGGCTGCTCGTCACCTTCTGCTGCAGCGCCTCGACCGAGGACTGCATCTGCTCGGTGCTGGCCAGCGTGTCGGCCAGGTGCGAGGCCAGCATCGGGGCGTCGGCCTGCGCGAGGCTGCGGTTGAGCTGGTTCAGCCGCTCACCGAATGCGTTGGCCGAGTCCCCTGTGCGTGCCGCCGACTGCGACAGTTCGGCCATCACGCGGCCAAAGCTCTCACGCACGCGTTCCGCGGTCGCCTCGTCGATCTCGGCGATGTGATCGCGGTACAGGCGCTCGATGGTGGCGTCGCCCAGGCGCGGCTCGGCGAGCAGGCTCTTCTCGAGTTCGGCGCTGAGCCGCGGGTTCGTGCCCGACGCATGTTCGTACCAGACGGCGAACGTGGTCGGATTGGCGGCCGCGTCGTGCTGGCCGATCTGCGCCAGCGCCAAGCGCAGCAGTTCGGCGCTTTGCTGTCGGTTCTGCTTGTAGCGCATCACAGCCGGTGCTCCAGGACCGCACGCAGCGCCAGCCCGGCGGCAACGGACGCCACGCCGATGCGGGAGCGGCGGTCACGGGAGGGCGGCTGCGGCGACATCGTTTCTGACCGGGATTGGAACGCGGTGCACATGGGGTGGGGCGGTCCGATGACGCGCTCGACAGCGCGCATGGGCCGGTTCCACGCGAATATCGGCACGCCGCGCCTGCAGCTATCGTGCAAACGGCACGTTCAATGGGGCGCGATTGTCGCTGCGTCGACGTTTTGCCAGAATGTTGGCGCGCACGCGCGCCGCGCGATTCAGCGCGCGTGCGCTTCGGCGCCCGAGAGCATCTGCAGCGTGCCCGCCGCCTTGCCCTTGCCGGCACGCGCCGGCGGGTTGCACAGACCGCACACGTAGTGCTTGGCGATCTCGTGCGGATGCGTGACGTAATGCCCACCGCAGCTCGAACACGGCGTCATCGTCAGCATGCCGTTGTCGACGAACTTGACCAGGCGCCAGGCGCGCGTGACCGACAGCATCGGCTCCAGCCCCTGCGCAGCCACCTGCTCGAGATAGAGCTGGTAGGCCTTGATCACGACGTCGATCTCGTCGAGCGCGGCGACCTTGTTCAGGTACTCATGGATGTTGAGGAACAGGCTGGCGTGGATGTTGGGCTGCCAGGTCATGAACCAGTCGGTGGAGAACGGCAGCTGGCCCTTGCTCGGGCTCTTGCCGGCGACTTCCTTGTACAGGCGCAGCAACCGTTCATAGCTGAGGTCGGTCTCGGACTCCAGCACCTGCAGCCGCGCGCCGAGCTGGATCAGCGTGACCGCACGCTCGATCTGCTTCGCTTCAGTAAGGATGCTCTTGACGCGGGGCATTCAATGCTCCATTGAACGGTGGATCTTGCCCAGCGAACGCCGGGGATCCGGCTTTGCCGGGCCGCTGGCGTTGCCCCCTCGAGGGGGAGTGGCGCGACCACTCCGGGGGTGATCCATTTCAGGCGGCTTCCTGGTGGCGGCCGGCCATCAGGATTGCGGCATGCAGGCGGCTGACGCTGTCGTTCGCGCTGGCCTTGCCATGGCTGGTGAGCAGGTTCCAGACGATATCGTCGTCCATGCGGAAGCGGCACAGCAGCGTATTGGTCTGTGCGATCTTCATGATCTGCGCCGGCGTCAGCGCACCGATCAGCGTCGCGGTGTCCTCGCCGATGCCCAGGCGGTACAGCGCCTGCTCGCGATCGGCCCGGATCAGGCTTTGCGCCAGCATCAGGTACGACAGGTTGGCTTCGCGGATTTCGGCAAGGATCTGGTCGGCAGTCATGTTCGAGGTCTGCGGGTGCCGCAGCGGATTGCGATGGGATGGACTGTAGGCAGCGCGATGCAACGCCGGCAGTGGCTGCGCGCCATGACTTGAGTCCCTGTTCTTCCATGCGGCGTGTCGGACGAACTCCTACAAACGGGGCCGTGCAGGTCGCGCCGCGTGCGATCGGTCACACTGCTCGTAATGGACCCGCGTCGCGGGCACCGCAGGAGGACTGCACGGATGGACACGCGCATGACCAAGGTGGAGCCGTCGCGAGCGACACGATGAGCCAGCCGCTGCCGCTCGCGGGCATCCGCGTCGTCGACTACTCGCACTTCCTCGCCGGCCCCTATGTCGGTCGCTGCCTGGCGGCGCTGGGTGCCGAGGTGATCAAGGTCGAGCGGCCCAAGGAGGGCGATGCCGGCCGGACGCACCCGTATTTGATCGACGGACAGAGCGGCTACTTCATGCAGCAGAACATGGGCAAGCAGGGCCTGTGCCTGGACATGAAGGACCCGCGCGGCGCCGAGCTGATGCAGCGCCTGACGGACAGCGCCGACGTCTTCGTCGAGAACTACCGACCCGGTGCGCTGACCAGACTCGGCCTCGGCTACGCAACGCTCGCCGCGCGCAACCCGGGCCTCGTCTACTGCTCGGTCAGCGCCTACGGGCACACCGGACCCGACTCGCGCCGCGCCGGCTTCGGCCTGATCGCCGAAGCCAAGAGCGGCATCATGCAGATGGTGGGCTCGCCCGGCGAAGCACCGCCGCTGTTGCGCATCGCGCTCGGTGACATGTACACCGGCATCCACGCGGTGGCGTCGATCTGCGCCGCGCTGCTGGGCCGCGTGAAGAGCGGCCGCGGGCAGCACATCGACCTCGCGCTCTACGACTGCCTGGTCTCGATGCACGAGTACGCGGTGCAGTGCTACACGCTGTCAGGGGGCAAGGAGGTGCCGGTGCAAAGCGGCCATGACCTGCCCACCTCGACGCTGTATGGCGTGTTCAGCGCCCAGGATGGTCACCTCGTGATCGCGGCGCAGGTCGACGATGTGTGGAAGCGTTTTGCCCTGCTGGCCGGTGGCGAGGCCTTCGCCGCCGATGCGCGCTTTCACAGCACGGCCGGTCGCAACCAGCATCGCTTGAAGATCCTGCCTGTGGCGCGAGCCTGGGCCGCGGCGCACACCGTCGCTGATGCGCTGGCCCAACTCGACGCGATCGACGTGCCTGCGGCGCGCGTGCAGCGCATCGACGACGTGCTGGCCGACCCGCAGATCGCCGCGCGTGGCATGTTGATCGAGCAGCAGCATCCGGTGGTGGGCACGGTCAAGCTGCCCAATCTGCCGTTCCATTTCTCCGACTGCGACACCACCTGCCGCATCCCGGCGCCGCTGCTGGGGCAGCACAATCGCGAGGTCGCGGCCACGCTCGGCTTCACCGCGTCCGAGATCGACGCGATGGAGCGCGACGGCGTGCTATACGCCGAAAGCGCCGTCGCCATCCTGGGACACTGACGCAACATGACCGACCGTTATGCCGTCATCGGCAACCCCATTGTCCAGAGCAAGTCGCCGCTGATCCACGCCGCCTTTGCCAAGAGCACGAAGCAGGACCTCGAGTACACCAAGATCGAAGGTCCGCTCAACGGCTTCGAGGCGGCGGTGCTCGCCTTTCGGGACGCCGGCGGCAAAGGCATGAACGTCACCGCGCCGTTCAAGCTGCAGGCCTTCGCGATGGCCACCGATCCGCACGAGGCGGCGCGTGTCGCCGGCGCGGCCAACGCGCTCAAGTTCGACGGCGAGCGCATCGAGGCGCAGAACTTCGACGGTGTGGGGCTGGCCAACGACATCGAGCGCAACCTCGGCCTGCCGCTCGCCGGCAAGCGCGTGCTGATCCTCGGCGCCGGCGGCGCGGTGCGCGGTGCGGTGCCGCCGTTCCTGGCGCGCGGCGCGGCCGAGATCGTGGTCGCCAACCGCACGCTGGCGACCGCGCAAGCGCTGGCCAGGCAGTTCGCGTCGCACGGCAAGCTCACGCCCTGCGGCTATGCGGACCTGACCCACGATCGCGGCTTCAACCTCGTGCTCAACGGCACGTCGGCCAGCCTGACAGGCGAGCTGCCGCCCGTGCCCGTGGGCGTGTTCGCCCACACCGAACTGGCCTATGAGCTGGCCTACGGCAAGGGCCTCACGCCCTTCCTGCGGCTGGCAAAGAACGCCGGTGTGCCGCGCCTGGCAGATGGCGTGGGCATGCTCGTCGAGCAGGCCGCCGAAGCGTTCCTGTGGTGGCGCGGCGTGCGGCCCGACACGAGGCCGGTGATCGACATGCTCACCGTACCGCTGGAATGACCAAGACGCGCATCGCCGTGGCCGGCGCCGGCGCCATCGGTCGAGCGCACATCACCGCGGTGCAGCAGAGCGCCTCCGTCGCACTGTCGGCGCTGGTCGACCCCGCGCCGGCCGCGCGCGCCCTGGCCAACGCAGCCGGCGTGCCGCTGTATGCGTCGCTGGCCGAGCTCTTCGCCAAGGACCGGCCCGACGGCGTGGTGCTCGCCACCCCGAATACGCTGCATGTGCCGCAGGCGCTCGAATGCATCGCGGCCCGGATGCCGATGCTGCTGGAAAAGCCGATCGCGCCGACCGTGGCCGAAGCCCAGGCGCTGGTCGAGGCCGCCGACGCGGCGCGGGCAAAGATCTTGATCGGCCACCACCGCGCGCACAGCCCCATCATGGCCAAGGCCAGGCAGGCGGTGGACTCGGGCGTGCTCGGCCGCATCGTCGGCGTGATGGGCAGCGCCGCCTTCTTGAAGCCAGACCACTACTTCGACGAAGCGCCCTGGCGCCGTGAGTCGGGCGCCGGGCCGATACTGCTCAACATGATCCACGAGGTGCACAACCTGCGCATGCTGTGCGGCGAGATCGCCGCGGTGCAGGCCTTCACCTCGCACGCGGTGCGCGGCTTCCCGGTCGAGGACACGGTGGCGATCAGCCTGCGCTTTGCGAGCGGTGCGTTGGGCAGCTTCTTCCTGTCGGACACCGCGGCCTGCGCCAAGAGCTGGGAACAGACCTCGCAGGAGAACAAGTCCTATCCGAGCTACGACGACGAGGACTGCTACACCGTCTGCGGCACCAACGGCTCGCTCGCGATCCCGACCCTGCGCATCAAGACCTACCCGCGCGACGAGGATCGATCGTGGTGGAAGCCGTTCGAGGTCGGCGTCATCGACGTGCTGCGCGACGATCCGATCAAACACCAGATGGAACACTTCGGCGCCGTGGTGCGCGGCGAATCCGCCCCGCTGGTCGGCGCGCGCGACGGCCTGGCGAACCTGCGCGTGACCGAGGCGATCGTCGCCGCCGCACAATCCGGGTCGACCGTTGAACTCCAGTGAGAACGAGATGACGCTCAAAGTCCTGATGCTGCACGGCATCAACCACAACATGTTCGGTAAGCGCGACCCCAAGCAGTACGGGACCGTCACGCTGGCGCAGATCGACAAGCAGTTGAAGGCGCTGGGCAAGGAGCTCGGCGCGCAGGTCGAGACCTTCCAGACCAACCACGAAGGCGCGATGGCCGAGCGCATCCACCGGGCCTACGCCGAAGGCAAGGATGCGGTGCTGATCAACGCCGGCGCGTGGACGCACTACAGCTACGGCCTCCGCGACGCGCTGGCGATCTTGACCTGCCCGATCGTCGAGGTGCACATGAGCAACATCCATGCGCGCGAGCCGTTCCGTCACGTGTCGGTGTTCGCCGAGATCGTCAAGGGCCAGATCTGCGGCTTCGGGGTGGACAGCTACCTGCTCGCGCTGCGCGCTGCGGTCTCTGCCGTCGGCGCCAGGTAACGCCCGCGATCGGCTGGCGCGCGATGCGCGTCAGCGCCGCGCACCGGCGGGCGTTCAGTGCAGCACCAGCAGCGGCACCTTGGTCAGTGCCATCACGTTGCGCGTGTGCGAGCCGAAAAGCAGGCCGGCGAACGGGCCTCGGCCATGGGTGATCATCACGATCAGGCCGTCTTCGAGCTGCTCGGCGAGTTCGACGATCGCCGCCTCGACACGGTCGGTCATCTGATGGCGGGCCGTGAACGGCACACCGGCCTGTTGCGCCAGTTCGCCGAACTGCACGAGCAGCGCGTGCGCCTGGGTATCGGTTTCGACCTCGTGCGCATCGCGCTCGCGCTTGTAGCGCTCCATGTTCGTGCCCATGTCGGGAAGCGGCAGCTCGGGCTCGGCCACGAAGCCGGTGATGGCCGCACCGAGCTGGCGCGCCAGTGCGATGCTCTCGCGCATCGCACGCTCCGACAGTTCGGTGCCGTCCAGCGGCACCAGCAGGTTCTTGATCATCTTGCGCCTCCTGGGGGCGGGAACATGCGGGCGACTCTAGGTGGCGCTCCACGCCGGCCGGTTGAGGCGCGTCAATGCGCGCCGGCTACAGCAGCGGCCGCAGCGCCTGCGCTGCCTCCTGCAGCGGCGGCAGCACCGCCTCCCGCATGTGCTCGGCATTGCGGTAGGCGGTCATCGGCATCGTGGTGCCTACCGCGCCGCGGGTGCGGCCTTTGCGGTCGATCAGCGCCACCGCCACGCCACGCAGGCCGGCGTCGAGCTGCTGCTCGGTGTGCCAGTAGCCCATCGCCCGCGCCTGCCGCACCTGGGAGCGGAACAGCGCCTTGTTGATGACGGTATGCGGGGTGAAGACAACGAATTCGTGGTCGCCGAGCCAGACCTCGAAGTCGGCCTCTTCCAGCGCGGCCAGCAACACGAAGCCGGGCGTCACCACATGCGCCGGGATGCGCACGCCCACACCGTAGCCGATGGTCACCCAGCGTGGCGGGCTCGAGCGCGCGATGTAGACCACTTCGTGGCCGTCGAGCACGCTGGCGTTGACGGTGTGCCCGATCTGTACCGCCACGCGCTGGATGAAGGGCTGCACCAGGCGCGGCAGCCTGGCGGTGCCGAGGTAGCTCTGTCCCAGGCGCAGCACGCGCGGCGCCAGCCAGAACTGCTTGCCATCGGTGGCGGCGTAGCCGAAGTGCACGAGCGAGAGCAGGTAGCGACGCGCCGCGGTCCGCGTGATCTCGGCGCGTTCGGCCACCTGGCTCGCGGTGAGCTGCGCGTGGTCTTCATCGAAGGCCTCGATCACGCGCAGGCCCTTGCCCAGGCCTTCGATCAGGTCGCGGCGTTCGATTCCGGGCGGCGCGGCTTCTGGGGTCGTTCGGGTGGGCATGGGGCTTACCCGCGAAGTGTTCGCTGATCGCGCATTGCGCGCGATTATCGCGCAGCGCAGAGAGAAAGCCCTTGTCGGCGTTGCGTGCCCTTTCTATCGTTGCTGGCGTTGCGCCACACAACCCTTGCCGAGGAGACATTCCATGCCACTGATCCGTCGCACCCTGCTCGCCGCCGCCTTCGGCGCCGCCTTCACTGCACCTGCCTTCGCGCAGAACACGATCAAGATCGCCGGACTGTACGAACTGTCCGGTGCCGGCGCCACCTCGGGCACGATGTTCAAGAACGGCGTCGAGATGGCGGTCAAGGAGATCAACGAAGCCGGCGGCATCCTGGGCAAGAAGATCGAGCACACGATCTCTGACACGCAATCGAACCCCGGGGTGGCCAAGGGCCTCGCCACCAAGGCGATCGACGACAACGCGTTTGCCGTCTTCGGCCCGGTGTTCTCCGGCTCGATCCTGGTCAGCATGGCCGAGACGCGCCGCGCCGAGGTGCCCAACTTCACCGGCGGCGAGGCCGCGGCGATCACCAAGCAGGGCAACCCGTACATCTTCCGCACCAGCTTCACGCAGGACACCGCGATGCCCAAGGTGGCGCGCTACATCGCGGGCAACCTGAAGGCCAAGAACGTCGCCGTCATCTACGTCAACAACGACTTCGGCAAGGGCGGTCGCGACGCCATCACCAAGGCGCTCGAAGCCAACGGCGCCAAGGTGGTGGCCGACATCTCGACCGAACAGAACCAGGTCGACTTCTCCGCCGCGGTGCTCAGGGCCAAAGGCACCAACGCCGACGCCCTGTTCGCCTACACCAACGAAGAGGAGTCGGCGCGCCTGCTGCGTGAACTGAAGAAGCAGGGCTACAACAAGCCGATCGTCGGCGAGACCACGCTGACGAGCCAGAAGGTGATCGAACTGGCCGGCGATGCGGCCAACGGCGCGGTCGCGCACGTGGGCCTAACGGTCGACGCGCCGATCCCCGCGATGCTCAAGTTCAAGGCCAAGTTCTACCAGGAGACAAAGACGATCTCCGATCACAACGGCATCAAGGGCTACACCGGCATCTACGTGCTCAAGGCCGCGATCGAGAAGGTCGGCAAACTCGACAAGAAGGCCGTCGCCGCCGCGATGCACGGCCTCTCGCTCACCGCCGCCAGGTATCCGGGCGTGCTGATGGACGTGAGCTTCGACGACAAGGGCGACATCGACCGCGAGAGCTTCATCGTCGAGGCGAAGGACGGCAAACAGGTGGTCAAGGAAGTGCTGCCGGCGTTGAACGCCAGGAAGTAAGCCGCCCGCGGGCGCGGCCATGACCGACTTCGTTCAACTTCTCATCTCGGGCATGGCCACCGGCGCGATCTACGCGCTGGCGGCGCTCGGCTTCACGCTGCTGTGGCAGGCCAGCGGCACCATCAACTTCGCCCAGGGCGAGTTCGTGATGCTGCCGGCCTTCATGATGGTCGTGCTGGGCAGCGCCGGCCTGCCGCTTCTGCCGGCCTTCTTGCTCACCTGCGTGATCGCCGTCTTGGTGCTCGGCTGGGCCTTCAAGCGCGGCATCGCCGATCCGCTGCTGCGCTTCGGGCTGATGCCCATTGTGGTGGCCACGATCGGCCTGTCGATCGCGGCGCGCAACGGCGTTCGCGCCGGCTACAGCGCCGAGGCGCATCCGTTCCCTTCGCTGTTCGCCGACAAGCTGTTCAACGTCGCCGGCGTGAACGTCACGCTGGCCGACATCGGAACGCTCGCCTTCGCGCTCGCGCTCGTGGTCGGCACGCAGTGGTACCTGAGCAAGACCGTCACCGGCCGTGCGATGCAGGCCGTGGCGCAGAACACCGAGAGCGCCACCGTGCTCGGCATCAACGTGCCGCGCATGGTCTTCTACACCTTCGCGATCAACGCCCTGCTGGCCTGCGCGGCGGCGCTGCTGGTCACGCCGACGTACCTGGCCAAGTTCGACATGGGCGAGTCGCTGGGCACCAAGGCCTTCTTCGCGGCGATCATCGGCGGCTTCAACAACAGCCGCGGCGCGCTGCT
>Ga0209797_10000158_pt1 | contig 30511 bp, 34 predicted proteins | sample DOMMetBare3Fresh_2_FD_187472 | JGI IMG/M metagenome (GOLD analysis project Ga0209797, IMG submission 187472) | Wetland sediment microbial communities from St. Louis River estuary, USA, under dissolved organic matter induced mercury methylation -... | ecosystem: Environmental > Aquatic >... | reverse complement strand
CCGGGACGGCCGGCGACGACGGCAGAGGTCCGGGCCTGGGCTGTCGCCGCCGGGCTCCCGGTGGCCGATCGTGGCCGCCTGCGTCCCGAGGTCTACCTGGCCTATCAGGCCGCCCGGGCCGACGGTCAGCTCGCCGGGACGGAACCGAGGCAGAACATCCCGCCGGCCGGGTCGGTGATGCCGGCGAAACGGCCTGGGCCCATGTCCATCGGCGGCATGAAGACGGCGCCGCCCAGCTCGGTCGCCCGGGCGACCGACTCGTCGCAGTCGACAACCAAGAAGTAGACGGCCCAGTAGCTGGGCACCTCGGCGGGGACGGCGGGTGGCATCGTCATCGCGCCCGCGTTGCTCTTGTCGTCGCCGTCCTTGCTGTCGAGCATCCCGATCAGGTAGCCGGAGCCGTCCTCCATCGGCTCCCACCGCCAGCCGAAGACCTCCGTGTAGAACGCCGTCGCGGCGGTGAGATCGCGGGTCTGCAGCTCGTTCCAGGTGAGCGAGCCCGGCTCGTTGAACAACTCGGCGCCCGCGTGGTCGCGGGGCTGCCAGAGCCCGACCACGGCGCCGCTCGGGTCGGCGATCATGGCCATCCGGCCCTGGGTCATCACGTCCATCGCCGGCATGACCACGGTGCCGCCGGCCGGGCCGACGGCCTCGAGGACCTTGTCGGCGTCGTCGACCATGACGTAGGAGCTCCACATCGACGGTGCGCCTGCCGCCGCCATGTCCGGAGGCAGCGGGCCCAGCCCGGCCACGAGGTGTCCGTCCTTGCGGAACATCGTGTAGACCGGACCCATGGGGGTCGGCATGTCAGTGGCCGTCCAGCCGAACAGGCCGGTGTAGAAGGCCTTGGCCGCATCCACGTCGGTGCTGGTCAGGTCGACCCAGCCGAAGCTGCCGTGGGGGAGACGCATCGGAAGGCTCCATTCCGTGAGGTCGAAACCGTGGAATCGACGCTACCGGTGACCACCGACAAGGTCCATGCTGCGCTGGCCCCAGGCGGTCGGGACGCGAGCGGGAAGGTGCGGCAGGCTGGCAGCGTTCCAGTCGAGGACGCCGATCCCACGAGAGCGAGACCGCCGTGACGCCATCGCAGCCCATCCCGCCCGACGACGACCCGGCGTTCGCCGGGTATGCCCACCCCGAGCGGCTGGTCAGCACCGCCTGGCTGGCCGCCCACCTGGACGACCCTGGCCTGGTGGTGGTGGAGTCCGACGAGGACGTGCTGCTCTACGACACCGGCCACATCCCCGGCGCGGTGAAGGTCGACTGGCACCTGGACCTCAACGACCAGGTCACCCGCGACTACGTGGACGGTGACGGCTTCGCCCGCCTGATGGCGGCCAAGGGCATCGGCCGGGACACCACAGTGGTGTTCTACGGTGACAAGTCCAACTGGTGGGCGGCGTACGCGCTGTGGGTGTTCTCCTTGTTCGGCCACCCGGACGTCCGGCTGCTCGACGGGGGCCGGGGGAAGTGGGTCGCGGAGGGTCGGCCGATGACCACCGACCCGGTGCACCGGCCGCCCGCCGACTACCCGGTGGTCCAGCGCGACGACTCGACGATCCGGGCGTTCCGGGAGGACGTGCTCGCCCACCTGGGCCGACCGCTGGTCGACGTCCGCTCGCCGGGGGAGTACTCCGGCGAGCTGCTGCACATGCCCGACTACCCCCAGGAGGGTGCGCTGCGCGGTGGGCACATCCCCGGGGCGCGCAGCGTGCCCTGGGCCCGGGCGGCGGCCGAGGACGGGACGTTCCGCCGGCGCGCCGAGCTGGAGGCCGTCTACCTGGGGGAGGCCGGGCTTTCGCCCGACGACGACGTGGTCGCCTACTGCCGGATCGGCGAGCGCTCCTCCCACACCTGGTTCGTCCTCACCCACCTGCTCGGCTTCGGGCGGGTGCGCAACTACGACGGCTCGTGGACGGAGTGGGGCAACTCGGTGCGGGTGCCCGTGGAGCAGGGCCCGGGGGCGTGATCGCGGACGAGAAGGGGGACGGCGCCGTCGAGGTGCTCCCGGCCGCCCTGGATGAGGTCGTCGCGGACTTCGCGGCGGTCACCACGGCGGACCGCGTGCAGCTGCTGCTCGACTACGCGCACGACCTGCCGCCGCTGCCCGACTACTACGCCGAGCACCGCGACGAGCTCGAGGCGGTGCCCGAGTGCCAGTCGCCGCTGTTCCTCGCGGTGGACGTCGGTGCCGACGCGGAGCGGACCGTCCGGGTGCACCTGGACGCCCCGCCCGAGGCGCCCACCACCCGAGGGTTTGCTGGGATCCTCAGCGCCGGCCTGGACGGCCAGCCGGCCGCCGTCGTCCTCGCGGTGCCCGACGACTTCTACCTGCGGCTCGGGCTCGCCGAGGTGGTGAGCGCGCTGCGACTGCGCGGGATGGCGGCGATGCTCGCCCGGATCAAGCGGCAGGTGCGGGAGAAGGCGCCGGGCGCCGCTCAGTAGCCGACCACGCGGTGCAGGCGCAGGAACGTCTCGCGAAAGCCCAGCCTCGGCCAGGCCCGCGACGACGTCAGGTTGGTGGCCCGCCAGTCGGTGACGACGGTCGGGTAGCCGGCCTGCGCGGCCCACGCGAGCACGACTTCGCCCAGCGCCCGGCCGATGCCCTGCCGGCGAGCCGACGGAAGCACGGCGGCGAAGGCGAACAGGGCCGCCGCGTCCGGGCGGGCCAGGCCGGCGTGCATGCGGGACTTCTCCACCGCGCACCCGACCGCCGACCCGACCACGAGCCCCTCGCGCTCGGCGACGAAGGTGGCGAAGTCAGGGTCGTCGACCGACTCCTCCCACTCGGCGGTCGCCTCCGCCAGGGTGGGCGTCGGACCGCTGGAGAAGACCGGCGCACGGCTCTGGTGCTCGGGCAGCACCTGGTCGAGCGTGGCGAGGGCAGGCACGTCGGCGCGAGTCGCCCGCCGGACACCGACGTCGCCGGCCGAGCCGAGCGAGCTCGCTGCCAAGGCGGGGGCGGCCCGCAGTCCCTGCACGTGCTGCTGGCCGAAACCCAGGTGGAACCAGGCGTCGACCAGCGCCGGGTCGGAGGCCGGGACGACCGCGTAGTGCGCCGTGCGCCCCTCGTCGACCCAGCGCTGGGCCGCCAGCCCGTACAGGTCGCCGAGGATCTGCGGGCCTTGCGTCGCATGCCCGGCCGGCTCGACCCAGACGTTCGGGCCCCACGTGGCGTCCGGGCGCGGGGTGCCGAGCAGGTAGCCGACGACCAGTCCCCCGCGGACGGCGACCGCGCCCGACGCTTCGGCGGCCTCCCACAGCGCGTGCACCTCGGCGCGGGCGACGTCCGGTCGTTCGAACGCCTCGGGCAGCGCCGGCTCGGCAAGACGGTGCACCCGGTGCCGGGCGGCGAGCAGAGCCGCGGCGTCGTCCAGGTGGTCGGCGGTGAACGGCTCGACGGTCACGCTGGTCATCGGTCGACCATAGGACCATCGCCCCTGGCTCCCGGCACGAGGGGCCGCCAACACTGACGGCCATGCCCAGCCACGAGGTCATCGAGCGGTTCCTGGCCCAGAAGCACCTGGCCTTCGTCGGCGTGTCGAGGAACGACAAGGAGTTCGCCAACTCGGTCTACCGGCGGCTTCGGGACAGCGGCCACGTGATGTACCCGGTCAACGACCAGGCCGAGACCGTCGAGGGCGTCCCCAGCTACCGCCGACTGGCCGACGTGCCCGACCCCATCGACGGTGTGGTCGTCATGGTGCCCGCCGAGGCGTCGCTCGACGTCGTGCGCGAGGCCGTGGCCCGGGGCATCCCGAGAGTGTGGCTGCATCGCGGGGTGGGTCGTGGGTCGGTGTCGGAGGATGCCGTCGACCTGTGTCGGGATCTCGGGGTGGAGGTCGTCGACGGCGCCTGCCCGCTGATGTTCGTCGAACCGGTGGGGCTGGGCCACAAGCTGCACCGCCTGGTGATCCAGCGGCGGTTCGTTGCCTGACCGCGACCGCCATGCCGCGCAGCGCACGAGACGGCCGCAGGCGGGTCGCGCCGAGGTCGCGTCGGGAGTGGCGGGACTGGCTGGCCGAGCATCACCCCGGGCCGGACGGCGCCTGGGTGGTCCTGCAGAAGTCGCCGCGCGCAGGCCACGGCCTGACTCAGGAGGAGGCAACCCTGGAAGCGCTCTGCTTCGGCTGGATCGACTCCACCACGAACCCGCTGAACGCACGGCGCCGCCTGGTGTGGTTCAGCCCGCGCCGGCGAGGCGGCACGTGGTCGCGCTCCAACAAGGAACGCCTCGCCCGACTCACCGAAGCCGGCCTGATGGCCCCAGCCGGGCTGGCCGCCGTCGCCGCGGCGCAAGAGGACGGGTCCTGGTCCCTGCTCGACGACGTCGAGGCGCTGCGGGTCCCGCCCGACCTGGCCGCCGCGCTCGCCGCGCACGTCGGCGCCCATGACACGTTCGCGGCCCTGGCGCCGTCCCGGCGCAAGCAGCTCCTCTGGTGGGTGGTCAGCGCCAAGCGGCCGGCCACTCGCGCGGACCGGGTGGCCCGGGTCGCTGACGCGGTGGCCCGCGGCAGCATCCGGACCTTGGTCCTGTAGAGGGCGCCGCGCCGGACGCCTAGGGTGGACGGCGACGGAGGGCCGCCACTCCTCGGACCAGGACGCCGACGAAGGAGTGGTCATGAACGGACGTCCAACCCGGACCATCGGTCTCGCCCTCGCCGCCACCTGGGTGACCGCCGCGGCACTGGTCGCGGCCCCGCCCGCCTCGGCCGCCGTGCAGGTCACCGACCTCGGCCTGCTCCCGGGCGGCTATGCCTCGCAGGCCTGGGCGGTCAACCGCCTGGGCCAGGTCACCGGGACGGCGAGCGACGCCTCCGGTGCGATGCAGCGAGCCCTCTGGACCGGGGGCACCATCATCACCGCACCGTCCTGGTCGACGGGGCATCCCGAGGCGATCAACGACAGCCGGCAGGTCGTCGGCACGACGAACATGGGCTACAACCGCTCCGGCGTCCTCTGGGAGCCCAGTGGGCAGGTACTCACCCTGCCGCCCGTTCCCGGAGGCCCGGTCGACCGGGTCGCTGCCCACGACATCAATGCGACCGGTGCCATCGTCGGCGTCAGCCGCGACGCGTCGATGCTGCGCCACGCGGTGATCTGGCAGGGCTCGGCGTTCGCCCGTGACCTGGGCTTCATGGGCGGTGGCGACTACAGCGAGGCCTGGGGCATCAACGACATCGGTGACGTGGTGGGGATCGCCAACACGCTCAGCATGGGCACGACGCGAGGATTCCTGTGGCGCAACGGCGCATTCACCGACCTGGGCTCGCTGGCCGGGCCGACGGGGACGTCGGTGGCGCGCGACATCAACAACAGCGGGCTGATCGCCGGCTCCAGCAACGGCGGGATCGCGGTCGTCTGGCGCAATGGCGTGATCGAGACGCTGCCCGCGCTGTCGGGCGGTACGACGTTCAACACCGTCACCGATCTGAACGACAACGGCGATGTCGTGGGCTACGGTCAGTCGCCGTCGGGCACCCACCTGGACACCGCGATCCTGTGGCGCGCCGGCAAGGCCATCGATCTCGGCCGCTTCCCGGGCGGGACGTTCAGCCGCGCCTACGGCGTCAACGACAGCGGCCAGATCGTCGGCGAGGGCAACCTCGTGGACGGTGGACCGGTGCACGCGCTGATGTGGACGGTCGGTACCACCTCGTCCAACACCGCACCGACCGTGACGCTGGCCGCAACGACCGCCACGACGATTCGGGTGGGCGGAAGCATCGGCGTGCGCGGCGCCTTCACCGACCCGGACTCGGGACCGTGGACGTACACGTTCCGGTGGGGCAACGGCAGCACGAGCGGCACGGTCACGAGCCCGGGCAGCATCCCGGCGACCCGGACCTACCTGACCGCCGGCCGCTTCAAGGTGACGCTGACGGTGACCGACTCGCGCGGAGCGTCGACCACCAGCTCGCCCGTGACGGTTCGCGTCCAGTAGACAGCAGCGACCGGCTGGCTCAGTCGGCGGCGGCCGCCCGCAACAGGGGCAGCACGGTGGGGGTGCGACCCCCCTCGGCCATCGCCTGCGCGTCGTCCAGCGCCGAGGTCTGCTCGTCGATCCTGGTCCGGACGCGCGGGTCAGCGCCGGCAGCCACGAGCACCTCGGCGGCCGCCAGGTCGTCCGACTGCACCACCAGATGCAGCGGCGTCCAGTCGTTGAGGCCGTGCGTGTTGGGGTCGGCCCCTGCGGCGAGCAGCAGGCGCAGCACGTCGATGCGGTCGGGGCGGTCGGTGGTCAACAGCGCGATGAGCGGCGGGAACCCGTCCTCCGCCTCGGCCGCCGCGTCGGCCCCGGCGTCGAGCAGCGCGCGCACCAGACCCAGCGGACCGTGGTAGATCGCGTAGGTCAGCAGCGGGCCGATCGCCAGCGGGGTGGCCGTGTTCGGGAAGTCGGACGGGTTCCCCAGAGCCGCCCGCAGCTCCTCGAGATCACCGGCCACCACGGACCGGTGCACCCGGACCGCGACCGACGGTGCTGCGGTCAGCGGGCGACCTTGATCGAGAAGGCCGGGTGACCGACCACGCCCATCAGGTGCAGCCACAGCGGCAGATACATCTCCATGGCCCTCGCGGCCGAGATCCCGCCGAGGTCGACCAGGTCGGCCCAGCCCAGAGCGCGGAGCAGTCCGGTCACCGTGGCCTTGGCCGGGGCGTCATCGCCGGCGAGGAACATCGTGTGCTCGCCGCCGGCGACCGCACCCGGGTCGACCATGACCGACGCGTTGACCGTGTTGAGGGTCTTGACCACGCGGGCCTCGGGGAACCGTCGCTGGATCTGCTCGGCGAGGGAGTCGGTGTTGCAGACGAAGAGCGACGGCGGGAACCCCTGCGAGAAGTCGAGCGGGTTGGCGACGTCGACCACGACCTTGCCCACGAGGGCGTGCTCGCCGGCACCTTCCAGGGCGGCGACGGACCCGTCGCCGCTGGTGGCGTTGACGACGACCTCGCCGTGCTCGCCGGCCTCGGCCAGCGGCGCCAGGCGCACCCCGGGGTGGGCGGCCAGCCAGTCCGCGAGCGCCGGCCGGCCCTGAGCGTCGGTGCGGGCCAGCGCGTCGTCGACGTTACGGGTGCCCATGACGACGTCGTGTCCGAGCCCCGCGAAGGCACCGCAGAGTGTTTGCCCGACTATGCCGGTCCCGAGCACCGAGATCCTCATCGTTGGCTCCGTCCGTGTGGGTCTCCCCATCGTCGCACCTTCGTCCTACGCTGCAACCCACGACGCGGTCGCACGGGAGGTGGGGATGACCGGTGCGGCGACGACGGTCGAGGAGTACCTGGCCGCTCTGCCCGACGACCGACGCGAGGTGGTGGCGTCGGTGGCCGATCTGGTGCGTCGGCACCTGCCGCCCGGATACGCGGAGGGCATCGGGTTCGGGATGATCACCTGGTCGGTGCCGCTGGAGCGGTTCGCCGACACCTACAACGGGCAGCCCCTGGCCTATGTGTCGCTGGCCGCGCAGAAGCGGCACTACGCGCTGTACCTCATGGCGATCTACGGCGACCTCGAGCTCGAGAGTCGGTTCCGCGAGCAGTGGATCGCCACCGGACGTCGACTCGACCTCGGCAAGTCCTGCCTGCGCTTCCGGTCGCTGGACGACCTGGACCTCGGGCTGGTGGGGGAGCTGGTCGCGGCGGTACCGGTCGACGTGTTCGTCGAGCGCTACGCGCAGGCCCGCAACAGGTAGCCGCCGGTCACCCCAGACTCACCCCTCGCTCAGCCCTTGGACGGCAGGCTGGCGGCGAAGCGCAGGCCGCGGTCGGCCCAGGCCTGCAGCTGCTCCTCCGTGGCCAGTCCCTCGGGGTGGACGTGGATCCAGCCGCGCATGGGGCGCCCGGTGTAGTCGAAGACGCCGGCGCCCGGCTCGGCCATCAGCTCGTCGTGCTCCGCCGGGTCGACCCGCACCATGATCCCGTCGCCGAGCGCCCCCACGGCCATGTTCCCGTTGACCATCCAGCCGACGCCCCCGAACATCTTCCGCATGGTCAGGCCCGGCGCACCCTCGACGGCCCGCTCGAGGCGGTGAACGATCTGCTCGTCGTAGGCCATCGTGTCCAGCCTGCCCTCAGCGGGGTTCGGTGACCACCCCTTCGGGTGGCTCGCCTACCGCCCGCCCCTGGAAGCCGTCCATGGACGCGTGGACGCCGAGCATCGACGCCAGCCGGTCGAACCAGGCGGTCGGCATCAGCTGCCCGGCGAACGCCAGCAGACCGATCGACGGCAGCATCACCCGGGTCTGGTTGCGCTCGATCGCGCGGATCACTCGCTCGGCCACGGCTGTCTCGTCGAGGATCGGCAGCAGGCTCGGCAGGCGGGTGCGGGCGCCGGCGAACATGCCGGTGTCGATGTAGAACGGCAGCACGACAGTGGCCCGCACCCCCGGGGCGACGGCTGCCAGCTCGATCCGCAGCGACTCGGCGAACCCGTAGGCGGCATGCTTGCTCGCCGCGTAGTCGACCAGCCGGGGCACGCCCATCACCGCCGCCATCGACGCGATCGTCACCACGTGGCCGCTGCCTCGATCGATCATGCCGGGCAGCACGGCTCGGGTGCACCAGAACGGCGCGAGCGCGTTGACTCCCATGACCCGTTCGATCTGCTCGTCGGTCAGGTCGAGGAAGGGGCGCCCAGCGACCACCCCGGCGTTGTTGACCAGGACGTCGACCGTTCCGGACGCCGCGGCGGCCCGGCGCACGGCCGCGCGGTCGGTGACGTCGACCACGAGCCCGCGCACCGCACCGGGAACGCCGGCGGCACCGGCCAACGCCGCCAGCCCGGTCTCGTCGACGTCCCAGGCCACGACCCGAGCGCCGCGCTCCACTGCCAACAGGGCCATGCGTCGTCCGATACCGGACGCCGCCCCCGTGATCAGCACGGTTCGATCCCGAAGCTCGGTCATGCGCGCAGGCTACGAAGGTGCCGTCGCCCCGGGCAGGGCCGAAGGACTGGGGTCTGCCGAAGGGCGGGGGTCCATGGAGCCCGCGGCCAGCAGGAGCAGCGCCCGCCCGTAGGCCTCCGCAGGGTTGGGACCCGTGATCTCGTGCACCCGCTCGGCCACCCGGACGGTCACCGCGAACCCGCCATCGGCCCGGTCCAGCCGGACGAACGCACCGCCGAGCAGGGCGCGCAGCTGGTCCTCGGCCGGCAGCCATACCGCCGCGGACTGCTCCAGGCTGTCCAGCGCCCACTCGACGGTGCCGTTGAAGCCCAGCACCGTCCCGCCGGGGAACTCGTGCGGCTCGATCGTCATGTCGCTGAGGACGAACCAGTCGTCGTCCATGCCCCGGCCGGGGATCGCGAACCGGTCGCCCTTCGCCGGCCGCCAGGCCACCCCGGCGTTGCGCAGCGCCAGGGCCAGCCCGAGCGAGATCACCCGCGTCCCGTCTCTGGACCGTCACCGTGCTCGGCCAGGAAGCGTTCGAGCTCGGCGCCGAGCTCGTCGGCCGTCGGCAGTCGGCTGCCGTCCGCGGCCAGCAGGCCGGTCTGACCCCGGGCGGACTGGAAGGCGTCGTACTGCTGCTCGAGCCCGCGCACCACGTCGGCAACCTCCTCGGCCGACGCCACCTGCTCGTCGATCTGGGCCAGCGTGCTCGCCGCGGCGGCGGCCAGGGTCTCGGTGGGCAGCACCAGGCCGGTCGACGTTGCCACCGCGCGGAGCAGGGCGACCGCCGCCGGCGGGTACTCCATCTGCGCGGCGTAGTGCGGCACGTGCACCGCGAAGCCCATCGCGTCGTGGCCGGCCTGGCCGAGGCGCAACTCCATCAGGTTCCCCGCGCTCGCCGGCACGGCGATCGTGCCCACCCACGGCGGGTAGCCGGCCGCGAGCTCCGGGCGGGTGCCGTGGGCCGTCACGCCCACCGGACGGGTGTGCGGCACGGCCATCGGGATCGCCGTCAGCCCGACGGTGAGCCGGACGCCGAGCTGACCGACCAGCTCGGTGACCGCCACGGCGAAGCGCTCCCACTGCACGTCCGGCTCGGGGCCGTCCAGCAGCAGGAACGGGACCCCGTCGGCGTCGTGCAGCTCGCGCACGACCAGCTGGGGGGCGTCGTAGGCCTCCCAGTGGTCCTCGACGAAGGTCATGATCGGGCGCCGGGCGCGGTAGTCGTGCAGCCGGTCCACGTCGAACCTGGCCACGACCCGGTTCGACCCGGCCTCCAGCAGGGTGTCCCGCGCGAGGCGGGCCGCGCCGCCGGCGTCCACGAACCCGCTGAGCGCCTGCAGCAGCACCGTGCCGGGCGGCACCGGTCGGTCGACCAGGTCCGGATCCAGCGCGTAGAGATCGCTCACCTCGTCGTCACCCGGCCCTTTCGCGGGACTCCAGCGGGTGCCCCAGGTGTGCGTCGACGTGCGAGCGCTCGTCCTCGACCGGCTCCAGGTGGGTGTGCACGATCGAGCCAGGCAGCTCGGCCCGGATCGCCTGCTCGACCTCCTCGAGCAGGTCGTGGCCGCGCTGCACCGTCCACGCGCCGGGGACCAGCACGTGCACCGAGACGAACCGGCTGCGTCCCGCCGATCGGGTCTGCAACGCGTGGAACTCCACCTCGTCGGTGCTGAACCGGCGGAGCACGGCGGCGATCTGCTCGTGCTCCTCCTGCGACAGGGCGGCGTCCAGCAGGCCGCTGGTCGAGCGGGCGACCAGCCGACCGCCGGTCACCACGATGTTCAGCGCGACGAGCACGGCGATGAGCGGGTCGAGCCACAGCCAACCGGTCAGCGCCACCGCGAGGACGGCGGCCACGACACCGACCGACGTCCACACGTCGGTCATCAGGTGGCGGCCGTCCGCGACCAGGGCGGCCGACCGGTGCTCCCGTCCCGCGCGCAGCAGCACGACGGCGACGGCGAGGTTCACCAGGGTCGCGAGTACCGTCACGGCGAGCCCGACGTTGACCCGCTGCAGCTCGCGCAGGTCCAGGAAGCGGCGGACGGCGGAGACGATGATGACGGCGGCCGCTCCCAGGATCATCAGCCCTTCGGCGGCCGCGGCGACATACTCCGCCTTGCCGCGCCCGAAGTGGTGCCGGAGGTCAGGGGGCCGGGCCGACACGGTCAGGGCCGCCAGGGCGACGAACGCGGCGACCAGGTTGACCACCGACTCCGCCGCGTCGGAGAGCAGCCCCACCGAGCCGGTAAGCAGGTACGCGATCGACTTCAGCGTGATCGTGACCACCGCGGCCCCGACCGACAGCCAGGCGAAGGCCGTGAGCGGACGCGGAGCCGCCTCCGCCGGTGCCAGCCGGTCGTCGGTCACCCGCCCAGTCTCCCAGACCGGGTGAGGTCAGGCGCGGGCCGTGGACGTGTGGATGTCCATCACGTCGTGCAGCAGCGCGACCGCCTCGTCGTACGGACGCTGGAAGGAGTTGCGGCCCATAATCGTGCCGAACCCGCCGCCGAGCGCGGTCTGCCGGTTCTCCTCGAGCACCTCGTCGGTGCCCTTGGCCCCCCCGCCCGAGAAGATGACGATCCGGCGGCCGTCGAAGGCGGACTGCACGACGTGCCGCACGCGGTCGGCCAGGGTCTCCAGCGGTACGCCGGCCTTCTCCAGCGCCTTGCGTGCGGCGTCGAGCTCGATGGCAGCGGTGGGGGGCTTGACCTTGATGATGTGCGCACCCAGCTGCGCCGCGATCTGCGCGGCGTAGGCGACGACGTCGACGGCCGTGCGGCCCTCCTTGGAGATCCCCGAGCCCCGCGGGTAGGACCAGACGACGACGACCAGCCCGGCCGCCTTGGCCTCGGCGGCCAGGTCGCGCAGCGCCTCGTACATCGTGTTCCGCTCGGCCGAGCCCGGGTAGATCGTGAAACCGACGGCGGAGCAGCCCAACCGCAGGGCGTCGTCGACGGTCGCCGTCACCGCGGGGAGCGGGTCGTCGCCGGTGAACAGCGAGTCCGCGCTGTTGGCTTTGAGGATGAGCGGGACCTGGCCGGCGAACTCGGCGGCCCCCGCCTCGAGGGAGCCGAGTGGCGCGGCGTGGGCGCTGCAGCCGGCGTCGATCGCCAGCCGGAAGTGGTAGCGCGGGTCGTAGCCGGCCGGGTTCGGCGCGAAGCTTCGTCCCGGGCCGTGCTCGAAGCCCTGGTCGACGGGCAGCACGACGAGCTTGCCGGTGCCTCCCGTGCGGCCGTGCATGAGGATCCGGTGCAGGTTGGCCAAGGTCCCGGGGCTGGCGGCCCCGGCGTACCAGGACAGGATCTCCTGCACCCGCGGCGTCGTGGTCATGCTCTCAGCCTCGGGCGTCCGGCCCGCTCGCGCACGGGCCGGACGGCCTCGAGCCCTGCGAGGTCGGCAGTCCTCAGGCGGCGTGGACGTGCGGGCCCGCGTGGGCGGCCTCGTCCGGGGAGACCTTGATGGCCACCAGCGTGATGACGAACGCCAGCGCGGCCAGCCCCGCGGAGACCTGGAACGCCGAGGTCCAGCTGTCGACCACGACATGCTGCTGCTCGAGGGAGAGCGGCTGCCCGGGGATCGGCGGCGCCAGCCGGCCGTCGCGCAGGCCGTTGGTGAGCACCGTCGAGGCGACCGTCGTCAGCGCCGCCAGCCCGATCGAGCCGCCGATCTGCTGGGTCGTGTTCAGCACCCCGGAGGCGATGCCCGCGTCGCCCTCGCCGACCTGGGCCACCGCCGCCAGGGTGAGCGGCATGAACGTGAGGCCGAGGCCGAGGGAGAAGACGATCATCGGCCCGAGCAGGCCGCCGACGTAGGACGAGGTGGGCTCGATCTGCGAGAGCCACAGCAGCCCGGAGGCCGTCAGCGCCGTGCCGAGCAGGGCGAGCGGCTTGGCCCCCACCCGCATGATCAGCTGCGAGGCGGTCCCGGCGGCGACGACGATGCCCGCGCTGACGGGGAGGAACGCGAAGCCGGCCTTCAGCGGGCTGTACCCGAGGATCACCTGGACGAACTGGGTGAGGTAGAAGAACAGCGCGAACATCGCGGCGCCGATGATCAGCATGATGCCGTAGGCGCCGGCGCGGTTCCGGTTCTCGAAGATCCGCATGGGCATCAGGGCGTGCTTGCTGGCCGACTCGACGACCACGAAGACGACGAGCAGCGTCACGGCGACCGCCAGCGCGGCGATCGTCCCGGTGTCCGACCAGCCGTCGGTGGCCGCGCGGGTCAGGCCGTAGACCAGCAGGGCCAGCCCGGACGTCGCCGTCAGCGCGCCCGGCAGGTCGAACCGACCGCGGTGGCGCTCGGTCTCGGTGAGCACGCGAGGAGCCACCAGCGCGACCAGCACGCCGATCGGGACGTTGACGAACAACACCCAGCGCCAGCCGACGGTGTCGGTGAGCAGGCCCCCGAGGATCAGGCCGATGGCGGCACCGGCGCCGGACATCGCGGCGTAGATGCCCATCGCCCGGTTCCGGGGCTTGCCCTCGGGGAACTCGGTGGTGATCAGCGAGAGGGCGGTCGGGGCGGCGATCGCGGCACCCAGCCCCTGGACGGCGCGGGCCGCGAGCAGGGACCCCCCGTTGAACGCGAACCCGCCGGCGAGGGAGCCGAGCGTGAACAGCCAGATCCCGGCCACGAAGACGCGGCGCCGACCCAGCAGGTCGCCGGCTCGCCCGCCCAGCAGCAGGAAGCCGCCGAACGCCAGCGTGTAGGCCGTCAGCACCCACTGCAGGTTCTGCGGTGAGAAGCCCAGCTCGGCCTGGATGCTCGGCAGTGCGATGTTCACGATCGTGGCGTCGAGCACGACCATCAGCTGGGCCATGCTGATGACGAGCAGTGCCAGCCCGAGGTGTCGGGGGGCCTCGTTGACGGCATCGTCGGACTGGGTGGGGGTGGTTCCGGGCGCGGACATGCGTCTCCTGCGTCTGGTGGGTGGGGCGGTCAGAGTCTGCCGGCGGGGATCTGACCCATCCGGCCGGCCTGGAAGTCCTCCAGCGCCTGGACGATCTCCTGATGGGTGTTCATGACGAACGGGCCGTAGTGGGCGATCGGCTCGGCGATGGGTCGCCCGCCGAGCAGAAGGACCTCCAGCGCCGGGGTGCGGGAGTCCTGGCCGGCGTCCGCGGCGACGGTGACCGAGCCACCGGGGCCGAGCAGCGCGAGCTGCCCCTCGGCCAGGGGGGCCTGGTCGGGGCCGACGCTGCCGCGCCCGGACAGTGCGTAGACCATCGCGTTGAAGCCGGGCTGCCACGGCACGTCGAGCCGAGCCCCCGGCGAGACGGTCGCGTGGGCCAGGGTGATCGGCGTCCAGGTGACACCGGGGCCGTCGTGGCCGCCCAGCGAGCCGGCGATGAGCCGGACCAGCGACCCGCCGTCGCTGCTGGCGAGCAGCGTCACCCGGCCGGCCTGGATGTCCTGGTAGCGCGGGGCCGTCATCTTCAGCTCGGCCGGGAGGTTGACCCAGATCTGCACGCCGTGGAACAGCCCACCGGAGACCACGAGGGACTCCGGCGGGGTCTCGATGTGCAGCAGGCCGGAGCCGGCGGTCATCCACTGCGTCGCCCCGTCGGCGATGTACCCGCCGCCACCGGTGGTGTCCTGGTGCTCGAAGGCGCCGTCCATGATGTAGGTGACGGTCTCGAACCCCCGGTGCGGGTGCCAGGAGGTGCCCTTCGGCTCACCCGGCGCGTACTCGACGGCCCCCATGTGGTCCAGCAGCAGGAAGGGGTCGGTGAGGCTCAGCGGCAGGCGTCCAGGGAACGGCCGGCGCACCGGGAACCCCTCGCCCTCGAAGGTGGCGAATCCGTCGACGACCTTCAGCGCGGGGCGCGACCCGCCGGCGGTGAGGTCCGCAGCGGCGAGTCGCGGCAGGACGAGCAGGTCGGGCGGCGTGACGGCGGGCATGGGGCAACCTCGTGCGGTCGATGAAGGGTGCTGTTCAGGCGTCAACGATCCCACGGGGCTCTCGATTCCCCGCGCGGGAAGGCGGGCCCGCCGCGGGCGAGCTAGGGGTTCGCCGGCGGGGCGAGCCCGGCCTGGGCCCGGGCCTGGTCGTACATCGCCTGCAGCACCGGGTCGGCGGACTGCCCGAGGCGGCGAGCCGCCCGGTAGGCACGGGCGGCCGCGGCCCGGTCAGCCAGCGTGGACTCCACGCGGCTCGACTCGTCGAGGTAGTCGGCGAGCACGAACGAGGGCAGGGCGTCGGCCAGCTGGGCGGCTGCGGCGACCACCTCGGCCACGGCGGTGACCGGCCGGCGCGGCGCCTCCACGTGCGGCCACCAGACGTGCAGGGCGTCCCCGGCGATGGTCAGCGCCGACCGGGCGGGCAGCCGGTCGACGGCGAGGGCCATCACGTGCGGCGCCAGCACGTCGGCTGCGTAGCGGGCGGACTCGGCGTAGACGCTGAACCGGGCGGCGAAGTCGGCGGACTCGGTCGGCCAAACCGTTCCCGGGTCGTCCACCCCGCGCTCGGTCCTCGGCAGCACGGCGAGGGACGGCAGCCACGCACCCGGCAGCCGGACGACCGCACCGGCCCAGCTCGGCGCGCGGGCCGCCCGGGCGGGCTGCGGCGCGGTCAGCCGGCGGACCCCGTCCCCCAGCCAGCCCAGGGCCGCGCCGGCGAGGGCGACCGTCGGGTCGTCCACGCGCGGCTCGTCCCCGACGGGCAGGTTCGGGTCCCGGGCGGCACGGGTCAGGACCGCCCACGGGCCGGCCCCGGGGGCCGGATCCGCCCACGAGGGCAGGGCGGCCCACACCAGGACCCGCGAGCTGCCGCGTTCCTCCGCGAGCCGCACCGGGTGCAGCCGGGGCAGTGCCGCGACAGTCCGCAGCACGGCCGCCAGCACCCACATCGGGTCGGTACCGACGGGAGCGCGCCACTCGCCGGCCCAGCAAGCAGCCGGGTCGGGCGGGGGAACAGCGCCAGGTGCGGTCATCCTGTGCAGGATCGGGCGAGTGACGCCCGGCCTTGACCCCTCAGGTCCTTGACCGCTCTCCTTGACCCCTCAGGTCACGAGGACGCCGACCGCCCAGGTCCCGACCATGAGCACGCCCGCCCCCAGCTGGACCAGGACGCCGAGGCCGAAGGCCTTGAGCACGATCCACGTGGCCGGGACCGCCGATCGGAGGTCCCGGCGCGCCACCGCCTCCGCGGCGTAGACGCCCAGCACGAACCCGATCGGCAGGCCCAGGACCGGGAGGACGAAGAAGCCGACCACGCCGCCGAGCACCGCCCAGAGCAGGGTGGCCCGGGAGCGGGTGGCGGACCCTCCGGCGGCCCGACCCGGCAGCAGGTAGCCGAGCGCCGTGCCGACCGCCATGAGGACGGTCAGCACGGCGACCACGGCCCAGCGCACCCAGCCGCCGCCGTCCAGCACGGCCCAGGCGACGCCGGCCCCCCAGACGAGCAGCAGACCGGGTAGCACCGGCACGAGCACTCCGGCCAGCCCGACCGCCATGACGAGGGCGATCAGGACCTCGCCGCCACCCGGCACCGGAAAGCCCGACCGTCAGAGGTGGCTGGCGGCGGCGCGAGCGAGTCGGTCACGCACCGCCGCGGCCAGGCCCTCGCCGCGAGGCGGGACGGCGACCACGACCGCGAGCTGGCGGGCGTCGGCCTCGCGCAGGGCGGCGTAGAGGGTGCGCGCGTAACCGGTCGCATCCTTCGGCCGGCCCAGCCGGTCGGCGCCCTCGGGCGTGTCGACCTCGACGGGCGCTAGCAGACCGGTCGGGGAGGCGGCGTCCCGGACGGCGTCCTCGACGCCTCCCTCGTCGGACACGACCACCCGGGCGGCCGGGGCGTAGTGCGCAGCCAGGGTGCCGGGCGCCCGGACCGAGGAATCTGCGGATTCCACGTCCAGCCCGGTGATCACCGCGACCTCGCCGGCGGCGACCCCGCCCGTGCGCAGCAGCCGCGGCCGCTCGCCGGTGCAGTCGACGATCGTCGACTCCACGCCGACCAGGCACGGTCCCCCGTCGATCACCAGGTCGCGACCGGGGTCCAGCGCGTCGCCGAGATCCTCGAGCACGTGGAACGCGTCAGTGGGGCTGACCCGCCCGAACCGGTTGGCCGACGGGGCGGCGATCCCGCCGCCGAACGCGGCGAGCAGCTGGAGGGCGATCGGGTGGGCCGGCACCCGCAGGCCGACCGTCGGCTGCCCGCCCGTCACGTCGTCACCCACGTGCGCGGCGCGCGGCAGCACCAGGGTGAGCGGGCCCGGCCAGCACACGGCGGCCAGCAGCCGCGCGTAGGCCGGGATGTCCACCGCCCAGGCGTCCAGGGCGTCGGCTGTGGGCAGGTGGACGATCAGCGGGTGGTCGACCGGCCGACCCTTGACGGCGTAGATGCGGCTCACCGCGGCGGCGTTGTCCGCGTCGGCGCCCAGGCCGTAGACGGTCTCGGTGGGGAACGCCACGAGCGCCCCGGCGCGCAGTGCTGTGGCGGCGGCGGCTAGGTCGGTCGTCAGGAAATCCCGGCGGTCCATCCCGACCATTGTGCGGCCTTTCGCGAGAATCACCAGATGGCCACGCTGACGATCACCGATGAAGAGCGCCGTCGCGACCTGACCCGGATGAAGACGATGGCCACGACCGTGCTGCTGATCGCTGCCGTCGTGTTCCTGCTGGCCCGGCGGGCCGAGGACGCAGGACCCGCCTGGGTCGGCTTCGTCCGGGCGGCCGCCGAGGCGGCCATGGTCGGTGGGTTGGCCGACTGGTTCGCCGTCACCGCACTGTTCCGGCGGCCGCTCGGCCTGCCGATCCCGCACACCGCGCTGGTGCCCACCCGCAAGGACGCCCTCGGGCGCAGCCTCGGGGAGTTCGTGGGCACGAACTTCCTGTCCGAGGCCGTCATCCGCGACCGGCTGCGCCGGGCCGGGATGGCCGGACGCGCCGGCAGCTGGCTGGTCCGGCCCTCCCACGCGCAGCGGGTGACCGCCGAACTCGCCGCGGCGGTGAGGGGTGCCGTGGAGGTCCTCAGCGACGAGGACGTCCAGGCCGTGATGGAGCAGGCGGTCGTGCAGCGGCTGGCGGCCGCGCCCGTCGGTCCGCCGCTCGGCCACCTGCTCGCGCAGGTGGTGGCGGACGGCGCGCACCACGGCCTGGTCGACCTGGCGGTCGAGCAGGTGCACGCCTGGCTGGCGGCCAACCGGTCGGTCGTCGTCGAGGTGGTCCTGCGCCAGGCGCCGACCTGGTCGCCGAGGTTCGTCGACGAGCGAGTCGCCGAGCGGGTGTATGCCGAGGCCATGCGGGTGGCGACGGCGGTGCGCGCCGACCCGAGGCACCCGCTGCGCGGGGTGATCGACCGCTTCCTCGCACAGCTGGCCCTGGACCTGCAGCACGATCCGGCCACCCTCGCTCGGGCCGAGCAGGTCAAGCACCAGGTCCTCGACCACCCGGAGGTTCGGCGGGCGCTCGGCGAGCTGTGGTCCACGCTGCGTCGGATGGTGCTGGAGGCCATCGGCGACCCGGACAGCACCCTGCGCCATCGGGTCGCCGAGGCGTTGGTCGCCTTCGGCGCCCGCCTGGTGGACGAACCCGAGCTGCGGGCCAAGGTCGACGGGTGGCTGGAGGACGCCGCGGCCTACCTGGTGACGACCTACCGGCACGAGCTGACCCGGACGATCACCGACACGGTCGAGCGCTGGGACGCCGACGAGACCACCCGCAAGATCGAGTTGCAGGTGGGTCGGGACCTGCAGTTCATCCGGATCAACGGGGCCGTGGTCGGAGCCCTCGCCGGCGTCGCCATCCACGCCGTGGGGACCGTGCTGACGTGACCGGAGGAGTCTCGTGGGACGGATGGGACGGCCCCAGGAAAGGATCTTCGAGAAGTTCTCGAAAGGCCCTTGCGTCGGCGGGCTGAGCCGCTGTAGAACTTCCCCCACGCCATCGGAGACGGTGGCCCGGTTGGGAGAAATCCCAACAGCCGCAAGGGCTGGGGCAACCCGGACCGAGCGGACGGACCAGGCCAGCACGACTGGGCCGGGGGGCAACCCCGGGCGCGGACGAGAGGCCAGGGAACCGGGGCCAGACGAGCCGGCGGCGGGTCGGACGGAGACCGGCGCACCGGCCTGAGGGGCGACTCTCGGGAACGCGGATGACGACGCGTGGAGCGCACGGACCGGCCGGCGAGGCTGCGAAGTCGGGACGCGAGCGGGCAACCGCCAGCGAACCGGAACCGGGAGTCATCCCGGTGCCACCTTCACCCGGGCGACCGGGTCGTTGAGGCACAAGCAGCCGCGACAAGGCCCCGCGAACTCATACTTCGCGGGGCCTTCTCGTCGTTTCTACCGGACGCTCCCGCAGGCCCTGTGCAGCGACACGCCGGGCCGGGCGACCTCACGCCGGATGACCAAGGGCCCTGATCCGCCCCGGCGATCGCCCCGGACGATGGTCAGGAGTCGGTGCGGAGGCGCGATGACCGCGACGAGCGGCACGACCGGGACGGCCGGGACGGCCGGGACGACCTGCGTGATCGACGTGTCCGGGCTGGCCCGGCTCGTGCAGTCGCTGCGGGCGAGTGGTCGGACCGTCGTGGCGCCGACGGTGCGCGACGGGGTGCTGGCCTATGCCGCGATCGAGTCGCTGGACGAGCTGCCCCGAGGCGTCGGCGACCACCAGGAGCCGGGCAGCTACCGGCTGCATCCGCTGGACGACGCGGCGCTGTTCGGGTACGCGGCACCGGCCCGCACCCTGAAGGCCTGGCTCTTCCCGTCCCGCCGGCTGCTCTGGCGCGGCGAGCGGACCCCCGACGGCTTCACGGTCGAGTCCGAGCCGTTGTCGGCGCGTCCGCTAGCCCTGGTCGGCGTCCGGGGCTGCGACCTGGCCGCCGTCGGCGTCCACGACCGGGTGCTGCGCGAGCGGGTCGGCGACCGACCTGCTGCCGACGCGCACTACGCCGCCGGACGTGCCGACGTCCTGGTCGTCGCGGCGAGCTGCGCGCAGCCGGCCGGCACCTGCTTCTGCGCGTCCATGGGCACCGGGCCGGCCCCCGGCGAGGGGGCCGACCTGGCGCTCACCGAGCTGGTCGGTGCGGCGGCGGGGGCCGGCGGCCACCGGTTCGTCGTCGACGTCCGCACGCCCGCCGGCGCGGCAGCCCTCGAGGCGGCCGGGCTGGCCGTCGACGGCGCCACGGAGGACGACCGGGCGGCGGCCCGTGACGTCATCGACACGGCGGTGTCCCGGATGGGACGTCAGCTGGAGACCGACGGCCTCCGGGACGTGCTGTACGCCGCCGCCGAGGACCCGCAGTGGGATCGGGTGGCGGCTCGGTGCCTGACCTGCGGCAGCTGCACGCTCGCCTGCCCGACCTGCTTCTGCACGACGGTCGAGGACACGGTCGACCTGACCGGTGACCGCGCGGAGCGATGGCGGGTCTGGGACTCCTGCTTCACTCCGGGCTTCTCCTACGTGCACGGGGGCAGCGTCCGCGAGAGTGCCCGGTCCCGCTACCGGCAATGGATGACCCACAAGCTAGCCGCCTGGATCGACCAGTTCGGCACGTCCGGCTGCGTCGGGTGCGGCCGCTGCATCACCTGGTGCCCGGTGGGCATCGACATCACCCAGGAGGCGGCCGCGCTGCGCGCGAGCACCCAGTCCCAGGAGGTGGTCCCGTGACCACGGCATCGCTGGACGAGCTGGAGTTCTTCGAGGGCATGGAGCCCTCGCTGCTGGTGCCCTTGACGGACATGGGCCGCGACGTCTCGTTCGAGGCCGGCCAGGTCGTGTTCCGCGAGGGGGACCCGGCCGACCGGTTCTACGTCCTGCGCAGCGGCCGGGTGGCCATCGAGCTGCACGACCCGGTCACCGGCTCCCACGTGGTGGACACCGTCGAGGACGGAGACGCGGTCGGCTGGTCCTGGTTCGTCGCCCCGAAGCACTGGGCCTGGGACGCGCGCGCGCTCGTCCCCACGGACGCGGTGGTCTGGGACGGCGCCCAGCTGCGGGCCGCCTGCGACGCCGACCCGGTGCTCGGGTACGCCGTGCTGCAGCGGGTCGCCCACGTCATGTACCACCGGCTGCGGGCGACCCGGGTCCGACTGCTCGACCTGTACGGGGTACGCCGGTGACTGCTGCTCCCACGACCGCATCGTCGACCACGTCGTCGACCGTCCCCGGACCCGGGGCGACGTCCCCGGCCGAGGCCATGCTGCCCCGGTCGTTCCGGGTCGTCGACCGCCACCTCGACACCGTCGACACGGTGACCTTGGGGCTGGTGGCCGTCGACGGCGAGCCGCTGGCCTTCGCCGCCGGGCAGTTCACCATGCTGTCGGCGTTCGGTGTCGGCGAGGTGCCCATCTCGATCAGCGGCGACCCCGCCGACCCGGGGCTGCTCCGGCACACCGTGCGCGACGTGGGGGGAGTGACCCACGCGATCGTGCGGGCCGAGCCGGGTGACGTGCTCGGAGTCCGTGGGCCGTTCGGCACCGGGTGGGAGGTCGCCTCGGGTCGTGGCGGCGACGTCGTGGTCATCGCCGGCGGGATCGGCCTGGCCCCGCTGCGTCCGGCGATCCTGGAGCTGGTCGCCGAGCGGGAGCAATTCGACCGCGTCGTCCTGCTGTACGGCGCCCGCACGCCGACCGACGTGCTGTTCCAGGACGAGCTGGACGCCTGGCGCGACCGCTTCGGCCTGGACGTCGTCGTGTCCGTCGACTACGGGCAGGCGGGCTGGGACGGCCGGGTCGGCCTGGTCACCACGTTGATCCCGCGCGCGGGCTTCGACCCGTCGAAGACGTTCGCCCTGTCGTGCGGTCCCGAGGTGATGATGCGTTACGCGGCCGCCGCGCTGGCCGACCGCGGGGTCGCCGAGGACCGGATCCGGCTGTCCATGGAGCGCAACATGGTCTGCGGCGTGGGCCTGTGCGGGCACTGCCAGCTGCGCGAGATCTTCACCTGCGTGGACGGTCCGGTGCTCGGCTACGACCGGCTGCGCCCCCTGATGAGCCTTCGGGAGGTGTGACCGTGACCGACGACCGGCCGACCCTCGCGGTCTGGAAGTTCGCCTCCTGCGACGGATGCCAGCTGAGCGTGCTCGACTGCGAGGACGAGCTGCTCGCGCTCGCCGAGGCCGTGCACATCGCCTACTTCCCCGAGGCGACCCGGGCCGCCGTCGCCGGCCCCTACGACGTCTCCCTGGTGGAGGGCTCGATCACCACCGCCGAGGACGCCACCCGCATCCACGAGGTCCGTCGGGCCTCGGGGCTGCTGGTCACGATCGGTGCCTGCGCCACCAGCGGCGGGATCCAAGCGCTGCGCAACCTCGCCGACGTCGCCGAGTACCGCTCGGTCGTCTACGCCCACCCGGAGTACATCCAGACCCTGGACCGCTCGACACCGATCTCCGCCCACGTCAGGGTGGACCTCGAGCTGCGCGGCTGTCCCATCGACCGACGGCAGCTGCTCGAGGTGCTCTCGGCCGTGCTCCAGGACCGGCGTCCCCGGATCACCACCGACCCGGTCTGCGTGGAGTGCAAGCGCCGGGGCACGGTCTGCGTCGTCGTGGCCCACGGAACGCCGTGCCTCGGGCCGGTCACCCAGTCCGGCTGCGGCGCGCTGTGCCCGGCGTTCGGGCGCGGCTGCTACGGCTGCTTCGGCCCGAACCCCACGGCGAACACCACGGCCCTGGTGGGCCGGCTCGAGGAGCTCGGGATGCCCCGCTCCGACGTCGTCCGGTTCCTGCGCACGTTCAACGCGGGTGCCGAGGCCTTCCGTGCCGAGAGCGAGCGCCTCGCGGAGGTGGCGACGTGACCCACAAGCTGGACGGCGACGGTCGGGTGCTGCACGTGGACACCCTCGCCCGGGTCGAGGGCGAGGGCGGGATGTTCGTCCGGGTGCACGACGGCGAGGTCCTCGACGTGGAGCTGCGCATCTACGAGCCGCCCCGGTTCTTCGAAGGGTTCCTGCGCGGGCGGGCGTGGACCGAGCCCCCGGACATCACCGCCCGGATCTGCGGGATCTGCCCCGTGGCCTACCAGATGTCCGCGTGCCTGGCGATCGAGCAGGCCTGCGGGGTCGTCGTCCCGGAGGAGATCCGGTTGATGCGGCGGCTGCTGTACTGCGGGGAGTGGATCGAGAGCCACGCACTGCACGTGTACCTGCTGCACGCACCGGACTTCCTCGGCTACCCCGGTGTCGTCGAGATGGCGCGCGACCATCGACCGCTCGTCGAGCAGGGCCTGCGGCTGAAGAAGGCCGGGAACGCCCTGCTCGAGCTGGTCGGCGGGCGCGCGATCCACCCGGTGAACGTGCGGGTCGGCGGGTTCTACCGGATGCCCACGGGGGAGCAGTTGCGCGACTTCCGGCCGGTGCTGGTCCAGGCGCTGGACGACGCCCTGGCCACGGTCCGGGCGGTGGCCGGCTTCGACTTCCCTGACCTCGAGCAGCCGTTCGAGTACCTGTCGCTGCGCGGCGATCACGGCTACCCGCTGGAGTCCGGCTCCTTCGTGTCGACGTCCGGCCGGGCGTTCGAGGTCGACCAGTTCGACGCCCACGTCGTCGAGGAGCACGTGGAGCACTCGCACGCCCTGCACGCCCGCCTGGTGGGCTCGTCGACCTACGCCGTCGGACCGCTGGCCCGGTACGCGCTCAACCGGGACCGGCTGACCGCAGCCGCCCGGCAGGCGGCCGACGACGTCGAGTTGGGGCAGGTGTGCCGCAACCCGTTCCGATCGATCGTGGTCCGCGCCGTCGAGATCGTGGAGGCCTGCCAGAGCGCCCTGGACGTGATCGACGGCTGGACGGGCGCTCCCGCCGCGGCGGTCCCGGTGCCCGCGCGGGCCGGCACCGGGTACGGCGCGACCGAGGCCCCCCGGGGCACGCTCGTGCACCGCTACACGCTGGACGACGAGGGCACCATCACCGATGCGGCCATCGTGCCTCCGACGTCGCAGAACCAGCCGGGGATCGAGGCCGACCTGCGGGCGTTCGTGCAGGACCGGCTGCACCTGCCGGACGACGAGCTGACCCGCCAGTGCGAGCAGGCGATCCGCAACTACGACCCCTGCATCTCCTGCGCCACGCACTTCCTGGACCTCACCGTGGAGCGCACGTGACGCTCGTCATCGGCCTGGGCAACCCCGACCGCGGCGACGACGGCGTCGGGCTGGCCGTCGCCGATCGGGTCGCCGACCTGGTGCGCGAGCGGGGCCTGGTGGGCGTCGACGTCCAGGCCGTGGCCGAGCCGAGTCGGCTCCTGGAGGTGTGGGCCGGCGTCACTGATGTCGTCGTGGTGGACGCCGTCCGTGGCGGTGCGCATCCGCCCGGGACGGTGCTCGTGCTGGAGGTCGGGGAGCGGCCGCTGCCGGCCTGGACGGGGTCCGGCGGAACCCACGCGCTGGGCCTGACGGCCGCCGTCGGGCTGGCCCGGGCGCTGGACCTGATGCCGCAACGGCTGGTCGTCGTCGGCGTGGCGGGCACCGACTTCTGCGCCGGCGCCCCCCTCTCCGGGCCTGTGCGGGTCGCCGTGCAGCGGGCGGCGGAGGCGGTTGTTGACCAGGCGTGGCAGGTGAGCGTCGACCGTAAAGGGCGCCTGCACCCTTTACGGTCCACCGCAGCCTCCCTCGCCTGGTCAACTCGGGAGCCGTCCTGATGTGCGCGGGGCGGCGCTGCCTGGTCGTGGCGGTGGACGGCGACGAGACTGTGACGGTCGATGACGGTGGTCGCCGGATGCAGGTGGCCACGCTCGCCCTCTCGGAGCCGGCCAGCGTCGGCGAGTGGGTGCTCGTGTACGCCGGGCTGGCCCTGGCCCGGCTGGACGACGACCCGGCCGACCCGAAACCCGACAACGACCCGGACGACCCGAAGGAGGTCTGACCATGAGGCGTGGCCCAGGGCTGGCCCTGGCGCTGGTGGCCGCCTGCATCAGCGGAGTGGCCGTCTTCGTCAACAGCGACGGCGTGAAGGCCGTCGGCGATGCCACGGTCTACACCACGGCCAAGAACCTGGTGGCCGCCGCGCTGCTCGTCGTGCTGGCCAGCACGGTCGGCCAGGCCCGCGGGCCGGGAGCGGTCGCCGAGATCCGTGGCCTCACCCCTCGGCGGCGCCTCGGACTCCTCGCGCTCGCCGTGGTCGGCGGCAGCGTCCCGTTCGTCCTGTTCTTCGAGGGGCTGCTCCGCGCCTCGTCGGTGCACGCGGCGTTCCTGCACAAGACCCTGCTCGTCTGGGTCGCCCTGCTCGCCGTCCCCCTGCTGCGCGAGCGGCTCACCGGCTGGCACTGGGCGGCGGTGGGACTGCTGGTGACCGGCCAGGCCGTCCTGGCGGGCGGGGTCACCGAGTCGTTCGGCACGGGTGAGGCGCTGGTGCTCGCCGCCACGCTGTTCTGGGCGGTCGAGGTGGTGCTCGCCAAGCGGCTTCTCGGCTCGGTGTCGTCCTGGACGGTGGGTGTGGCCCGGATGGCCGGCGGCGCCGTCCTGCTCGTCGGCTGGCTGGCCGTCCGAGGCCGGCTGGGAGCCCTGCTGCGGCTGGACGCCGAGGCGTGGGGCTGGGTGCTGGTCACCGGCGCGATCCTGTCCGCCTACGTCGCCACCTGGCTGGCTGCCCTCGCCCGAGCCCAGGCGGTGGACGTCACCGCCGTCCTCGTCGTCGCGGCACTCGTCACGGCCGCACTGGCCGCCGCGGTGGACGGCGTCCGACCGGCCCCGCTGGGCGCAGGGCTGGTGCTGGCCGGGGCGCTCACCGCGGTCGCTGCCGCCCGCACGGGACGGCCCGCCGTCGCGGCCCGCGGCGGGCCGCACCGGACACCGTCCGGGGCGCCATGACCGGCGGCGCCCTGTTGTTCGCCCGCTTCGCGTATCCGCCGAACGCGCTGGGCTACTGCGGGCCGGACGCCGCCGGCGAACTGCTCGAGCGGACGGCTGCCGGCGCGGACGACGACGACCTGCGCCGGCTGGCTCGGGGGTTCGAGGGCGCCTGGCCGTACCTGGAGCTGATCGCGCACGCCAACGGGATCGCCGATCCGCTGGACGCCGCCGTCGTCAAGGCCTACTGGGTGGGGAACCGCCTGCTGGACCGGGTGGGCGCCCGCCGGCTCGGTGACTCCCTCGACGAGCGCTTCCGCTCGCGCACGGGGCCGGACTTCGCCCGCCTGGTCGAGCCGGTGCTGGGCGGCGCGGCCGTCCCGCACCACGCGTTCCACGTGCTGGCGGTCTACCCGTGGGTGGGCCTGCTCAGATCCGGGTCGGTGGACGCACCGCTGCGCGTCCTGGACCGCTGCCGGGTCCGATGGGGCACGGTCGAGGCGGTGACTGGCGATCGCGCCGTCGTCCGCAGCAGGCCGCTGCAGTGGGACGGCGCCCGGCTCTGCCTGGGCGTGCCCCGGGCCGAGGAGGTCCGGATCGGCGAGCGCGGGTTCCGGCTCGTCGACCTCGAGATAGGCGATCGGGTGGCCTGCCACTGGGACTGGGCGTGCGCGCGGCTCGACGGGCGAGGAGTGCGGGCGCTGCGGGCCCGCACCCACCAGGCGCTCCAGGCCGTCGCGGCCAGCCCGCATCCGGGGACTTCACACGTGCTCGGCTAGCCGTTCTGCGAGACTCCCGGTAGGTACCGCCGGCGGCAGGAGGGCGCAATGTCCGACTTCGACCTCGAGCACCCTGGCGGTCGGCTCCCGCTGCCGATGGTGGCGTCCTCCGAGGGTCCGTCAGGGCTCAGCATCGGCTCGATGCTCAAGGAAACCGGGCTGGTCACCTACGACCCGGGGTTCGTCAACACGGCCTCCTGCGCGTCGGCGATCACCCTCATCGACGGCGACCTGGGCATCCTGCGCTACCGCGGCTACCCGATCGAGCAGCTCGCCGCGCAGTCGACGTTCCTCGAGGTCGCCTACCTGCTCATCTACGGCGAGCTGCCCACGGCCACCCAGCAGGAGGACTTCTCCGAGCGGATCCGGCTGCACACCCTCCTGCACGAGGACCTCCGGTGGTTCTTCGACGGGTTCCCCCGAGACGCGCACCCCATGGCCGTGCTCTCCTCGGCGGTCAGCGCTCTGTCCGCGTTCTACCAGGACAGCCTCGACCCGTTCGACGACGAGCAGGTGGAGATCTCCACGGTCCGGCTGCTGGCCAAGGTGCCCACGATCGCGGCCTACGCCTACAAGAAGTCCATCGGGCAGCCGTTCCTCTACCCCGACAACTCCCTGCCGTACGTCAGCAACTTCCTGCGCCTGGTCTTCGGCGTCCCGGCCGAGCCGTACGAGGTGGACCCGGTCATGGCCCGGGTGCTGGACATGCTGCTCGTGCTGCACGCCGACCACGAGCAGAACTGCTCGACCTCGACGGTGCGGCTCGTCGGGTCCAGCCAGGCCAACCTGTTCGCGTCGGTCTCGGCGGGCGTCAACGCGCTGTTCGGCCCGCTGCACGGCGGGGCCAACCAGGCGGTGCTGGAGATGCTGGGCCGCATCCACGAGTCCGGCGAGGACGTGCACGCCTTCGTCAACCGGGTGAAAGCGAAGGACTCGGGGGCGAAACTCATGGGTTTCGGCCACCGGGTCTACAAGAACTACGATCCCCGCGCATCGCTGGTCAAGCAGGCTGCCCACGAGGTGCTCGGTCGGCTGGAGGCGTCGGACCCGCTGCTGGACATCGCGCTGCGGCTGGAGGCGATCGCCCTGGCCGACGACTACTTCGCCGAGCGCAAGCTCTACCCCAACGTCGACTTCTACACCGGACTCATCTACAAGGCGATGGGCTTCCCGCCGAAGATGTTCACCGTGCTCTTCGCGCTCGGCCGGCTGCCGGGCTGGATCGCCCAGTGGCGCGAGCTGATGGCCGACCCGGCCACGAAGATCGGTCGACCGCGACAGGTCTACACCGGGCGGCCTGCCCGTCCCTACCGGCCCATAAGCGACCGATAGCGACACTCAGTCGACGCGCACGACACCTCGTGGAGTGGCGAACTCGACCGCGATCAGACCCGGTTCGTCGCCCTCGACCCATTCCAGGTCGACGTCTTCGAGGGGATGCGTCGACGGCTCGTTCAGCCAAGCGGCGACGACATCGCAGTCGCCGCAGATCTCCATCCGGTGCACGCGGATCGCCGAGGCCGCGCCGGCCGCCGGGTGCTCGGCCGGGTCGACCTCCCACTGGATGAAGTACGGCAGTTGGGGATCGTCGAGCAGGTCCAGGACGCCGATCTGCCGCCAGCGCAGGTCGAACCCGTCCGGGCGGTGCCGGTTGCCGACGACGGCTGAGCGGCCCAGACGCTGCTCGACCGGGGCGAGGTCGTCGACGGCCACCACCCAGCCGAGCCAGCCGGCGCCGGCGGCGGCTCGGGCCTGGACGGCGCGGCCGAATGGCGCTCGGTCGACCGCTGGGTGGTCGAGTGCGGCCACGACCTCGACGTAGACGCCACCGGCCAGCGGGAGCACGAAGTTCCGCGTGCCGAAACGGGGGTGCAGGCCACCGTCGGTGAAGCCCGCACCGAGCCGGGCGCCGAGCCGCTGGACCACGTCGGCCAGGTGCTCCGGTGCGGTGGCATACGAGACGTGGTCCAGTCGCATAGGGGCATCCTCCCCCTACCCCGTCGGCGCCCCCCGGGCGGGGGTCCCTAGCTCGCGGGGCTAGCCGTCCGGGTGCAGCGCGCGCACCATCTCGACCGTGTCGGCCTGGTCGGCCGACTTGTCCGACCGGTACCGGACGACCCGAGCGAAGCGCAGCGCCAGTCCGGCCGGGTAGCGCGGTGAGGTCTGAACGCCGTCGAAGGCCACCTCGACGACCAGCTCCGGGCGCACCCGCACCACCCAGTCGTCCTGCACGACAGCCAGCTGCTGCAACCGCTCGGTCTGCCAGGCGAGGACAGCGTCGGTCAGCCCCTTGAACGTCTTGCCGAGCATGACGTAGCCGCCGGGCTCGCCGTAGCTGCCGAGCGGGTCACGCGCCCCGAGGTGCAGGTTGGACAGCCAGCCGCGGCGGCGTCCGTGGCCCCACTCGGCGGCGAGGACGACCAGGTCCAGGGTGTGCACCGGCTTGACCTTCAGCCAGCCGGCACCGCGACGGCCGGCCTCGTAGCGGGCGTCCAGCGACTTCACCACGACTCCTTCGTGACCCTGCGCGAGGGCGGCCTCGACGAAGCGGTCGGCCGAGCCGACGTCTGAGGTCACCAGCCGCGGCACCCGCAGCTGGGCGGGAGTCGCCGCGGCGAGCGCGGCGGACCGCACGTGCGCGGGCTCGTCGACCAGATCGGCTCCATCGAGGTGCAGGGCGTCGAAGAGGAACACGGTGAGCGGCGTCCGCTCCCGTGCGGCGACCACGTCGACTCGTCGTCCCACCCTCGAGCCGGTCACCTGGAACGGCTCGGGACGCCCGTCCGGGCGAAGGGCGATCGCCTCGCCGTCGAGCACCGCCGTCGGGGTCGGCAGGGCGAGGGCAGCCTCGACCACTTCGGGGAGCCGGGCCGTGACGTCGTCCAGCGTGCGGGTGAACACCGCCACATCGGGCCCGGACCGGTGGATCTGCACCCGGATGCCGTCGAGCTTCCACTCCACGGCCGCCTGCTCCCTGCCCGCCGCGGATCGCGCCCACGCGTCGCCGACCGACTCGGCCGACTGGGCGAGCATCGGCTGAAGGGGTCGGCCGACCACGAGGCGGAAGGCGCGCAAGCCGGCAGCACCGTCCGTCAGCGCCGCCGCGGCGACCTCGCCCAGGTCACCGGCCAGGGTGTAGGCCCGCCGCACCGCGGATTCCGGCACGCCGGCCGCCACGGCCACCGCGGCCACCATGACGCCCTCGAGTGCCCCCTGACGCAGCTCGCCGGCGAGCAGGCCGAGGAGCAGCCGCTGCTCCGGCTCGGTCGCGGCGCCCAGCAGCTCCTTCAGCAGCGCGGCTCGCCGCCCGGTCGAGCCCGCACCGGACAGGTCGGCCATCCGCTGCATCGCTGCATCGACGTCGAGCACGGACAGCGTCGGCGAGACCGCGGGTGAGGGGCGGTCGCGCAGCGCCGCCCAGCCCACGCCCGTCCGGCGCTGGCGGAGCTCGCCGGACAGGTAGGCCACGACGACCGGGACCTCCGGATGCGATGCCTCGGCCAGTGCCTGGGCCACCACGGCGACCTTCTGCCTGCGGCCGTTCGTCGCGGCGACGGCGGCCGAGGCCCGGGCCAGTCGGTCCAAGAGCACCAGCGGATTGTGCCCTGGATGTGACGAGTTGGCCCGATTGAGTGATCAGGCCAAGGGAACCCGTGTCGATCTCTGGACCATGAGCCACGGGCGGCGCGCTGTCACCCTCGTCCTGGCGTTCCTCGTGGCCGTGACCGGCCTCGGTCTGGGTGTCGGGCCGGCGCAGGCGTCCGGGACGGAGTCCGGGTTCGTCAGCGCGATCAATGCCTCACGCCGAGCGGCCGGTCGGGCGCCGTTGGCCGTCGCCGGCGACTTGGTGTCGGTCGCTCGTGCGCAGGCCAAGCGGATGGCCGCGAAGCAGCAGCTGTACCACAACCCCAGCCTCGCCAGCTCGGTCAAGGGCTGGACCGTAGTGGGGGAGAACGTGGGCTACGGCCCCGACGTCAGCACCCTGCACCGGGCGTTCATGGGAAGCTCGAGCCATCGCGCGAACATCCTGGACAAGCGCTTCACCCAGGTCGGTGTCGGTGTGGTGGTCGTCGGCGGCACCATCTGGGTGGCCGAGGTCTTCCGA